>Ga0070659_100001994_pt1 | contig 14594 bp, 9 predicted proteins | sample KBSC23metaG_FD_64666 | JGI IMG/M metagenome (GOLD analysis project Ga0070659, IMG submission 64666) | Corn rhizosphere microbial communities from Kellogg Biological Station, Michigan, USA - KBS C2-3 metaG | ecosystem: Host-associated > Plants > Roots > Rhizosphere > Soil ...
ACGAAGATCATCTCGGTGATGCCGGCGGCCATGGCTTCTTCCACGGCGTACTGGATCAGCGGCTTGTCGACCACCGGCAACATCTCTTTCGGGCTGGCCTTGGTGGCGGGCAGAAAGCGGGTGCCCAGGCCGGCGACGGGAAAGACAGCTTTGGTTACGCGTTGCATCGTGGTTTCCTTGACGATTTAATTCTTCACCCGAAGTGCTCAGGCCGCCTTAAATGGCTTGCACCGGCAAGCGCGCGACTTGAACTTCCAGTTTGGCGAGCGTGGCTTTGAAATCCGCCAGACGCTTCTGTTCTTGTTCCACCACCGCTGCCGGCGCGCGGGCGACGAACGATTCGTTGCCGAGCTTGCTTTCGCACTTGGTGATTTCGCCGCGCAGGCGGTCGATTTCCTTCGACAGGCGCGCGTGTTCCGCAGCCACGTCGATCTCGATCTTCAGCAGCAGCTTGTTCTCGCCGACGATGGCGACCGGGGCACCGGCACCGTCCTGCTCCATGGCGGCGGCATCGGTGTAGACCTTCACTTCCGACAGCTTGCCCAGCGCCTGCACGTACGGTGCGGCGACCTGCAGGAATTCGGCATCGCCGTTGGCGTACAGCGGCACACGCTGCGCGGGGGAGATATTCATCTCGCCCCGCAGGTTGCGGCAGGCGTCCACCAGCGCCTTCAGCTGCTGCACCCACTGCTCGGCCTGCTCGTCGATCTTGCTGAGCAGGGCGCGCGGGTATTCCTGTAGCGCGAGGCTTTCCGTGCCGTCGCCCTTGGCGCGGCCGGCCATCGGGGCGACCTTCTGCCAGAGTTCTTCCGTGATGAACGGGATGATCGGGTGGGCCAGGCGCAGCACGGTTTCCAGCACGCGCAGCAGTGTGCGGCGCGTGGCGCGCTGCTGGGCCGGCGTGCCGGTCTGGATCTGCACCTTGGCGAGTTCCAGGTACCAGTCGCAGTACTCGTCCCAGACGAACTTGTAGATGGCGCTGGCGATGTTGTCGAAGCGGTAGTCGGCAAAGCCTTTTTCCACTTCGGTTTCCACGCGCTGCAGGAGCGAGACGATCCAGCGGTCGGCCTGCGAGAAGTGCAGGGTGCCTTCGGGGCCGCAATCACCGACGCATTCCTGCATGCCGCAGTCCTGGCCTTCGGTGTTCATCAGGACGAAGCGTGTGGCGTTCCAGAGCTTGTTGCAGAAATTGCGGTAGCCCTCGCAGCGGCTGGAATCGAAATTGATGCTCCGGCCCAGCGTGGCCAGCGAGGCGAACGTGAAGCGCAGCGCGTCAGCGCCGAATGCGGGGATGCCTTCGGGGAATTCCTTGCGCGTGCGGTTTTCGACCTTGGGCGCATCCTTCGGGCGGCGAAGGCCTGTTGTGCGCTTGGCCAGCAGCGGATCGAGCGCGATGCCGTCGATCAGGTCCACCGGGTCCAGCGTGTTGCCCTCGGACTTGCTCATCTTCTTGCCTTCCGAATCGCGCACCAGGCCGTGCACGTAGACGGTGTGGAAGGGCACTTCGCCGGTGAAGTGCAGGGTCATCATGACCATGCGCGCCACCCAGAAGAAGATGATGTCGTAGCCCGTCACCAGCACGGTGGAAGGCAGGAAGTGCTTGAGTTCCGGCGTATCCGCCGGCCAGCCCAGCGACGAGAACGGCACCAGCGCGGAAGAGAACCACGTGTCCAGCACATCGTCTTCACGCGTGAGCGTGCCCGTGTAGCCCTTGGCTGCGGCTTGCGTCTTTGCCTCTTCTTCCGTGCGCGCGACGTAGATGTTGCCGGCGTCGTCATACCACGCCGGAATCTGGTGGCCCCACCACAGTTGGCGCGAGATGCACCAGTCCTGGATGTTGTTCAGCCACTGGTTGTACGTGTTGACCCATTGCTCGGGCACCAGCTTGATCTTGCCGCTCTCCACCGCGTCGAGCGCCACTTCGGCGATCGAGCGGCCCGGGAAGCGTGTGCCTTCCGGCGCCGGCTTGCTCATGGCGACGAACCACTGGTCGGTCAGCATCGGCTCGATGACGACGCCGGTACGATCACCGCGCGGCACCATCAGCGTGTGCTTTTTCACTTCGGCCAGCAGGCTCAGCGATTCCAGATCGGCGACGATGCGCTTGCGGGCGTCGAAGCGGTCCAGACCACGATAGGTGACAGGCGCGTTGTCGGCGATGGTGGCCTGCAGTGTGAGGATGGAAATCTGCGGCAGGTTGTGGCGCTGGCCGACGGCGTAATCGTTGAAGTCGTGGCCAGGCGTCACCTTGACCACGCCGGTGCCGAATTCGCGATCGACGTACTCATCGGCAATGATGGGGATCTCGCGCCACTGGCTGGCGTCCAGCGCATCCGCATCGCCGGACAGCGGCAGGCGCACGGTCTGGCCGATCAGGTGAGCGTAACGCTCATCTTCCGGATGCACCATCACGGCCGTGTCGCCGAGCATCGTCTCCGGACGCGTCGTCGCCACCGTCAGGTGTGTCAGGCCGCGCACGGCGTCCGGTTCGGCCAGCGGATAGCGGATGTGCCACAGCGAGCCTTCTTCCTCTTCGCTCACCACTTCCAGGTCGGACACTGCGGTGCCGAGCACCGGGTCCCAGTTGACCAGGCGCTTGCCGCGGTAGATCAGGCCCTGCTCATACAGGCGCACGAACACGTCGCTGACGGCGCGCGACATCTTCGGGTCCATCGTGAAGTATTCGCGCTCCCAGTCGATCGAGGCGCCCATGCGGCGCACCTGACGCGTGATGGTCGAGCCCGATTCCTCCTTCCATTCCCAGACCTTCTCGGTGAACTTCTCGCGGCCGAGGTCGTGGCGGGAGACGCCTTGCGCATCCAGTTGGCGCTCGACGACGATCTGTGTGGCGATGCCGGCGTGGTCGGTGCCCGGCACCCACAGCGTGTTGGCGCCCTGCATGCGCGCGTGGCGCGTCAGACCGTCCATGATGGTCTGGTTGAACGCGTGGCCCATGTGCAGCGTGCCCGTCACGTTCGGCGGCGGCAGCTGGATACAGAAGTCGGGCTTGCCGGCTTCAAGCGTCGCACGGGAGACGCCCATCGCTTCCCACGCCGCACTCCACTTCTGTTCGATGGTGGCGGGTTCGAAACTCTTGGCGAGGGACTGGTTTTGATCGGTCATGCTGACGGGGCGCGCAATCGGCGTAAGAAGACGTTTGGCCCAGGAAAATGGCGGGCGAAACCTTGAATTATACGACTTGTGCGTGTCCGCCACGGGCAAGGCACCGGAGGGGGCCGGTATAATTTGCCGATTCTGCCGAGGCTCCTCCCGCATGTCTGACTTGCTCGCCAATCTGAACCCCGAACAACGCGCTGCCATCACGCTTCCCGATGAATCGGCGCTGATCCTGGCGGGGGCGGGCAGCGGCAAGACACGCGTGCTGACCACCCGCATCGCCTGGCTGATCCAGAGTGCGCGGGTGTCACCGTCGGGTGTGCTGGCCGTCACCTTTACCAACAAGGCGGCCAAGGAAATGACGGCCCGCCTGCAGGCCATGCTGCCGATCAACACGCGCGCCATGTGGATCGGCACCTTCCACGGCCTGTGTAACCGGCTGCTGCGCGCGCACTATCGTGATGCCGGCCTGCCGCAGACCTTCCAGATTCTGGATACGCAAGACCAGCTTTCCGCCGTCAAGCGCCTGCTCAAGTCGCTCAATATCGACGACGAGAAATTCCCGCCCAAGAACGTCCAGTACTTCATCAATGGCGCCAAGGAGCAGGGCCATCGCGCGGGCGATCTGGAAATTGCCAACGAATTCGACCGCCGCATGGCCGACCTATATGCCGCCTACGACGCGCAATGCCAGCGCGAAGGCGTGGTCGACTTTGCCGAGCTGCTGCTGCGCTGCTACGAACTGCTGCGTTACAACGACGCCATCCGCGCGCACTATCAGCGGCGCTTCAAGCACATCTTGGTCGACGAGTTTCAGGATACGAACAAGCTGCAATATGCGTGGCTGAAGATCCTCGCCGGCCTCGGTGAGCCGGGTGTCACGCCCAATGCCATCTTCGCTGTGGGCGATGATGACCAGAGCATCTACGCGTTTCGTGGTGCCAACGTCGGCAATATGGTCGACTTCGAGCGCGAATTCCGCGTCGAGCATCGGATCAAGCTGGAGCAGAACTACCGCTCGCACGGCCACATTCTGGATACGGCGAACCACCTGATTTCGCACAACACGCGCCGCCTGGGCAAGAACCTGCGCACCGATGCCGGTCACGGCGAACTGGTGCGCGTCTATCAAGCTGCAACGGACGGGCAGGAAGCCGGCTGGATCGTCGATGAGATTCGCGACCGCATCGCCAGCGGCATGTCGCGCTCCGAAATCGCCATCCTCTATCGCAGCAACGCGCAATCGCGGGTGATCGAGCACGCGCTGTTCTCGGCCGGCATCGCCTACAAGGTGTACGGCGGCCTGCGCTTCTTCGAGCGCGCGGAAATCAAGCACGCGCTGGCGTATCTGCAATTGCTGGAGAACGCCGACAACGACGCCGCGTTCGGCCGCGTGGTCAACTTCCCGGCGCGCGGCGTCGGGGCGCGCTCGCTGGAGCAATTGCAGGATGCGGCGCGGTTGTATGGCATTTCGCTGTCGGCGTCGGTGCCGTATCTGACGGGCGCGGCGGGCACCAAGCTCTCAGCCTTCGTGCGGCTCATTGAGCAGATGCGCGCCGACACGCGTCAGATGACGCTGCCGGAGATCGTTCAGCACGTGATCCACGCCAGTGGCCTGATCACGCATTACCAGGGCGAGAAGGAAGGCCAGGACCGCATCGAGAACTTGCAGGAACTGGTGACCGCCGCTCAGGCCTTCGTGGCCGAAGAGGGCTACGGCGTGGATGCGATTGCGACCGCGCTGCCGGTGCGCCATGACGCGCTGATTCGCATCGAAGGCGGCGAGACGGATACCGTTTCGGAACTCGTCACTGACGAGGCGCCGGCCGAAATGACGCCGCTGGTCGCGTTTCTCACGCATGCGTCATTGGAAGCCGGCGACAACCAGGCGCAGGCCGGCCAGGACGCCGTGCAGATGATGACCGTGCATGCAGCCAAGGGGCTGGAGTTCCACGTCGTCTTCATCACCGGGCTGGAAGAGGGTTTGTTCCCGCACGAGAACAGCCAGATGGAGAAGGACGGCCTGGAGGAAGAGCGCCGCCTGATGTACGTGGCCATCACGCGGGCGCGCGAGCGGCTGTATCTGTCGTTCGCGCAGAGTCGCGTGCTGCACGGCCAAATCCGCTACCACATCCGCTCACGCTTCTTTGACGAGTTGCCCGAAGACACGCTGAAATGGCTCACACCGCAGCACTCGGGCTATCAAGCCACGCGCCGTGCGCAAGGCGAAAGCGGTGCCTGGGGCAAAGATTGGTTCAAGCGTCCCGAGCGCGGCGACGAAGATGCATACACCGGTACGCGCCCGACCGGCGGCATGGACACCGGCAAGAACTACGCCGATGCCAAGCGTGCGGAGGCCACTGGCTTCCGCGTCGGCCAATCGGTGTTCCACACCAAGTTCGGGGAAGGCGTCATCACGACGCTGGAAGGCGAGGGCGCTGAGGCGCGTGCCCAAATCAAGTTCAACCGCCACGGGGTGAAGACGCTGGCGCTTGGCATTGCCAAACTTGACCCGATCAACTGAGCATTGATCGGGTCAGCGAACGGCCTGTCGATCAGGCCGTCGTGTCGGTTGCTTGGCCGGCGGCTTGCGTCACATTGAAGCAGCCGCGGTAGGTGGCATAGAACGAGCAATACAGCACCGCCATCACCAGAATCCGGTATGGCGTGGCGATGATCGGAGCGATGTTGTTGGCACCGCTCGAGGCGAACAGCGCGTCGATAAACAGCGGCATTGCAATCAGCAGGATCGCAACCAGTGCCCCGTACAGGATGAACGCTGCGCGGTTCCGCCACACGGCCATCCAGCTGAAGAACAGCGCCTTGCCCACTGGAATGCCGTGCCATGCCACCAGCAGGGGCGCAAACCAGAACAGCACCGCCACCGGGATGTACAACACCGAGCCCATCACCATGGCCAGGTAAAACTCGCGGATGGCCTCGGTGGTGAGCGGCTTGTCGCTCACCACAGTCATGAGCGTGTCGACATCGACCATCGTCATCAGCACGCCGCTGACCACCAGCACCAGCACGCCGTAGATTCCACCCAGCTTGAGCAGACCGCGCATCGCATCCTTGCCGTACGCGCGAAAACCCGCGATGAGCGACGTCGGCCCGACGCGCTTGCCCGCCACCGTATCGCGGCACGCCGACATGAAGCCCACGAAGATGGCCGGGTTGACCAGCAGGATGGCGAAGACGCCGATCGGCGGCACCAGCAACATCAGCAGGTTGACCGCAAACAGGTAGATGAACAGCAGCAGCAAAAACCCGATCGGGTTCTTGCGGAACAGCCACGCGCCCTGGCGCAGCCAGACGTAGCCTTGCTTGCCCGGTACTTCAATCAGTTGCATGGTGGGGGAGATCCAGAGTCAGGCCGTCCGCGCCAACCCGCTCGCGCAGCACGCGTTCGAAGTGGGTCGGGTCATGCGGCTTGAGTAGTTCAGCATCGCGCGGCAGGTAGAAATCCCACAGGCGCGAGACCCAGAAACGATACGCCGCAGCGCGCAGCATGTCCTGCCAGTGTCGCGCTTCCGTCTCGGTGAACGGGCGTACGGCGTGATAGGCGTGGAGCATGGCGCGTGCCCGCTCGGCATCCAGCACGCCGGTGGCGAGGTCGATGCACCAGTCATTGACGGTGACAGCCACGTCGAACAGCCATTTGTCGACGCCGGCGAAGTAGAAATCGAAGAAACCGCCCAGGCGCTCAGGCTGGCAATCGGTGGCCGGCTCGAAGAGGACGTTGTCGCGGAAGAGGTCGCAATGGCACGGGCCTTCGGGCAGCGCAGCGTAGTCGGCACTGGCGAAGAAGCGTTGCTGATGCGCGAGTTCGGTCTCCAGCAGCGTGCGTGTGTCGCCATGCACGAAGGGCACCACGTCGGGTACCACCTCGTTCCACCACGGCAGGCTGCGCAGGTTCGGTTGATGCCGAGGGTAGTCTCGGCCGGCCAGATGCATGCGCGCGAGCATGTCACCGACGATGCTGCATTCGGACACCGTGGGCGCCAGGTTGGAACGACCCGCCAGGCGCGTCACGATGGTCGCCGGCTTGCCGTTGAGCGTGCGCAGGATTTCGCCGTCGCGGCCGGGAATCGGCGCCGGCACGCTGATGCTGTGCTGCGCCAGATGCTGCATCAGGTACAGGTAGAACGGCAGTTGCTCGAACGTCAGGCGCTCGAACAAGGTGACGACATATTCGTGCGTCTGCCCATCCTTTTCCGTGGTCAGGAAGAAGTTGGAGTTTTCGATCCCGGAGGGGATGCCGCGAAATGCGCGCACGGCGCCCACATCGTATTGATCCAGCCAGAGAGCGATCTCGGCGTCGGAGACCGGGGTGAAAACAGCCATGCTTCAGGAACGGGAAACGGGTGGAGGGAAAGCGAGCCGGCCCACCGAGGAGCCGGTTTGCAGGCGCCGCGGTTGCGGCACAGGCTTAGAACTTCAGGACGTTGACAGAGGGCACCCGGTCGATATCGCCGCGCTCACGGATACGCGGCGAGCTGTCTTCCGGCTTGCTCATGTTGTAGGACGTACCCATGCCGGATTTGACATGGATATCCGGCGCCTGGCCTTTCTGGAAGCGGTATTCCTCGACCTGCGTACCGTCGTTGTCACGGTAGTCGAAGCTCGGCTTGACGCGCTCGTTGTGGATCGCGCCGTGGGTCGGCTTGGAAATCGGCTGATTGTTGATCGCCTTGACGTCGGGCAGATCCAGGCCGGCGCTGTCGGACGTTACCTCGGCGTGCGCAGGTAGCGCGAAGCAAAAAACGGCGCCCGCCAGCAGCCCAGCGTGGCGCATGAGGCGCGCGACATGATTGAAGCCGGAGTGAACTGCGGCGGCGGACGGGTGAAGCAGCGAATCCATGATGGACTCCGGCGAGTGATCTGGGACCATACATTCTAGCAGTCCAGCCCCCTCGCCATCGTCCGTTCGGCGAGGGCCGAGTGTCGCCCCCAAGGTTACAGATAGAACATCTCTTCCTTGGGCGGAATCGGCGAGGTGCCTTCGCGCTTTTCGTAGAACTCGTAGACGGCGTCGAGCGCGTCCTTGGGCTCGTCGACGATGCGCATGATGTCGAGGTCGTGCTCGGCAATCAGGCCCATCGGCAGCAGCGTGAAGCGGAACCAGTCGAGCAGGCCTTGCCAGAAATGGCTGCCGAACATCACCACCGGCACGCTGCGCGACTTGCCGGTCTGAACGAGCGTCAACACCTCGGCCAGTTCATCCAGCGTGCCAAAACCACCGGGCATGACGATGAACGCATCGGAGTTCTTCACGAAGGTGACCTTGCGCGTGAAGAAATGCCGGAAACGCATCGAGATGTCCTGATACGGATTGCCCTGCTGCTCGTGCGGCAGTTCGATGTTCAGCCCGACGCTGGCCGACTTGCCCGCGTGCGCGCCCTTGTTGGCGGCTTCCATGATGCCGGGGCCGCCGCCGGAGATGACGGCGAAGCCCGCATCCGAGAACAACCGCGCGATTTCCATCGTGCGTTCGTAGTACGGCGAATCCTCGCGCAGGCGCGCGCTGCCGTAGATCGAGACAGCCGGGCGGATCTCCGAGAGGTACTCGGTTGCCTCGATGAACTCTGCCATAATCGTGAACATCTGCCAGGAGGCGCGCGCTTTCTTTGCGGTGGCGCGTTCCTCATCGGCGAGTGCCCGCAGGCTGGGGATCATCTTGCGATCGGTGCGGCCGTGCGCGATGTCAGCTTTAGGCTCGTGTTCAACGCCCACCGTCACGTTGACGTCCATATCAGCCGTGGTGGCCTGGCGCGCGGGGCTCACCCCGGTCAGTTCCGTCGCGGACACATCAGCAGCCTGCTTCGCCACGCCGCCAAGGGTCGAACCTTCAGCGGAAGCGTCATTGTTGGAAGCGCCTTTTGGCGTTCCAGTCACATTAGAGTCCATGGGAATGTCGGAAAGTCAAGAAACGCTGTTGCTCGTCGATGGCTCGAGTTATCTATACCGTGCTTATCACGCACTGCCCGACTTGCGTAACGGAGAAGGGTTTCCTACGGGGGCCATCTACGGCATCGTGAACATGCTGCGCAAACTGCGCAACGACTACCCGGCCAAGTATAGCGCTTGCGTTTTCGATGCTAAAGGCAAGACGTTCCGCGACGACCTGTATCCCGCCTACAAAGAGCATCGCGCGCCCATGCCCGATGACCTGCGCGCGCAGATCGAACCCATCCACGAAGCCGTGCGCGCGCTGGGCTGGCCCATCCTGGTGGTGGAGGGCGTGGAAGCTGACGACGTGATCGGTACCTTGGCCGAACGTGCGACACGGGAAGGCGTTCGAACCATCGTCTCAACGGGCGACAAGGACCTCGCCCAATTGGTGAATGACCGCGTCACGCTGGTCAACACCATGACCAACGAAACGCTTGACCCGGCTGGCGTGCAAGCCAAATTTGGCGTGCCGCCCGAGCGCATCGTCGACTATCTTTCGCTCATCGGCGACACGGTGGACAACGTGCCGGGCGTGCCCAAGGTGGGTCCGAAGACGGCCGTGAAATGGCTGTCCGAATTCGGCTCGCTCGACAACGTGATCGCCCGCGCGGGCGAGATCAAAGGCGTGGTCGGCGACAACCTGCGCAATACGCTCGAATGGCTGCCCAAGGGCCGTGAGCTGCTGACGGTGAAGCTCGATTGCGATCTGTCGAAGGAAGTGCCGACGTTTGATGCGCTGATCGACGGCGGTGAAGACAAGACCGAGTTGGTCGAATTTTTCTCCCGCTACGGCTTCAAAACCTGGCTGCGCGAAGCTTCCGGCGAAGCACTGCCCGACACGCGCAGCGTGGGCGCCGCGCGCAAAGCCGCGACGCCCGTCAAGAACTACGCCGCCAATGGCGATGCGGCCGCTACGCAGCCGCAAGCCAACCTGTTCGACGTGGAAGCACCGCCCGACGCGATCAAATACGAGACGGTGACCACCGAAGCGCAGCTCGAATCATGGATGCAGCGGTTGGATGAAGTGGACCTCGTCTGCATCGATACCGAGACGACGTCGATCGACCCGATGGTCGCGCAGCTCGTGGGCCTGTCGCTGTCGGTCAAGCCGGGCGAGGCGTGCTATATCCCGGTGGCGCATCGCGGGCCGGACGTGGCGGGGTTGGATGCGCTTGGTGACGCCATGCAGCTCTCACGCGATACGGTGCTCGCGCGCATGAAGCTGTGGCTGGAAGACGAATCGCGCAAGAAGGTCGGCCAGCATCTGAAGTACGATGCGCATGTCTTTGCCAATCACGGCATCGCACTGCGCGGCATCGAGCACGACACGATGCTGCAGTCGTACGTGCTGGAATCGCACCGCAATCACGGCATGGACGCGCTGGCCGAACGCGTGCTGAACCTGAAGACCATCACCTATGAAATGGTGTGCGGCAAGGGCGCATCGCAGATCGGCTTTGATGAAGTGCCGCTCGATCGGGCCACCGAATACGCGGCCGAAGATGCCGACATCACGCTGCGCCTGCATCGCACGTTGTTCCCCAAGGTGGAGCAGGACGACAAGCTGCGCTACGTCTACGAGCAGATCGAAATGCCGACCTCCATCGTGCTGCAGAAGATGGAGCGCAACGGCGTGCTGGTCGATGCGGATCGTCTGGCCAAGCAGAGCAACGAGCTGGGCCTGCGCCTGATCGAGCTGGAAGCCGAGGCGCACAAACTGGCGGGCCAGCCGTTCAACCTTGGTTCGCCCAAGCAGATCGGCGACATCTTCTTCAACCAGATGAAGCTGCCGATCATCAAGAAGACCGCCAGCGGCGCGCCGTCGACCGACGAAGAGGTGCTGCAGAAACTGGCGGAGGATTACCCGTTACCCAAGCTGCTGTTGGACTACCGCGGCTTGGCCAAGCTGAAGTCCACCTACACCGACAAGTTGCCGAAGATGGTCAACCCGCGCACCGGCCGGGTTCACACCACGTATGGCCAAGCTACGGCGGTGACGGGGCGCCTGGCCTCGACCGATCCGAACCTGCAGAACATTCCGGTGCGCACGGAAGAAGGGCGGCGCATCCGTGAGGCGTTCATTGCGCCGGAAGGCAGCGTGATCGTCTCGGCCGACTACTCGCAGATCGAGCTGCGCATCATGGCGCATCTGTCGCAGGACGAAGGCCTGATGCGCGCGTTCCAGGAAGGCCAGGATGTGCACCGCGCCACGGCGGCCGAAGTGTTCAGCGTGACGCCGCTGGAGGTGACCGCCGACCAGCGTCGCGTTGCCAAGGTCATCAACTTCGGCCTGATCTACGGCATGAGCGCGTTCGGATTGGCCAGCAACCTGGGCATTGGCCGCGACGCCGCCAAGCTCTATATCGACCGCTACTTCGCCCGCTACCCCGGCGCCGCGCGCTACATGGACGAAACCCGCCAGATCGCACGCGAGCGCGGTTATGTGGAAACCGTCTTCGGCCGCCGCCTGTGGCTGCCCGACATCAACGGCGGCAACGGCCCACGCCGCCAGGCTGCGGAGCGCGCGGCTATCAACGCGCCCATGCAGGGCACGGCGGCAGACTTGATCAAGCTGTCGATGCTGGCTGTGCAGGGCTGGCTGGAAGCTGAGGCCATGTGCTCGCGCCTGGTCATGCAGGTACACGATGAACTGGTGCTGGAAGTCCCGCAGGACGAGCTGGCTGTGGTGCGCGAGCGTCTGCCGGAACTGATGTGCGGTGTCGCAACACTGCGCGTGCCGCTCGTGGCGGAAGTGGGTGTGGGCGCCAACTGGGAAGAAGCGCACTGAGGCGCTAAGGTGCTGATCCGCAGCCCGTGCCACAAAACATGACACGGGCTTCCTTGCCAAGGCAGCCGTAGCATGCGCCGTTCATGATCCGCCGTATCCGCCGGTTTGGGGTTGCGGCGGATTTTGCATTGCAGCAGACTGCATCTGAAAGATCACGTGATTCCAAGGAGCAACACATGGCAGGGCAGGCGGATGGCGCGATGCGTACGAATGGGCCGCGTATCGTGGTGGTCGGCGGAGGCGCCGGTGGGTTGGAACTCGCAACACGGCTGGGCGACAAGCTCGGCAAGCGCCGCAATGGGCCGGGCGCGCAGATCGTCTTGGTCGATCGCAATCCGACGCACATCTGGAAACCGCTGCTGCACGAAGTTGCTGCCGGCAGCATGGACCCGAACACCCATCAGCTCGAATACGCCGCGCAGGCGCGCTGGCATGGCTTCGAGTTTCAGCAGGGCGAGCTGAAGGGGCTTGATCGCGCAGCCAAGACCATCCTCGTTTCCGGAAGCCTTGACGCCGACGGCACCGAAGTGCTGCCCGAGCGCGCCATTTCGTACGACACCTTGGTGCTGTCCATCGGCAGCGTGACGCATTTCTTCGGCGTGCCGGGCACCGCCGAGCACGCCATCGCGCTCGACACCGCATGGCAGGCCGAACGCTTTCGCCGCAAGCTGATCTCTGCGTGCATGCGTGCGCAAAACGGCGTGGGCGACGCGCGCCCGCAGGTGGACATCGCCATCGTTGGTGCGGGCGCCACGGGCGTGGAACTGTCGGCGGAACTGCGCAACACGGCGCACGTGCTGGCCGCCTACGGCCTGCACAAGCTGGATCCGCGCCATGACATCCACATCCACCTGATCGAAGGCGGTCCGCGCATTCTGCCGGTGCTCAAGGAGCGCATTTCGGTTGCGACCACCGCGTTGCTGCACAAGCTTGACGTTGACGTCATCACCAGCGAGCGCGTGACGGAAGTCACCGCCCACGCCGTCAACACCGCCAGCGGCAAGTCGATCCCGGCGGATCTGACCGTGTGGGCCGCAGGCATTCGCGCGCCGTCGGTGTTGGGCGAGCTGGGGCTGCCGGTCAACAAGCTGGGCCAGGTGGTCGTCTCGCGCACGCTGCAGGTGGAAGGCGAGGATTCCATCTATGCCTTTGGTGATTGCGCGAGCTGTCCGTGGCCCGAGGCCTCGACCAGCGTGCCGCCGCGTGCGCAGGCTGCGCATCAGCAAGCCACCTACCTGTACGACGCGCTGCGCAAGCGCATGGACGGCAAGCCGGTCCAACCATTCGCGTTCAAGGATCTGGGCTCGCTGGTGTCGCTCGGCCATTTCAGTGCGGTCGGCAGCCTGATGGGCGGGCTGATCGGTGGCTCGATGTTCATCGAGGGCGTGATGGCGCGGCTGATGTACACGTCGCTGTATCGCATGCACGTGCTGGCGCTGCACGGCTGGGTGCGCATGTCGGTCGATACCGTGATGCACTGGCTGCGCAGCAAGACGAATCCGCGGGTCAAGCTGCATTGAGTGTTTCCGGCGCATAGGCCGGATGTCTGGCCCGGCAGCGATGCATCGGCTTCGGTAGACTAGCCGTTTCGTTCACCGTAACCGCCCGCGGGCGCGAGGAGATTGCGATGCAGCTTGATGCAGAAGTGGAGAGTCTGGTACCCGGCCGCAGCTTTGATCGGCGCGGCTTCATCAAGACGGCGCTGGGGTCCGCGTTTGCGGCGGCCACGCTGCCCGTGTCGGCGCAGGCCATCCATACGGATTTCAACGGGCTGACGGCAGGCGAGGTGACCGTGCCCGTGGGCGACTTCAAGATGCCCGCGTATTGGGCCAAACCCGGCGCCCAACCCAAAGGCAACACCAAGCTGCCGGTGGTGATCGTCGTCAGCGAAATCTTTGGTGTACACGAGTACATCGCCGACATCTGCCGGCGCTTTGCCAAGCTCGGCTATCTGGCCATCGCGCCTGAGCTGTTTGCGCGCCAGGGCGATCCGCAATCGATGGCGACGATCAGCGAACTGCAGGAAAAAATCATCTCGAAGGTGCCCGACGCGCAGGTCACGGGCGACCTCGATGCGACGGTAGCGTGGGCCAAGCAGAATGGCGGCGATCCGGCGCGCATTGGCATCACCGGTTTCTGCTGGGGCGGCCGCCAGGCGTGGCTGTTTGCGGAGCACAGCCCTGATATTCGCGCGGCGGTGGTGTGGTACGGCCATGTGAAGGGCAATCCGACAGCGCTGCAGCCGGCGTTCCCGATCGACAAAGTGGACGACCTGAAGGCGCCGGTGCTGGGCATGTACGGCGCCAAGGACACCGGCATCACGCAGGACGCCGTCAACGCCATGAAGCAAACCTTGGAGAAATCCAAGAACCCCAAAGCCCACGCGTCGCGCATCATCGTGTACCCGAATTCAGGCCATGCGTTTCACGCCGATTACCGCCCGAGCTACGTGAAGGCCGATGCGGAAGATGGCTGGAAGAAGTGCCTCGCCTGGTTCAAGGATCACGGCGTCGAATAGCGCTGCAACTTGCCCGGCATGAAAGGCCCCGCCATGTTGTCCGGGGCCTTTTCTTTTGCCTGTGCTGGCAAAGGTTGATAAAGCGGCATACAATTCGCTCCTCTTGCAACTCTGTTGCGTTTATTGGCTCCCGCTGCGTCACCCTCGGCATGACCCTCGATACCACCCTGTTAGGCATTCTCCTGGCCACCGCGCTGTCGGGTATCGGCAGCATGG
>Ga0070659_100002008_pt1 | contig 14533 bp, 10 predicted proteins | sample KBSC23metaG_FD_64666 | JGI IMG/M metagenome (GOLD analysis project Ga0070659, IMG submission 64666) | Corn rhizosphere microbial communities from Kellogg Biological Station, Michigan, USA - KBS C2-3 metaG | ecosystem: Host-associated > Plants > Roots > Rhizosphere > Soil ...
GGCGTGATCAAACGATTGGTTCTCTTATAATACAGTGTAGCCAAAAAGTTATCACGGTTTTTAAATGTTTTTGAATAAGACAGTTCCAAAGAATTTGTAAACTCAGGTTTCAAATCGGGGTTGCCTTCTCTTACATTGAACAAATCGCTTGAGTCAACGAAAGGAAATAATTGAAAGAAATTTGGCCTGTTAATTCTGCGGCTGTAATTCAATTGCAACTGATCGTTATCAGAAATTTTTTCGCTTAAGAATACGCTTGGAAACAGGCTGATTGGAAAATCAGTTGTGAACGATTCATTTTTTGTCGGTAGATCACCATGATAAGAAGAACTTTCCGCACGAACCCCAACCTGGTAACCAAATTTTTTTACCTGGTTTGAAAAGTTTACATACGCTGCATAAACATTATCGCGACTGTTATAAATCGTATTTGATGTTTGATAATAGTCGCCATTGTTTAAAGAGTCCTGGTAATACAAACTTGAGCTGTTGATCTTACGCATGGAAGCTCTTGCACCTGCTTCAAATTTTGTGTGATCGTTGATTGGGTTTGTATAGTCGGTTTGAACGACCAGGTTGTCATTTTTCCCATCAATATTTTGTCTTTGAGCAAACTCCCTGTTCAAAGTTTTTGAAGGCATATAATAATCGGAGTTTGTAATGTTTGTTACGTTATCATTACTTCCTTTGTTGTAAGTAGCATCAGCCGTTATTTCATGACCGCTTTTTGGAAAATTGTGTTTATAGCTCAATTGAAACCCATGATTTCTGAAATTGCTGTTTGAATTGGAATTTCTATAATCTTCTTTAATGAGGTTTGAATTCTGAAGCGTATCGATAATGCTGTTCGTGAAAGGTTTTCCATGACCGCGCACAAATGTGCCGTTTAATGTAATGGTGTTTCGGTTGTCAATGAAATAATCAAAGCCCCCGCGAACAAAACCGAAATTAAAATTCTGAACACTATGATCTCTTTGAGTTGTGTAATAATCGGTAGATCCAAAGTTTGTGTTGCGTGTAGTGATCCCGTTGCTGATGGATTTTCTTTGATTCAGGTTGGCACTTGCAAAGAAGTTTATTTTTTGCTGGCGAATGTTGATATCCCCACCAAATCCAACTTTACCTCTCGAATCAACATTGGTCCTAAGATTTCCGCTGTAACCAACTCTTTTGTTTTTCTTCATCACAATATTTAAAATACCTGCTGTTCCGCCCGATGCATCAAATTTTGCAGAGGGATTAGTGATGATCTCAACACTTTCAATTGCGTCGGCAGGAATTTGGTCGAGAGTAAGATTCGTTGGTCTTCCATCAACGAAAAGCTGTGGCGCAGCATTGCGAAGCGTGACGTTCCCGTCAATATCAACATTCAACGATGGAACGTTTCTCATTACATCGACTGCAGTTCCGCCGGTTGAAACAATATTTTTATCAACGTTGAAAATTTTTCTGTCAACACCTAATTGCAATAGAGGTTTAGAAGCAGTGACCGTAACCGTGCCCAACACTTTTGCATCCACTTCCAGTTTGATATTGCCCAAATCCTTATCCAATACGCCCACTAATGCAGAAGGATCGCCATTGTTCATTGCATTGCGATTGGGCAGATCAAAAGCTACTTGTTTGTCTACCTGCTGGTAGCCAATGCCTGTAACTCTTAACTTGTAGCGGCCCATCAAAGGAACATTCTCAATGCTGAAATCACCGGTGGGAGTGGTAAGCATTCCGCCAACAATAACTTCTTTGGGTTTTTTGGTAACGGAGTCCGGACGAGTGGTTACCAAAATCACCGAAGCAGCCTCAATTCCTTTGTTGGCAGCATCAACAATTTTTCCATAAAACCTTCCAGTGGGCATTTGCCCCTGTCTTCCATTTCTTTGAAAATTTCCCGGGTTCTGGCTAAAACATGCAGCAGTTATGAAACATAAAAAAGCCAGAGCAACATAGTTCTTCATGTAGATCAATTTGGTGTGGCCGCAAAGGTAGTTGAGTAGTAGTGGGGTTTATATTGACGTTAACTATAATTAACGTGAATTTGATGAACGGTAAATAAAAAAGTCTTCAATGAAGAAGACTTTTTTGGGTGGCTAACCGGGCTCGAACCGGCGACCCTCAGAACCACAATCTGATGCTCTAACCAACTGAGCTACAGCCACCGTATGTGGCGGCAAAAATAAAGAAATGGAGTTGAAAAAAATGAACTCTATCAAAATTCCGTGTAAAGAATTTTTCTGATTGACGATTTTCAAATTCTTTTGGCATCTTTATAGTTGTTGATTAACGTAAATAAACATTCATCGCCAAAAATTTCCGTCTGTCAAAAACGTTTGTTAATTGGACGGACGAATAGTTTCAAAGCTTATTTTTTGGTCTAAATTTGAAAGACATGCCCAAGGCAATTAAATATCTAACAAGTATGAAACGACTACCCGTAGTGATAGCCATGGTGGTTGCAGGTGTTTTTCTTGCATTCAATACCATGGGAAAATCCAATACCACACCTCCCGGCAAGTATGAGAAGATTCTTCAAATTGTTGGCGAATATTTAAAACAAGGTCACTTCAGTCCGAAGGATATGAATGATGATTTTTCTAAAAAGGTGTATGACCGTTATTTTGAAGAGCTGGATCCGGACAAAGATATTTTTCTTCAATCGGATCTTACCGCGTTGAACCAGTACTCCACAAAAATTGATGATGAAATAAAAGGTGATGCGCCTGTGCAGTTTTTTTTGGAAGCAGGTAAGGTATTCAATAAAAGGACAGAAGAAGCGGCAGCGATCTATAAAGACATTCTTTCCAAGCCGTTTAACTTTACCGTAAATGAAACAGTAGTAACCGATCCTAAAAAAATTAATTTTCCTGCAAATGATGCCGAACGCAGGGATGCGTGGCGCAAGCATTTGAAATACCTCACACTTCAACGTTATGTCGATTTGATCGACAACCGCGAAAGCAATAAAGGCAAAGATGGCTCCACTGCGAAAACAGATGCTGAATTGGAAAAAGAAGCCCGAGCAAAGGTGGAAGCTGCAATGGACAGAACCTTTGAACGCTACAAGACAAAATTCGATGATGATGAAAAGTTCAGTGTGTTTGTAAACACAGTGACGGCGATGATGGATCCCTACACTGAATACATGCTGCCTTTGGATAAACGCTATTTTGATGAGACACTTAGCGGTTCTTTTGATGGGATAGGGGCGCAGTTAGGAAGTGAAGATGGCAATATTAAAATTGCTTCCATTCTTCCCGGCGGTCCTGCACAAAAATCTGGACAGTTAGACGTTGGTGATGTGATCGTTCGTATCGCGCAAGGTTCAGATAATGCTGTGGAAGTTGCAGGCTTTACAATTGAAGATGCTGTTAAGTTGATTCGTGGTAAGAAAGGAACTGAAGTTCGTTTAACATTAAGAAAGAAAGACGGAACATTGAAAACAGTTTCATTGATCCGTGATAAAATTGTTCAGGATGAAACTTTTGTAAGAAGTGCAGTTGTAAACCAGGGCTCTTCTAAAATCGGGTACGTTTATCTTCCTGAATTCTATGCAAATTTCAACGATCCAACCGATCCTCACCGTTGCGCCGTTGACATGGCAAACGAGATCAAAAAGCTAAAAGAAGCAAAGGTTGACGGTATTGTTATTGATCTTAGAAATAATGGTGGTGGTTCTTTGAACGATGTTGTTCAAATGGCAGGATTGTTTGTTGACCGCGGACCAATTGTTCAGGTTAAAAGCAGGGGACGTTCTCCCGAAGTTTTAAAAGATAATGATGATGGCGTTTTATGGGATGGTCCGTTAGCTGTGATGGTAAATGAGTTTAGTGCATCGGCTTCTGAAATTTTTGCTGCTGCGATGCAGGATTACGGCCGTGCAGTGATCATTGGCAGCACAAGCACTTATGGAAAAGGAAGTGTACAACGCAGCTATGGTCTGGATCCAAATGATTTCATGTCTCAAACATCTGATTTAGGTTCATTAAAATTGACCTTGCAAAAATTCTATCGCATCAGTGGCGGTTCCACTCAATTGAAAGGAGTGGTACCTGATATTGTCGTTCCCGATTATTATGAATATTTGAAAATGCGCGAAAGAGATAACTGGAATGCTTTGCCTTACGATGAGATCAGTAAAGCAAATTACAACATGTGGCAGCCAGGTTTCAATTATCAAACAGTCGAGCAACTGGCAAACACCCGGATTGCAAACGATTCAGTATTTAAATTGATAAAACAGGAAACTGCAATTCTTGCTAAACAGGATGACAAGGAATATCCCCTGGAAATAGATCAATTCAGAAAAGACCAAAAGGTTACGCGTGATGCCGTGAAGAGAATTGAGAGTCTTGTTAAAACTGATAAGGCTATGCAGGTTTCTTTCCTTCCGCAGGACCAGGACCGTTACATTTCTGCAGATAAAGACAAAACTGAAAGATACAAGCAATGGCTGAGCAATATTAGCAAGGACATTTATGTTGACCAGGCTGTGAAAGTGATTAATGATATGGTGACGCAGCAAAATCTTGCTAAAACAAAATCAGCTCCTTCAAAAGTTTTCTGATTTTTTCCGAAACTATATTTAAAAAACCATTCGTTTGTGCGAATGGTTTTTTTGTTTGTAAGATTATTTTCCTTCTACCTCATCTTCCGCTTTCTCGCCGTTTTCAACAATGTCGCCTTCTTTGAAAAGAACATTCTTCATTATAATTCTCCATTTCTTTTTCTTTCTCAATAAAAACTCTAAATCCATCGCAAAGTGAATGAACTCTTCTTTTTGCGCATTCTGCATGATTTTTTTTGCATCATCATCTTTTTCAACCGAAACGCGCTGCTCATACCAATCGATTGCTTCAGCCTCTTCGATTAATGATTTTATCATTCTTGCGAATGTTCTGACCTCCTGCGATAATTCGTCTGCCGGTTCATGATACTGATCGAATCCCATAAAAATTTGATTTGAATCTAAGTTAGTTTTTTGTTGCCGTTTCCAATTAAAAGAAGTTTTTAGCAAGCTCTTCAAAAATCATTTTTCAATTGATGAACTGTTTATATTTTTATGATGAATGATAAACAAACCCTTAAGCGGTTTATAAGAAGCAATTATGCCTTCGTCAAAAAAATACAAGCTTTCAAAAGAACAGATCATTAACTTGGCGACCGGTTACGGCGGTTGTCTTGCCTCCGACAAAATAACTGTTGATGGAGATGAGGTTGGTTTTATGTACAGGGAAGAACCCTGTTTTGATGAAGATAGCGGCTGGAGATTTTTAGCAGGTACAGAGGATGAGGAATATATGGACAATCCTGACAACACTGCTATTTATGATGTCAATACAATTGCTAACTACGACAGGGCTATCATAGCATATTTGCATTTGCCTGTTGGACTTGAACTGCAAAGAATAGAGGGTACAGATGAATTTGAAATCATTCCCGGTTAATTCTCTATCTGACTTTCTTTACCGTTTTTATCAATGTAGAGCCATTTAGTTCCTTTCAAAACTTTTGCTGCACCTTGATAGAAAGATGTTGCATAATTAAATTTAAAAGGAATTACACTTTTGCCACCTGGATCGATAAAGCCCCACAATCCGCCTTTGTTTACAGCAGCTAATCCTTCTGAAAAACAAAATGCATTGTCAAAAGCAATTGGAATAGCCAACTGCCCTGTTTTATCAACATAACCATAGCGGCCGTTTTTTGAAACCATGGCAAGACCTTCAGAGAAAGTGTTTGCATCTTCATATTGCAATGCAACAACTTCTTTGCCTGTGCTGTCAAGAAATCCCCATTTCCCGCCTTTTTTAACCGGGGCTAACCCATCGTTGAAGTGCATAGCGTCCTCGTAAACGCAAGGAATAACCAATTCACCTTTTTTGTTGACAAAACCTTTTTTGCCTGCTTTGCTTACCAATGCCAAACCGTTTGCAAAATCATCATAATTATCGTATTGCTTAATCCAGTCCTGGCACCATACAGCAGCAGAAGTCAACAGCATTACTGCCATTAAAAGATAATATTTCATAACTGCTTGTTTTAAGTAAATACATTATTAACACGTTAAGCTAAAATGACAATTACTTAAAAAGCATGACTGGAGGCAGTGGTGTGAATGATTATGATTAGCTTTTGGGAATTGATTTAAGAGATCTATCGAGAATTATTTCAGGTATCTCTCTTCCAATATCTTTTTATGATGCAAAGCATGACCGACAAGAATGTAGGCGATCCCTTTTACATAAGTTGGTTGTCCGCTGGCAACACCATGTTGTTCAAGTTGTTCCTCATTAAATGAGTTGAACATTTGTGCCGAAGATTTTTGGACCGTTTTTAATTCATCAATTAAATCCTGCTTTGTTCGTGAATCCGCATTCGCATTTTCAGTGAAAAGATTTTCATCAAAACCTGGCAGTGCTGTTTTGTCTTTTCTTGAAAAACATAACGCCCTGTAGGAAAAAACCCTCTCACCATCAATTATGTGTTGCACAACTTCTTTGATACTCCATTTTCCTTCGGCATACCTGTAATCCCATTTTTCTTCCGGAACGTTTTCTAAAAGAGAAACCAAACCGGTTTGATGGTTTTGCAATGCCGTTTTTAGATCATCCCCGATGGCAAGATTAATATACTTGTGATAATATTCAGGAACCCTTGAAAGATCAACATTTGACATAACATTTGTTTTGGAGCCATGAAAATAAAAAATCCCGATGGTGTCATCGGGATTAATTTGACAGGCGGACGTAATTATGATTTTTTCGTTTGCTTTACTTTCATTTTTGTTTTTAAGGGCACTGGATTTTTTGATGACATTGATGCAGCCATCTTCACCGCTTCATATGCGTTAATTAAACCTCCCGTTTTGCTCAAATCTGAAAACTCAATTTGTTCTCCATCACCTTCGGGCTCGCCTGTTGGTTTAGCTATTTTCGTAGAAATCTTTACTGCACTTTTTTCAATTATTGATTTTAACTGAACAGGTGTCAATGTTGGATAATATTCCAATAAGAACGCAGCCATTCCTGCAGTTACGGGTGAAGCCATACTGGTTCCGGACAAATTGCCGTAAACATTTTTGCCGGGGAGTGTTGAGTAAATATTTACACCGGGAGCAAAAACATCAACTTCATTTTTACCATAATTAGAGAAATAAGCAACGAGTCCGCCATTACCGGGGTCGCCGCTTGCTCCAACGGTTAAAAAATTATTTGGTCTTGTCCCATCTAAAAGTTTCGGAGTAGGAAAGCTGTAATCGGAATCTAAATTTTTTGCATCGTTGCCCGCAGCATGAACCAATAATACACCTTTGCTTTCGGCATATTTCACTGCATCATCAACCCACTGTTTCTGTGGTGAAAAGCTTTTTCCAAAACTCATATTGATGATCTTCGCTCCATTATCAACTGCATAACGAATTGCCAGTGCAATATCTTTATCATGTTCATCACCATCAGGCACGGCACGGATCATCATGATTTTCACATTATCAGCAATGCCATCAACGCCTTTTCCATTGTTGCGAACGGCACCAATGATTCCGGCTACGTGAGTTCCATGCATTGCGTCAGAGGCCATGATATCATTATTGCCATAAAATTTATCATTAATATCGTCTTCATTATCTTTTACGATATCGCCACGATAATTTGGCGGAGGTGTTGTCGCATTTTCCGCCTTGCGAATATCACTTTCCAATTCTTCAAGCAACTGTTTATTGGTGATGTCGTAATTGTTGTTATTCATTGCGCAAATACCAAGAATTATTTTTTTCGTTGCAATTGCGTCGGCTTGGGTGGGGGAGTAGCTTTGCAAATCTTTGCCGCTGTATTCATCTTTTTTCAAATCTTTCCTGATGATAGAATCGCCGGAAGACATCTTTTCGTAAATGAATTTGGTTTGCATAACCTGGGTAGGATCAACATTATCAACCACCTGCGCTTTTGCTCTTTTCCACATTTCATACAATTCTTTGTCTTCTTTGCTTAATGTAGAAGGATCGGTGACATTTTCGAATTTGCTTTTGTATTTATAGTAAACTCTTGCGCCTTCATCCGAATCGGTGCTTACATTTTTTCCATCGCGGCCACCTAGAAAATTCCATCCATGAACATCATCGATATAGCCATTCCCGTCATCATCAATCCCGTTGCCTGGAATTTCTTTTGGGTTGGTCCATAAAACAGATCTGAGATCTTCATGCGTTGTATCAATACCGGAGTCGATGATAGCAACAACAACTGTTTGGCTTTTTTTGCCTTTTACAAAATCGTAGGCCTTGTCAAGACTAATACCATAAAAGCCCGAAGCTTTTTGATCAAGCAAGTGCCAACCGTTGGGAACTTTTTTTACAGAATTTTGTGCGAAAGATGTAACACTAATACCCGCAATTACGAATGCGAGTACGGATCGCTTTAGGTAATTCAGCATGTGAAAAATAGTTTTATAGAATTGTTCAATGTAAAAATAGTAAATGCATTTCTACCCAAATGTGAAGAAAAGGACAAGTGGTTGTTAATTGACGCCTAAAAAACGTTAGCTATAAATCAAATTTCATTCCCTGTGCTAACGGAAGTTTTGTTGAATAGTTAATCGTATTCGTTTGCCTTCTCATATAGATTCTCCAGGCGTCGCTTCCACTTTCTCTGCCACCGCCGGTTTCTTTTTCTCCACCGAAGGCGCCACCGATCTCTGCACCTGATGTTCCAATATTTACGTTTGCAATTCCGCAATCACTTCCAGCTGAAGAAAGAAACAGTTCAGCTTCGCGGAGATTTAGTGTCATGATGGCTGAAGATAAACCCTGTGGTACACCATTTTGAATTGATATCGCCTCATCAAAATTTTTGTACTTCAATAAATATAAAATAGGAGCGAAGGTTTCGTGCTGAACAATTTCATATTGTGGTTGAACTTCTGCTATGCAGGGCTTCACATAACATCCACTTTCAAAACCCTGTCCCTCCAACGATCCTCCTTCAACAGCAAAGGTTCCACCTTCTGCTCTGCATTTTTCAATTGCGTTCAAATAGCTCTGGACAGCATCTTTATCGATCAATGGCCCTACATGATTTTTTTCATCAAGCGGGTTTCCGATTCGTAATTGTTTGTAAGCATTTACCAATTTGTTTTTGAATTGATCATAAACATCTTCGTGAATGATCAATCTTCGTGTTGTGGTGCATCGCTGTCCTGCCGTTCCGACCGCACCAAATAAACAGCCAACCAATGCCATTTCCAGGTCCGCATCTTTTGAAATAATGATGGCATTGTTGCCACCTAATTCCAACAACGACCTTCCTAATCTTGCACCTACGGCAGCACCAACAGATTTTCCCATTCGGGTAGAACCGGTTGCCGATACCAAGGGAATTCTTTTGTCCTTCGCAATGCGGTCACCCAAATCCCTTTCACCAATTATAAGGTTGCAAACACCTTCGGGAACATTATTTTGTTTAAAGACTTTTGCAACAATATTTTGACAGGCAACTGCGCATAAAGGTGTTTTTTCCGAAGGCTTCCAAAGAACAACATCGCCGCAAACCAGCGCCAGCATGGCGTTCCAGCTCCAAACAGCAACAGGAAAATTAAATGCAGAGATCACTGCAACAATTCCCAAGGGATGCCATTGCTCATACATTCGGTGGCCGGGACGCTCACTGTGCATCGTTAGCCCATGTAGTTGTCTTGACAAACCCAAAGCAAAATCGCAGATGTCGATCATCTCCTGAACTTCACCATAACCTTCCTGCAAACTTTTTCCCATTTCATAAGAAACCAGTTTGCCGAGCGCTTCTTTATTTTTTCTTAATTCATCCCCAACTTGTCTTACAATATCACCGCGCTTTGGTGAAGGCCACATGCGCCATTGCAAAAAAGCTTTTTCTGCGCTGTCGATGATTTGTTCGTACGCTTCATTTGTGCAACTGCTTACTTCTGCAATTTTTTTTCCATCAACAGGAGAGAAGGATGTAATCGTTTTCCCGTTTCCTTCTGCCCATTGGCTTCCGGTGGAAGCACCACTATTTTTAGTGCTGATGCCCAAATGTTGTAATACCTCTTGCATTAGAATTATTTTGACAAAGATATTTTGATTCCGCCCATCAGCCATCGCCCCGGCATCTGCGAACCGAGGAGATCAGCATATTTCTTATTGAATATATTATCGGCTTCAACGAAAGCACTCAAAACTCTCTTCACCAAGAATGCTTCCAGCTTTGCGTTCATTACAAAATAATCATCCGATACTTTAGCAATAGTTGCAGATGAAGTTTGCGGTTTGCGGGTTTTGTACAGGCCGTCTACACTAATAGAAAGTCGATTTGTTGAATACAGAAGATTAAATGTGTTTAAGAATTTTGCATGCGATGAAATGTAAAAAGACGGAGCTGCACTGCTGCTTTTATCATCCAGCCAAGTAAAACCAGCGGTTGCCCAAACCTGTTGATGATTTTCAAACTGCTTTGAATACTGTATTTCTGTTTCAAAGCCTGTTGTATTGACTTTTGAAATATTTTTTGTCAGGGCATAAGTGCCGGTAGGTGAGAGATTAGCCTTTCTCGGCATATCAGCATAAGGCGTAGGAACATAGTCGATGGCTCCTTTTTGATAGCGTTGAAAAAATGTTGCCGAAACTTTTAAATTGTTTAATACAAAATAATCTGTACCTGCTTCATAGCTGAAAGAATGTTCTGCCTTCAAATCAGGATTTCCAATACTTCCACTCGCCACAAAGGTTTTATTGTAATTGTTGTAGCGTTCTGTAAAATCAGCATCACGAATGGTTTTCCCCGCACTTCCCCGCAATTGAACCTTATTCGTTTTATAGGAAAGATTTATTTGCGGAACAAACTCCCATCCATAGCCCTCACTGTAATCCAATCTTGCTGCTGGGCTTACGAAAAATCTGTTTCCCAAATCCTGGTTCAAAATTGCAAACGCTGCTGCCTGCCTGATGTCGTGATTGCCTCTGTCGTTGGAAACAATTTTCTTATTCAGGAATTGCATTCCGGAAGTGAGTGTTGTTTTTTCTTTCAACTTCCATTCATCAGTCAATAAGGCCTGGGTGAGTGAGCTTTTATTTTTATTTGGTGATAAAACAGAGTTGAATTTGTATTCATCATGAAGCTCTTTATAGCCTGCATTAAAACTGATTTGGTTTTGATTATTGTTATAAACTAATCCGATTTGGTTCCATGAGGTGCTAACATGTTCCCGGGCAGTATCTGAAGTAAATGTTGTATAAAAATTTTGTGCAGCAAACCGTCTATCGTCATACGAACTTCTCAATTTAACTTCCCAATGGTCGCTTAGTTGATGTGAAACTGAAACAGATGCGGTGTTATTATTGAAAAAACCTTTTGTTCCTCTTTGTTGTTGTCCTGTAGTATTGTTTGTTAGAACTCCTGCAGCAACGGCGGTTTTTCCATTGGAGTAAAACCCGCCTGCATTTACATTCCAAAAATTATATTCACCGCCTGAAATTTGCGCAAATGCATTTGATTTAGCACTTCGTTGTTTCGCCGCAAACGTTTTTGTAACAATATTAATTACCCCACCAACAGCTTCACTTCCATAAATCGCAGAAGACGCACCTTTTAAAATTTCAATGCGATCAATTTCAGTTGGTGCAATAGGAATATAACTTGTAAAATGCCCGCTGTTCGGATCATTCAATCGTAATCCATCAAGAATAACCAGCACTTGTTGAAATGTTCCTCCTCTTAAAACAATATCACTTTGCGAACCCATTGGTCCACGTTCCTGAATTTCTATGCCGGGCAAATAACGGAGTAATTCATCAATGGAGTGCACGGGAAGGTTTGCAAACTGTTCTGCCTTAATCACTAAAAGATCTCTTCCGGTTTTCGATGTTCTTTCAGGTGATAATGAAGTTGTGATCGTAACAGGATCGAGTTCATTGGTTTTTTCCTGGGCAAATGTTGCCTTAATGATAGTGCATGTTAAAACATACCATACTATTCGTCTCATATTCCTCTTATTATTTAATACGATTCTGACTCGTTCGGGAAATCGTTCGAACGTATATCCTTTATGTATTGCTGAATTGCTTTTGTAATTTGTTCGTGGAGATTTAAATATTGACGCAAGAAACGTGGTTTGAATTCCGTGTTGATCCCAAGCATGTCGTGCATTACTAAAACCTGTCCGTCGCAATGCGAACCAGCACCGATACCAATTGTTGGAATGTGCAGGCTTTCAGAAACTTCTTTTGCCAGTGCTGCGGGGATTTTTTCCAAGACTATAGCAAAACATCCTGCTTCCTCCAACAGCTTTGCATCTCTTTTTAATTTTTCGGCTTCTGTTTTTTCCTTTGCACGAACATTATAGGTTCCGAACTTATAAATCGATTGCGGTGTCAATCCAAGATGTCCCATTACGGGAATACCTGCGCCAATAATTCTTTTCATCGAGTCCAGAACTTCTTCACCGCCTTCCATTTTTATGGCGTGTGCACCTGTCTCTTTCATAATGCGAATGGCAGATGCCAGCGCAATGTCACCATTGCTTTGATAGGAACCAAAAGGAAGATCCACAACCACCAGGCATCTTGCGGCACCACGAATGACTGAAGATGCATGATAAATCATTTGATCCAGTGTAATTGGCAGCGTGGTTTCATGTCCGGCCATTACGTTAGAAGCAGAATCGCCAACCAGGATCACATCAATTTCTGCAGCGTCAAAAATTTTTGCAAAAGAAAAATCATAAGCTGTGATCATCGAAATCTTTTTTCCCGATGCTTTCATCTTTTGCAGTGTATTGGTGGTAATGCGTTTTACTTCCGAATTGACACTCATTGGTTCGATTTGCGGGGCAAGTTAGGCAGAGAAGCGGAGATGGGGAAATGTGTTTGTTACTTATTTAATTCAAATGCCTTTTGAAACTGCAGAATAAAAAGTTCTGTGTTGTGTTGAATGGAGTAATATGATCTTCTGTGATGCAACGGATTTTATCAAAACCATTATTTAGTTCAGCTGTTAGGGATTCCTCATTGTATTGTTTTACTTCCAGACCACTGCATTTTTTTGGTCCGTTATCAGAAAAAGTTCCAATAGTTAAAAATCCTTTCACAGCGTTTCTTGCCGTGTTTAAGTATTTCGCAATTTGTTCCTTAGTTGTAAGAAAATGAAAGGTTGCCCTGTCATGCCATAAATCAAAATTCTCCTGGGGTTTAAATTCAATAATATCACTGACAATCCATTTTACCTTGTCGGCTTTTCTACTAAGTCGCTGTTTTGCTTTTTCAAGTGCCTGCTCGGAAATATCAAGCACTGTTATATTTTCAAAACCTTCATTGAGTAAAAAATCAACAAGCCTGCTATCGCCGCCGCCGACGTCAATGATGTTCGCACTTTTCTCTAAATTGAAAGAATGAATAAAATTCAATGAAGTTTGCGGGACATTTTGCGTCCAGCTCACCTCATTAGCGTTTTTAGTTTGATAAACTGTTTCCCAATGCTGTTTCAAATTGCTTTGCATGATTGCAAATTCTCAAAAACAAAATTATAATTCTGTGACCAAAGTCACGAAGTTCTGCATACGGTAATTAGATGAGTTCTCACCTGCCAGTATTATTTTATGGTGTAAAGAAGTGGTGGTAAATGAATCTTACTGGTAATTCGGCTTATTGCAACAAAATAATTCCGAATTACTAAAAACTATTTAATTAACATGGTCAAATTCTTGGGCCGGTTTTCATCTGTTCATGCAGAATATGAATAAGACCATCTGCCAGGCCAATTTTTGGAACAAAGATTTCTTCAGCATCTGCCCAACGCATAACATTAATATAAATAAGGAGGGCAGGAACAATTACGTCAGCACGGTCTTCACGAAGTCCGTACAAACTGATTCTTTGCGACAGAGAAAGACTGCTGAATTCTTTGTAATAGTTGCGCAACAATTCCAATGACAGGGGACGTCCTTCTTTTCTTTTGGAAAGAGAAAATATTTTGTTGATGTTGCCTCCTGAACCGATTGCAGTGATGTGATGATAGCCACTCGTTCTTTGCTTGATGAACTTTTTCATTGCATCCCAATGCTCTTCCGTCACCTGGTTTTTTAATAAACGAATGGTGCCGATATTGAATGAGTGTTTTGTAATTAATTTTCCATCGCTGAAAAAAGTGAGTTCGGTACTTCCTCCGCCAACGTCAATATATAAATAGGATTCGCTGGTGTTTAAATTTTCGGCAAAATGATTTTCATAAATATAACTTGCCTCCTCTTCACCGCTGATTACCTTTATTTCAAGCCCCGCTTCTTTTTTAATTCGATCTAAAATTTGTTTTGCGTTGGCTGCATCCCGCATGGCTGATGTTGCAGCAGCAATAAAGTGTTTGACATCGTAAACATCAAGTAAAAGTTTGTAAGCCTTGATTGTTTTGATGAACATTTCAGTTCTGTCTTCCGAAATCTCGCCTTTTTCAAATACATCAAAACCCAAACGCAAAGGCACGCGAACCAAAGTGAGTTTCACAAATTCAGGTTTGCCTTGGGGCCCTTCAATCAC
>Ga0070659_100002010_pt1 | contig 14532 bp, 16 predicted proteins | sample KBSC23metaG_FD_64666 | JGI IMG/M metagenome (GOLD analysis project Ga0070659, IMG submission 64666) | Corn rhizosphere microbial communities from Kellogg Biological Station, Michigan, USA - KBS C2-3 metaG | ecosystem: Host-associated > Plants > Roots > Rhizosphere > Soil ...
AGCACGCCCATCGCCGCGAACAGGGCGATCCCCTGGCGGCGATCGTTCACCATCTTGCCGAAGGTGAAGCAGAAGGCAGCCGACACCACCAGGATGCCCAGCATCGACAGGAAATTGCTGATGGCGGTCGGGTTCTCGAACGGATGCGTGGAGTTGACGTTGAAGAAGCCGCCACCATTGGTCCCCAGCTGCTTGATCGCGAGCTGACTGGCGACCGGGCCGATGGCGATCGTCTGCTGGCCGCCCTCGAGCGTGGTCGCCGTCAGCGACGATTGCAGCGTCTGGGGCATCCCCTGCCAGACGAACGCCAACGCCAGGATGATCGAGATCGGCAGCAGGATGTAGAGTGTTGCTCTCACCATGTCGGCCCAGAAGTTGCCGATCGTCTTCTGCTGCTTGCTGGCGAGGCCGCGTGCCACAGCCGCGGCCACCGCCATGCCGGTCGCGGACGACACGAAGTTCTGTGTCGTCAGGCCCGCCATCTGGCTGAAATACGACATCGTCGTCTCGCCGCCGTAGGACTGCCAGTTGGTGTTGGTGACGAAACTGACCGCGGTGTTGAACGCCAGGTGTCCGCTGAGCCCCGGCAGGTGCAGTGGATTCCAGGGCAGCACGTCCTGGAACTTGAGGATCAGGAACAGCAGCACGAAGCCAGCAGCATTGAATGCGATCAGCCCCAGCGCGTAGGACGACCAGTGCTGTCCATGCTCCGGCTTGATGCCGGCAAGGGCGAAGATCGGCCGCTCAGCCCAGCTCAAGAAGCTGCTCTCGCCGGCAAATACCCTGGCCATATAAAGACCAAGCGGGACGGCCAGCGCCACCAGCGCGATGGCGTAGACGATGAACTGCAAGATGTCCCGGGTCATGGCGGCCTCAGAACTTCTCGGGGCGGACGAGCGCCACGAGGCAGTAGACGAGGATCACCGCCGCAAAGACCAGCCCCAGCGCCAGATCGAGGCTCATCAGAGCCTCCCCGCCGCGGCGACGCCGACCGCGATCAGCGCGAAGGCCGCGAGGCCACCAGAGAAATAAAGAATGTCGGCCAGCATCGCCGCCTCCGTCGTTGAGACGGGTTGGACATCGGGCGGATGCGCGTAAAGTCGCCACATCGATTGGGCCGTCCAGCCGTAAAGTCAGCGTAACGTCTGCCCCGGGCAGGCACACACCAACGCCGGGCTCGTGCTTGCACAAGCCGTGGCGCGGGCCTAGGCATCTGGCGATATTGCCGAGGAGGCCTCGAAATGACCTTGGCCATGGCGCCAGCAGGATCGCTTTGCGAGCTGAGACGAAGCGTGGCCGCCTGTTTCTTGGGTGCCGCGCTGCTCCTGGCGCTGACAGCATCGGCACTCGCCGAGCAGCGGGTCACGTTCCCCAGTTCGACGGGCCGGTCCGGTGGCTCGGCGACGGTCATCTCCGGATATCTGAGTACGCCGCGGGGCAAAGGGCCGTTTCCGGCAGTGGTGCTGCTTCACTCGTGCCTGGGGCTGCCATCGAACCACAAGGCGATCGGCACTCGGTTGGCGGCGGACGGCTACGTGGCGCTCTTCGTCGACGATTATTCGACGCGCGGGCTGACGCAAACCTGCCTCGTCGATTTCCCCCAAGGGGTCGCCGATGCATATGGGGCCCTGGCTTATGTTGCCAGCCTTCCCGACGTGGAGCGTTCGCGGATTGCCGCCGTGGGCTATTCGCAGGGCGGTGACACGGCACTGCGGCTCGCGGTTCCGCGGTTCAGGGCGGGATACGTCCCGTCAGCGGGGCCAGCGTTCAGGGCAGTCGTGGCGTACTATCCCCCATGTGCCAATCTCGGGCGCGCTCGGCTCGATCTGCCCACGCTGATCCTGGTGGGAACCCTCGACACGGTTACCCCTGCGGCCATGTGCAAGACGCTCAGCCAGGGGCAGGCCAATGTGACCCTTGCGGTCTACCCGGGCGCCGCCCACGTCTTCGACGATCCCGCCTTTGCCGACGGCAAGGAGATGTTCGGGATGCATCTTGAGTACGACAAGTCTGCCGCTGCTCAGGCCGCTGCGGCGCTCGCCGCGTTCCTCGAGGCAGCGCTCGCTCCATAGGACCTCGCCTCGACGACCGATGCGCATCGCGCTAGGTTTGGGCCGGGACGGGCCGGTGGTCCTTGGATCGCGGCACAGGTTGAGGAGATCGATCGATGCGCAGACGCGATCTGCTGCTCGGCGCGGCAGCAAGCCTGACGCCGTTTCCGGCGCTGGGCGCGCCGGGGCCGTTCAGCTTCGATCTCTGGCCTCCTCTCGGAAACCGACAAGCGTATGTCGCCTGGATGCTGGCCAACCGCGCGGAGGACGAGAAGTACCTCGGCGAACGGTTCGATCGCTACGAAGTCCTCCTCAAATTCAACGACCTGTGGACCAATGAGGATAAGCGCGCCTTTCTGCTCACCCCGCGCGAGAACTTCGTTCGGCCCGAGGACATCGACAGCGCCTATGTCGGCCACTATCTCGACATCGGCTTCGGCGTGACGCTGACACCGCCCGGCACGATGGGACGCATGACCAGCGCGATCGCGGTGAAACCAACCGACAAGGTGCTCGAAGTGGGCACCGGCTCGGGCTACCAGTCGGCGCTCCTGAGCTATCTGACGCCGCGCGTCTTCACGATCGAGATCATCCCCGGACTCGCGCGGCGAACGCGGAGAATCTACGACCGGCTGATCGATGCCGGCTACACGGAATATAGCTCGATCAAGACGAGGGCCGATGACGGCTATTACGGCTGGCCCGAGGCGGGGCCGTTCGACAAGATCATCGTCACGTGCGGCATCGACCACATCCCACCACCGCTGCTGCAACAATTGCAGCCCAATGGCGTCATCGTCATTCCGGTAGGTCCGCCCGGCGCTCAGCACATCCTGAAGGTCACCAAGAAGACCGCGGCCGACGGCACCGTGAGCGTCGATCGTTCCGACATTTTCGGAGGCAAAGTCATCCCCTTCGTGCCGTTGACCGGAGCCCATCAGCCGCAGGGATGAGGCAGGAAGAGGAGTTCGCCTCGCGCCTGAAGCGGCCCCGGCTCACCGACCCAGAGACAGTCATGGCATTCTGAGATCGGCGAGGCGCCTTCAACTTGCTCGGCGCACGTCGCGCTGGCCGGGGGAAACTGTGCCCACTGTCGGTCAGTCGGCACGCTCCATGGCGATGGCGATGCCCTGGCCGACGCCGATGCACATCGTGGCAAGGGCGTAGCGTTTGCCGGAGAGGCGGAGTTCCAACGCTGCCGTTCCGGTGATGCGCGCTCCGGACATACCCAGCGGATGACCGAGGGCGATGGCGCCACCATTGGTGTTGACGTGCGTGGCGTCGTCGGCGAGGCCGAGTTCGCGCAGGACCGCGAGCGATTGACTGGCGAACGCCTCATTGAGCTCGATCACGCCGAAATCGGCCGGCTCGAGCCCAAGTCGCGCACACAGCTTGCGCGTTGCGGGCACAGGTCCCATCCCCATGATGCGGGGCGGCACACCGGCGGCGGCGCCGCCGATAATGCGGGCGATGGGGGTAAGGCCGTGGCGGCGGATCCCGGCCTCGGAGGCGACGATCAACGCTGCAGCGCCATCGTTGACGCCGGATGAATTGCCGGCGGTCACCGTGCCGCCCGCCCGGAATGGTGTCGGAAGCTTGCCCAGCGCCTCGAGCGAGGTGTCGGCGCGGGGATGCTCGTCCCTGTCGATGACGATGGGGTTCGTCTTCCGCTGCGGTATCGTGACCGGAACAATCTCCCTCCCCAGCCGACCATTGGCTTGTGCAGCGACGGCACGCTGGTGGCTGCGGAGCGAAAAGGCGTCCTGATCGGTCCGCGAGATGCGATGTTCCTCGGCGACGTTTTCGCCGGTCTCGGGCATCGAGTCGACGCCATATTGCTGCTTCATCAGAGGGTTGACGAAACGCCAGCCGATGGTGGTGTCGTAGATCTCGGCGTTACGCGAGAAGCCGGTCTCGGCTTTGGGTAGAACGAACGGCGCGCGGCTCATCGACTCGACGCCGCCGGCGACGAACAGGTCCCCCTCGCCTGCCCGGATTGCGCGGGCGGCGGTGATCACTGCGTCCATGCCCGAGCCGCAAAGGCGATTGATGGTCGTCCCCGGCACGGTGTGCGGCAAGCCCGCAAGCAGCAGGCTCATGCGCGCGACATTGCGGTTGTCCTCGCCGGCCTGGTTGGCACAGCCGAAGATCACGTCGTCGACGGCACCCCAGTCCACGCCGTCGCTCTCTGCAACCAGTGCACGGAGGACGACGGCTCCGAGATCGTCGGGCCGCACCGAGGACAGCACACCGCCGAAACGGCCGATCGGCGTGCGGCGATAGGCACAGATGAAGGCCTCAGGCATGACGGGCTCCGCGATGGGCGGCGTCAGTGCGCGCATGAAGATCGCGCAGCGTGCCCAGTTCGAGGTCGGTGGGGGCCGGTGTCTCGTCCAGATCGTCGGCATAGCGAACCGGCCAGCCGCAGTTGTCCTGCACCATCTGACGGGTGACGCCGCGGTGCAGCGAGGTGACCGTGAACTCCTTGGTTTGCGGATGCGGCCGCCAGATCGCCAGATCGGTGATCAGCAGGGTCGGCCCCTTGGTGGTGATGCCCAGGCGCTGACGGTGGTCGCCGCCGTCGCCATGGCCGAAGCTGGTGAAGAAATCGATTTTGTCGACCATCGAGCGCTGCGCCTGCTTGAGGGTGATGAAGATCTCACCGCAGGAGGTCGCGATCTCGGGCGCACCGCCGCCGCCCGGGAGCCGAACCTTCGGGTGGGCATAGTCGCCGATGACCGTAGTGTTGATGTTGCCGAACCTGTCGAGTTGCGCGGCCCCCAGGAAACCGATCGAGATGCGGCCGCCCATCAGCCAATAGCGAAACATCTCCGGCACCGCGACCGTGCAGAGCGCCGTCTCGCACAGCTCACCGTCGCCGATCGACAGCGGCAATACGTCGGGCGCTGTGCCGATGGTGCCGGACTCGTAGATCAGCGTGATGTCTGGAGCGTGGGTGAGGCGTGCGACGTTGCAGGCCGCCGACGGAGCGCCGATCCCCACGAAGCAGACATCGTCGTTGCCGAGCGCCCGTGCAGCCGCAATGGTCATCATCTCGGTCGGTGTGAAGTCGGTCATCTGAGGGACTCCACGCGCGTAGCAAAGGCCTCAGGACCCGCTGACAGAACGTTTTCCTCCATCCAGGCGGCGAATGTGTCCCGATCGGACGAAATCTTGTCCCATTCGAGATAGGCGGCATTGTCCCGGGCGTAGTAGCCGTGCGCATAGGAGGGGTGCGCGCCCCCGGGAACGACCGCGATCGCATCGATCGTCCAATGCGGCAGAATGCACAGATTGGGGTGCAGCCCAGCAAAGCTCGGCACGACCTCCTCGACCGTCACCACGACACGCTTGGCAGCGAGCGCTGCTTCCTTCTGCACACCGATTATCCCCTCGATCAGGACGTCGCCCTTCTGGGTGGCCCGTTGGGCGTGAATGAACGTCACGTCCGGCCGGTGTGCCGGGATGGCCGCCAGTTCCTCGCCGGTGAACGGACAGATGACCGACTTGATGTCCGGGTTGACCTTTGGCAGCTCGGCGCCTTTGTAGCCGCGAAAGATGGCGCAGGGCAGGCCGGAGGCGCCTGCCTCGTAGGCCTGCGCCATCGCCGAATGCGAGTGCTCGACCGTTTCGATCGACCGCGGATAGGCGTTTTCGATCGCATCGCGCATGCGCCGAAGCAGCCCGACGCCCGGGTTGCCCGCATAGGAGAACACCACTCTCCTGGCCAGCCCCATGCCGATCATCTGGTCGTAGACGATGTCGGGAGTCATGCGGATCAATGTCAGGTCGCCGATGCCCTGACGGATGGCTTCGTGGGCCGCGGCATGTGGAATGAGGTGCGTGAAGCCCTCAAAGGCGACGGTGTCGCCCGGATGGAGATTGCGCGCCACGGCGTCGTGAAGGCTCAGGAATTCGCCCATGTCATCCTCAATACGGCAGGCCCACATAGTTCTCGGCGAGCACCGAAGCGGCAGCATCGGAGCGCGTGAGATAGTCGAGCTCGGCAAGCTGCAGTCGCTCGCCGAAGGCGCCGTGCTCGGGAAACCTGTGAAGTGTCGAGGTCATCCACCACGAGAACCGCTCGGCCTTCCACACCCGCGCCAGCGCCCGCGCCGAATAGGCATCAAGGGCGGCCTCTGAGTGGCTGTCGAAATACTCGCGGAGGGCCTCGAAAAGATAGTGCACGTCGCTTGCCGCGAGGTTGAGTCCCTTGGCACCGGTCGGCGGCACGATATGGGCGGCATCGCCGCACAGGAACAGCCGTCCGAAGCGCATCGGCTCGACGACAAACGAGCGGAGCTGCGCCATGGACTTCTCGAGCGAGGGGCCGGTGACGACGCGATCGGCGGTGTCAGCCGGGAGGCGGCGGCGCAATTCATCCCAGAAGTCGTCATCGCTCCATGTCTCGGCCTTGTCCGCGGCATCGGCCTGAATGTAGTAGCGGCTGCGTGTGGGCGAACGCATCGAGCAGAGCGCAAATCCGCGCGGGTGATAGGCGTAGATCAGCTCGCTGTTGGCCGGCGGCACATCCGCCAGCAGTCCGAGCCAGCCAAAGGCGTAGGCGCGTTCGTAGAGCTGCAGCGCGCCGGGCGGGATGCTCGCCCGGCTCACCCCATGGTAGCCGTCGCAGCCCGCGACGAATGTGCAGTCGAGCCGCTGCGACTTGCCCCCGGCGGTGAAGGTCACATGCGGGCTTTCGCCGATGTCTGCCAGTTTCACGTCGGCGGCTTCGTAGATACTGACCGCACCGGTCGCCGCCCGCAGATCCATCAGATCGTGGGTGACCTCGGTCTGGCCATAGACCGTCACTGTCTTGCCGCCCGAGTGATGCTTCAGGTCCATGCGGTGTATTGCGCCGCCGAAGGCGATATCGATGCCTTCGTGCACCAACCCTTCGCGATGCAGCCGCGTGCCGCATCCCACCGCATCGAGCAGGTCAACCGTCCCTTGTTCCAGCACGCCGGCGCGGATGCGGCCCATCACGTGTTCGGCACTGCTGCGCTCGACGATGACATTGTCGATGCCCGCCTTCGTGAGCAGCGCACCGAGGAGCAGCCCGGCTGGTCCCGCACCGATGATGGCCACTTGCGTGCGCATCAGTCGCGACCGATGCGGATGATTTGCCGGAGCAGCGCTTCAGCGGTGCGCAGGCTCGCTGCGGTCGCCATCACCATCTGCGGCAGGATCAGCCATTCGAGAGTCCACGCGGCGCCGGAGCGCTCCTGCTCGTGGACCAGAGCCTCGTGCATGCCGCCGGTGAGGGTCGCGTTGTAATGCGCCAGCGCCACCAGCACCTCGGCGCCGATCGGGTTCTGCTTGTGCGGCATGGCCGAGGAACCGCCGCCGCCTTCGAGGGAGATGTCGCCGAAGCGGTTTTGCGCCATCAGCCCAATGTCGGCGCCGATCTTGCCGAGGCTGCCGCTGACCAGGCTCAGCCAGTCGGCGAGCTCAACGATGCCATCGCGTTGGGTGTGCCAGCTGCGCGCCGGCACATTCAGTTCGAGTGCCGTGCCGATTCGCGCCGCCACCGCGTTCGCCTTGTCGCCGAGTTTGTCGAGCGTACCGGCAGCGCCCCCGAACTGCAGGAGCATCAATCGTGGCGTGAGTTCGCCCAGCCGATCGAGATGTCGGAGCAGCGGCCCCTGCCAGGTCGCAAGCTTGTCGGTCACCATGATCGGCACCGCGTCCTGCATGCGAGTCCGGCCCATCATCTCGCGCCCCCCGAACTCACGGTCCAGATCGGCGAGCCGGTGAATGATCGTGTCGAGCCGCTGTGTAAAGACGGCGAGCACCGGCCGCAGCCGCAAGACCAGGGCCGTATCGACGAGGTCCTGGCTCGTCGCGCCGAAATGCACATAGCGGTCGAATGGCGGGCCGAGCCAGTGGCGGATCTGGCGGACGAACTCGACGCCGATCGTCCCGTCGCGCGTCGTTGAGATGCGTATCTCATCGAGGTTGGGGGCGAATGCATGCAGTTGCTCGGTAAGGTACTCGGCCGAGTCGGCCGGGATCACGCCCTCGGCGCCTTCGGCCTCCGCCAGCGCGATCTCGAAGCGGATCATTTCCCTGATCTCGGCCTCGGCGGCGAAGAACGGCGCGACCTCGGCGTCCCCGAGCAAGCCTGAGAGCAGGGGGTGGTCGAACGGCGAAGTGGTCATCGGACCACCTCAGATGTCGAAGAACACCGTTTCATCTGGCCCCTGCAAATGGATATCCAAGGCAAAGCGATTGCCGCTTCGACGAGCGATCAGCGTCTGGACCCGCGATCGCTGCTCGATACGAGCCAGGATCGGGTCGGCTGCATTGGCCTCGGCCTCGTCGCCAAAGTAGAGCCGGGTGTTGAGGCCGACATTGATGCCGCGGGCGATGATCCACAGGCTGAGGTGCGGCGCCTGCATGCGGCCGTCCGGGAATGGCACTCGACCGGGCTTGATTGTCTCGAAGCGAAACTCGCCGCTTTGCGGGTCCGCCGCGGCCCGGCCCCAGCCCGTGAAGTTCGGATCGGCGGTGCCGCGCGACTCCGATGGGCTCGGATAGAGCCCTGCGGCATCGGCCTGCCAGATCTCGACGACGCAGTCGCGCAACGGCTCGCCGCCACCATCGATGACACGGCCCTCGATGGTGATCCGTTCGCCCTTTGTCTTGTCGTTGATCATGCGGCCGCCGAGGTCCTCGGCATGCGCGCCGTGAACGCCGACGAAATTCGGCATCAGACCGATGTGAACATAGGGACCGGCGGTCTGCGACGGCGTCTCCTTGAGGAGATCGAGCGGCTGCGGCATCAATTGCCCTCCAGCCGGTTCTCGAACAGCGTGGAACGCCGACCGCGCAGCACGATGTCGAACTTGTAGGCGGTGGCATCCATTGGGACCGTCCGTGCCATATCGAGCGGCGCAATCAGTTGTTCCACCGCGCTGGGATCGGGCAAACCACCGATCATGGGGTCGAGTTTGATCAGCGGGTCTCCCTCGAAATACATCTGCGTGATCAGGCGCTGCGCGAACCCCGAGCCGAAGATCGAGAAGTGGATATGCGCCGGCCGCCAGTCATTGACGCCGTTCGGCCAGGGGTAGGCACCAGGCTTGATGGTGCGGAACGAGTATGCCCCCTCGGCGTCAGAGATCGTTCGGCCGCAGCCGCCGAAGTTGGGATCGAGCGGGGCGAGGTAGCCGTCCTTCTTGTGCCGGTAGCGTCCGGCCGCGTTGGCCTGCCAGAACTCAATGAGGATGCCCGGGACCGGCCGCCCGCGCTCGTCGAGCACCCGGCCGTGCACAATGATGCGCGGCCCCTGAGCGCTTTCCCCGGGTCGCGCGAAATTGAGGATCAGGTCGTTATCAAGCTCATGCAGCACATTCTGCCCGAACACCGGTCCGGTCATCTCCGACAGCGTGTTCGAGAACGAAATGAGAGCGCGCTGCGGCGAACGCAGGACCGTGGTCTTGTAGCGCGGCGTCAGCGCTGCCGGATGCCAGTTGCGGTCCCGCGGAAAGAACGGGCCTGTCTCCGGCGCCTGGTTGGAGTCAGCTGCGGTCATCTGCAGTCCCGGGCGCCATGTCGGCGAATACCTGCTTGGCCACACGAAACGCGGTGTTGGCCGTCGGCACGCCGGCATAGATCGCCACGTGCAGCAGCGCCTCGCGCACATCGGTCAGCGTTGCGCCGGTGCGGGCGGTGGCGCGGATGTGCATCGCCATCTCCTCGTAGTGCCCCAGTGCCGCAAGCAGCGAGATGGTGACGATCGAGCGCTCCCGCTTGGTCCATTCCTTGCGGGACCAGAGGCTGCCCCAGGCGGCTTCGGTGATCAGCATCTGGAAAGGCGCGTCGAAGTCGGTAGTCGCCGCCTCTGCGCCGTCCACATAGGCATCGCTCAGCACTTCGCGGCGTGTTCGCTCCCCGTCCCGAAGGCGCGCCGACTTGACCTCAGTGACTGACATAGGAAACCGCCTCCGTTGCGGCGAGCGAGATAAACGCACGCATGATGCCGACCAGCCGTTCCGGCTGTTCGATGGATGGGATGTGGCCGCAGTCCGCGATCACCTCGAACCGCGCCTCCGGAATAGTCTTGGCAAAATCGGCCACGAGCCGTGGTGAAGCCGAGCCATCCTGGTCGCCGACGATGCAGATGGTGGGAACGCGGATGAGTGGCGCGAAGGCCGTGAGGTCGGCTTCGCGCAACGCCACGCAGGTCGCGATGTAGCCGTCCATCGGCTGGCGGATCAGCATATTGCGATAGCCTGGAAAGTCTGGGCTCGATCGGCGAAACGCAGCAGTGAACCAGCGTTCCATGATGGCATCGGCGATGGACTCGATCCCGTCGCTCTCAATGGCGCCGATACGCGCGTCCCACGAGCTGGCGTCGCCCATCTTCGCCGCCGTGTCGCAGAGGATCAGAGCGCGCACGAGGTCGGGGCGGCGGGCATAGAGCTGCTGTGCCACCATGCCCCCAACCGAGACGCCGCAGACAATCGCCGGCCGCGCTTCGATGTGCCCCAGCAAGGCGGCCAGGTCGTCGGCCAGCATCTCCATCGAGTAGGGCGTTCGCCCGACGTCCGACAGTCCATGGCCGCGCATGTCGTAGGTAAGGATCGCATACTCGCCGACGAGGCGGACGATCACGTCGCGCCAGATGCGGAAATCCGTGCCCAGCGAATTGACGAACACCAGCAGCGGCCGGCTCACGGGTGAGCCGATCACCTGATAATGCAGATTGACGTCGTTGAGCCGGGCGAACTGCATCAGAACGGATAGCCTTGCTTGGGGTCCTCGATGGTGATCCAACGCAGATCAGTGAATTCGGCGATGGCGGCCTTGCCGCCAAAACGGCCATAGCCCGAGCCCTTGACGCCACCGAAGGGCATCTGCGCCTCGTCGTTCACGGTCGGGCCGTTGATGTGACAGATGCCGCTTTCAAGCCGCGCCGCGACTGCGAGGGCTCGCTGCACGTTCGATGAGAAGATGGCCGAACTCAGCCCGTACTCGGTGTCGTTGGCGACGCGGATCGCCTCTTCGTCACCGTCGACCCGAACCACCGGTTTCACGGGTCCGAACGACTCCTCATTGTAGATCCGCATCGCGGACGTGACGTTGTCGATGACGGTTGCCTCGACGACCGTCCCGGTTCGCTTCCCGCCGGCCTTCACGGTCGCTCCCTTGGCCGTCGCATCGGCGATCAGCGCGTCCATCTTTTCTGCAGCCTGCAGGCTGATCAGCGAGCCAAGCACCACGTGCCCACGCGGATCGCCCGCCGGCAACTGGGCGGCCCGAGCCGCGAGTTTCTCGACGAAGGTGTCGGCGATCTTGCTGTCGACGATGATCCGCTCCGTCGACATGCAGATCTGGCCCTGGTGCATGAAGGCGCCGAACACCGCGGCATTTACCGCCCCATCGATATCGGCATCGTCGAGCACGAGGAACGGCGCCTTACCGCCAAGCTCGAGCAGAGCCGGCTTCAGGTGCTTGCCCGCGAGCTCGCCGATCCGCTTGCCCACCGCGGTCGATCCGGTGAAGTTCACGCGCCGAACCGCCGGATGTGAGATTAGCGTTTCGACCACGGCGGCCGCGTCCTTGGGGTCGTTGGTGATCACATTGATCGCGCCTTTGGGGATGCCGGCGTCCACGAGGCACTGCCCGATCAGGCGGTGCACGCCCGGGCAGCTTTCCGAGGCCTTCAGCACCACGGTATTGCCGCAGGCGAGCGGCATGGCGATAGCGCGCGTGCCCAGGATTACCGGAGCGTTCCACGGAGCGATCCCGAGCACGACACCGGCTGGCTGGCGGATGCCCATCGCGAGCGTCATGCCGGGATTGTTGGAGGGGATCACCTCGCCCGAAATCTGTGTGGTCATGGCGCCGGCTTCGCGCAGCATGTTTGCGGCCAGCATCACATTGAACCCGGCCCAGGGCGCTGTCGCCCCCGTCTCCTCGAGCATGAGCTGGATGAACTCGCCAACCTTGCTGTCCATGATGTCCGCGGCCTTCATCAGGATGGCGCGGCGCTCGCCCGGTCCCGTCTTGCTCCAGATCTTGAACGCCGCAGCTGCCGCCTCGACCGCGGCCTTGGCGTCGGCAACGCCGGCTGCTGCGGCGCGCGTCGCGAGCTTGCCGGTGAAGGGATCGTTACGGTCGTAGGTGGCGCCGCTCTGGGCCTGCTGTTCCGCCCCGTCGATCAGAAAACCGATATCCATCCGTCCCTCCCTAGAATCCAAGAACCTGTGCGTTGATCGCCGCTTCGAGTCCACCATCGACCGCAATGTTGGTGCCGCTGATCCAGCGTGCCCCATCCGAGCACAGGAAGGCCACCACCGGCGCGATATCGCCCGGTGTGCCGGCACGACCCACCGGGGCGATGTCGCTGTCGACACGCTGATCACCCAGGACCTGGCGGAATTCCTTGAGGATCGGCGTCTCGACCGGCCCCGGGCTCACCGACACCACGCGAATGCGGCGCGACTTGAAATGCGGTTCATGTGCGGCGATCTGCGTCCACAGCAACAACAGTTCCTTGCTGAGCGGATAGCCGTAGCCGTCGGGCACCTTGTGTTCGGCGATGACCTTGGCAACGTCCGGGAAGCCGGGCACCGCCACCATGGCCTTGGCGCGGTCCAGATTTGCGCGCCAACCATAGCCGGCGATCGACGCCACGTTCACCACTGCGCCGCCGTCGCGGATTCTGTCGGCCGCACCAGCGCTCAGCGCCCGAAGGCCGTAGAAATTCACCGCTACCGTCGGCGCGATGCCAGGTGCGCCCGACAGTCCGGCGACGTTGCACAGTGCGTCGATGCGCACCGGCAGCTTGTCCACGATGGCGTCGATGCCCGCCTGGTTCGAGATGTCGCCCTTGATGAACCCCGCATAGCGCGCCGCCGGCTCATTGCGGTCGATGGCGATCACGTCCGCCCCAAGGCTCGCGCAGACATCGGCCGTGCGCGCGCCGATGCCCGACGCGGCGCCCGTCACAGCGATGATCTTGCCCAGAAGCATCATTTGCCCACCACCGGAAGTCTGATGTCGAGGCGATAGCCGACCGGCAATAGGCGCAGGCCCGTGCGCCGCTCGATCGCGCCCCAGATGCCGCGTGGCAGGGCCAGCGCAAAGATCAAGGCCGTGGCCCCGAGCCCGACGAGGTACCAGACGCCGGCCGCGCCGAACCACGTCTCGATCGCAAAGAACAGCACGGCACCCAGGATCGCGCCCTCGAACGTACCGATCCCACCCACCAGAACCATGAAGATCATGTAGGCCGTCCACTGCACCGAAAAGAATGCCTTGGGCTGGAACGTCAGCGCCGTCGCCAGCCACAGCGATCCCGCAAGGCCGACGCCGAATGCCGCCAGCACGAAGATCAGCCGCTTGGTCGAGGTGACGCGCACCCCCAGCGAAGCGGCCGCCTCCTCATTGTCGCGGATCGCCTGGATCGCTGCGCCGGCCCGGCTGCGCAGCAGCAGGAACAGTCCGCCAAGCAGCCCGACCAGCGCCGCCAGCGCCAGCCAGTAGATGATATCGCGACGCAGCACCGGGTCGAACGCATTGAGCGCGATCAGCGAGGTTCCGGTCTCGCCGCGCACCAGCGGATCGAGATTGACCAGCAGGTGGGCAAGCTCCGCTACCACCCACATGCCGATCGCGAATTCGCCACCCCGCAGCCGCAGCATCGGAAAACTCAACGGCACCGCGATTGCCGCAACGATTGCCCCGGCCGCCAGCATGGCGACGAACGGGTTGAGCCCCCAGTCGGCAAGCTTGATGGTGAAATAGGCCCCGAGCCCGACAAAGAGCTGCTGACCAACGCTGACAAGACCCGCGTAGCCGGCCAGAGCGTTCCACATCGCCGCAAGGATCATGTAGATGAACAGGATCGTCAGCCGGTCCATCGCCCCCGGTCCGAGCCACAGTGGCGCGATCGCCGCGACGATCGCCAGCATGGCCGCCACGGCAATCGCAGCGCGTGATGCCGATGTCCAGCGCTCGACGCGGAAGCTGGTGTGCGCGTTCATGCGCGCCTCCGCAGCAGGGCCATGACGCCGCCTGCCAGCCAGATGCGGGCGAACAGGACGACGAGGAAGATGCCGTGTCCGGCGATCAGGAACCCCAGCGGCGACACCTTGGCGCCCAGCGTCTGCGCCAGCGCCAGGATGATGCCGCCGATCAGCGTACCCCACACCGAACCTGCGCCGCCGATCACGGCCGCTTCGAATGCGAACAGCAATTGCGATGCGCCCGTGTAGGCATCGAACGTCGCTCGCATGCCGAGCGCGGCGCCGGCCAGTCCGACCGTTGCTAAGGCGATCGCCGACGCGACTGCCGTGGCCATCCTGGCATTGATCCCAACCAGGCTCGCCGTGTCGGGATCCTCGGATGTTGCGCGGATGGCCCGTCCATAGGACGTGAAGCTCAGGAAGAGCTGCAATCCGCCCAGCACCACGATGGCGAGCACAAACACGCCCACCGACAATTCGCCGACATAGATGCCGCCGGGCAG
>Ga0070659_100002014_pt1 | contig 14521 bp, 3 predicted proteins | sample KBSC23metaG_FD_64666 | JGI IMG/M metagenome (GOLD analysis project Ga0070659, IMG submission 64666) | Corn rhizosphere microbial communities from Kellogg Biological Station, Michigan, USA - KBS C2-3 metaG | ecosystem: Host-associated > Plants > Roots > Rhizosphere > Soil ...
CCAATGCCGACGCGGCCACGCTGGCGCGCGACAAGCAGGCCTACCACACCGCCCTTTCCGAGGAACTGAACGCCGCTGCCGGCCAGCCCGACAGCCAGTGGCGTGCCGATCCACTCCAGACCGATCGGCGCCTGCTTGCCGAGCGCCTGGTCGCGCAACGCAATAGCGCCACAAGTGGCACGCAAGGCGCCCCTGCCGCGGCCAGCGTGCTGAACGACCTGCACGCCGCTGAGATCGTCGACGCCGCGCAGGCCGCGCGCGCCTCGGGCGGCGCCGACGGCAACCTCAAGGCAGCGCAGGCGCTCACCCAGCAGTTGCGCGGCGTGGCCAACACCGACCCGCTCTATGCGAGCGTCATGGACGACGCACGCACACAGGACATCCAGTGTGGCGCGCTGCAGGACATCACCCACGCCAGCGGCAAGAACCCGCACGACACGCTGGTGGCCGAAGGCAACGCGCTATCGCGCTACAAGGACACGGTGCTGTACAAGGACCTCGTCCACTCGGTGCTGAACGCCGGCATCACGCACGACAACATCACCAAGGTGGGCACGCCCGGCGAACTGCGCGACATCGCGGCGTTGCTCGAAGACGTGCAGCGTGCCTCGCCAGAACTGGCGCAGTCGCTCTACACGCAAAACCTGCAAGGCAAGGTCGACAGCAAGATCAAAGCGGGCGACCCCGAGGTCTACGCCCCCAGCATGCAGACGCTGGACAAGCGCGACGACTACTACGGCCCCATCAGCCGCATCGTCAACGCGCTGGGCGGCCCGAAGAGCGACGGCGCAGCCCATGTCATGGGCAGCCTGAAGGCCTTCCTCTACAACGCGCAGGCCGACCAGGACCGCTACAAGGAAAACGGCTACACGCCACCCAGCACACCGTTCGACACGCTGGGCCTGGCCAAGGCCAACAATGCATCGATGGCGCCGTACCAGACCATCATCGATGACGACCCGAACGGCGCGCTGTCGAAAACGCTGCAGAAGCACACCGGCCTGAAGCCATCGCCGCCCACGGTGCAGGTCGGGCCGGACGATGCGGCCCACCTATCCAAGGCCCAGGCGGCGCTGGACAAGGCGCTGGGCGGCGGCACGGCCGATGCGGCCGGCCTGCAGAAGGCGCTCGATGCCGCGCGCAACGACAAGGCAAACGCCGACATCAGCAATGGGACATGGGCCCAGGCAGCGGTGCTGGCACGTGCCCAGGCGGTGACCGTGGCGCGGCAACAGGACAACACCGGCGACAAGACAGGGGACAAGGCCGGGCAGCCCCAGCCCCCCAGCGATCCCATCGACCAGGCCACCAAGGACGTCGACGGCGCCCAGCTTTTTACCGAACAGGACCTGCAGGACGGCGTGAACGCCCTGCGCAAGGGCAACTTGGCGGCAACGCCGGATGCCAAAACGCCCGACACGCAGCGCGACGGCGCCCAGCCCGACACCACCGCCCATCTCGGCCAACTGGTGGCCAGCGGCATGACGCTGCCCGAGGCCATTGCCGCCACACGAGCCTGGCTCGGCGGCAACGAACAAAACGAGGCGATGCTGACGCAATCAGCACTGACGGTGGCTGCGCAGCAACATCTGGAGGACTACTACCAAGACCCGACCCAGGACCCCGTCGATGCCGGAGCCCAGGACCTCGCCAAGCTCAACGTGCTGGACCCGGACGTACTGCGCGTGACGGCCGGCATCATGAAGCAGGACATCCAGCCCGACCAGAAGGCACTGGACAGCGCGGTCACGCAGGCCCGCACCGACTACGCGGCGTGGCAAGACGCCAAGGCCAAATCTGACAAGGCGCCCGACAACGCGGACCTCAAAGCCGCTGCCGCACGCGCCCTGCAGTCGTATCACAACGACCTCGACCAGGCCCTGAACGTAGCCGCCGGCCACAAGCCAGAAGATGGCGATTGGCAGCTCAACCCCAACAACGTCGATACCCTGTGGAAAGCGCAGAACGCGGTCACCATGGCCGGCATCGCGCCCGAGATGGAGGCGGCGCGCGGCACCGGCAAGGACTCGCCCGAGTTCAAGCAGCTGCTGACGAGCTTCCAGCAATGGCAGACGGGGCTTGGCGCGCAACAGGTGCTGCACATTGCCGCGCATGCCCTGCAAACCAACGGCGGCCCGGGCAAGGGCGACGCGGCGGCGGCCAAACGGCTCACGGGCCTGCTCGGCGGCATGCAATCCGGTGACCCGCTGTTCGACCAGGTCATGGGAGACGCGAGCATCTCCGGCTTGCAGCAGCGCGCGCTGCAATCCATCCTCGACCATGCGCCCATGATGTGCATCGCCGCCAACGGCGGCAGCGATTCGCCCCAGGGCCGGCTCGCCGCCATGGGCACGTCGCTCGATGTCTACAAGGGCACGATCTTCTACGCGCAACTGCTGGACGACACGATCAAGGCACCGCAGACCCAGTCGCTGTTTCAGCAGAGCGGCGCCCAGGTATTCGGCAAGGACAAGGGTGACCAGGCCAACGCCGCGGCCGATCAGATGAACGGCGTCGCGCCGGACCTGGCCGCTGCGCTGTACCACAGCCAGTTCCAAGGCAAGCTGGACGTGACTGACCTGAAAGCCATGTCGCGCATCTACGCGGCCGCGGGCGGCGCACGCAACCAGGACATGACCGACCTGCGCAAGCAGATCGAGGGCCTGATGCTCAAGCCCATCGACAAGGGCGGGCTGGGCACCGAATCGGTAGATTCGCGGCTGAACACGACGTACTTCGTCGGCGGCGATGGCATGGCCGTAGTCACCGGGCAGGATTTCGGGCTGGAAGATGTGAAGGACGACAACGTCCCGATGCAGCTCACCCAGGACATCCTCGGCGACAACATCGGCGACGACGTCAGCAAGGAGATCCGGCGCGAGACCGGCTTCAAAGATTCCCCCAAGCCGCCGGCGCCGGTCAACACCGCCCCGAACGCGAGCCCGCCGCTGAAGAACGACCTGCACTGGACACCCGACACCGCAGGCGTGAGCTCGGGCACCACCGCTGGTGTCACGGCCAGCGGCAACACGGTCGGGCTGCCCTGGCAGGACGGCATGCACACCGTCACCAGCCAGGCCGAGGTGTACAACGCCGTGGGCCAGGCGTACGGGCTGGACCCGACGTACACGGCACGCACGCTGAGCGACCAGCAAGCCATGGCCGACGGCCAGTTCAATGAATACAACGGCAACGAAGTCGTCTACGACCACAAGGGCCACAAGACCACACTGGCCCAGGTGGCCAGCCAGCTCATGCACGGCGAAGGCGTGAACACGCCCAGCGGCGCCACGCCCGTCGCGCTTACCTCGCTGTCGATGCAGTGGTGGGACAACCGCGAGGGCAAGGGCGATGCCAAGCGCCTGGCCATCATGGAGGGGATCGGCACCGACGGGCGCTATATCGACGTGGGCCCGGCCGATACCACCGTGCGCAATGGCTATGGCGACTGGCAATCGCACAGCGGGCTGGATCGCGGCCTGCTGATCGCCCAGCCGCACTGGGTGGTCGATGCCAACGGCAACCTGATGACCGACGACGGTTACTGGAAGACCTACAAGCCCGACGACCACTGGTACAACTGGGAGCACCTGAAGACCGATCTGGAGATCGGCCTGACGGTGGCGGCCGGCATCGTCACCACCGTCGTGCAACCCGAGACCGCCGCGCTGTGGGCCGTGGTGCTGTCGAACCTGGCCGACGCGTACTTTGCGGTGACCGCCGTGGCCGGCGCGGCACACTCGATCAATGCGCTCTCCACCGCCAAGGGTCGTGAAGACCCGTGGAACTGGGTCGGCCTGGGTGCCAACGTGCTGGGCGGCGCGGCAGGCGTAGGCGGGCTCATCAACCGCACGGCCGTGGCCGCAGCGCGCGTGGGCGCCTACAACGCCGACTTCATGGAGGCGATCAACGCGGTGCGCATCACGCGCGGCGCCAGCGCGGAAGATGCCGCGCGCATCAGCCTGCTCAATGACAATCGCTGGGCCTTGCGCCCGTTCCAGAACAACCTCACCAACGCCGTGCTCAGCCACGCGCTGTATGGCTCGCCGGCGGCAACCGCCAACGCGGCGCAACGGCTGAATGCCGTGTTCGGCGTCACTCGCAACCCGGGTGTCGTGGCTGATCTCACGCAGGGCACGCTGCGCCTGCAGCGGCTGAATGAGGCCATCCCGCTACTCAACCGGGCGGACGTGCTCGCCAGACTGCCCGCACGCCTGCGCCGACTGGCGGGGCTGCGGTTCCTGGGCGGCGGCGCCCTCGCCTATCGACTGATGGGCACCGGCGCGCTCAACACCAACCTCGCGGCGATGCTGCACCAGGGGCAGTCGCTGGCGGCATCCAACGGCCAGGCCACGGGCGAAGACTGGGTGCAGTTCTTCACCTCGGCCGGGCTCATGGGTGCCGGCATGGGCGTGGCACGCCAGCATGGCGCATCGCAGCGGCAGGCCTACGAGGCGGCGGCGGCCAACCTGGCTGCTTCTGGCATGCGCATGCCGGGCGTGGCGCCGGACCCGGGCAGCACGCCGGTACAGCGCGTGGTGCCCGAGCTGGGGCCGCGTGGTGCCGAATCGGCACTCGAGTCGCAGCAGGCGTTGCTTGCCCGCGTGCAGACAGACGGTGCGGATGGTGCGTTGCGCAACGATGCGGTGTACCGCATGTACGCCCGCACGGGCGGCGTCACGGGCCCGGAAGACAGCATGCCGGGCGAGTTCTATTTCCCCCGCCTGATTGCACTGGCAGAGCAGCGCCCCGAAGGGGCCTACACCGTGTCGCAAGCCGACGGCGCCTTCGTTGACAGCACAATGCCAACGGAGGGCCGCGCGCGCACCACGTTCTATCACTTCATGCGCGAGGACGGCCGGGTCGACCCGGACGCCGTCACCGAGCGCGTCTATGTCAACGCAAAGACGCCGCATGTGCTCGATGTGCTCGACTTCCTGGTGCGCGGCGTAGTGGACCAGCCCGGCCGCTTCCCGGGCATCTACGCGGCCAAGGCGGCCGGCCCCGACGCCGCCGGCCCGCGCGCCGACAACATCGTCGTGTATGCCACCGACCGCGCGGCCGTGGACCGCGTAGTGGAGGCATTGCGGCATTACCAGCAGCAGCATCCGGACCACTTCCACGACACCGTGCCGTCGATGACCGAGGCGCAGATGCGCGGGGTGTCCACCGCGGCGGAACCGACCCCCGCGATGGTCGACCGGTTGCTCAGCGCCATCGACAGGTTTGCCGCCGGCAACACGCAATTTGGCGCCACCGACATCGGCCGCACGCCCAGCGCGGAACAGAGCTTTGGCAGCATCCGCGCCTACGCGATCTCCTTGGCCCAGCACGACACCGTGCTGGCGCAGCAGGCCGCCGCGCAATACGGCGTACCGTTCGATTACAGCGCCGCGCTGCAGAAAGCCACCAGCCGGCGCTTTGCCGAGATCGGCGTCGACCCCGCCAACCCGGCGCGCAACCTCGGCGGCCCCGTGGCACGCCCGGCCGGCTCGCCCGACTACAGCGGCACCGGCACGCAATACCGCCCGCACGACGGCACATACCAGACCACGCCGGCCGACCGGGTGACGATGTCGTTTGGCGGCGCACCACTGCCGCCCAGCGCCCGCGCACTGATTGGCGCCTCCGACACGCTCACGCGCCAATTGCGCCTGCTGCACGACGCCGGCTGGACGGTGCGCCTCGGACACAGCAACCGCGGCTCTGCGGTGGATACCGAGCGCAAGACCATCACGCTCGACGCCAACGCACCCGACGCCGGGGCGCTGGTCTACACGCTGGGCCATGAGGCCGACCACGCCGTGAAGGTCGAGCTCGATCTGCTGGGCCTGCAAGGCCACAGCGAGGGCAGCTTCGTGCAGACGTCGCTCGCCGCCGAGGCCAGCGCGCAGGGCAACGCGTTCAACGTCCGCGACGAGGTGCTGGCCGCAACCGGTGTAGACATCGGCGCCCGCGCGCAGATGCCGCAGCCCCTGGAACAGGCCTATGCGCAGTGGGATGCCGGCAACCCCGAGGCCTACCTGCGCCTCGCGCAGACCATGGGTAGCATGCGCACGTCCATCGCGCCGGACCAGACCTACGCGCAGTACTACGGCTCGCGCTGGAACGGTGCAGCGCCCGGCACACCACACATGCCGGCTCCGGCGACGGCATCGGCGTCCGGCGCCCAAAAAGCGGCGCAGGCCGCCGAATGGCTCAATGTAAAAGACTTGCGCACGCTCCGGCACGTGCCTGGTACCGAGGTGCCCAGGCTGAGCGATCTGGCCGGCAAGGCGGGCAGCAACACCGTCCTGATCGCGCTCAAGGACACCAGCCAGCCGGACGGCACGCCCGTCATCATTGCGACCACGCAACTGCGCGACGACGGCACCTTCGCGCCGCCCCAGGCCGTGCGCGGCAGCAGCGTCCCCAAGATCGTCAAGCGCGCCGTGCGTGGCGACAACTCTGCGATGCACACCGCACGCAAGGGCGTCGATTTCTACATCAGCCCCGTGCCGTACGAGCGGTTGCAGGCTTTTGGCGGCCCGTCGCGCATCAACAGCGGCGACACCTCGCACGTGCTGTCGCCCACGGCCGACCAGATCGACACCGAGGTGGTCACCCACATCCAGCAGCTCGGCGGGGCCAAGCGCTACAAGAGCGTGAAAGAGGCCACCGGCGCCGCGCAGGACGGCGACGTCATCTACATGATCGACAAGAAGGGCGGTGCCCCGAAGGGCCATGCCAAGCGCGGCACCGACGGCACATGGACATACCACGTGGATGCGCCCATGGACGGGGCCACCGTGCCCGAGCGCAGCCTCGAAGCCGCCTTTGCCAAGCAGCAGACGCACGGCGCACGCACGCTGCGCAGCGCGCCGCGCGGCGTGCGCTTCGTGGTCAGCTCGGTGCAGCCGGAGACGGTCAAGGAACTGGGCGGCTTCCTGGAACCGCGCACCCTCTGGAAGCAGGCCGAATACGGCATGCCGGCCTTCAAGCCGGGCGAAGTCGCACAGGCCGCCACCACACTGAGCCGACAGGCCAACGGCGGCTTCCTGCGCGGGCGCGCGGCGCAGCTTCTGCAATGGCGGCAGCGCACGCTGGAAACACCCGTTACGGCCGGCACGCCGCTGCAAGCCTCGGCTCACGCCTACGCCAGCACGCGCATGCTGCCCGAATCCGACGCCCATGCGCTCGACTACAGCGGGGCGAACATCGCCCACCTGCGCGACCTGGTGAAACAGGGCCTGCTCGAAGCCGGCACGCACTACATCTACGTCTACGAGACGGCCGACAACGCGGGCAAGCTGGGGGGCCATACGCCCACCGGCCGCCTGGAGCCCAACGGCAATACCCTCATGTGGTATGACGCCCGGAGCAAGGCAGCCACCCAGCACAACGGCACCCCGGCCAACGAATTGGCAATCGGTCACGACAGCTTCGGCGCGGATACCCACTTCCTGCTCACGCGTCTGCCGCCCGACCAATTCGAGGCATGGCAGCGCAGCGGCACCGGCCTGGAGATCGGCGTGTTCCAGCCGGTGCTCTCCAGCACCACCACGGCGGCGCTGCCACCCGACGCACCCAAGCTAGGCAACCTCACCCGCCCGCTGGACGAGGTCGAACTGCTGGCCGGCAAGGAGGCCGACCCCTATGCCAGCAATGTCGAATTCAAACCCGTCAAGGACCACGCGCCCGAGGTGGTGATGGCCGATGCGCAGCTCTGGCGCAAGCTCAAGCTCAAGCTGCGCGTGGCCCGCGACGTGGCCGCCAACACCGTGTCGCGCCGCGTGCCATTCGCGGGCAAGCGCATCACACAGCGGTTCTCGGCGGCGGCCACGGCAGACCGGCACATGGTCAACACGTTCCTGCGTTCGGAATTTCCGCTCCAGGCGCGGCTGGCGCCGATGGGCCGGGCATACCGCCTGCGCGACGACCCCGCCCGCGCACTGGCGTTCATCAAGAAAACGGGCGGCGCCATGCCGGTGATCTCCCTCGTGATCGACCCGTATTCGCTGCGCGCCGCCATCGGCAAGCGCCAGGACCCAAGCTTTGTGCAGGCCGCCAAGCAGATCGACGTGAACAACGCCACCATCGACCATGCCAACGCGCAGATCAAATCCGGCAGCGGCGCCGATCAGAAGAAGCTGTTTCTCGACGATCTGCACCAGTCGCGTCTCGACAAATGGCTCGACCTATCGTCGCAGACCGGCGTGGTCATCCGCCTGGAGTTTGCGCCGTCGCGGCCACTGATCGGCACCAACGGCCACTTCACCGCGCGCACCAATGACGCGTACGACAACCACGTGCGGCTGTTCTCGATGCTCGAAAAATGGGGCAGCACCCACGCCGATGCGCCGCCGCCCCACGTGATGGTCAGCTTCCACGGCTGGGATACGGTGCTCGAGCCGGTGCCCGGCGGGGGCAACGCCAAGCTCGTCGAACAGGTGCTGGAGCGCCCCACGCTGCCGTGGGTGCACATGGGCGTGTCGTACGCCACCAATGGCGCCGACGCCATCGCCAACGAGCGGCTGAACACCACCGTCGCCGACATGGTGCTGCGCTTCGAGCGCGACGGCGCGCCCACCCAAGGCCGGCTGCATGGCGACGATGCCCTCACGCGTGTGTTCGAGCGCCCGTCCAAGAGCCAGTACGACGCCCAGAACCAGGTGCTGCTGGCCGAGATCGCGCGGCTGGGCAAGCAGAAGTACAACCTGTCGGACAGCCAGATCAACGCGATCATCGACCGCGTCTTCAACGGCAACACGAGCGCGCTCGTCAATCGCGCCCGCGCCACCGAGATCGACTTTGCCAAACCGCTGTGGGAAGCCAAGCGACGCCTGAGTCCGACAGAAAAACGCGCCAGCCAGTTTGCCGACCAATGGACGACCGAGATGGGCGTGGCTGCGCGCCCCGCGGGCGCCAAGGCACTGCCGGCGTCGGCCAGCAACCAGGCCGCACCACTGCCCACCTGGAGGGAGATGGTAGAGAACGAGAAAGCCCTGTCGGTGGACGCGTCCGGCGAGCCGCAGAGCGCCGGGCGCGTGGAAACCACGCAGACCGCGCGCAAGGTGCTGGTCAAACCCGAACAGGCATCTGCGGAACTCAATGCGCTTGGCGTGGAGGGTGCCAAGCCCAAGCGTGGCACGCGTGCGCGCGAAGTCGCGACCGTGGGGGCCTCCGTGGCAGGGGGCGCAGGTGCGGTGCTGATCGGCATACCGGGCACGGGCGCCAATGCCGTTTCGCTGGCAGGCAACCCCTCCATGCTCCTGCTGCGGCTCGGACGCTCGGCGCAGGTGCTGCATCAGGCATCGATGGCGACCATCGAGCGTGCAGACCCGCGCGTCTTCAGCGAGGCCACGCAGACGATGGTCGACCGGCTGGTCAAGGCACTGCCGGACCACACGTCGGAGAAGACCGTGCCGGCCAACCTGACAGAGATCGAGGGCCGCCTGCGCACGTTCGTTGCCGAAGCCAACTGGAGCGTGCACAACATCTACCAGCGCCTGGGCAATCGGGAAATCACGCGCACGCAGGCCGGTGAGGCCACGCAGGCCGTGTCGGCGGATCTGGTCAAACAGATCCAGGCCGTCTTCAGCGGCACCGGGCTGCAGCAGGTGCATTTGGGCCACCCGCGCACCAAGCTCGGCTACTGGGGCCGGCAGATCGCCATCGGCGGTTACAGCGCGGGGCTGGCCTCGTATGCGCATGCGATGGCGACCAAGGCGTGGACGCTGGCGCACGATTCGGCCGTCTGGTATGTGCTGCCCACAGGCGGCACAGTAGCCTCGATCGCGTACACCACCGGCGTGCTGCTCGGGCGCGGGCGCAACATCGACATTGAGCAGCGCAGCCGCACGGTGCGCGGGCTCGATATCTCGGCGGACACGCTGGCCGCCACCGGCGGCATGCTGCTGGGCGCCGCGCAGATGGCGGGGGGCGACTACATCAAGGGCGTGCCGATGCTGCTGTCGTCGGGCGCGCTCGGCCTCTCACGCTTCAGCTCGCACTTTCCGAATGCGGCGGAGTTTGTCAGCAAGCACAAGATCGCCATCGCGCTGCTGCCGCTGTCGGCGTACGCATTCAACCTGATCAAGCCGCTGTTCATGCAGGACGACAAGAACAAGCGCCCGCCCGGCACATCGGCGGTCACGCCGTCGCCTAGCGCGTCGGCATCGCCTTCGGTGTCACCGTCGCCATCGGTCTCGCCGTCCGCGTCAGTCTCGCCGCCCTCCTCGCCTTCGCCATCGACCAGCCCAACTGCGCCGTCAACCAGCCAGCCTCCCAGCACGCCGGCCACCCCGCAACCTGCGCCCACGCATTCCGAATACGTGGTGCAGCCGGGCGATACGCTCAACGGCATCGCCGACCGGTATCGCACGCCGCTGTTGCACGAGGCGCACGTCTCCGATGCGCAGCGCCAGGCCATGTCGGACGAGCAGCAGGTCGAGGCAGCCCTGGCGCAGTTGCTGCAGATCAACCCGCAGTTCGCGCATCGCAATGTCGGGCTGATCCAACCGGACGAGCCTATCGTGATCGTGCCGTGAGCCGCGTCGCCGCGTCGGGTTCCCACCGCCCGCGGGGCGACCGGCCACCCTATGCCGTCGGGCCGAGGTCATCGACGGCATGCCCGCCTGCCGGCCGCAATGCAGCCTCGGCGGCGATCAATCCGAAGCCCTGAGGTTCTGGAGCAATTGCTGCGATGGCACGTAACCGACGACGAGATCACGATGCAAAAGGCAGCAGGTCGTGCGGTCTGGTTTGGATTACGCCAGACCCTCAGCGCCAACCGTGTTCACCGCTATGCGGGCGTTTCGGCGGATCGCCTACGGCGGCTGACCGAAGGCTCGCAGAAACGCCTCGCCGCACTCGCCGGCCTGTCAGACGCTGAACGCGTCACGATCCCGAGCTTGCAGGATGGCGAGAAGTGGACACGTTTCGAAGCCGCGCGCAAAGAGCTCTCGGCGCTGCTCAGTAACGCAACGCCTGCGCCGCGGTATCGCCCGGTGCAATCGCGCGCGTAAGGCCGGTCACCACTTCATATGGGCAGCAGATGATGGCCTTGACGGCGGCGGCGCATGCCTTCGCCAGCGGCGGATCGCCTCGCCGCAATGAACGCGTTCGGCCGGGTGGTCGAAGCCGGGCCGTTTACCAAAGCAGCTGACACGCTGAATTTGCCTGACGCCTCGGTCTGCATTGCACGGCGCGTTCGGTCACTTATAGAAACGGCTTACCGGGCAACCTTCCATCGGGACACCATTGCGCTGCAGATGTGGTTGCTGAATTCAACGGTCCGTTGATACCGTGAGCGCCTCCCATTCCCGGAACTCACCTTCCAATGCAGCGAGATGGCTTCGAACGAGCTGTAGCGCGTCGCTGCCAAGCAGAAGATGGGCGGGCGGGTGGCTTGCCCCAATCACAGCCAGCATCGCGCGCGCAGCTTTCACCGGATCGCCAAGTTGCTTGCCGCTCTTCTCTTCCCGTGCGCGCCTCACAGGGTCGAAGATTTCGTCGTAATCGGAAATCGAGCGCGGCGTACGCGTCATCGAGCGCCCTGCCCAATCCGTGCGGAACGATCCAGGCGCTACGGCAGTCACGGCAATGCCGAAACGCTTCACCTCCTTGCCTACACTTTCCGAGATCCCCTCCAGCGCGAACTTGCTTCCGCAGTAGTAGGCGATGCCCGGCATCGTAATGTGCCCGCCCATCGATGTGATATTCAGGATGTGGCCGCGGCGGCGACTGCGCATCCATGGCAGCACCGCTTTCATCATGGCGACCGCGCCAAACACGTTCACGTCAAACTGGCGGCGCATTTCTGAGAGCGGCGATTCTTCGAGAATGCCCTCATGCCCGTAGCCTGCGTTGTTGGCGAGGACGTCGATCGGGCCGACGTTCGCTTCGATTTCCGACACCACGTCGTCGATGAGATGGAAGTCGGTGACGTCAAGCACGCGTCCAAAAGCGTTGGATGCGGAAAGCGACTCGAATTCGCGCTTGGCCTGGTCGCTTCGTACCGTGCCCACGACGATGTGCCCCGCAGCCAGAGCCTCCTGTGCTAGCGCACGGCCAAAGCCGCTACTGACGCCCGTGATGAACAGAACTTTACTGGACATCATCGTTGTCCTCCTGAACGTTATGGAGGATGCATGCTAGTCTTCACGAGCAGTGCATTTAAGGCGAATTCGGCCAAATTTCTTGCCTAAAACTATGAAACCATGGCTTGTCGGCCCGGAGCGTTCAGCTGCGTTTGCGGCAATGCGGGCCCGCACCGCGTCACTCCTGCGCGCCATGGCACCGGATGAGGGTTACAACCTGACGGCCATGGCAAGCGTGCGCATCCTCCGCTCTGATCGCGCGCTGCCGCGCACGCCTGTGCTGTATGACCCGGGTATCGTGATCGTCTGCCAAGGGCGCAAACGCGGGTACTTCGGCGATCGGTTGTACCAATACGACGAAGATCACTACCTTGCCGTGTCGGTGCCCGTCCCCTTCAGCATGGAGACGGACGCGACGCCCGATCGTCCACTGCTCGCGCTCTATCTGCATCTCGATTTTGCGATGGCCGCAGAGTTGGCCGCACAGATGGACAGCGTGGGGATGCCCCTCCGCGCGGATGCGCCTCAGAGCATGATGTCGAGCCCGATGGACGAGGCGATGCAAGCGTCCGTGTTGCGCTTCCTTGAGGCGATGAGCCGCCCCCTTGAAGCAGCCGTGTTGGGCCCCGGCCTGCTGCGTGAGTTGTATTTCCGGGTGCTGACCGGCGCGCAAGGCGGAGCGATGAGGGAGGCGCTGGCAATGCGGGGGCAGTTCGGCAGGGTTGGCCGAGCGCTGCGGCACATCCACGCCGCGTACGCGGAGTCGCTCGATGTGGCGCAACTTGCCGAAAAGGCGGGGATGAGCGTTCCCAGCTTCCACAGCCATTTCAAGGCGATCACGCAACTCTCACCCATGCAATATGTGAAGTCGACCCGCCTGCATCAGGCCAGGCTGCTGATGGTGCGAGAAGACCTGACGGCTGAGGCTGTCAGCCATGCCGTGGGGTACACGAGCCCATCGCAATTCAGCCGCGAGTTCAAGCGGCTCTTTGGGTTGACGCCGTCCGCAGAAGCGAAGCGTATGCGCGAGCATTTCGCAGTTCCGCCCGCCTTTGCCGACGCTGCGTATGTGTCGTCGCATTGAACACGGAGGCCACGCCCAATCAAGCGACGCCACCTCCCTATTCCGAGCCCCCGCCGTACCGCACCGGCGGGAGCCTCCTTCCCTACGCTATGAAGCGCGCGCCGTCAGCCACTGGTTAGGTTGCAGCGGCGTGCCGACAATCCGCATCTCCCCAAGGCTGCCGAAGAAGCCGTTGCCCATGCTGCCGCCGTACTGCGCGCAGCCGATGGCCATCTGCTGTGTGCTCGCCACGTATCGGATGCCGTCCATGCCGCTGTTGTTTCGCAGGATGGGCGCGCCTTCCACGTACATCGTTGTGCTGCCCTTTCCGTCGTTCACGATGGCGACGTGCAGCCACTGCCCCGCCGAGACGCCGCCCGACCAGCACGCCAGATTCTCGGTGTTGTCGGTCGGAATAACCTCCCACTGGAATTCCATCAGGTTCGAGAACGCAAACATCGCCATCGTGTCGCCCTGGTCAACGTCGCCTGGCCATGACACGCCGGTCGCGGCGCTGCGGGCGCCAAGTCGATAGAGAATCCCCATCCAGGCGTTGTTTTGCGCAGTCCAGGCCGAATCGATTTTCACGAAGGCCTCGATCGTGTAGCCATTGGCAAACGTTTGTACGTTCAGCGGCGATGTCGTATCGGTCGTGAAATACGAGGACCTCGTCTGCGTGGCGTTTTTGAACTGCAGGCTGCCCGGCGCGGAAGACAGCGGGTGATGGTCCTTCGACCAGACCAGGTCTCCGGCCTGCCCGCCCATCCATGTATTCAGCGAGATGGGGTTGGCCCCGGCCGTGGTATCGCCCGGCACAGACACGTCCTTGATCTGGAAGCCAGGCTGGTACGGAGACAACGCCTCGCCCTCGGCAGCCGCCGTGTTGTAGAAGCGCCAGTGCGCCAGCGTGTTGGCCACCACCGGATAGTCGCTCGGGCCGGAAGCTGGCTTGCCAGAATCCTGCGGCGGGTTGTGATAGTTCGCCAGGATCAACCCCTTGGCGACATCGGTCAGACTGCTCGACACCGAACCGGCCGCCGCCTTGAAGCCGGAATTGAAGCCGGCAAAGCGCTTGGCGAAATTGATATCGATCGAGAAGTTCTGGTTGTCCGCGGTCAACCACGCCGAATCGAACTGGTTCAGGCTGGCTTCCGGCTTGACCGGCACCCACGGCGAGAACGAACTGGCGACGATCTTGTTGTTCGTCAGATCAAATTCGTACAGCCGCATCAGGCCATTGCCGCCCATGTACGCCATTTGATAATCGACGACCATGAAGATGACATCGTTGCCGGCGGCATTCGTTTTCGTCATCTTGCAGGAGCCGTGATAGTGACCGGACACCGCCATGAAAATCTGGTCGTTGTTCTTGATCAGC
>Ga0070659_100002015_pt1 | contig 14518 bp, 10 predicted proteins | sample KBSC23metaG_FD_64666 | JGI IMG/M metagenome (GOLD analysis project Ga0070659, IMG submission 64666) | Corn rhizosphere microbial communities from Kellogg Biological Station, Michigan, USA - KBS C2-3 metaG | ecosystem: Host-associated > Plants > Roots > Rhizosphere > Soil ...
TTCAACATTTCAAGATACAATGCAGTTGTTCCGGCAGGTAAACAACAATTCAGGGATGTTCACCTGGCAAGAGAAAAAGCAAAAAATATTAAATGGAAAGCGATTGCAACACTCGATAAGCAACTTGAAACTTTTGAAAACAACATCACAAAGAAAGGGGCAAAAGTAATTTGGGCTCAAACCGCTGAACAAGCTTTAGAAGAAATTTTGAAGATCTGCGAAGCAAAAAAATGTAACACCATTGTAAAAAGCAAAAGCATGGTGACCGAGGAAATTCATCTCAACAAATTTCTGGAAAAACACAATATTGAAAGCGTTGAGACAGATTTGGGTGAGTACATTCAGCAATTGGATAATGAACCACCTTACCACATTGTTACCCCGGCAATGCACAAAAGCAAAGAAGATGTGGCAAAATTGTTTGCAGATAAATTGGGAACACCTTCCAACCTGACACCGAGCCAATTAACATTGGTTGCCCGTGAAAAGCTTCGCGAAAAATATACGAGTGCTCAAATTGGAATTACCGGCGCCAATTTTATCGTTGCTGATATTGGTGGAATCGCAATTACAGAAAATGAAGGCAATGGAAGACTGAGTTGTTCATGGCCGAAAACGCATATTGTGATTGCTGGCATTGAAAAAGTACTTCCCTCAATGACGGATCTTGCTTTATTCTGGCCCCTGCTTTCCACATATGGAACAGGGCAACGAATGACGGTTTACAGTTCAATCATCTCTGGCCCCCGGCAGGTAAATGAGAGCGACGGTCCTGAAGACATGTATGTGATTTTGCTTGACAATGGCCGAACAAATATTCTTGCAAATGAAAAAGCAAGAGAATCGTTATACTGTATTCGTTGCGGAGCTTGTTTGAATGCTTGTCCTGTTTATAAAAATATTGGCGGACATACCTATGAAACAACGTACAGTGGCCCGATTGGTTCTGTGATAACCCCGCATCTAAAACAAATGGATGAATGGAAACACCTGAGTTATGCATCATCGCTTTGCGGAAACTGTACAGAAGTGTGCGCGGTGAAAATCAATCTCCATGAATTGTTATTAGAAAACAGGCACGAAGCAGTTGAAGAAGGTGATTCTTCTTTCTCGGAAAAAATGGCCTGGAAATTTTGGAGAAGAGCAATGTTGAACAGAAAAGTGATGAATATGGGCTCATCAAAAATCAAGAGCTGGGTGATCAATACGTTTGTAAAAGATTGGAAAAAGCATCGGAGCAGTTTGGATTTTCCTGCAAAATCATTCAATCAATTATGGAAAGAAAGAAATAAAGAATGAATCACTCTGCATTGGTTTATAGTCACAGTGTTTCTCCACGTTTGCAATATGTTGTTGATTTTCTTTCGCAGTATTACGGGCTTTCGTTCAAACTTATTTACGACGAAGAAAAGTTTATCAATGCTCCCGATCAATGCAAGATCAATTATGGTTATCACCGTTTAGTTGCAAATGAAATTTTTATTCACTCGCACGTTTTGCTTTTCGAAACTTCTGTTCGTTCCGTAAAAATTGAATGCTTTGAGCAAAATGGTTACAAAGCATTTTTTAAAACAGAAGGCGATTTCGGGTTTGATTTGGTTGCTGCAGTTTTTTTCTTGATCACACGCTACGAAGAATATCTTCCTCATCGAAAAGATATTTACGGAAGATATGCCCATGAGAACTCGATAGCATTCAGGGAGGGTTTTATCAATTTGCCATTGATCAACTTTTGGTTAGAAGATTTCAGAAGATTACTTTCAGAAAAAAATTCTCAATTCTCAATTCTCAATTCTCAATTTAAATTTCTTCCAACCTACGATATTGACATGGCGTGGAGCTTTCGTAACAAAGGCTTTAAAAGAAACTTTGCAAACATCAGTCTTCTTTTTTTGAAAGCACAGTTTCGCAAAGCTTTTTACAGAATAAAAGTTATCAGAGGAAAAAAGCAGGATCCTTTCGATGCTTATGAATGGATGGATCAACTGCATCAGCAATTTCAACTCCATCCAATTTATTTTTTTCTTGTTGCAAAAGAAACGGGGAAGTACGATAAGAATATTGATGTTTCGAATAAGGAATTTCAACAACTCGTTCATTCCATTTCTGCAAAATATCAAATTGGCCTGCATCCTTCATGGTCAAGTGGCGACGTTGCGTCTTTACTCACACAAGAAAAAAGCACGCTTGAACAAATTGCAAATGAACAAGTCATTTCATCCCGCCAGCATTTCATTCGTTTTGATTTGCCAACAACCTACCGCAGATTAATAGCGCTCGGAATTACCAATGATTATTCAATGGGATATGGTTCCATCAATGGGTTCAGAGCTTCTGTGGCAACAAAATTTTATTGGTACGATTTGAAAAAAGAGGAAAAGACCAACTTACAAGTTCATCCTTTTTGTTTCATGGAAGCGAACTCTTTTTACGAACAGAAATTTTCTGCGGATGAAGCTTTAAATGAATTAGTGCATTATCACAAAGTAAGTAAAGAAGTTAACGGAACGTTGATCACCATTTGGCACAATAGTTTTTTGGGAAGAGCCGAAGAATTTAAAGGTTGGAGGGAAATGTATCAGCAATTTATTTCCTCAATAGCTAAAGGTTAATAAAACAATCACCCCGGTTAGAATGTAATATCAATTCAAGTTCACCTCGCCGATTTACGATTTCATTCTTGCCTTATTCACCAAATAAACCCCGAACAGGGTAATCAGCACGCCCGCAACTATAAATGCAGTCAGCGTTTCTCCGAATATCAACCATCCAAAAAACACAGCCACAATTGGATTGATGTAGGCGTACAAGGAGGCGAACTCGGTTGACAAATGCTGCAATGCATACAAATAAGCGATGAATGAAATGATGGAGCCAAAAACTACAAGATAAGCCAGTGATGCCCATGATTGCCATGGAATGGCTGTAAATGAAGTTGCTGTTCCGCTTAGCTCAGAAATGCCAATCAAACTTACTCCGGAAATTACCATTTGCAGTCCCAGCCCGAAATAAGGATTAAAATGCACTGCATGTTTCTTTGTGTAAATGGTTCCAAATGCCCACGACCATGTCGAAAGAATGGAAATGAAAATTCCAAAACGGAATTGCGGATTTACAAAATCTTTCAGATGTTCATAAAAAATTACACAGATTCCTGCAAAGCCAAGAAGCAAACCGACAACTGCCTTTGATTTTAATTTTTTTCCCGACGAGAACAGACCAATAATCACGATCCACAACGGGAAAATGGCACCAATGATAGAACCCAATCCGGCAGAAATATATTTCACTCCCCAGGTTGATAAACCATTGCTTAACGCAAAATTTAAAATGGCTAAAACAATAATTGGCAGCCACTCTTTGCCTTTCGGGAAACGTTCTCCTTTTGATAAAAAATAAATGAGATAGCATGAACCGCCAAGCAATTGTCGCATGCCTGCAATTTGCAACGCATTCGAAACGTGACTCACAGCTTCCTTCGATGCCAACCAGGTTGTTCCCCAAAAAAAGCAAACCAATGCCAATGCAAAAAACGCTTTTGCCCTTCGTCCTTTTTTGCGAATGGTTAATGGATTTAAATAAGAAATATATCGGGCAGCAATAACCAATGAATTTTGTGCATCGCTTGCAATGGGTTTTGTTATGTTGTTGTCATCGTTCATTGCTAGTTTGAACTTTTTTTCCCGCACAACAAATCTATTCCCACAACTCACCATTTTTAATCACGCGCACTTTAATGTTTGAAGTGCCGCATACCGGTCATCACCATCACCAGACCATTTGCGATGCAATAATCAATACTGTCTTTATCCCGTATCGATCCGCCAGGTTGTATAAAAGCAGTAACTCCTGCCTGGTGGGCTAACTGAACCGAATCGTTAAACGGGAAAAAAGCATCACTGGCCAGCACGGCACCATTCAAATCAAATTCGAATTGTTTTGCTTTTTCAATGGCTTGCCTGCACGCATCAACACGACTGGTTTGTCCGCAACCTTTTCCAACCAATTGTTTATTCTTCACCAGAGCAATAGCATTCGATTTTAAATGTTTGCAAACAATGTTCGCAAAAATCAAATCTTCTTTCTCCCTCTGGTTTGATTCTCTTGCACCAACTTCTTCCCATTTTTCAAAATTACCTGCATCTTTTCCTTGTTGCAGTGTCCCATTCACAGCATTTTTATAAATGTTGAAAGTAGTGTTGGTATTTTTTAATTGCAATAAAATCCGGTTCTTTTTGGATTTTAAAATCCGCAAAGCTTCATCATCAAATGCAGGCGCGATTAACACTTCAAAAAAGATTTCATTAATGGATTGTGCTGTTGAAATATCAATCTTGGCATTGGAAACCAGCACACCGCCAAATGCACTTTCCGGATCGCCGGCCAGAGCATATTTCCATGCTTCTGCAACCTCTTCTCTCATTGCAATTCCACATACATTGGTATGCTTGATAATTGCAAAGGTGGTTTGATTGAATTCTTTTATGAATTCAATTGCAGCATCAATATCAACAAGATTATTGTAAGAAATTTCTTTTCCATGCAGTTGCTCAAAGCACTCCTTCAAATTGCCGTAAAAAATTGCTTTTTGGTGTGGATTTTCTCCATAGCGCAAAACCGTTTGTTGTCCCGCGCCGAGGACAGTCAAGGGTTTTTCTTTGTTAAAATAATTGTTGATTGCGATGTCATAATCAGCAACAATCTGAAAAGCTTTTGCTGCAAAACTTTTTCTTTGTTCCAAGCTTAAGGAACCAGCCTGAGTTTGCAACAAGTCAACCAGTTTTGAGTAATCATCTTTTGAAGCAACAACAGCAACATCGCTAAAATTTTTTGCTGCCGCACGAATCATTGATGGTCCGCCAATATCAATTTTTTCGATGATCAATTTTTCATCAGTTGTATTGGCAACAGTTTCCTGAAATGGATAAAGATCAACTATCACCAGGTCAATCACCGGGATTTCAAACTCCTTCATCTCTCTTAAATCCTGTTCATTATTCCTTCTTCCCAAAATGCCTCCGAAAACCGAAGGATGCAAGGTTTTCACTCTTCCTCCCAAAATTGAGGGATAAGAAGTAAGGTCTTCTACAGGCACTACTTCAACGCCGAGATTCTCAATAAAATTTTGTGTTCCGCCGGTTGAATAAATTGTTACTCCCTGGTTTTGTAATTCTTTTACAAGCGGCTCCAGTCCGTCTTTATAAAAAACAGAAATTAATGCAGATGTTATTTTCTTGCTCATGTTTGAAAAATTAAAGGCAGGCTTTCGAAAGAAGCCGCAAAGGTAAAGGCTATAAGTTCATCACAAAAGCTCCTTTTTGTGAAAGATCCTGGCAGGCAATATGGAAAGAATCACAATCTTGTTTGCGAACAGCTCCCTTCGATTGGGGAACACTTGGCAAAGGCATCTGGGAAAGTAAAAGACTTAAAACACAAATCAACCGTACTGCCACGCAGTTTTAGTTTTTTTGCTTTGAACTTTTTAAATAAAAAATGAAATAAACGATTACTAAAACAGCGGCCACTGAAGTAACAAGAAATGTAGCACTGCTGCCGAAACGGTCCCAAACGGCTCCTGCAATAATGCTGGCAAATAATGTGCAAACGCTTTCGCAGGAAGTGTAAAATCCAATTGCAGTAGCTGTATTTGTAGTGTGAGCGATATTAGTGATCCATGCTTTGGTGATGCCTTCCGTTGCGGCGGCGTAAATTCCGTAGATACAAAATGCAGAAAAGACTACAGCAACCGAAGTTGTAACTGCAAACAGAAAGTAGACAAGTGCAAACAAAACCAGTCCACCGAAGAAAACTTTTTTGATTCCGATTTTATCAGCAGCTGCTCCAAGTGGATAAGAAGCAACTGCATAAACGACATTGTATAAAATGTAGGCGCCAATAGTCACTTCGTCGCTGCCGGTAATTTGTTTGGCTTTCAATAAAAGAAAAACGTCCGAGCTGTTGAATAAAGCAAGAATTAAAAGACCGACAACAAGTTTTTTAAAATCCGCAGAAGCAATGTTCCAATATTTAAAAAATGAAAAAAAATTCCCTTTTCCTAAAGTGGAAACGGGCTGTTTTTTTTCTTTCAATAAAAAAACCAGTGCAACAGAAATGAGTCCGGGAATGAAAGCAACAAGAAAAATGGTTTTGTAATGATGCGGGTAAAAAATTAGAAACAATAATGCAAATGTTGGTCCGATTGCTGCGCCTAACGTATCCATTGCACGGTGAAAGCCAAAAACTCTTGCCTTGGTTTGTTTGGTCGAATTTTGCGAAAGCAGTGCATCTCTTGCTGCCGTTCGCAAGCCTTTTCCAAGCCGGTCGATGGTTCTTGCCAAAAAGATCCAAAGCGGGTAAACAAAAGCAGCCATCATCGGTTTGGAAACAGCGCTCAAAAAATATCCGAGTTTAATAAATGGCAGACGCAGTCCTTTTTCATCGCTTCGTTTTCCAAAATAGCCTTTGCTTAATCCGGCAGTGAAGTTGGCAAAGCCTTCTAAAATTCCAATTAACAAAATTGAGAAACCGATTTGTTTCAAATAAACCGGAATGACAGGATAGAGCATTTCGCTTGCCACATCGGTAAATAAACTAACCAGAGAAAGAATAAGAACCGTTCGGTTGATAATTTTCACTAAACAAATGTAAGAGAGAAGTCAGGGGATATTTATTAGTCTGGTTTTAAACTATAGATTTGCTGAATAGAATTGTTGCAGTAAAGCAGTGAGACGCAACAAAAGCTAAATAGTAATTCTGTCGGCGATTTCATAAATATTCTATAAAGCAGTGATTGCTTCGTAAAAATTATTGAAGTTGGCCTTGTTTTTACTTTGACTTTTCAATTTATTTCCACCAATTTTGCAAACAACCTTCAAAAAAATAAATCCAATACAGCAGCATGGGACTATTTAACTGGTTCACGCAGGAGATAGCGATAGATTTAGGAACCGCCAATACCTTGATAATCCACAATGACGAAGTCGTAGTGAATGAACCCTCTATTGTAGCTCTGAACCGAAACAATCCGAAAGAAGTCTTGGCCGTAGGCAAACGAGCCCTGATGATGCATGAAAAAACCCACGAAAGCATTAAAACAGTTCGTCCTTTGAAAGATGGCGTGATCGCCGACTTTAACGCAGCCGAACTCATGCTTCGTGAAATGATCAAAATGGTTTATCCCAAAAAACCATTATTTCCTCCAAGCTGGCGAATGATGATCTGTATTCCTTCTTCGATCACAGAAGTTGAGAAACGTGCCGTTCGCGACAGTGCTGAACAAGCCGGGGCAAAAGAAGTTTATCTTATTCATGAACCCATGGCGGCTGCACTTGGTATTGGTATCGATGTGGAAGAGCCCGTTGGTAATATGATCATTGACATCGGCGGCGGAACAACAGGTATTACTGTTATTGCACTTGCCGGTATTGTTTGCGATCAATCGATTCGTATTGCGGGTGATGAATTTACCGCCGATATCATGGAAGCTCTTCGCCGCTACCACTCTTTATTGATTGGTGAAAGAACTGCCGAACAGATCAAAATCCAGATTGGTGCTGCAATGAAAGACATTGACAATCCCCCGGATGATCTTCCCGTAAACGGCCGTGACCTTGTTACGGGCATTCCCAAACAAATCATGGTTAGCTACCAGGAAATCGCTGAAGCGCTGGATAAATCCATTTTCAAAATGGAAGAAGCCATTTTAAAAGCCTTGGAGCAAACACCTCCCGAGCTGGCTGCAGATATCTATCGCCGCGGATTGTATTTAACCGGCGGTGGTGCTTTGTTAAAAGGTCTTGACAAAAGATTAAGCCAAAAAATAAAATTACCCGTGCATGTCGCCGACGATCCTCTGAAGAGTGTGGTTCGTGGCACAGGATTGGCTTTGAAAAATTATGATCGCTATCCATTCGTTATGAGATAAAGCGTAAAGCCCTGTCCTTAGATGCGTAATATTTTTCTTTTCATTCGTAGGTATTTCACGTTTCTCGCCTTTGTAGCGCTGCAAATATTTTCCTTGTGGATGCTGTTCAAATTCAACAGGGTTCACCATGCAGCATTTATGGGTGTTGCAAGCGAGATGACGGGAACAATGAATACGCAGGTAGATAAGCTGGATGACTATTTTCACCAGGGAGAAGAAAACAAACGAGTTCATAAAATGAACGATTCGCTTCTCAATCTTTTAAAAATAAATTTCTCCATTCCGGACTCAGGCCAAAGAGTTGTTTTAGATTCTGCGATGATCGATTCTGTGAAGCAATTCAGGAAATATATTTGGCGAGATGCGAAGGTTGTTTACAACACCATTAACTCTGAAAAAAATTATTTGCAATTGAATCGTGGGGCTAAATATGGAATCAGTGATAATATGGCGGTTTTAAATTCTGATGGAGCTGTAGTCGGACAGGTGGTCAATGTAAGTCCAAACTTCAGCGAAGTAATGTCTTTGCTCCATGTTCAAAGCTCCGTAAGTGCAGCATTGAAAAAAACCGGTGACGCAGGAAAATTGGAGTGGGACGGAAAGGATCCAAGGTTTGTTCAATTGAAAGGCATTTCAAAAAGTGTGGAAGTTAAAGTTGGTGACACGGTTGTTACAAGCCGTTACTCTTACAATTTTCCTCCTGATAAATTTATTGGAAGAATTGCAGGTGTCAGCAGTGATCCGGCAACAGGTTTTTATTTATTAAAAGTAAAAACGGCTGTAAACTTCGGCAGCATACAGCAGGTGTTTGTCGTAGAAAATTTGCAGAGAGAGGAACAGGAGCAATTGGAAAAAGACACAGAAAAAAAAGTTGAACAACAGAAAAAAGGAAAATAATTGAACGACTTAATTAAAAATATTTTTCGTCTTTTCATTTTTATCGTGGTGCAGGTGTATGTGCTTGACAAACTGCCACCGCTTCATCGCTTTGTAATTCCTTACATCTATTTTCTTTTTATTCTCTGGTTGCCCTTTTCTTTGAGTCGGTTTGGATTGTTGTTGATTGCTTTTGTTACGGGATTAATTCTTGATTATTTCAAGCAAACCCCCGGGCTTCACGCAGCAGCCTGCGTGTTGATTGCCTATGCCCGTCCATTCATCATTTCGGTTTTAACGCCGAAAGATTCAACTGAATTCAATTATCGTGAGCCCTCACCAAGAGCGATGGGTTGGGCCCCGTATTCGGTGTATGTTTTAATTCTTACACTTTTGCATCATACTTATCTTACTTTGTTGGAGTGGTTGCAGTTCGGAACTTTTTTAGACTTCATCATCAAAGTTTTATCAACAACAGCAATCAGTTTGCTGTTGATCTTCACAGTGGAATTATTGTTCCCGAGGAAGTTGAAGTTTAGAACCAATACCGCTTGATTTTTTTCTTTACTTCATTTTTTATTTGCACAATCGAAATATCGAAGGGGCAAGATTGCGGCGCAAGGAAGTTTTCATCGTAGCAAACCAGGCAAGTGCAAAGAAATTTTTAGAACTTCTTATTCTTCACCAGATCATTTACCACAGCATCATGGATGTGCACCGGGTATTTGTTTTTTAATTTTTCCACCCAACTCTTTTCCAACTCGGATTGATAATCATTAATCACCAGTCCTCTTGCATCGGCAAAGCTGCGGGGCTCAATTTTATTGTAGTTGCGAAGGATGTAAGCAAAAGATGCAGTGTTATCAGCTTTGTTTATAACAGGAGTTGTAATAACACCCGCAATCAAGGCCTGCTTCGTTCTGTTTGGAATTTGAGTCAGCTCAAAACGTGAAGAGTCAGAAGCAATTTTTTCATTGTAGCTGCTTACCAACGAATGCCACGATGAAGGTGATTTTTTTAATTGGGCCAAAAATTGATTCGCGGTTTGTAAATCGCTCGCATAAAAAATTACAGCATCTGCACTTGGATTCCACTTGTATTTGCCCCGGTTCTTTTCATAGTAGTTCATCAAGGCAACCGTATCGGTTTGCGCCGGTCCCCAAACTTCTCTTTGCATGATCTCAAAAAATAAATTGCCGTCTTTGAACTCGTTGATCTGCTGGCGGAAATCTTCATTGTACTGCTCCAAATGATTTTGATAATAATCAATCGCCGAGGATTGAACAAACTCATCCCACAATTGAGGGTAAGGTTTTAATCCGCTTCCGTCAGATTTATAGCGGAAGGTTTGAGCATAGCTGATCCAATCAGACACTTTTAAATCTTTATCCCCGACTTTAAACAAGGCTGTTGCTCCGTTTAAATGAACAGGCCTTCCCGAAACCCTATAATTCAAAATACTGTCAGAAAAAATCCAAAGTTCCGGCTCATTGAAGTTTTGTTTCTGATAACCGGCGTCTTTTAAAATTTTTGCTGCCAATGCTGTCTTTGTTGTATTGATTCGTTCATTTTGTTCCACTTTATCTCTCAAATCAGCCATGGCTTTTTCATCACTCTTTTTTGCAGGCGGAACTTTTCCCAAACGCTTTACAATATGATAGCCATGTGAAGTAAGAAACGGTTTTGAAACAGCTCCGTCTTTCAACAAGGAAAGAACAGCATTTTCAAATTCAGGATCGTATTGACCAATGGCGAACGGTTGCATTTCCCCGTTAGATGCTGCAGACAAAACATCATTACTGAATTTGGAAGCAAGTGTTCCGAAATCATCGCCTTTTAAAATGCGGTTGTACAGCGAATCGGCAAGCTTTTTTACTCTTGCTTTTGTTTCTTCATCAGGCTTAGGAGGGAAAGCCAAAAGAATTTGTGCTGCTTTTATTTTCCCCGGATCAGGTCTCTCGGCAATATTTTTGAAAATATGATAACCAGCCTTCGATTTATAAACAGACGAAACCTTTCCGACAGGCGTTGAGTAAGCCAAATTTTCTAAAGCATATGGAAGTGTAAACACGGTTATCCAGTCCAAATCCCCCCCATTTGTTTTTGCTGAAGGATCATCGGAATATTGTTTTGCAACATCAGAAAAATTTGTTCCTTTCTTCAACTTCTGCTGCACCTCAGCAAGCTTTTTCAACGCAGTGGCGGAATCAACAAACCCGTTTGGACTCAGGCTGATAAAAATATGAGCAAGGTGAATGTCTTTTTGTGAACGGGTATAGGCTTCGTTTACCAGTTTGTTTACAGCTTCTTTATCGTTTAAATAATTAGGTAAAATTTGCTGACGAAGATTGTCCAGATCAGACAACAACTGTGGCAAAGTATCATAACCTCTTGCTTCTGCTTCCTTTATTTTCAATCGTGAAGCAATGTAAAGATCCAGGTAGTTCCTGAATGCTTTTTCTGTTTTTACGCCAGTGTTATTTTTATTGTAGGCTCTTAAAAATTCTTTTACAGAAACAGAATCATTGCCATAAGAGAAAAGTGTTTGTGCCGACAATGAGAAGGAAGCCAGCACAAAAAAAGCAGTTACAAGTTTTTTCATAGTTCTTATTGTTTTGCCTTGTAGGCTAAGATTTCATCAATTTGTTCAAGCGTCAGCTTTTTGGCTATGATGCGCTTGTCTTTGTCAAGCAGGTACAAAGTAGGAAAAGTTTGCACATCATACAACTGTGAATAGCTCGGAACGCCTGACTCTATTCGTTTTTGATCATCTTCCCTGGAGTAATAAACATGCGTCCACTGGTTCAAATTATGCTGATGAATAAAATTAATCCAATCCGATTTCTTTCCATCGGTCTCTCTTGCCATTGCGAAAAATTGCAATCCCATGCTTTTCCATTTGGCATGGTAAGCACTGTCAAGCTTCGGAACAATTTCTTTACAATGGCTACAGGTTGGGTCCCAAATCACTACCAAAGTATAAGGTGCATTGATGGAATATAATTTAGTGAGCTTCCCGGAAGTATCAGGCAATTCAACGTCCGAAGCCTGCGTCCCCATAATATTTGCCATCAGGCTGTAGGCTCGGTCGGTAATAATTTTTTTTCCCTTTTCTGTGAGCCAGGGATAATCTTTTTGTGAAAAGTATTGTTCATACAGATGAACAAATACCTTGTCCTCCCACATGTATTTTTGATTGAGATAGCGGTTAACAAACTTGAGCAGTAAAAACTTTTGCATCTCATCATTAATGCTTGCAAAGCCAAGCATGTAATCAAGTTCTTTAATCACCGAATCGGCAGAAGGATACACCAGTTGCTCCATGTATTTATCGATCCGGTTTTCAAAAAACGGTGTCCGGGCCAGGCGGTCATCATAAAAGTTCACACCATCCCAATAATGTTTTTTGAAATAATGATAGGCAAACAGCGAATCTGTTTTTGCACCAGGATCGTTCTGGGGCACGTCCGGCTCCTTCATTGCCTTTAATAACGCAGTCAATAGACTATTTGGTTCTTTTGCAATGATGTCAGTTCTGTAATTTGTGATTTTTGTATCAAGGACATGAATTTGTGTAGTCAGTTTTATTGAGTCTTTTACACTGGAGCCCTTTCTCAGTTTCATCAAAGAGTCGATACTGCTACCGTTCTTCGTCATAAAAATTTGGTAGGACTTGAAAGCAACATTATCAGGCGAATTTTGAAAACTGATATTCTGAATTTTTGCTGTATCTGCAACAATCGAAAACTTTTGATTCTTATCTACCAAAAATTCAAAATTGTGAGCCCGGTCAGGATAGCCGATCAAATAAATCCCACCGCCTAATTTTTTTGAGCCTTTAAAAACGCCTTCACTTTTATCGTTTAGCAAAACCGAGTCGACAATCGGCAATTGCTTTCCATAATAATGACCCAAATAAATGTATTGGTTTTTAAAAGGCTTAAGCGTAACCTTTATTTCATATCCATCCTGGGCAAAACAATAAGCAGAAACTATGCAAAACAGAGAGGTGGCTAAATATTTCATAAGACAACTATGGCTCGTAAAAATATCTAAAAAAGAGTGCAAGTTTGGTTAAATAGTTGCAAATCCAGGACGTTTTTGTCTTTTTGGACAGATAATTATCTAACCAGGTACATTACTGCTTTCGTCGCCTCTCGCGTCACTGACTTGAACACCCCGTCCTGCTTCAGCGAGATCATCAAACTGAGGGCACTGTTTACTTCACTTAAATTTGTTTCATGAAAGAGGATTTGCAATTGCTTCGCAATTTCTATAATGAGTACAATACCCGCAGTTATTCGTTTCGAAAACAACAATTGCAAAAATTGAAAGCGGCTATTCTCCGCCATGAAAATGAATTGTACGATGCATTATTCATCGATCTTAAAAAAAGCAAAGAAGAAAGCTGGGTTACTGAAGTTGGATTTTTAATTGCAGAAATCAACCATACTCTAAAGCATTTGAAAGGCTGGATGAAACCAAAAAAGGTTGCAACCAATTTAATGAATCTCCCGGGCAAAAGTTTTATTTACAAAGAACCGTTGGGAGTTGTTTTAATAATTGGTCCATGGAATTATCCCTTGCAATTATTATTTACGCCAATTGTTGGAGCAGTTGCCGCAGGCAATTGCGTTGTTGTGAAACCCAGTGAATTTGCTGCTGCAACATCAGCTGTAATGAAAAAAATCATCACTGAGAATTTTCCAAACCAATTCATTCGATATGTGGAGGGCGATGGAGCAACTGTAATTCCTGAAATGATGAGCAGTTTTCGTTTTGACCATATTTTTTATACCGGAAGCACACAGGTTGGAAAAATTATTTATGAAATGGCTGCTAAGCAATTGATTCCTGTTACGCTTGAACTCGGTGGCAAAAGTCCCTGCGTTGTAGAAAGCGATGCAAACATTCGGATTGCTGCAAAAAGAATTGCACTGACAACATTTTCCAATGCCGGGCAAATGTGCGTGGCACCTGATTACGTTTTGGTTCATCAGTCTATAAAAGAAAAATTTATTGAAGCATTAAAACAAACAACGCAGCAATTCTTTTCTGAAGATCCTTCCTCAAATTATAACTACGGAAAGATCATTAATGAAAAACAATTCAACCGTCTTGTGAATTATTTACAGCAGGGAAAAATTGTTTATGGTGGCAGGTATGATGCTTCCAAACTTTACATCGAGCCGACCATTATTGAAAACGTTCAATTGGAAACAGCAGTAATGGGAGAAGAAATTTTCGGTCCGGTTTTGCCAATACTTTCTTTCAGGAGTTTCGAAGAAGCAAAAACAATTATCGATCGCAATCCAAATCCGCTGGCGTTTTATGTTTTTACACAAAGCAGTGAAAAGGAAAAAAACTGGCTCGAGAAGATCCAATTTGGCGGTGGCTGTGTGAACAATGCAAGCTGGCACCTTACAAATTTTAATTTGCCTTTTGGCGGAAGAGGAACCAGCGGCATTGGAGCCTATCACGGGAAATTTTCTTTCGATGTCTTCTCCCATCAAAAAGCTGTGATGAAAACACCAACATGGTTTGATCCGAAAATAAAATACCCGCCCTTCAGGGGAAAGCTGGGCTTGTTTAAAAAAATAATTAGGTGAAAATGCGAAACATCAGGCGGAAATAGTCGCTACCAGATCGTTTGGCCGCAACACTTTACCGATTTTTTTTTTTGCGTGTAAGTAAGTTTTCAGGTTTTATGCTTCACTT
>Ga0070659_100002017_pt1 | contig 14514 bp, 10 predicted proteins | sample KBSC23metaG_FD_64666 | JGI IMG/M metagenome (GOLD analysis project Ga0070659, IMG submission 64666) | Corn rhizosphere microbial communities from Kellogg Biological Station, Michigan, USA - KBS C2-3 metaG | ecosystem: Host-associated > Plants > Roots > Rhizosphere > Soil ...
TTCCCCACGCTTCGACCCATCCGCCGCATATCGTGCGCCAGAACGCGTGAACAACGCTCTTGGCGTACACGATCCAACGGGCTACTCCATGCTCCGGCTGTAGCCGCGTCAAGCCGCTTACATAAGTGTTGTGCAGCGTCAACGTGAACAGCAGGGCGCATGCCGCGAGGACGGGAATCGGATACCAGATTACGGCGATACGCCGAAAGCGCACACCCTGCGCGCCTTTGGCCCATGCAATGACAAACGGAGTTGCGACAATGAGCGGCAAGCCCGCCTCGTACGTGCCCAACGAAAGCAGCAACGCGCCTTGCATCGCCAGCAGCGACGTGACGCTTGGCCTCGTCCAATAGCATTGCAACGCGAGCACGGCCGCCAGGTACGCCGTTACCGCGACCTGATAGCTCGCATACCGCGAATTGACCAATCCGGTATCGGCCGGATAGAGCATCAGAAGAATGGCCGATGCCGCACAAACGGGCAGGCTCGCCACACCGGGCAGGCAACGACGCAGCACGGCATAGAACAACAATCCCTTCGCAATGAGCACCAGGCCATGCAGGATGTTGAGTCCGATGAACGAGTCGGGCGTGATCGTGTAACCGAGCTTGTAGATCAGCGCGAGGAACGGGCGATTCGGCTGGCCGGGGACAAGGATGCCTGCGGAATTGTCGAAGCCCTTGTAGAAGGTCCAGTCTTCGATCAAGCCGGTGGTGTGCACCCCTCCCATCGACGCAACCGCAGCCACCATAGCGCACATGCAAAGCGCGACGAGCAGCCATCGGTTCCGTTGGAAAAGGCCGAACGATCTTCGCAAGCTTGCGGCACCAGGACGCTGGAAGCTGCTTGCTGTTCGAGTCACAGGAGCATCAAGCGCGCAACGCCTCATCATCGGCGGCGCCAGTTCGGTCTCAAAACAATGTCCAGGCTTCGGGATCGTTCTTGTCACCGGTCACGGGTATTGACGGCATCTTTGCGTATGCCAGCCATAACCGCGTGTTCTGCGACTCGGCCGGTCGACGCCTCGCTTCGAGGAGGACGCGATCATGCCGGACCGTCAGCCGCCTCGCTTCGAATCCCAGGTCCTCGACGATTCGGCGAAGACAGATCGACGTCAATCCCCAGAAGTTGCTTCGGTCGTTGCCAATGCTGCCGAGTTCCGGAAAGCGGACCGGATCGGGGATGAAGCGCATGATCGGCTGCTCCCGCAACGCAGGCTCGAGCAGCGAGTCGATGCAGTACGATTCGACGTACAGCCGATCCTTCGACAGGGCCGCGCAGTTGGCAAGCGCCCGATACGGATCAGCGACATGGTAGAGAAGCCCCAACGCGAGGACCACGTCGAATTCCCCGAACTCTTCGCGCGTCATGTCGAGCACATTGACCTGATGATGCTCGATGTCGGCCATGCCGTTGATGTACTGCGCCATGCCGAATCCGGAGTTGTCCTTGTGCCGGAAGTCGAATGCGACGACGTGCGCGCCGCGCTTGCGGGCCTCGAAGCTGAAGAAGCCATTCGAAGCGCCGACGTCAGCGAGGGACATGGTCGCCATGTCGTTCGGCAACCCCAGCGCATTCCAGAGCGGTGACGGGTCGTACGTTCCCTCGGTGCGTACGCCTGGCAGGATTTCGAACGCGTGGTGCCACGGCCGGCCGCGAACCAGGGCAAGCGCGAGATTGGTAGCAAGCATTACCCTGTGCTCTCCATGCTTGCGTCGACGGGGGCGCCCTGCGCAGCAATCGCCGCGTGGCTACTGATCGCTCCCGCCGCAAGCAGCTGCTTCAGACGGTTTCTGTAAAGCGTCCCGACACGTCGCGGCGCGAAGTCCGTACGTATCGTGCGCTGTCCCTCCAAGGCGATGCGCCGCCGCCATGGCGCATCGTCGACCAGCCTGGCCATGTACGAAGCCGCGTGCTCGATATCCGGCTCGGCCCACGTGTTGCCCTTCCTGTAGTAGGGCCCGAAATCACGCTCGAGCTCCACGAGCTCATAGTTCACGGGGCACGAATTGCGCGCGGTCATGAAATCGACGTTACCGGACCAGTTCGTTCCAATGACCGGCTTGCCCAGGTACATGCTCTCGGCGAGCCCCAGCCCGAAGCCTTCCGAGCGATGCAATGAGATGAAACTGTCGCAAACCGACTCGAGCTCGTAGACCTCGGTGCGCGACAACGTGCGATCGATCACGACGATGCCCGGATAATCTGACAGCTCCTGCATCAGCTGCTCGAACTCCTCGCGATGCGAGTGCGTGTTCTGCACCTTCAGGACGAGCCCGACGCGCTTCGGGTCGGGAAACGCTTTCCGGTACGCGGCGATGATCGCGTGCGGATTCTTGCGTCCCTGCGCCGAGTGCATGTCGTACATCGCGAGAAAAAGGAATGCGTCATCGGGCAGTCCGAACCTTGCGCGCCGGACCGCCGGATCGACTTCGAAATCGACCGCGTGTGGCATCCGCACGACAGGGATCGGCGACTTCGCGCTCACCGCATCCATGACGAAGTGCGACGGTACCCAGATCTCGTCAAGGAAAGCGAATCCCGACAGGAAGCGAGCCGGAAATTCCGGCAGTTCCCAATGCCAAAATCCGATGTTGTAGCGATCGTGGAAAAATTCTGCGCCGAGAGTTTCACGAGCCAGCGTCATCTGATCGGCGTTGATATGGAAGACATTGACCGGATAGGGGTTGTTCGTAGCGATGCTATCTCGCCAGCTCAAGTCTTGCGCGCGCGCGGAATTGCCCGCATTGAAGTCGCACAGCACGAAGGGAAGGCCGATCGCACGCGCGGAACCGGCACACAAGCGCGCCGACTCGCCTACCCCGGTCTCCGAGCGGATATACCCGACGATGTTTACTCCCGGCGCGGCGGAAGCTGCCGTCGCCGTAACGTACGGTGATCCTGACCGGGCGAAATCGAGCACCGGACGCCCGTTCACCTCGATGCGTGCGATGCGCATCGACAGGTCTCTCGAATCAGCATTCAGGCCGATTTTCGCGGGACTGAATGTCGTCGCAGCGAGCAGCGTGACGTAGACCGGTGTGCTGGGCACCTCGATGGGCAGGTCCACGGATACATCGAAGTCTCCTGATCTCGCAAGCACGAATCCGCCGATCCGCTCGTCGTTCAACAGGATGTCGATGGTCGTCTCGGCCGAACCGTTTGCCTGCCGCTGATATCCCGCGTCGTAGGACCCGATGACACGAAGTGGCGCGCCGGACCGGTAATCCCTCAACCGTACCGATGCGCTTTTGCCCATCCACACGGGCCCGGCCTGCTCGTCGGCGCTATCGTAGAACCCGGCATAGTCGGCGCGACCGAAGCGGCGCCGCGCAAGATCAGCCCAACGCTCACCGGAACTATCCGCTGGTCCGGATGATCTCCCGCTCGATCCTGCCGGCCCCTGGCTTGCCCGATCAGCAGGCGCTATCTGCAGTGGAAGAGCTGGCCGGCGTACCGGTCGGGCCCAGAGGCGACGTAACCGATCCCCGGCATATTGGAGCAGCAGACCCTTGAGCTGCGTGCGCCCGCGGCGGCCCTCGCGCGAGTAGCGCAAACGCCATACCACCTCGACGCGGGACGCACCGGCGTGCAATGCGGACAGAAAATGCTGGAAGCCTCCTGCATCCGGTGAACGCCGCAGCACTGTTCGATAAGCTTCCATCACGAAGTCACGGTCACTGAGCGTGAGGAGCTCATCGAGGGAGGATGGCGCGGCACTGTCGGCAAGCGCAACCGGGGAAGGAACCGGTGTCGGCTGCACCGGTGGTCTCAGGGCCGAAGCGACCGGCGATATGCATGCTTCCGGAATGCCGCTTTCATGCGCGCCGGTGCGGACGAACCATTGCGCGAACGCCAGTCGATCTTCCGTGAAGATTTTGGGATAAGCCTGCTGAACGTCGGGTCGCTTGTTCCATACGTGGCGCATCACGACGGTGATCGGACACGCGCCTTCTCCGACGCTGTCCAATGGACGATTGAGGTAGGCAACATCGAGCTCGAACGGGTTCTCCCCGGCGCTGCGCTGAAATTCATCGTCTTGTCGATAGAGCTCGCGGATGGAATCGGGAATCGGCTGGCCGTTCGTGAAATAGCCGAAGGCATAGCGATATTGCGAGGCCGCATCCGCGCCGTTCTTTCGCAAACGCTCGATGTAGGCGTCTGCCAGCGCGCGTACCGCGTCGAGCCGGGACAGCCTGAACCGGTCCTGATGCTTGGAAAGCCCCTCCGGTGATTTGGGATTGAGCCCGCTGAAGTGATAGAAAACGAGCGGCCGTCCGTTGACGAGGTATTCGTTCCCGGCTTTCGCAACCTCGCGATGCGCGAGATTCCAGTACGCGACGTTGTACCCCTCGTGACGAAGGATCGTGACGTTTTCGAACATGCCGGGCGCAAGATCGAGCCACTTTTGATCGACGAAGGTGCCCTTTGCATGATCGACAACGCAATGGAACTCGAGCTTGGATTGCCACCAGGCGAGAAAATCCAGCGTTGATTCGTGCTTGGCAAGCGCCAGGAATCCCAGGTTGTAGGCTCCGGCCATGACGATATCGAGTTCATTCGGATGATGCTCGTCGTCGAGCGGCCCGGTGAGATGCGGCGTGAGCACCATCGTCGATCCGGACCCCAGCGCTGCTTCCACTTCGGCGAGCGGGCGATAAACGTAAATGTCCGGATCCAGATAAACAACGCGCTCGCCACCCTGCTGCCTGAACAACCATTCGAACATCCACGGCTTCACCGCGGTGTTCAGCTCGAGAATCGTGTAGCGGAAATAGAATTTGAGTCGATCGGGCAGGGGCAACGTGGCGACCGGCACGAGCTCGAACAACGCGTTCCCGGAATCGCCATTGCCCACTTTCGCATCCACGAGCAACACGAATCGCCGCCAGTCGGGGTGAGCGACCGCGACGGACTCCATCAACGTCCGAGCGAAATGAAGATAATTGCCCGATACGATGGTGAAGACGATCGTCGAAGGGTTCACGGCCCGCCCTGGATTTTCATTGGCCCGGCGCGCCGTGACTCGCGTCCTGCCCGGCGAACGGTTTGCGACCGAGGGCGGCGTAGTCCTCAGCGCCGAAGAGATTGGCGACGAGGTAGCGGTCCACTTCGGACTCGACGCTGCTCCATTGCCGCGGATAACGCTTGAGTTCGAGGATCTCGACGCGATCCAGTCCTTGCGATTCCAGAAGGAGCTTGAGCAGCGCGGCCGGGATGGGATTGCGATGCGTCGGATCGAGGTAGAAGCTGTTGGTCGCGACGAGCACGTTGCCGGGGTTCGGGGTTTCGAGGATCAGCACGCCGCCAGGGAGTAGCACGCGGACGCACTGTCGTGTCAGCTCCAGCAGCTGCTCGAAGGGCAGGTGTTCGGCAATGTGCATTCCGCTAACGGCGCCCAGGCAGGCATCGGGCAATGCGCTGATGTATGCAAGCGCGTCGGCTTGCACCACATCGAGTCCGCGCTCCCGGCATTCGGCGCAAGAGGCGTCGCTCGTGTCGATTCCCGTGGCCTGCAGACCGTGTTCTCGCAGCACCTCGAGCCATTCGCCCCTGCCACATCCAAGATCGAGCACCGGCCAGGCCGCGTTACCCGCCGCAGCCTCTTCGAGCAACGGCAAATAAACGGCAACGCGGCTTTTGATTTCGTCGCGCGAGCCGCGAAACGCCTGCTCCAACTCCGCATAGAACTCGTCCATCGTGCGTGCGGTCGCTTCGGCGCGCGCTACCTGCTGCGCGTCCACCTGCGCGTTCGCCTCTTCGCGCGCGGCGCGCTCCCCGATCCAGGCGTCGACTCGCTTGAGCTGCGAAGTCAATGAAGCGATGTGCGAATCAACGGTGCGTTCAAGTCGCGTCAAGCGCTCCTGCATCGCGTGCTGGGCCGACAAAATCGTCTCGATGGCGCGCTGCGCCTGTGCTGCCTGTGCTGCCTGTGCTGCCTGTGCTGCCTGTGCTGCCTGTGCTGCCTGCGCTGCCTGCGCTGCCTGCGCCGCCTGCGCTGCCGGCGGGGCGTGCGCGGCCTCGGCCGCCTGCGCGGCCACCGCAAATTCAAGGGCGCGGTGATGCCTGACGGCTGCCGGAAGCCGAACGATTGCTATCACGATCTGCAGCAGGTTGCCGACCAGCGATACGCCCAGCGCTCGTTCCACTGCGTAGCGCCAGGCGAGTCCCTGCACCGTGACGCCGCGCGCGCGTCCTTCATCGGAATAGCGCAATGTCCCGAGGAGGCGGATCTTGCTGCCACCCGAGGCAAGCCATTGCATCGCCCGATGCCGGACTTCCGGATCGGGCGGGCGTGCCAGGATCGACTGGTACGCCGCTTCCACGAACGCCGCGTGCTGCAGTCGCATCAAATCGTCCAGTCGCCAGGATCCTGTCGCGGCATGTTTACCGCGCATGCGCATCGCGCAAGTCCGTGTTCGATGTCGATTCGACACTCGCGCCGATCTCGACGGCGTCGGTCCTCGCCGGGTCCAGCCAACGCGCCGTTACGTCGAGCGCCGCGGTACCCACGCTGGTCGGGCGCCTGCCCGGCACGACCTGGAACACCAGCGCATGGTCCCACCAGTCGAAGTTCATGGCGATGTGGCTGTCACCCGTGTGCAAAGCCGTACTGACGCTGTAACTGCCGACACCGAGATTCATCGCCGGGAACTCGAACTCGAGCGCCATCCGATGTCCGGCCGCAATGCCGGCGGCGGCGACACCGAGGTGATACGTGTTCGTCCCGAAAACGTCGTTGCCGAGTCGATCGCGGATCAGGATGCCGGCAGTGAGCTCGGGCAGCGCCTCGCGCACGGCAATATCGACACGAATCGAGGCGGCGTCCCCGCTGCAAAGCGCTTGCGCCGGTTGTCCGTTGACTTGCAATGCCACTGTCTCGATCGAGGCTTCCGCGCTACCCGACCGCGTCGCCCGCATCGAACCCGCGCCGCTCTGGCGAATCTCGTAACTCGCTCTTTGCGCCGCGATCATCGCGTTGTAGTAGTCGAGAACGGCGTCCGGCGCGTCGTCGCGCAACAGCAAGCCGCGATCGAGCAGCAGCGCCCGGTCGCAAAGCGTTTTGATGGCGCCCGCGCTGTGCGACACGAACAACAGCGTCGTCCCGTCGTCGCGAAAGCGGCGGATGCGATCGAAGCTCTTGTGCTGGAAGTAGGTATCGCCGACCGACAGCGCCTCGTCGACGATGAGAATGTCCGGTCGCACCGCGGTGGCGACGCTGAAAGCAAGGCGGACCTGCATGCCGCTCGAGTACGTGCGCACCGGTTCGTCGATATAGCTGCCGATTTCGGCGAAATCGACGATTGCGCCGAACAGCGAGTCGATCTGCGTCGTGGACAAGCCGAGAATGTGCGCGGCCATGTACACGTTCTGCCGTCCGGTGAATTCGGGATGAAATCCGATGCCGAGTTCGAGCAGTGCCGCGATGCGACCGCCGATCTCGAACGTCCCGCTCGTGGGTCGGATGGTGCCGCTGATGAGCTTCAGCAGCGTGCTCTTCCCCGCTCCATTCGAGCCCACGATTCCAACCGCCTCGCCCGCCTCGACGTCGAAGCTTACGTCGCGCAACACCCAGTTCAACTCGTGCCGCAATCCCAGTCCCAACCACTCGGCGAGCCGTCCGGATTTTCTCGCGTACCGCTTGAATGCCTTCCCCAGCTTCCGTACGCGCAGATGACCCATTACAGCTCGTCCACGATCTCGCCGCTCAGCTTGCGGAAGGCAAACATGGCGAACACCAGCAACGTACCGGCGACAAGCGCAGGATAGGCGAGCGTCGACCATGCCGGCACACGATCCTCGAGGAAGATTGTCTGCGCGAATCGCACGACGGACCACATCGGATTCCACGCAAGCAGATCGGCGAGGATGCCCGGCAGCGTACGGCTCGGATAGACGATCGGCGTGAGCCAGAACCAGAACTGCAGCAGCATCGTGGTGCTCTGCTCGACGTCGCGGTAGAACACGTTGATCGTGCCGAGGAGCACGCCGAGACCGATCGCGAATCCGACGACGAGCACGATGACGGGCACCAGCGCCAGGGCTGCGGCGAAAGGAAACGCCCCGATCGCCAGCATGAACGCGAGAAACAGCACCAGCAGGATCGCGAAGTTGGCGAGGCCCGACAATGCGACGACGATCGGCAAGGCGAGCTTCGGCAGGTTGACCTTCTTCAGCAATCCCGCGTTGTGCACGAACACACCGACGGAACGGTTCAGCAGATCGCTGAAGAGCTGCCAGAGCACGATCCCGCTGCACAGGTAGATGCTGTACGCGAACGGCGAATCGTATCCGGCGAGCGCCGGCTTCATGATCCCCGAAAAGACGACCGTATAGATGACGATCATCGCGAGCGGTTGCGCGATCGCCCAGAAGAAGCCGAGCTGCGTGCCGAGATAGCGCGATACGAAGTCGCGCTTGACACTCGCGATGATGAAGCCGCGAAAATGCCAGCATTCGCGCAGCATCCCCGGCCGAAAGAGCCTCGTCGTCGCCATCATCCCTTCGTACCTTTGCGGCAGCGCCGCAGGATCGCTACTCGCGCTCGACCCGCCGCATGTCGGCATCGACCATCATCGCGATCAGCTCCTGCAGCGACGTCTTCGTCGACCAGCCGAGCCGTTCGCGCGCTTTCGTCGGGTTGCCGCGCAACACGTCGACTTCCGCGGGGCGAAAGAATTGCGGATCGACCACGACGTGCCTCGCCGCGTCGAGTCCTACATGCTCGAACGCAATGCGGCACATGTCGCGGACCGTCGTCGTCACTCCCGTGGCAATGACATAGTCGTCGGGCCGCTCCTGCTGCAGCATCAGCCACATGGCCTCGACATAGTCGCCGGCGAATCCCCAGTCGCGCTTCGCGTCGATATTGCCCAGCCTCAACTCCGTGGCCTTGCCGAGCTTGATGCGCGCCACGCCGTCGGTCACCTTGCGCGTGACGAACTCGATGCCGCGCAACGGCGATTCATGGTTGAACAGGATGCCGCTCGACGCGTGCAGCCCGAAGCTTTCGCGATAATTCACCGTCGACCAGTGCGCGAACAGCTTGGCGACGCCGTAGGGACTGCGCGGGTAGAAAGGCGTCGACTCGTCCTGCCATTCGGCCTGGATCAGTCCGAACATTTCGCTCGTCGACGCCTGGTAGAACCGCACCTTCGAATCATGAATGCGGATCGCCTCGAGCGCATGCAGTGCGCCGATGCCCGTGACACCGGCCGTCAGCAGCGGCTGGCGCCACGACGTGGCCACGAAGCTTTGCGCGCCGAGGTTGTACAGCTCGTCGGCTGCGCTGATCTCGAGGGCACGCAGGATCGATGTCATGTCGACGAGGTCACCATCGATGAGCGTGACGTCGTCGGCAATGCCGAGGTGCCGCAGGCGCCAGCGCGTGTCGGAGCTGCGCCGTGCCAGCACGCCGAACACGCGGTAACCCTTGCCGAGCAACAGCTTCGCCAGGTACGCGCCGTCCTGGCCGGTAATGCCGGTGATCAATGCCGATCTGGACATTCGTCTCCCCCGCTCTCCCAGTAGCGCAGCATCGCCGCGAGCGATTCATCGAGCGGCGTCCCGGCCACCCAGCCGGTGTCGCGCCTGATTTTTGCCGGATCTCCGCACACCCGCCGCTGCTCGGCCTTCCTGAGCCTCGATGGATCCTGCTCGATCGTGATCGCCGTGCCGGCCAGTTCCGCGAGGCGATCGAGGAGCGAGCGGATCGAACGATCGCGTCCCGAACACACGTTGTAGACCTCGCCCGACGCGCCCGACGCGAACAGCGCGAAGTAGGCGTGCACGACGTCGCGCACATCGGTGAAATCGCGCGTCACGTCGAGGTCGCCGACCGCCACCATCGGCTCGCGTCGCCCCTGCCCGATCTCGACGATCTGGCGGGCGAAACCCGACAGAACGAATCTGTCGCTTTGTCCCCAGCCGATATGGTTGAACGGCCGCGCAAGCACTATGTCCATTTCCTCGGTTGCGGTCCATTGGTAGCAAAGCGCTTCGGCCGCCAGCTTGCTGACGGAATACGGATTGCGCGGCGCGGGCAAACGCGTCTCGGCGACCGGCAACGCTTCCTCGGGCACCACGCCGTAGACATCGCCCGTACCGACGTAGATCATCCGACCGCGGAACGCGCAACGCTTCAACGCCTGCAGCAGGTTGAGCGTGCCGAGGAGATTGATTTCCAGCGTGCCCGCGGGGTCGCGAACGGCATCGGGCACCGAGCTCTGTGCCGCGAGATGCAGGACGGCATCGGGCCTGGCGCTTTCGACCATCGCCGACGTCGCCGCCGCGTCCCGCAGATCGACGTTGCCCGGCGTATCGATCACGCTCCAGCCTGCGACCTCACGTTCCGCGCCAACCATGCGGGACAGCGTGGCGCCGACAAATCCCAGTCGCCCGGTCACCAGCAATCGTTTCACGAGGGCGCGTCGGCCGTTCGAAGCCACCGAAAAGAGCGCAAGTATAGAGGACCGGCGCTGGTTCGGCCGGCAGGAGCATCGCTTACGCGGCGCCGTCGACGCGGCGGTACACCCGCAGCGTCCGGCGCGCGCACGCATCCCACGTGAAGACGGCCGCGCGACGAAGGCCTCGCTGCGCGAAATCGGCGTGCATGACTTCATCGTCGAGCAGCGCCGCGAGCTTCAGCGCCGTATCGTCGGGCCGGTCGGGGTTGAGCTTCAACGCGGCTTCCGCGGTGACTTCGGGCAGCGCAGCCCGGTCCGCGACGAGGACCGGCACACCGGACGCCATCGCCTCGAGCGGCGGCAGCCCGAAACCTTCGTACACGGACGCAAACACGAATGCGCGTGCGCCCGCGTAGATCATCGGCAGGTCGTCGTCCGGTACATAGCCGAGGAACCGGACGCCGCCCCGAGCCACCAGCGCACGCAGGTCCCGCTCGAGATTGGTCGCACGCCAACCTTTCGCGCCGGCAATGACGAGCGGGTAGCGCTGGCGCACCGCTTCGGGCAGAAGCACGTACGCCGCCAGCACGTGTTCGAGGTTCTTGCGCGGCTCGATCGTCCCGACGGCGAGAACGTACTGGCCGTGCACGAGATTGCGCGCGCCGAGCGCTGCGCGGGTCTCTTCGGCGCCGCGTGGCCGGAACGCGCTCGATACGCCAAGATGCGCCGTATGGACGCGCTCCGGTTCGACAGCGAAACTCGCCAGCACCTCCTCGCGCACGTAATCCGAATCGACGAGAATGGCCGCCGCATGCGACAACGCGGACGGCATCGACCGTTCGAGCCATCGGATGCGGTCGGCCGGATGCGTCTCGGGATAACGCATCCACGAAAGATCGTGCACGGTGATGACAACGGGCACGTCGTAGCGGATGGGCACGTAATTGGGCTCGTGATAGAGCTGGAGCCGCAGGCGCCGCAGGCCGCGTCCGAACTGAATGCGCTGCTGCGCGTGGCGCAACTCGCGCTTGAACGGGATCAGCGGCTTGATGAGCGGGAGCACGCGCCACGAACCGTCGCCCCGCCCGAGGACGCGCGGCGGCGCAGGCGCTTCATGCCTCCACTTGTAACCGTAGAACGAATAGGCATCGACCTCGCCTGTCTCGGCGAGCGCGCGCCCCAGGTTGACGATGTATTGCCCGATTCCGGTCAGCGGCGACAGCAGCGGTGTCGCATTGAAGCCGACGCGGAGCGCCATGGACCGGGTTCCGATGCACGCAGAGGCGCCCGATGGTATCACTCCGGCTGCGCGGGACAGCACCGATTCGCGTGCGGGCGCGTAAAATTCGCGCAGCCATGAAAATCGCCTCTCCGCACGCGCCGTTTGCACGCTGTCGCTCATCGTCCTTGTCGTGAAGATTGCCGTCGTCCATGACTGGCTCGACACCTGGCGAGGCGGAGAACGAGTGCTCGCGCAAATCCTGCGGATCTATCCGGAGGCCGATCTGTTCGCGCTCGTCGATTTCCTGTCGCCGGCCGATCGCCGAGCACTCGACGGCAGGCGCGCGCGTACGTCGTTCCTGCAACGCGTGCCGTTCGCGAAGGCCGGGTTTCGACTGCTGCTGCCGCTGTTCCCGCGCGCCGTCGAATCGCTCGACGTGGCAGCGTACGACCTCGTGATATCGAGCTCGCATGCCGTTGCGAAGGGCGTGCGCACGCACCGGCGCCAGGTGCACGTCTGCTACTGCTACACACCGATGCGCTACGCGTGGGACCTGCGCGAGCAGTACCTGTCGCAGAGCGGCCTCGACCATGGGATCCGCTCGCTCGCGGCGAACGCGCTGCTTGCGCGGCTTCGCCGCTGGGATCGCGCCGCCAGCGAACGCGTCGATCATTTCGTCGCCATCTCGGCGCACATCGCAGCGCGCATCCGGCGCTGCTACGGACGCGATGCCACGGTCATCTATCCTCCGGTCACCGTGGCTCATCGAGACACTGCGCCCAGGCGCGAGTCGTCTTATCTGACTGTGTCGCAGCTCGTGCCTTACAAGCGGGTCGACCTGCTGATCGAGGCCTTCCGGCGCATGCCCGAGCGCGAGCTCGTCGTCATCGGCGACGGGCCGTTGCGGCGGAATCTGCAAGCGCGTGCGCCGGCGAACGTGCGCATGCTCGGGTGGCTGCCCGAGGCCGAGCGCGACGCGTGGCTCGCGCGCGCCCGGGCGTTCGTTTTCGCCGCCGAGGAGGACTTCGGCATCGCGCCACTCGAAGCGCAGGCCTTCGGCACGCCGGTGATCGCCTACGCGGGTGGCGCCGCACGCGAGACGATCGCCGGGCTCGACGCCGATGCGCCGGCCGGCCTGCTGTTCCGCGACCAGTCGGTGCCCGCCATCGTCGACGCGGTAGGTGAGTTCGAACGCGATCCCGGGCGCTTCACCACCGATGCCTGCCGCACGAATGCACGGCGCTTCGGCGTCGAGCGCTTTCGCAACGAATTCGCGAATTTCGTCGCCACGCACGCGCACGTCGACGGCAGCGCCACGCGATGAACCGCAGCCTGCTCAGGGACAACGCGCAGTTCTTCGAATGGGCGATGCGCCTTCTCGATCCGCTGCTCGTCGCGATCGTCGGCCTGCTCGCTTACCGGTTCTATCTCGACGACTGGGTGCTGCCCGAGCGCTACGCGCTGGCGATCTTCGGGATGAGCTTCGTATGCAGCGCCTTCTTTCCGTTTGCCGGGCTCTATTCACCGCAGCGCGGCGTAACGCTGTTCGAGGAGGTACGCCGACTTTTCAACGGCTGGCTGCTCCTCGCCACGACATGGTTCACGTTCCTGTTCCTGTCGAAGACGGGCAGCGATTTTTCGCGCGCGTGGTCGATCTACTGGATCAGCGCCGGCTTCGCCGTTCACCTCGCCGCGCGCGGAGGCATTCGCGTGATGCTGCGAACGTTGCGCAGGCGCGGCTACAACCTGCGCCGCATCGCAATCGTCGGCGCCGGCGCGCTGGGCCGCGAAATCGCGCAGCGCATTCGCAGATTGCCCTGGAGCGGTCTCGAGATCCGCTGCTTCTACGACGACGACCCCGCGCTGGCAGGAACGTCGGTGGTCGGCGTGAACGTCGCCGGACCGGTCGATCGGCTGTTGCGCGATCTCGACGCCGGCGGCGTCGACCAGATCTGGATCGCGCTGCCGCTACGCGCCGAAGCACGCATCCGCGATCTGCTCGAAGGCTTGCGCCGCCATTCGGTGCAGGTTCGCTTCGTGCCCGATATCTTCAACTTCACGCTGCTCCACCATTCGATGACCGAGATCGCCGGGCTGCCGGTGATCAACCTGACCGAATCGCCGCTGGAAGGCGGGAACGTGTTCCTGAAGAAGCTCGAGGATGTCGTGGTTTCGCTTGTGATCCTGCTCGTCGCCTCGCCGCTGATGCTGCTGATTGCGATCGGCGTGAAACTGTCGTCGCCGGGCCCGGTCTTCTATCGGCAGGAGCGCGTGACATGGAACGGCGAGCGCTTTCATATCCTCAAGTTCCGCACCATGCCGATCGGCGCCGAGGCCGGTTCCGGCCCCGTCTGGTCGTCGCGCGACGAGCGCCGTGCCACACCCTTCGGCGCATTCCTGCGCCGTACGAGTCTCGACGAGCTGCCGCAGTTTTTCAATGCCCTTCGCGGTGAAATGTCGGTCGTCGGGCCTCGTCCGGAACGGCCCGAGTTCGTCGAGCGCTTCAAGAAGGAGATACCGGGCTACATGCAGAAGCATCTGGTGAAGGCGGGCATCACCGGCTGGGCGCAGGTGAACGACTTTCGCGGCGACACCGATGTGCAGGAACGCATCCAGTGCGACCTCTACTACATCGAAAACTGGTCGCTGTGGTTCGACCTGCGCATCATCGCGCTCACACTCGTGCACGTGTTGCGCAGCCGAAACGCGCACTGACAGACGATAATGCTTCCGATGACGGCTCCCGCCAGCGGCCCGCCCGCGCCGGCTCCCCCGCAGGTGACCGCGGAAGCGCCCGCGTCGCCGTCGGCGCCCGACGCACCGCGTCCCCGGCGCGACGCGCTTCGCATTGCGCTGATCCTCGCGGCTGTCCTGCTCGCATGTGTC
>Ga0070659_100002022_pt1 | contig 14499 bp, 17 predicted proteins | sample KBSC23metaG_FD_64666 | JGI IMG/M metagenome (GOLD analysis project Ga0070659, IMG submission 64666) | Corn rhizosphere microbial communities from Kellogg Biological Station, Michigan, USA - KBS C2-3 metaG | ecosystem: Host-associated > Plants > Roots > Rhizosphere > Soil ...
TTCTCCGGTAGCTTGAGCAAGTTGTCCGCGTCATCGAGCTCGATCTCCAGCATGTCGGCATCGAAGCCGCTGTTGTCGGTAAGCGTGAGCTCGATGAGCCGGTCCTCGAAGCGGTCGGTGATGTCCTTCTTACCAACCTTCATCGTGTAGAGGGGTCGTGGCTCGCGGCCGCTAGTGAGCAGTTCTTCCATCACAGAAGCCCCTTGGATGCGCTAGAAAGTGCTTTCGACGACAGTCCGTCATCGATGCGCGTGAGGTTCACGGTGAAGGCGCACACCCGCGCGTTGCCGTCCTGGAAGGAGTACGAATTTCTTGGTTTCCAGGCTGTCGATGACGGACTGCCCGTAGTACCGTTCTGTGCCCTAGATGAGGGTGTACGAGTCGCCAGTGCCGCCCGTGAGCTTCAGCACGGTGAGCGTTCGGTCGCCACCGGTCAGCTCCGACATAAGCTGGCCCAACAGCGTGATGGTCTCGTCGTCCGGGCCGGTGTGCTCGTGCGAGGGGTGACGCCCGACGCGCGCATTGCCCAGATGCCGCTAGCCGACCCGGCGTTGAAACTCGGAATACGGCGCGTCCAGGCTAAACACGAACAGCCCCAGCGCCATCATCATGTCGTCTAGGGGCTGTTTACATTTGCCGAGATGTGTTTACATCCTGTTTTTTGCGCGAGCCAAGCAGGATGGTCCGAACGCTGCCGAGTGACGAGGCATGGAAGAAGGTCGAAGCAGTCTTGCCGGGTAAGGAAGGCGACCGAGGTCGAACGGCGCTGGACAACCGCTGGTTCCTCGAAGCGGTGCTATGGTTCGGCCGCACGGGCAGTCCTTGGCGCGATCTGCCAGTCGAGTTCGGCTGGCATACCGTGTACATGCGCTTCTCGCGCTAGCGGCACAAAGATGTCTGGCAGAGCGTCGTGCTGGCAATGGCGGGCGAGACAGAAAATTGATCGTGACCGAAGGACAGATGCATGACATCTCGTGCGCACACGAACTTGTCGAACATCTGCGCACCAAGGCCGTCCTTGCTGACAAGGGTTACGACTCCGTGCTTTTGTGCAGGCCGTTCGCACCACCGGTGCCAAGGTCGTCTCCCACCACAGCTCCGCTACCGCGTGATTTCGGCCATCCGTGTTGAACGGCCTGTCAGGGAGGCAGTTCCTGGACGCGTTATCCGGCCGCCGCAATTCCAGATTCCGGTGGACGGATTCTGGCGCGCATTCAAAGATATCGGTCAAGTGGGAAAGGCCTGCTGCAGGCCTTCCGGTCAAGGGAAGGACATGCGTACGCGCTCATGTGCGGCACAGGGACAGGCCAGCGCCGCCGGATGTCAAAGCCATCTACATCAAGGCTTCGTTGTCGGCCGCATACAAGCGTACAGATACCTATCGCCGGCGCCTGGAAAAGAGGAGCGATATCTCGGTTCCCGGTCTTGTTGAGGTAGTACTTCCGGCGCAAGCGGTGCCGGTTGCTTTCCTCGCACCTGCAGGAGTGGGGCGACACGGCGCTTTTGTCTACGTGATGCGCTGCCGGGCTCATGCCGCAAACTTCTACAAGGTTTACGGACCGCGCCCCCGAGATGCGGGCGTGGGAGCTGTCCTCGACTACGGCTTCCCCTTCGCCGTTCGAGGTGGTCCGGGCTTGGCGTGTTGCGGATGGGAAAGCGACTGAGCGCGCGGCACACAAAGCGTTACGCGCTGTGCTGCTGTTCGCCCAACCGCGAGTTCTTCGAGGCCGTCTATGCTGAACTGCAGGAGGTTGCGGAATCCGCGTCACGCCTTGGCTTCTCGCGGACATTTAAACTGGGACTGACATCTTGTCAGAGAGGTTCTTGCAAGGAATGCAGTTGAAAGGCGGGCGGTGGAATCTGGAGGCTTGATTTGAGCACCGCACCTTAACGGATGGAGCTAAGGACCGATATTTGCGGGAAAGCATCGACGAGTTTGTCTTGCAAAAAAGCAAAGCCCTACAACGGGCTGAAGTCCCCAACATAAGTTTTCCCGAACAGTCTTCGTGACTGCGGTCCGCGTATAAGGGGGCAACTTTGGGGGGGCAAGCGATTGGTTCCAATTCGAGATTTGGCTTAACCAAGCGGTTTTGCTGATGCTGTTCGGTAGCCCATCGGTCCCAACATTAATAAAATTTCTTGCGGAACATAACACTAGTGAAGGCGTTGCATCACCTGTGCACTTGCCGCACCGTCACTTGCCTATGAATATCCCTGTCGGAAATTAAGAGAAATCCCATATTGCAGGAGGATTTTGACATGCAAAATAGTGCCATGCGCTAGTGCGCAAGGCACTCTCTTATTTCATATATTCCCACTCTTTCGGATACCCCACATGAACCCCGCGGTGATCAGCACATCCTCCTGTCATTCCCCACCTACTTCCTTTCCCGGACAAAAAGGCGGCCTCTCTCCGGTAGACTCCTATGAAAAATCTCTAGTTGGAGACGTCGGAGGCGTATTGATTGCACGAAATTTAAATAAATTCAACAAATCTAGCCAAGAGAAAATCAGAGACGCAAGTAATATTGCAAGATACTGGTTGGATGGTGCTATGAGTGTCCTTAGTTCCAGGGAGGCGCAGGCGCCACACTTGGGGAGATTCAATAGCAAGGAAAGGCGTGCCGAAAAGAAAACTCTATTTCAACTCTATACTGGGCTCAATAATCTCACCGACGGATCTTATAATCTTTTCTCCCTAAGCAAAGATCCGTTCGCTGCGAAAAACTCGCAAATTGTTGCCCGGGTCGACAAGAGCGACCCCTATGGCCGTATATTTTTGAACTCAAGTGCAATAGAGCAGCGATCTGCTCAGGAGCTAGCAGTCACAATCCTACACGAGCTGTCACATGTAATTTGCGACACGATGGACTATTTCTATGTTAATTGGCCAGAGGACGACATCTATCATGCGGCAAAAAACTTTGTTGATAAACTGAATTCAAGAAATTTGATCGAGCTTCAAAATGACCCTGACTTTGCGCTATCCAGGGAAACCTTTGAGTCTTCGCTTAACGGAGCCGGCTGTCAATTCTCAAGTTATGCGGAAATAGAGAAAGCCTGGATTACGGAGCGGCAAATAGTATTGCTTAGCACGGCCGATTATGTTGTTGCAAGAGCAATGTTTTTGGCTGCGCATGACTCGATTCCGGACTACTGACGCAGTCGCCCGCATATTTTGTGATTCCTCAGGAAATTTGAAAATTAATTTCAATGGATGCTTAATATTGACAAGAAGTCAGTCGGCATCTATTCCATAATCATGCGCGAGAAATGCGACCCCTCACTCTGTACTCCATGCTCGCAATCTCTCTGGCCGAATCACGAGTTCCAGCGCGGTGGTAAATCACTGACCATTGAGCTGGTGTACAACGCGGCTGAGTGGCCATGCTGTGTTGTCGATCTGCGGCTTCCAACCGCTCACTTTCACGTGCGGCGAGCGGAACGGCTCGGCAGCGCGCCAGCGTCATGGTGAAGGTTGCATGTCCAGGTTGAATCCTGCGCCACTCGTCACGTTCCGCCCGCCCGGTGTTGGACTTCGATGCGCACGTATGACGCAGTACCTTCACGTTGTCCGGGTTCGGATCGGACTGCACGGTCTTGGGCTTCCTCTTGCCCTTGGGCTGGGCTTCTTTTGGCGATGGTGGCGTTGGATGCCTCAATCACCACCTCACCGCGCACGCCGGCGCGGGTGTCCTCGAAGTAGGCCTTTACGCCGTCGCCAAGCGACGACTGATCGAGCTTTTCCGTCGCCCGGGTATTTCACGCGGGTATGGCGCTCGAGGTTCAGATCAGCGCTAACTAGCTTCGCAAATGGATTCGTGTCGCTACATCCAGCAAAAATTCTGTCCTGCGGGTACTGGCTGGCCCACATTCGAGCAGCGCGGTCATTCCCGGACCTGCAGAAAATGCCGGCGCGAATTTCCTTCCACTCTGTACAAAACGTTTTCGATGCGAGTCTCCTGGCAGTGCAAAGACTGATCGCGTCCTTGGGCGCAAAGATACGTCCCAGACTCGATTTGGAGGCTGCGCCTGCTACTGGCGGCCCGACTGCTCCGACAGGCGCAGTGCAATTGGTGCAACCTGCCGTGTACAGGTCGATTAAATTTGGGACACAGTAGGACTAATAGTCCTGCTCGATACACCAGCGCATCTTGGCGACACGAACCATACGTTCGAGCGTCGTGTCTGGGGGCAAAGTCGAAAGCCAATATTTAAGTGGCTCCGCATCACCTTCGGGCCATTCTATCAGCAGCCATTTCTCATCGCGCGGTGTGAAGCGCGCACGCGCACGGCGACAAAGCGTGAACCGAGCGCGGCACACGTACCTTCGCGCCGTTTCAGGGGGCGATAGCGCGAGGCATCGAGCGCCAAAGCCAGATCCTTGACTCCGATCGGCTCGTGTCCCGGCGCACGCCGCAACAAGCTACACGGCCGGCCCGCCTTCCCCGCGCAAGGCTCGCGCGGTAGAGGACCGTGCCCGGCGTCCACACGCGCGTGTTCGAGCGAATACCCACCGCATACTGCAGCCTGAGTTCGCTGACGGCCTCGCGAAACGAGGTGTCGTCTCGATAGCCTGCATCGGCCAACAAATACCGTCGGGCGCCGCTTTGCCGTACTGCACGCAACTGCTCGGTCGCAATCTTCGGTTCGGTTGCAAACTCGATTTCTTCACGCACGCCGGCCATATGCACCTTGCTTGCCCGTTTGCGCTTGTAGCCGTTGTAGCCAGCGCGTGGAGCACATGTCACATGTCGACTGCAACGTACGTCCGTCGAGAGTGACCGCCCTCGGCTGACCTTGCCGTCCCTGTGCTACGCGCCGCACCGAACGCAAAAACACCCCGCTCCCAGCCAGCGTTGTGTCTGCTGATACACCGCCTCCCAGGGCGGAAAGTTCGCCGGCTGCATGTGCCACGCCGCTCCCGCGCGGGCCAGTCAACGCAACGCGTTGAACAACTCTCTCGAGTCGTACCGCCTTTGCGTTGCGTCTTGGTCCATCAACGTCAAATACGGCGCCGCGAAGCACCATTCTTCGTCACTCACGTCGCGCGGATGCGGTCTGCGCTTCTCCATCCCGCTTCGGCTCAGGCCCCTTCAGAAGGTGCATCACACGCTCTAGAGAGTCCAGTCATTGAGAGTCCTTTGATTTTGCTTCTTCAAGTGAGTCTTTATGGAGAAAATCGTTCTGATTTCAGCATCACGAAGGCAGCCAAGAATGTGGAAAAGGGCGTGCCAAGAAGGGCTTCTCGAAATCAATAAGGCGAATCCTGGGAGAAAATAAATCTTATGCAAGTTGGTCCGGCCTCTATTGCTGCGTCGTTCGTAAACTCGATTCAAAGTAGTCCGAATCGACCACAAGCAGCGTCAACAGAAAACTGCGCCAGCTGCAGTGCGGCCGGCGGTGTGTGTTTACTGACGACAACCATGCATGCCGCAACGTCAGCAGACGCGGCCGAATTCGCCCGAGGATTGCGCGGAGAAGACAAAATACTTCCAGATTTTCGTATGGGAGATTCTGTCGAGGAACAACTGCGAAACATCACGGCTTTTGTCACGACCCGGACTGATGCCGTCGCGATTGAGGCCCCAGTCGATCTCTCTTTGCCGGCGGCGAGGGAGTGGATGCTATCGCAGCCAGTTGGGACGGCTTTTGTGGCGTTTGTTGAGGGATCTGTTGATGGAAAAGAATCCTTCCATTTTTTAAATGCCAGTCGTACAGATGCTGATAATATTATTTTTGTCGATTTTCAGTCAAATCGGCCGCCGCGCACAACGGGGCGGGGTGCCCAGTACGCGCCTTATCTCGGAAATCAAGGGCCAGCAACATCTGAAGCTCCATTTGTTGGCATCATCACGCAGCAAACCGCATCTAGCACACATGAACTACATGCTCCCGTGCAACTTGGCTCTTTTGAACGTGAAACGGTGAAGTTGACAGTGATCGGCTTTGTGAAGCAGTGACATTTTGGCCCAGAAGCAGTTTTGCGTGACTGTTTGTGCTACGTCTGCCATTTCGTGGGCAGTTGAGTGGAACGAGATTGTTGACCACCTCGTTATAGAGAAGTCAGGGACTGCCTCTGAGCACTTGAATCGTGGAAGCAGTGTCAGTGGTGCGCTGCAGGCCTATCCAGATGGTCTTGGCGCCGGGCTCACCGTCGCTCTTGCGTCCGAGGAACCCGCCGAGCGAAGCCACCAAGCGGATCATCTGGTTGAGCGTGACCGGCGTCTTCGGCGGGGCCTTCTTAACCAGCAGGTGGGCACCTCGAATCACTCGTCGGCATCGAGGCACAGCGCCGCATCCAGGTCTGGGCATGTTCTGCCTAGCAGTATCAGCCTGGCAATGCGCCAAGCCACAATCAATTTTTCGGCGCGCATTCCATGAGGACATCGGACACTCGCTGCATGAGCAACACACACGTATCCAAGACAAACAAGGTATCTTTCAGGTTCACGAGCGCGATTTACGAGCAGTCCGAACCGCGGAAGACTTCACCGGCTTTGCCGCCGCGTCCGCCCAAATCTTGTTTTGGAAGTGACCCTCAGGGTGATCGTAAAGTCCAGCATCTATTCCCGCTTCACGAGGAGATGGCGCGTTCTCAGATTGCTTGATGCGCGCCGCCAAGTAAGCCTCCACGGCTGATGCTCGGATGCGTCGGTGCCCACCTTCCGTCACGACAACTTCACCGAGCTTACCTGCATCGCAAAGCATCGAGACGTAAGGTCGACTTACTTCAAGCTTGGTGGCCGCTTCCGCAATAGTCAGTAGCGCGCCCCCTTGGATGGCACCAGTTTTGAGTTGTTCTACAACAACCCCGCTGCCAATCTCGGCACTCGCCAATTGGGCGATAAGCGTCATGCGAAGCGCTTTGCCGGTTGCGGTTGGCTCGCTCAGTGCCGTTGGGCCAAGTCATGCTTTATGGCCCAGCGCCAAGCCAGACTAAGCCCCTGTGTTGCCGGCTACGCCGGTCCTGACGCGCATCGCCCAGAGCCAATCTCTCGAATTCCTCCTCCACCGCTCCAGAATCGCGGACCATCTCGGCCCCAAATTCCGAGAGTAAACGCGACTCCTCGATCGTGTACAACCCCTGGGCCGTCAACTCCGGACGACTTTTGTATAACGAGGTGGGCTATGGCCGAGCGCTTCGCACAAATGATCCCGATACACCTCGAATGACGTCTCCCAGTCCATCGTCCCTCACGCCATGGATGAAGAAGTTCCTAGAATGGCGTGAATTTATTGAACCAGCGGGGCTAAGCGTTTGCTTGGTAGTAATAAATTATTAGAGGTGTACTCTAAGTTTTTTCCGATGGCCGGGGTAGTCATCATGATTTAATATATTTGCAAACATATTTTTATAAAAATCATAATAATTATTATGACGAAAATTATCGACTGTAGTCCATGTTATAGTGATTTTAATATTGCCAGGGGGCAGAGAGGTTCTGTCAATAAAGGATTTAAAGAGCAGATGTCTGAGGCGTGCCAAGCCATTGCCCCATCTCAAAGCTCGCCACCTGGCGCTTCCCCTAAGTCTTCCGCTGCCCCTGTCCCGGTCCCGAGAAAGCGCCTGCCTGTTAATTCCGCTTCTAATATCGGGAAGCAAGGAAATGCCGTTGATAGAGGGCGGTCTGAGGCAAGCCAAGCCATCGCCCCATCCCAAAGCTCGCGCCTTGACGCTTCCTTTATGAAGCCTTCCCCTCCACAGAGAGATCGCGAGCATCCCCAAGAAGATTGGGTGAGAGTGCGGGATGCGCTCTATGGAAAGATTTCAATCTACAGGGGAACTCAAGTTTCTTCTCCAAGCGGAATAAGACTTCCGGCAAATCGCATAAGCATTGGTGGCATCAATGTTGCGATTGCTTGTCAGTATCCGACGAAGAAGCTGCTGGAAGACCATTTGGAAATGCTTATCGAAAACAGGACGCCGGTCCTGGTAGTTCTTGCGTCGAATGATGATATAAATAAATTGGGATTATTGGAATATTTTAGGGGGCTGGGTGAGCGGAAATACGGCAACGTATCCGTGTGTTGCGAAAAAAAAGGAGATGCAGAGATCGGTCGCAGCGCCGAGCAAAAGAAGACGGTGGACTTCTACTATATGCGCCTGACTCGGGAATGGCGCGAGGTTCGGGAAAAAGTAATCCTTCGGATTCCGGTGGTGCATGTGACGAACTGGCAGGACAAAACCGCGTTGTCGCCCGACGAAGTGAAAGAGTTGCACGAGCATGTTGTTGCACGGATGCAGCCTGCAATGGAACTCCTCAAAGAGAAAAGTAGGTGGAGGGACGATCCAAAAAAATTGCTCCCGGTCGTGCATTGCTTGGCGGGCTTGGGGCGCACGGGGCAATTTCTTGCTGCGCGCGAACTTCTTTTGAGTGAGAGCCGCGTGAGCATCGACAGGATCTTGGATGATATGCGAGCGAGCCGTCATGACTGGATGGCGCGCTGGCAAGAAAGCGCCTTGAGGGAATGTGCGCAAATTTCCTTCAAAGAGGCTGGTCAATAAAGATCTTCGACAGGCTGGTAAGCCGCAGTCATATAGGGTAGTTCGGTTGAACCTCGCAGCCGAGGTCTGTGAGTCGGTTGCTGGGTGGTTTTGCGGGCCTCCTGTCGGCTAAAATAGTCGGGGCCGAGGTCCGCTATTCAACGCCAATGGAGAGCTTGTGCCAGGTGATCGTCAGCATTGAGGTAGCGACCGCTAGGATCGCCTTTTTGGAGCCACGTATTGCCTTCATGTGCAGGAGCCGGGCGTGCCGATAAGTGGGCAGACCTGCAGAAAGCGTAAAAGCCAAGCGTAGCAACGGTTTATAGAAAGAGAACTGATCACAGAACTCGCGGAAGCGATATTGATCTGATTCTCTTTCTGGGAATTTTTACGCCGCCGATGAGCACGCCTGGTTTCTTTCACAGACGCCTGGACACGATGATCGACCTGCGTGATCCACTGGCGGTACTGGCCACATGCATGCCGTGGGCGGCGTGAGTGCCGCGGGTCGGCCGCGCCTGCCGATCCGGCTGATGGTCGGCCTGCTGTACCTCAAGCACGCGTACGCCGAGAGTGACGAGTCGGTGTGCGAGCGCTGGGCGCAGGACGTCTACTACCAGATCTTCAGCGGTCAGGAATATTTTGAGCCGCGCCTGCCGTGCGACCCGACTAACCGGGGGCACTTCCGGTAAGCACTGGGCGAAGCCGGCGTCGAGGAGCTGCTCGCCACCATCATCGCTACCGCAGTGCAAATGAGTGCGGTCAAGCCCGCCGAGTTCGAGCGGGTGATCGTCGACACCACGGTCCAGGAGAAGGCGATCGCCTAGCCGACCGATAGTCGGCTGCTCGAAGTGGCGCGGACCAAGCTCACCCGACTGGCGCAGCGCGCAGGCCTGACGCTCAAACAGACCTACGCGCGCGAAGGCCAGAGTCTGCGCCGCCGAGCCGGCGGCTATGCCCACGCCAAGCGGTTCAAGCGTTTGCGCCGTGTGCTCAAGCGCCGGGCGCACGATCCCGGGCTGGTTGCTGCGTGACATCGAGCGCAAACTCTCGAGCACTGCGCATCTTCCCAGCAAAAGTCGAGAATCTACGCAGTCAGCCGGATTGTTTACAGCGCTATCTGCTCAGACCCTTGCGCGTAAACGTCAGCGTGACCCGCACCTGCGACCGGATTCATGCAACAACGCCGTCGCGCAGCACCAAACACCTTCAGTGTTCACCGTGCTTGCCGCTCTCCCGATTTCAAAAAGCTTTGAGCTTTCTTTCAAGGCGGCGCTTGCGTCGAGATAATGCTAGAAGCTCCGCGCGGTAATTTCGCGTTGCCGTACCTCCATAGCCAGCGCACGCAATTTGATGCCAAGAAAATGGCTTTGAGATCAATCTATCGGGAACAATGTCATTATGAAGTTCAATACATCAAGAAGCATTCTATGCGCGCTGTTAAGCGCATCCCTCGCCGGTGGGTATATCGCGCATGCGTATGCGACGCAAACCAATGCGCAAGTTGAAGATGCTTACGGTCGTGAGGAAATCAAAAAGAATCTGCTTGAATATCAACCGGACAGCCGGGTAAAAACCCTTTCCTTCAAGATTGATAAGGCCGATGGCATTAAAGCGGTATTTTCAAGCAGGGATCTACCGCAAGGCACCATGGTGATCGTCAAAGGAGAACGTGAAAGCTATACCTACGCGCCGCGGGACGGCGAGTGGGATACGGTGACCCTATCCGGCAAGCAGATTGACTTGGAAGTGCATCTGCCCGAGCTGTCGACGGCACAGAATGAGGAATTCACGCTGCTCAGGCTCGAGTACGCCCCGCAGCTCAAGGAGAAGACCATCATTGGCGGCGTCGACGAACGCAAGCGGCTGGCTTGTTTTAAGCGAGCCGCTCCGGAGATTTATTCTCATGGACTGAGTTCGGTCAAGTTGGGTAGTGGTTCTGGGTCATCGATAGGAACCGATAATATGTTCCTGACTAATCACCATGTCTTCAGCACGAATGCCGACGTATTGAAGAGTGAGATCTGGTTTAATTGGCATCATCTCGACTGCGATGAGAGCAAAACAGCGGCGGCCACACCGATAAAATTACAAGGAGAGAAACTCCTGGTGACCGGCACCGGTGGAAGCACCGACTTCTCCCTGTTTAGTGCTGATTCTTTCGACGTCAAGCACTCGAACGTCAAGCGATTATTCGGTGGACTGCAAATCAGCAAGGGCAAGCCAGAGGTTGGCGCTCCTCTCTATATCCCCCAGTATGGTAATGGGGGGTTGAGGCCAACCTATGTTGCAGACCAACACGAAAGTGGTCATTGCGCGGTTGTTCGGTACACGAATGTGATGCACTACAATTGCGACACGCAGCCCGGTTCTTCCGGCTCGCCGGTATTGTCTCAAACGTCACATCAGTTGGTAGGCGTGCACTATGGAGGATATCAATCGACTAACGTCGCCGTGCCTACCGACACGCTTTGGCGTTATCTCGGCGAGTTCGTCAATGACGACAACAACAAGGCCGTGCGTCCGGTAGCGTACCCTGTCAATAGCCGTGTTATCAGCATTTCTCCTTTCTCCGTCGGGGGAGAAATCGGAACGTTCAATGATCCGGTGTACGTTTCGGCCAGCGATCCCGAGCAGAAGATACGGCACGAAGGGAATCGTTCCTTGTTGACCATGGTCAAGAAAGACACGCTGACCGGCCAGGTGACGGAAGATCAAGACAGCACACTGACGTTGTGGCTCGAGAATAAGTGCGGGCAATCTGCCGTCAATCAAATACTTCAATGCAGCAACCCTGGTGTCACAAAACTCAAGTATTCCGTGGAGGCTAGAAGCAACTTTCCGACCCCGATTGACAGTAAAAAATATTGGTTGCCGTTGAGTATTCATGATGCTTCAAATAGCGTGCTTTCCGAATTGGTGGTGCGTTTCAACGAAGATCGGTATGATGCATTTAAACCTCCGTTTGATGAAAACAAAGCGGATGTCTATGATTTTGGTTTTTCCAACAAAGCAAGTAAATTCTCACACACTTACACTTTTTCTCCGACCCTTGGCTTCACTTCGTTTTATGCAGTACAAGGACCGACTTCTCTGGTCTGGTCCAATAAAACCAAGACCGTCGTACCGGTAATTCTTGAGGAAAACACCACGAAGCAAAGGCAGCAGGTGCTTCTTGATGTCAGCCGCAGCAATGGTTGTTCCATTTTCAGTATGAACAGCACCGCCAGTTGCGGAGGCAACACTACGACGGTCGTCAACGTTGAATTCAGTCCCCAGCGCAATGCCAATTTGCAACGCGGGCAATATCACGGCATTCTTCCGTTGCGCTTGCAGGATTGGAAAGACGACACGCTGCAAAGAAACACGCTGATACGGTTACAGTTTGATAACGGCCAGCCGGTGACGACGGCTCCCGTTGCCGACGCGGGCGGCAACCGCACGGTGGTGGGTACGTCGAACTTTGGTTTTTCCTACAAGCTCGACGGCGGCAAGAGCCAGGGCGAACGTTTCCTGTGGGAAGTGATGTCCGGCCCGGGCAAAGTGCGCAAGGGCACCGAGACGAGCAAAGTGGCAGACGCGATCATCGAGAAAAACGTCTACGGCGATACAGTCTATCGACTGACCGTCACTGGCAAGGACGGCAGCACACGCCAGGCGCAAACAACGATCAGTTCGCTGCGCCCGGCGGTGACGATCAACGGCGGCAGCAGCGTGACCAATGACAAGACGCTCACGCTGCAAGCAGCGACGAACTTCCAAAGTCCGGATGCGAACCGCCCGGTGAAATACCAATGGAAGCTGATGAAAGACGGCAAGGAAGTCGGCGGCTTGAGCGCCAATGGCGCACGGGCCACATTGAACCAGGGCCTGGCCGCGGGCCGCTACCAGGTGAGCGTGGTGGCGAACAGTGACTACGGCATGCGCAGTGCCACGCAAACCCATCAGGTCGATGTGAGCGCCGCGCCGCAGATCGATTACGACCAGAACTATATCCAACACTTGTCCATGCGTCATAGCGCCTACGATCATGACAAGGAGGTAGGGTACAACTTCAACGTCATGCCTTTCGACAAGCCCCACGAGAAGCCCGAGTCCCAACCTATTTTCAAGTGGACCTTGCCCTCCCAGGCAAGCGGCATACTGCCGGGCGACACCAACGCCAAGTCGTTCAACATCGCCAAGACCGAGCGCGAGCAGAAACTCGACGTCAGTGTCAAGGTCACTGTCGGCAAGCATCAAAGAACGCTCAAGGCAACCATCGTGGTGCCGCCCAAGGCGGCCGGGGATGATGGCGGTGGTTCGCATCCGAACTATGTAGAAGGCACCAAGTACCAGGCCGGCGACGTCGTCAAGGGCGGCGATAATCGGCTCTACCAGTGCAAACCGTGGCCGGCCACCGGTTGGTGCTCCGGTGCGGCGTGGGCCTATGCGCCCGGCACGGGGATTCATTGGAAGGATGCCTGGACTCCTTATGCGAACTAAGCGGCGCCAGGTGTAGTCATGGATCGGGGCGTGCGTGCCCCGATTTTTATTGGTGAACGCATTCCCGACTTTTTAGCTTTAGTCGCATCATCGCGCCAAGCAGTGTCGCGTCGGGCGTGGTGCGCACGAGTCAGTGAGACGAAGCCAGTCGTTGAGATCGAGCAAGCAAATCAAGAGGAACGGCAGGTTGATCTGCTCGCGCAGCAGATAAGTTCCTTCGGAGGTATCGAGCCCTTGGCGCAAAATGCAATTAACCGCCGAGAGAAAGGGAAAACTCAAAACAAGGGAGTAGGCGAGCCGGCGCCTTTGCCCACCAACTCGAAGGGCGGCCAATAGCTCGCTGTTTTGGCACGCCGCATGCACGCCAAAAATCGCATTGAGGCTCCATGTGTTGCACGTATGCCCGTCCGAAGGGGGCAAAGCCTCAAGCCTTGCAGCGGCCGTGGTTGTTCATTCGAACCTTATGAGCCATAGCGCGGAATTCGTGCTTGGAGTTCGGGGAGTAATGGAACAGGGAAGTCAGTTAAGCACTTCACCAGTGCCGGTCGGTTCTTTCCATGCGGGCCGCGCACTCAGAAAAACAGTGTCGGTTGTCCGCGTCGTACGCGATATCGCTTAGTAGCTCGCTCGCGGCTTCATCTAGGTCTTCATCGGTGTCGTTAGGCACCTTCAGCTCATAGTCGCCAGTCGGCCACCGTTTGGCGTCGTAGTCTTCAAGGTAAAAGTTCTCGACGTGCTCAATCGTACGTTTTTGCCGCGCGCACCGGCTGCATGGATGTATTCGCGTGCCTGAACCGAGCGCGCGGCACGCGCGGTCGATCTGACCACCAGCCGTGCGCGGTGCAGATAGTCGAAGCCTGCAACACCGGCCCGGAGCCGCTGGTGCGGCAGGACACGCAGGCACACAAGCGCGACAGGCTGATGTGGGTCGGACAGAACTATGTGTGCGACGACATGTTGAGTGCCTGCAATGCCGAGCTGGTCGCAGCAAAGAACCGCATCGCGCTGGCGCGCAGCTTGGGTCTAGGCCGACGGCATGCGTTTCGTCGTGCCGGTCCGTAACGTCCCCGCCGCAGCAAACCCGAAATACTTCCATTGCGGGCGCGGCGTCAGTTGGTACAACCTGCTGTCCGAGCAATGCACGGGGCTGAACGCGATCACCGTGCCGGGCACGCTGCGCGGCAGCCTGGTCTTGCTGGCCGTCGTGCTGGAACGGCAGACCGATTTGCAGCCCACGCAGATCATGGCCGACACCGGCGCCCACGCGCTTCTGGCGCGTCGCCCCCCAGGCCGACTATGGCGATCTCAACGCACTCGCGCGACAGCGCGTGAACCTCGACCGCATCACGCCGCATTTGGACGATGTGCTGCGCCTGGTTGGATCGCCCAAGCTCGGCTTGGGGCCGGCGATGAACATCGTGCGTACCTTGCAGGTCGATGAGCGCACGACGAGCCTGGCGCAAGCCATCGCCGAAATCGGCCGCATCGACAAGGCTATCTACACGCTGAACTTCATCAACGACGAG
>Ga0070659_100002026_pt1 | contig 14491 bp, 14 predicted proteins | sample KBSC23metaG_FD_64666 | JGI IMG/M metagenome (GOLD analysis project Ga0070659, IMG submission 64666) | Corn rhizosphere microbial communities from Kellogg Biological Station, Michigan, USA - KBS C2-3 metaG | ecosystem: Host-associated > Plants > Roots > Rhizosphere > Soil ...
CGCCGGTGACGCCCTGCTTGACATAGGGCAAAGTTCTTGCCGAGTCATCCGCTACGTCGCCCAAACCGGTAGTGCGATGCACTAGAATGCGCGCATGTCACGTGCCTCCCCAAGCGTCTCGCTTCGGACAGTAGTGTTGCTGATCATCGTGTTGACGCAATTACTAAGCCCGCTTCTGCACGGCCACCTCGGAACCCCGAAACAAGCTGGCCTGCACGTGCATACCGCGTTCCCTGCTGCGGTTGATTCTCATTTTCGTTCCCTCGACTTTTCTCATCGTGAAGCCTCTGTTCAAGAGGCAAATGTCTTTGATCATGATTTAGCGCTGACAAGCCGAGAACCCTTTGAGATTGACGTCGAGCCTGCAATCAGTCCATTTGATCTCGCTGCCTTTCTTTTGGCTGCAGGCCCCGTTGCATCAGTTCTAACGTTCATATTGCTGGCAGCGCTTGCCTGTTGCGCTGTACTACGTCCTGCCTTCCGGCCTGCGCCAATCCGCGCGCGCTGGCGAGATCAGGGCAGTCGCCCTCCCCCCGCCCAAGCTCCCCCGCTGTTCTCCTGATTCGTGTCCGGCCAACGGCTGGCATGCGCGGCGCAACCTGTTGACCTGCAACAAGGCTCCCGTGTCTGCATTGACGATGATGAATCCGTCAGAAGCGCTGGCTTCTGACTCGTTGCGTTCGCCTGACACAGCGAGGCGATAGCGGTTTCGCTCTCGTTAGCCATCCCGTCGTTCACCGTTTGTAGTTCGCCACACTTCCGGATAACGCTATGGAATCCGAACTGAAATACTCCCTCACCATGAGGTCGCTGCACTGGCTGGTGGTTCTGGCGGTACTGATCGCCGTGGTGGCGATCGAGATCCTCGACTTCTTCCCCAAAGGCAGCGCCACACGTGCCGCCATATTCATGGTCCACCAGACTGCGGGGCTCTCTGTGCTCGCGCTGATGATGCTGCGCCTGTTCGCCCGTTGGGGCGTAAAGGCACCCCCCGCCCTTCCCGGCCCGCAGTTACTACAACGCGCCGCGCGCCTCACGCATGGCGTGCTCTACGCGTTAATGGTCGCAATGCCCGTTCTCGGCGTGCTGGCACTTGCCTGGGGCGGCAAGCCAATTCAGCCATTTGGCCTGTCGATGACGCTCCCCCTTGCGCAGAACAAGGCGTTGGCGAGCGTCTTCAAGGAGGTACATGAGTCAGGGGCCACCCTGGTTTACATCGTCGTTGGCCTGCATGCGGCCGCGGCGCTCTGGCACGAGTTCATCCTGAAGGACCGGCTGCTGCGCCGCATGATCTAACTCACGTGGCAACTATGTTGGCAAGAGACTCCGTAATGCGTTCCGGGCGTTTGCTCCTCAATCTTGTGCTGCTTGTCTTGTCGGCGTTGACGTTGGCGGCAGGGCTATGGGCGCGTTATCTCGGCGCCGATGCATTTGCGTGGCAACTCTGGCTGATTGGCGTCATTCCGAACTGGCTTGCGTTGGTCGTAACGATCATTCGCTCGCTGAGGCGTCGGCAGGCGGGGGTCGATGTTTTGGCGGTGATGTCGACTACCTTTGCGTTGCTATCGGGAGAGGTGCAGGTGGCTGCGGTCATCGCCCTCATGCTTGCAAGTGGGCGGGCGCTGGAAGACTTCGCCCAGGCGCGGGCACACCGGGAAATGACCGCCCTGCTCAGTCACGCGCCAAAGCGGGCCAATCGCTTTGACGGCGGGCAATGGCGCCAGGTCAGCCTGGAGGAGGTTCAGGCGGGTGATCGGCTGCTGGTGCGGCATGGCGAAATCGTACCGGTGGACGGCACACTGTCGGAGCCGGCTGACGTTGATGAATCCACGTTGACAGGGGAACCGCTCGCTCGCCGTCGCGCGACAGCAGACGCAATCTGCAGTGGCGTATTGAATGTGGGGACGGCCTTTGAAATGGTGGCGAGTGCGTCGGCCGAGAACAGTACGTTCGCGGGCGTCGTCCGACTAGTCAGCGCGGCCCAGGGCGAGCGGAGTCCTTCCGTACGACTGGCTGATCGCTTTGCCTTCGCTTTCGTAGGCGTTGTCGCGCTTCTGGCCGGAGCGAGTTGGGTACTCACCGGTGACGCGGCGCGCTGTTTGGCTGTGTTGGTCGTAGCGACGCCGTGTCCGCTGATCCTGGCGGTGCCGGTGGCTATCGTGTCGGGCCTGTCGCGGTGCGCTAAACGCGGCGTGCTCGTCAAAGGCGGCGGAGCGCTGGAACGACTCGCGCTGGCAGACACACTATTCTTCGACAAGACAGGAACGCTTACCAGTGGGTACGCCCGACTTGTCGACATTGAAAGCGCGCCTCAATACTCGTCCGGTGTGGTGCTGAGCTTGGCAGGCTCGCTAGCGCAAGCATCGAACCACGTCACGGCGGAAGCGATTGCCAAAGCAGCGCGCGAACGCGGCGTCATGCTGCACTTGCCGAGAGGGGTTGTCGAAAGCCCAGGGGCTGGTGTCCATGGCCATGTTGACGGGCACATCGTTTCCATTGGTACCTTGCCTCATGTCTTGGGAGCGTCTGATACGCCCCGTTGGGTTGATGGATTCATCAAACGAGTCAATTACGCAGGCGCATCGGCCGTCTTTGTTGGGGTGGACGGTGAGCTGGTCGGCGCATTGCAGTTGATTGATCGCATTCGTCTTGAGACGCCACGCGCGCTGCGGCTTCTGCGGCGAGAGGGTATTCGGCGGCAGGCCATGCTGACCGGCGATCGGCCGGACGTTGCCGAATCCGTTGGAGCGATGTTGGGTGTCAATGAGGTCTACGCCGCACTGTCACCGGCGGCCAAGCTCGCGGCGATCCAGAACGCTCGCGCTACAGGCAAGGTGATCATGGTTGGCGATGGCGTCAACGATGCGCCAGCACTCGCCGCGGCGGACATCGGCGTAGCAATGGGTGCGCGCGGGGCCGCGGCATCTTCGGAGGCGGCGGATATCGTCTTGCTGGTCGACCGGCTGGATCGATTGGTCGATGCAGTACGGATCGCGCACCGCACACGCCGCATCGCGCTGCAGAGTGTGACGATCGGTATGTCGTTGTCGCTGCTGGCCATGGTGGCAGCTGCATTGGGCTATCTGCCGCCGTTGGCAGGGGCAATGCTGCAAGAGGTTATCGACGTACTGGCCATCGCCAATGCGTTACGTGCATTGCAGCCAGCCACAGCCGAAGCGAGGCGTTCATTGGCTCCCGCCGACGTGGAGCGCCTCAAGGCCGAACACTCGGCGTTGGAGCCCATCATGAACCGGATTCGCACAGTGGCCGACGCGCTTCCTAATATGGAGGGTGGCGCAGCAAGGACCGCGCTGCTAGCACTGAATCAATCCTTGGCGAATGTCCTGTTGCCACATGAGCGCCAGGACGATACCCAGCTCTATCCAGACGTGGCCCGCCTGCTTGGTGGAGACGACCCGATGGCGGCCATGAGCGGTATGCATCGTGAGATTTTTCGGGTGACAAATCTTCTGGACCGAATCGTTGCGGACGTTTCAGCCGACGGCCCCGATGCAGTTGTCACGCAGGAACTGCAGCGCTTGCTGTATGGGCTAGATGCTGTCCTGCGCCTGCATTGTGCGCAGGAAGACGAGTTGTTTCATGTGCTAGCCAGGGAGGCATGACCACAATGACAAACCTGCTCGCGTTGTTCGCGACAGTCTTCCTGCTGAATGTGATGCCGGCCTTCGCTCCTCCAACCTGGATGGTGATGTCGTGGATCGGCTTCTCGCAACCCGATGCCAATCCAGTGCTTCTCGCGGGAGTGGCGGCTTGCGCCGCAACTGCCGGCCGTCTTGTCCTGGCGCGATTGTCTTGCTCGCTCGTGCGTAAACACTGGATGCGTGAGGCAGATCGACAGAACATCGACGTGGTTCGCGCCTGGCTGGAAAACCGCAAGAGCATGACTGCTGGTCTGGTGCTCGCGTATGCGTTCAGCCCGTTTCCCTCCAACTACATCTTCATTGCGTACGGCCTAACTGGCATGCGTCTGTGGTTGATCGGCGTGCCATTCTTCGTCGGCCGCTGGGTCAGCTATCTGACCTGGACCCACATTGCTCAAATTGGCGCCCACTATCTGGATGAAGAGTCTGAGATTGACGGAGCCTATATGGGTATTTATTTTGTTCTGTCACAGGTCGTTTTTCTGGCCCTGGTATACGGCTTCGCAAAAGTCGATTGGCGATATTTCTTGCAAACGAAACGCCTGCGTTGGCGGCGTCCCGAGCTAGCCGCATCTCCCACCGAAGACACACGGACAGAGGCGAAACGCTAAGCACGTTGATCAAGATCAGCATGCCGGCTCTTATATGCAGTACGTTGATGGTATCCGCCGGTCCCGATGTCTCGTTCGGTCCGTGCGTTCCGGCTGAACAAACCTATCGTGGGGATTGGAATGCTCAAAAACATTGTGCTGGCCACGGACGGTTCTGCTTACTCCGACGCAGCCGCTCTTTGCATCGCCGGCCGAACACTCCTCGCGCAGGACGCCATGGTTCACGTGCTGCACTGCACGCCTGATGTCAGTGGAGAGGTAAAGACGTTTCTCGGTCATGCCGATATTGCTGCCTGGCATCAGGAGGAAAGCGACAAGGCGATGGCCTCCGTTGTCGCGATCTTACTCAAGGCGGACATCCCTTTTGAGGCACATGGACTGGTCGGTTTCGCTCCCGAGCGCATCATCCAGTACAGCCGCTCGGTACAAGCCGAGGCCATCGTCATGGGTTCACACGGGCGTGGCGCATTTTTCGACGCGGTACTGGGTTCCGTCGCTAGCCGTGTTGTGGCGCGGGCAGATTGCCCGGTCCTTCTCGTGAAAGCGCCAAGGGTGGTTTAGTCAGATCGAGTCGTCCATCATGCGAGCCAAAGAACGTTCGCCAGGCAATGACGCTGCTGCCAGCGAACTGACCCACGACCAGTACGAACGGGAGCTCCATGTCCTGCAAATTGAGCTGGTCAAACTTCAGAAGCACTTCCTCTGCTGCAACGACAAGATACTGGTGGTCTTCGAAGGTAGAGATGCCGCAGGGAAAGACGGCACCATCAAACGTATCGTCGAGCATCTGAGCCCGCGCGAGACGCGTGTTGTCGCCTTGGGCAAGCCCTCCGACCGCGACCGGGGTTCCTGGTACTTCCAACGCTACGTGGAGCAACTTCCGACCGCGGGCGAATTCACGTTGTTCAACCGCAGCTGGTACAACCGGGCGGGCGTCGAGCACGTGATGGGGTTCTGCACGGATGCGGAATACGAAGAATTCATGGAGTGTGTCTCCGAGTTCGAGAAGATGCTCGTCCGCTCGGGAATCCGCCTCATCAAGTATTACCTCGACATCAGCAAGGCGGAGCAAAAGCGGCGACTAGCGTCTCGTCGTAAGGACCCCTTGAAGCAGTGGAAGGTCAGCCCAATCGACGACCAAGCCGTCTCGCTCTGGGCCGACTACAGCAAGGCGCGAAACGAAATGCTCGAACGAACTGGCGAGGTGGTTCCGTGGAGTGTTGTTCGGGCTGACGACAAACGCGTTGCTCGCCTGAACGTTATCAAGGATATGCTGCACCGCCTCCACTATGCTGGCAAGGACGACAGCCTGGTCCAGCCCCAGGCCGATATCGTCTTCCCCTATGAAGGGAAACATCTGCAGAGTGGCTCCATCGCCAAGTAGCGTGGGTCAGACTTCCGTGCGTCTTAAGCGCAATGCGTTGGAGACGACGGATACCGAACTCAGGCTCATGGCGAGCGCGGCAATCATCGGCGATAGAAGCAGGCCTGTCGCACTGTAGAGCACGCCTGCCGCCAGAGGCACGCCCAACGCGTTGTAGATGAAGGCGAAACCGAGGTTCTGCTTCATATTTGCGATAGTCGCTTCCGACAGCTGACGCGCCCTGGAAATGCCCCGCAAGTCGCCCTTCACCAATGTGACCTGAGCACTGTTCATGGCAACGTCGGTGCCGGTTCCCATGGCGATGCCAACGTCGGCTTTGGCTAGCGCGGGAGCGTCGTTGATGCCGTCACCGGCCATTGCCACGACACGGCCTTCACTTTGGAATTTGCTGACCAGAGCGAGTTTGTCGGCAGGCTTGACCTCACCATGGAACTCGTCAATGCCGAGTTTCGCGGCGACAGCCTTGGCCGTTACCACGCCGTCCCCGGTTGCCATCACGACACGGATGCCTTTTTCTTTGAGGTGCTCAAGCGCCTCCGCAGTGGTCGCCTTGACCGGGTCGGAAACCGCCAAGAGGCCTGCAAGTGCCCCGTCAACCGCCAGGTACATGACGCTCGCGCCGTGGGCGCGCAGTTCGTCGCCAACTTGGCTTATGGCAGCTGTTGATACCCCTTCGCTCTCCATGAGTACGGTGTTGCCGAGCGCAAGCTTCCTCTCGGTCACGGTACCGCGTACCCCGATGCCAGTGCTCGACTCGAAGTCCTCGGTCTTGTCGAGCATCAGATTCTGCTGACGCGCCGCTTCTACAATCGTGGCGGCCAACGGGTGCTCGCTGCCTTGGTCCAGACTCGCCGCAAGCCGTAGAACCTCCATGTCGGAAAAGCCGTTGGCGCCGACACTGCGTTCGAAGGCAGGCTTGCCTTCGGTGAGTGTTCCGGTCTTGTCGACAATGAGCGTATCGACCTTGCGCAAGTTCTCGATGGCTGCCGCGTCGCGAAACAGCACGCCGGTCGTCGCGCCTTTGCCGCTGGCCACCATGATGGACATGGGCGTCGCGAGGCCAAGGGCACAGGGGCAAGCGATGATGAGCACCGCAACGGCGTTGATGAGCCCGTACCCCCAACTCGGCTGCGGCCCGAAGAGCCCCCAGGCGAAGAACGTCAGCACAGCAACAGCGACCACCGCAACTACGAAAACGCCGGCGACCTTGTCGGCCATCCGCTGCATCGGCGCTTTGGACCGTTGCGCCTGAGCGACCATCTGGACAATCTGGGACAGAACGGTTTGGGAGCCAACCTTCTCGGATTCGATGACCAGGCTACCGGAGGCATTCATCGTCGCGCCGATGACGCGGTCGCCCACCCGCTTGGATACGGGAATAGGCTCGCCGGTAACCATGGACTCGTCCAGTGAGCTCGCTCCCTCGAGGACGACACCGTCGACGGGCACCTTCTCGCCAGGCCGCACGCGTAAGCGGTCCCCAACGTGCACGTGGCTCAGCAGAACGTCTTCCTCAGTGCCGTCCGGGTTGAGGCGGCGTGCTGTTTTCGGCGCCAGGCCGAGAAGGGATTTGATGGCCGCCGACGTTTGAGACCGAGCCCTCAATTCAAGCACCTGCCCGACGAGGGTCAGCGAAATGATGACTGCAGCTGCTTCGAAATACACGCCGACGTGGCCGTGGGCGGCGAACGTTTCTGGAAATACACCGGGGGCTACAGTTGCGACAACGCTATAGACATATGCTGCACCGGTACCCAGCCCGATGAGCGTCCACATGTTCGGGCTGCGATGGATGAAGGACTGGGCACAGCGCTTGAAGAACGGATACCCAGCCCACAGCACAACAGGGGTCGCCAGAACCAGTTCCACCCAGCCCTGAACGGATGGCTGCATCCAGCTGTACCGATGCCCGAACATGGCCAGGATGAAAACGACTGCCGTGAGCGGCAGGGTCCACCAAAACCGTCTTTGGAAATCGACGAGCTCGGGATTCTCTTCCTCACTCAATTCCGGGATGACCGGCTCTAGCGTCATCCCGCAGATGGGGCAGTTTCCTGGGTGGTCCTGCCGGATTTCCGGGTGCATCGGGCATGTGTAGATGGTCCCTTGCTCTGCGGGAGCACGTGCAACTTCGGTGGATGCGGCCACATACCGCTGAGGGGCTGCAACGAACTTGCTTTCGCACTTCTCGCTGCAGAACCGATACGTCTTGCCTTGATGCGCAGCATGAAAGCGCGAGTCGGCGCTGACGGTCATCCCGCACACCGGGTCTTTCTCGGTCAGCCCGCCGGTTGACGCTGCGGGATTGTGGTGTAGGGGCTCAGATGAACCACCAACGACATGCAAGTGATGTTCAGAATGCATGTGGTCATGCCCTTGCTCTTGACCATGAAGATGACGCTGCTCTTCCATTGCGCGGACTCCTTTCGGTTCGGGCCACATCTCGGAGCGGATTCAGCGTGACCCAGAACACATAATGGGCCTTCCCATGGCAGCAAGGTCAATAGACTGCGAAGGCATGCGCCGGCCGAAGCCGCTGGGTTTCGCTCCCGCGTACGAACTCACTCGGTTCCAGATAGGCGCCAGTGACCACCAGCACCGCAAGCGCGAAAGCAGCCGCGCTCGACAGCGCCTGGACATAGTCGGCGCCGTTGGCTCGGTCGGCTGAAGGTTCACCAACTATCCTCGGCACCACAATGTATGCCGCGACATAGACGAGGCCAACCCAGGCGCCGATTGCCAGCAGGTGCATCCAATCTACCCAACCTGAATGGACTACTTGCGCATCACGCCGCCCATTCCCATGCCGTCTCCCTTACCAGCGCCCATGCCACCGCCCATCATGCCTTGGCCCTCTGTCATCGACTGCATCATTTCCTGCATCAAGGCCATGTGTTGCCCCATCATGCCCTGGCACATTTGCATTTGGGCCGTCATGTCTTTGCTCTTTCCCTTGGTTGCCCGCATGCCGCCCCCCATAGGCATTCCGCTAGCTTTTTGCATGGTAGCCATGGCTTCCTGCATGACTGTTGCACGCTCTGCCAGCAGTGCCTGGCGCTCTTCCGGCGTATTGGCCCTCGACAGCCGTTCGCGAATTGCGCGCAAGTGGGCAATCTGCGCGTCGAATTCTGGATTTCCCTGAGGTGCCGCCGCCGGCGTTTCGGGAGGTGCCGAGGCATGATGGCTGACGTGCGATGAGCCACTCGCCGACGTGGCCGAAAACACTGACGGAGCCCAAGCCAGAGCAGCAACTGCGATAAAGAGAGAAACGCTCCGATTCTTCGCCATGATGTCCCTTTAGGCTGTGACGAGGCCCAATCGCCCCATAGCAAATGTAGGCCAGCGCTCAATACACCAGTTGAGGTTCATCAACTGGAATGCTCGATCAAAATCAATGCGGCAAGGAGGCAGCGCGGTAACAGGCCGTTCGTTCGGTTCATCGCGTACCTCACCTCATCGCGTTGCGGCTGGCCACCCGACCACCGGTTCATATTGGTAGACGCCTTCAGGCAAGGCGACATAGAGGTCGATTTCGTTCAGGCCATGCGCTGAAGGTGCGGTGTGCCCGCCTGCTTCTGGCCGGTTGATGCTGTCGGCCGCCCATAGCAATTCGCTGAGTTGCTGGGGTGACAGCAGCGTGGGCGCCTGCGTTTTCGCGGCATTGCGGAAGGTGTCGTAGGCGGTGAGGATGTCATCGAGCTTGAACCGGTGCGTAATGAGTTGCCCCGGCTCGCAGGACGGCACGTCGCCCTTGATGATGTGCAGGTCTGTGCCGCAGATGGTCGTCAACGTGACGCGCATCATCGCGTCGCTGGGCGCCTGCAGTTCCGGCTTTGGCTTGTCGGCCAGCGTGATCTTGCCGGGGCCTTCGTATACGAGCGCTTCCATCGGATCCGCCAAGAAGAACGATGACTCCATGCTAGGCAAGCGCCCTGCGCGGACGTTGATCTGCGTCAGGGCGCGTGGCAACGGCCGAACGATATTGACGTCAGGAGGCGAAACACACGCATGGCCGAACAAGCCACCCCCACTTCATCCAGTCAGCCCAATCAGGCCCTGATCAATCGCATGCTTGAGGCGGCCGCGTATCCACACTCGGCGGCCGATCTGCAGATGATCGAGACCCATCTATCGTGGGTGTTCCTGGCCGGCGAATTCGCGTACAAGGTGCGCAAACCGGTAAAGCTCGATTTCGTGGATTTCTCGTCCCTCGCCGCCCGGCTAGACGATTGCGAGGAAGAATACCGGCTCAACCGCCGCCTGACTTCCGACCTTTATCTTGGCGTGGTGCCCATCTCGCACGATTCAGCCACCGGCGCCGTCCACGTCAATGGGCAAGGCAAGCCCATCGAGTACGCCGTTCGCATGCGCCGCTTTGCCCAACAAGACGTGCTAAGCGCAATGGCTCTCGACGGGCGACTCGGGCCCCATGAGATCGACGCGATGGCCGACCTAATCGCAGACTTCCACACGGCCGCGCCCATTGCGAATCCGAGCGCAGACGATGGAACGCCCTCAAGCATCCGGCGCACGCTCGAGGACTGCGCTGCCGGCGTCATTGCCTTGTGCGCAGAGCCGCTGATCGCTTCGACCACCATATCGTTGCTGCGTCTGCACGCAGACCGCCTCGACAAGACATTCGCTTCGCGGCGACGCAGCCGACACATCCGCGAATGGCATGGTGATCTGCATCTGGGCAACATCGTACTGATCGGCGATCAACCGACGCCTTTCGACTGCCTGGAATTCTCGCCGTCTCTGAGATGGATCGACACCATGTACGACGCGGCGTTTCTCTTCATGGACCTTCTTGCTTCGGGTCTCCATGGGCTGGCATATCGCCTAATCAACCGCTATCTCGAACGGTGCGGCGACTATGGCGGGCTGGCGGTGCTCCCCTTCTATGCCTCGATGCGCGCACTGGTTCGTGCCCGCGTGTTGCTGGAGCGCGCACATCAACTGGAGAGCACGCCTGACTTGGCGGCCGCTGCTCGCGATGATGCGCGTCGCATGCTCAATCTGTCGCAAAATCTGCTTTGCCGCACCGACGGTTGCATCCTCCTCATGCACGGGCTGTCCGGCAGCGGAAAATCCACACTCGCCGCCCAGCTTGCCGAGGCAGAAGACATGATCCGCGTGCGCTCTGACGTCGAGCGTAAGCGCAGCATGCGCGCCAACGCTGGCGATCGCTACACGCCACATGCAATTGAACAGACTTATCGGCGCCTCGCGGCCATCTGCAAGCTTGGTGTCGGCGCTGGCTTTCCGATGATTGCCGATGCGACGTTTCTGTCTGAACATCAACGCAGGCGGTTCTTCCTACTGGCGCAGCGCCTGGGAGTTGCTTTGGGCATCGTAGACTGTGCTGCCGATGTCGACGCGCTGCATACGCGTATCAGCTCGCGCATGCAAAGCGGGCTCGACGTTTCTGAAGCAGACTTTCGCGTCCTAAGCGTTCAGATGGCCACGCAGCAGCCGCTCAACGCCGAAGAACGTGCTCACGTGATTCCGGCTGGCGTTTCTCCTGTGATGCCCCACATCAGACGCATCCAAGGCAACGGGTCCTTGCTTATGGGCGTAGGCAACCAAGTGCTCTGAAACGACGCGCTGGTGTGGCGTACATCGTGCGCGTTCGGCCATTTGCGCCATATCAACGCGAACAACAGCAGAGTGCTTACGCTGAATACGGAAGACTCATTCGGTCGGCGCGCTCATCTGCTCGCCCAGAGACCACCGGAGACAGCAATGCAACAACCTTCAGGTATGGCCCGCAATATGGCGTGTGCCGCCATGCGTGACATAAGCTGCACCGCTGGCTTCATGCTCGATGCTCAAATTGAGTTGTCCCGTTTCCGTCTCAAGCTTGCTGAGGCAGCCAAATTCAGGAAATCCGCGCTATGAACGCCGAGCCGCTTTCTCTAGATATGGACATCGTGGTGGACGACACGGTGCTGGAAGGCAGCCTGAGTTGCCCCGGCAACGCGGTCGGCTTGGTGATCTTTGCGCATGGCAGCGGCAGTTCGCGGCACAGCCCTCGCAACCGGTACGTTGCCGATCAGTTCTACGCTGCTGGACTGGGCACGCTTCTGTTCGATCTATTGAGCGCAGAGGAGGCGGCACTCGCCTCGTGCCGCTTCGACATCGACCTGCTTGCGCGGCGCCTGCGCACGGCTACACACGCAGTCGGCAGCATCGCGCGCGAACGCAAACTGCGCCTTGGATATTTCGGTGCCAGCACGGGGGCAGCCGCCGCGATCCGGGCGGCAGCCGAGTCGGACAACGCGTGCCCAATCGATGCGCTCGTCAGCCGTGGTGGTCGTCCTGATCTCGCCGACCAACAGGCGCTTGGCAAGCTTGCCTGCCCGACCCTGTTGATCGTTGGGGCAGCGGATCCGGACGTTCTCGATCTCAATCGGCAAGCCCTGGGCCAAATGCGATGCGAAAAAGCCCTGGAGACGGTGCCCCACGCGACGCACCTCTTCGAAGAAGCGGGCGCGCTCGAACAGGTGGCCGAGCTGGCCCGAGCGTGGTTTGTACGACACCTTGGCATGACCGCACGACCCCACAAACACGCGAGGTAGCCCCGTGCGATTCAAAGATCGATTGGATGCTGCGCGCTTGCTGGCACTCGCGCTGGACAAGTACAGAGGCACCCACCCTCTGGTGTTGGCCATCCCGCGGGGCGCGGTACCCATGGGCGCATTCATCGCAAGGGCCCTCGGCGGCCACTTCGATGTCGTGCTGGTCCGCAAACTCGGTGCACCGTTCAACCCCGAACTGGCAGTTGGCTCCGTCGAGGAAGGTGGCTGGAGTTACGTCGCGCCGTACGCGGGGCGCGTCGGCGCGGACGCGACATACCTTGAGCAGGAAAGCGCCGAACAGATGGACGTCATCCATCGGCGCCGTGCGCTCTATACCCCGATGCGGGGCCCGTACGATGCACAGGGGCGCGTCGTTATCGTGGTCGACGACGGGCTGGCAACCGGGGCCTCCATGAAGGCAGCGCTGCATGCTGTACGCCAGCGTCACCCGCAACGCCTCATCTGCGCGGTTCCCGTGGCGGCGCCGGATAGCCTGGATGACGTTCGACCGCTGGCCGATGAGATCGTCTGCCTCTACGCGCCGCCGGGTTTCCGCGCGGTCGGCATGTACTACGCCGACTTTCCCCAAATCGAGGATGCGGAGGTTCGTGCAGCGCTGGGTTCAGCCTCCCGAGACGAACGCCAGCCTGGCTGATCCCCCATCTTCAGACGAGTCACGCCTGGGCTCAATCCAGACCATATCTGCGCACGTACCACGTCTTCATCACGAAGGCGGACAGGCCATAGGCCAATACGATTGCCACAAGGCAGGGCCAGTACGACGCCGGTAGCGTCACGAAACCGAACAGCGTCCCCAGCGATGTCAGCGGCATGGCGATTCCCACGCAGGCGATGGCGAGGCTGGTCAATACAAGCGCAGTGCTGGCCCGGCTTTGTATGAACGGCACCTTGCCCGTGCGGATGATGTGGATGATGAGCGTCTGGGTCAGCAAGGACTCAACGAACCAGCCCGACTGGAAGAGCGGCGCGTTGTTCCACGCGTGAAAGGCGCCCAGCATCAGCGCGTAGGTCGCAAAATCGAACAACGAACTGACAGGCCCCATATACAGCATGAACTTCAGGATGCTGCCAATCTCCCACCGCCGCGGCTTGACGAGGTAATCCTCATCAACGTTGTCGGTCGGGATAGCGGTTTGCGAGAAGTCGTACAGCAGATTGTTGAGCAGCACTTGAACCGGTGCCATTGGCAAGAAGGGCAGAAACACGCTGGCCCCCAGCACGCTGAACACATTGCCGAAGTTTGAACTGGCGCCCATCTTGATGTACTTGACGATGTTGCCAAACACCTTGCGCCCTTCCATCACGCCCTCGCCCAGCACCGCCAGGCTCTTTTCCAGCAGGATGATGTCGGCGGACTCCTTGGCGATATCGACCGCGCTGTCCACCGAGATCCCGACATCCGCCGCCTTGAGCGCTGGTCCATCGTTGATGCCATCGCCCATGAAGCCGACGACGTGGCCCCTGCTGTGCAGCGCGTCAACGATAGCCGCCTTCTGCGCGGGCGACACTTTGGCGAATACCGACGCACGTTCGGCAATGTCAGCCATCTGGTCAGCCGACATCGTGGCCAGCTCGGTGCCCAGCACCACGGGGTCGACGGCCAGCCCCACTTCACGGCAGATCTTGCGCGCAACGATGGCGTTGTCACCGGTCAAGATCTTGACGCCCACGCCACTCGCCTGCAACGCGGCAATGGCAGCTGCAGCGGTTTCCCGTGGCGGGTCGAGGAAGGCAATGTATCCCAGCAGCGTCAACCCCGACTCGTCCGCCACCACATATTCGGTCTGTTGGGACGGCAGCTCTTTGTACGCGACCGCGACGGCGCGGAAGCCATCTGCGTTCAGATCCTCGGCCAGTTGCCGGGTATGTTCGAGGTGGCTCGCCTCCAGTGGGCCAGTCTCGTCACCACTGACGTAACGCGTACTGGCAGCAAGCACTTCCTCCACTGCGCCCTTGCAGATCAGCATGTGGCTGCCGTCATCTCGTGCGAGCACCACCGACATGCGCCGACGCTCGAAGTCGAACGGAAGTTCGTCGATTTTCCGAAAGCGTGCGTGCACGTCCAACCGCTGCTCCAGTTCCACATGCTTGAGTACAGCTACGTCAAGCAGGTTCTTCAGGCCCGACTGATAGAAGCTGTTCAGAAACGCATACTCCAGCACCTGATCGGATTCTTCACCGCGCAAATCCAGGTGATGCTTGAGGATGATGCGGTCTTGCGTGAGCGTGCCG
>Ga0070659_100002027_pt1 | contig 14487 bp, 10 predicted proteins | sample KBSC23metaG_FD_64666 | JGI IMG/M metagenome (GOLD analysis project Ga0070659, IMG submission 64666) | Corn rhizosphere microbial communities from Kellogg Biological Station, Michigan, USA - KBS C2-3 metaG | ecosystem: Host-associated > Plants > Roots > Rhizosphere > Soil ...
AAATGATGCAACGTGGAAAGAAGAACACGTTGATGCAGGTTTGGAAGGAATGAAAACAGCAAGATCAATTGCATTGATTTCTTACAGGCATTATGAAACATATTTTAAATCGCAACACGGCTTTACAACAGATACAGAAGGCTCAACGATAGACAAACAAATTTTTAAAGCAGAAACTTATCAACGTTACCAGGGAGAAAAATTAGCAAAGCGTTTCAATGCATTCAGCTATTATTTTTTGAGTCTGGGAATGGATAAACATAATGTGGGAAGAGGAAGAGACTCTGTTCGTGCGGCGTTACAAAGCATCAGGGCAAAAGCGCTGGTGATAAGCATTTCATCAGATATTCTTTTTCCGACAAGCGAGCAGGAATTGCTTGCTGCATATATTCCAAATGCTCAGTTGGAAGTGATAGATTCATATTATGGACATGATGGATTTCTTTTAGAGTATGAGGCGATTGAAACGTTGGTGAGGGAATTTATTTCTGCAAATGTGGCAAATGTGAAAATGTGAGAAGTGTGGAAATGAATTTGAAGATTTGAAAATGAAGAAATAAGGAATGCAAACTTTTTGAATTGAAAGATTACAAACTAAAGACTACAAACTAAATACATGGGTACTGATAAAAAATTAATAATCGGTTTATTCGGATTCGGTGTTGTTGGTGAAGGGTTATATCATGTATTACACCAAACTCCTTCATTGAAAGCAGAGATCAGAAAAGTGTGTATCAAACATCCCGGCAAAAAAAGAAATGCACCGGATGAATTATTTACAACAGACAAAAATGAATTGTTGTTTGATAACGATATTAATGTAATTGTTGAAGTGATCAATGATTCAGATGCTGCGTTTGATATTGTGCGCACAGCATTTAAAAACGGGAAAGCTGTAGTAAGTGCAAGCAAGAAAATGATCGCTGAACATTTACCTGAAATACTTGCATTTCAAAAAGAAACAGGTTTGCCATTTTTATGCGAAGCTGCAGCTTGTGCTTCAATTCCGGTGATAAGAAATCTTGAAGAATATTATGATAATGATTTATTACATGGAATAAAAGCGATCGTAAACGGTTCAACCAATTTCATTCTTACAAAAATGTTTGAAGACAAACTTGATTACAATGAAGCATTATTACTCGCACAGCAATTAGGTTTTGCAGAAAGTGATCCTTCTCTTGATGTGGAAGGTTTTGATGCAGTGAACAAATGGACTTTCTTGCTAACGCATGCTTACGGGATTGTAACTGAGCCCAACGAAATTTTATTTACAGGTATTCAAAATATTCAATCAAATGATGCATCTGTTGCTAAGGAAAAAAATTATGACATCAAACTCGTTGCACAAGCACAGAAATTAAAAAATGGAAAAGTTGCTGCATTCGTATTGCCGCAATTTGTTCCGCATGACGATCATTTGAGTTTTGTAAAAAATGAATACAATGGTGTTGTAATTGAGAGTGGCTTTGCTGACAAACAATTCTTTTATGGAAAAGGTGCAGGAAGTTTTCCAACTGCATCCGCTGTGTTGAGTGATATATCCGCGTTGCGATATGATTATCATTATGAGTATAAGAAATTGTATTATCACACGCCGTCTGAATTAACAAATGATTTTTATGTAAAAACTTTTGTCAGTTTTAATAAGCTGAACGATATTCCCAAAGAAGAGTTTGAATGGATTGAAGAATGGCACGGCGGACAAGAGAGAAGTTATTTAATTGGTGTGATACATTTTCAAAAATTGATTGATGACAAATGGTGGAAACAGCATGGAGTGTCTTTAATATTAACACCGGAGCCGGTAATAGAAAACATTGAAATAAGAAATTTGAAAAAGAGAAGTTTGGAATTAGCAGGAATAATTTAAAATTTTTGTGGGTGATATTTGAAGTTCCGGTGAATATGCCGGGACTTTTTTGTTCAATAGAATTGTTGCTGTTGAAGTGAGTGACACAACAGGAGTTCAATAGTAGCAATAAAGCTCACAACAAAAATATTCTGCACTTATCCATTATCACCTTCGTTATCTCCGCCGTTATTGCTGTTGTTTTTCTTTTTAAAGAAATTAAAATCTGCATCACCAAATTTGTAAGAAAAAGTTACACGAAATGTGCGTACACTCCAACGACTGTAAGAATCCTGGTAGAAATCTTCCGTGTCATAAATAGTTCCGTATCTGCGCGTGTTGAAAACATCGTTAATGCTAAATGAAAGCGCCGCTTTGTTATTTTTCAGGAACTCTTTGCGCATAGCAAAATCTGTTACAAATTGTCCTTTTTCTTTGCCTTGCGGAATAACATGCGGTGATTCATATTCTGATACCAATTGAAAATTCAGGTTGTTAAAAAATTTACTTGAAGGCGAAACGATCTTGTAATTGCCGATAAACTTTGTGTCCCAGTTAAAACCCTGGTTGCTAAGATCAAGACCGTTAACAACAGCATGTGTTTTTCTATATTGAAAATTGATGTTGTATGTAAGGTCTAAATTTTTGAAAAACTTTTTTTGCAAAGTAAATTCAGAACCGACGCGATTTGTGTAACCCGCATTAATGTATGTGTTTACAATCGCATTTGGCGAAACGCCGGCATTGATCAATTGCTGGTATAATTTAGTGCTGATCGTATCGCTATAATCAGTGATATCGCCAACATTATTTTTAAAATAGATCACGCCGAGAAAGTTTCCGTTTTTTAATTGATTGAAATAATTGAATTCAAAAGAATTTGTGAATTCAGGTCTTAATGCAGGATTACCAAGAGAAATGTTGAGCGGATCATTAATATCAACAAAAGGATTCACTTCCCAAAATCTTGGTCTGCGAACTCTTTTTGAATAATTGAATTGAATACTTTGGTTCTCGGTTAATTCTTTTGTAATAAAAACACTTGGAAACATTGCATCATAAATGTTGCTCAGCTTCTCAGGATATTTGTAACCAAAATGAAAGGCGCTATCAATTAATTCACCATCCAATTTTGAAAATTCCATTCTTAAACCAACCTGGTATTGTATTCCTTTCCATTTGTTTGCATAATTAATGTAACCTGCGTTTACAGTTTCGCTGTACTTATAATCATTACTTAAAGGCAGCTTTGTTTCTACGTTTGTTTCATCAACAGAAAAGGTTCCGAAATTTGTTGATGTGTTTCTGTAATAACTTCTTAAACCCGCTTCTATTCTTTTATCATCATTGATCTTGTTGCTGTAATCAATTTGCGCGGTTAACTGATGATCTTCTCCCGAACCTGTATTGCGCACTCTTGTTTGAGGTGCATAAACAGTTCCATCAAGATTATAATAATCATTAAGTATGACTGATTCGTTTGAACGAGTGCCTCTGTTATAGGTGATATCTGCGCTTAATTTATTATCCGGTTTGTCAAAAATTTTATCAAGACTTAAACGGCTGCTCGATCTGTTGAAACTTCCTGTTCCATCGCTGTATCTCAAGCCTGTATAACTTAATTTATACAGGCTGTCAAGATACTGCTGATTTTGTTGTTCATTGTTTCCGAAACGTCCCTGTGTAAAATTCTGCGTGAAGGTGAGTGTTGTTTTATCATCAACAAAATAATCGAGCCCAACTCTTCCTGACATAAATTTTCTTGATCTGTTATTTTCTGATGTTTGATTGAAGTAATCTGTGATGATGCCGTTTGATTTATTGATACGGTATGTTTCTTCTTTTGCTGTTCCGCCTGAATAATTATAACTGCCGCTTGCAAAAAAATTGAATTTCTTTTGTCGAAGATTTAAATTGATGTTACCGTTTAAAACATCCGGTGAACCTGCACCAATGGAAGCAAGTGCATTAAAACCAACGCGCTTATTTTTTTTCAAAACAATATTAATAACTCCTCCTGCATTTGATGCATCGTATTTTGCAGAGGGGTTTGTTACTACTTCAATTTTATCAATATCATCTGCGGGTATTTGATCAAGTGTAAGAATTGTGGGACGACCATCGAGCAATATTTGGGGTGAACTGTTTCTCACCTGCACATTTCCATTTACATCAACAGATACAGACGGAATATTTTTCATTACATCTACTGCAGTTCCGCCTTGCGCCGTAATATTTTTATCAACATTGAAAACTTTTTTATCAATATCCAATTGCATGGTTGGCTTGGCTGCGGCAGTAACAACAACTGTTCCCAAATTTTTTGTTTCCTGTGTAAGCGCTATAGGTTCTAATGCTTTTGTTATAATATTTTTTCTTGCAGTTTCTTCTTCGCCTTGTTTATCAAACGAAATTGTTTTTGTGTAAGAAGCATAACCGATCACTGTAACATTGATATTATATTGTTCGGCGAATGGAACATTATTAATCTCAAAATTTCCATTTTTATCTGTAAGAACTGTTCTTGAAAAAGAGTTGTCAGTTAAATAATCAGGAGAAGCAGGTGTAACAGATAAAAATTGAACCACTGCTCCAAACATTGCTTTTTGTGTTGCCTGGTCTATTATTTTTCCTTTTATGTTTATGACAGTGTTTTCGGAATTTTTCTTCGGTAAGGTTTCCTGTGCAAAGGCGAATGAAATAATAAATGTAAATGCAAAAGATAAAAATAATTTCATGATAAAAGCAATTTTGAAATTGCCGGTTAGCAACTTAATGAACGTAACTAAAATGCCTCTCAATAAGCTATTAAGATGCGGCAAATATCAAACATTATTAAGCGTCTTTTACCACTTTAACGGATTAAAAACAAATGCAATGAGAAATTTTATCAGAAGGATAAAAATATACAACCTTTTGGTTGCTTATAAAATTTGGTTCGTGAAAAATTTTCTACAAAAAACGCCTTTAACAAAACTTGTGGAATGTCATGTTGCTTAATGCCCGTAAAAAAAGTAAAAACATACAATCCTTACCTTTGCGGCGCAAATCATCTGTATGCGGGAACTTTCTGTAGTTATAACTGTAATGAATGAGGAAGATAATATTCATCCTTTGATTAAAGCTATTCGTAAAGCTTTGCATGAAATAGATTATGAAGTGATCTTTGTTGATGATGGATCTGTTGATGCAACACGTGCTAAAATAAAAGAAGCATTGGATGACAGAATTATGTTGGTTGAATTAAGAAAAAATTACGGTCAAAGCACGGCGATGGCGGCAGGCATTGACTATTCAACAGGTAAATATGTTGCATTGCTTGATGGCGATTTACAAAATGATCCTGATGATATTCCGATGATGCTTAAAAAATTAATTGCAGAAGATTGGGATGTGGTTGCAGGAAACAGAAAGAACAGGCAGGACGGAACATTTCTTCGTAAAATTCCAAGCAATATTGCGAATGCCATCATTCGCGGCATGACCAAAGTTTACATCCGTGATTATGGTTGCACTTTAAAAATTTTCAAACGTGAAATAGCTGAAGATCTTGGCTTGTATGGTGAACTGCATCGTTTTATTCCGGTGCTTGCTGCAATGCAGGGCGCAAGAATTGTTCAGGTTGATGTGAAGCATCATGCAAGAAAATTCGGAAAATCAAAATATGGATTGGGAAGAACATTTCGTGTGATGAGTGATCTGGTAACAATGGTCTTCTTTAGAAAATACAGTCAAAAGCCGATGCATCTTTTTGGAGCGATGGGTTTTGTTTTGCTATTCATCGGCATCATTATTAATCTTTATTTGTTTGTATTGAAATTAATGGGCGAAGATATTTGGGGGAAACCCTTGCTGATACTTGGTTTGATAACATTGCTCGGAGGCATACAACTTATTACGATTGGTATTCTTGCCGAAGTAAGCATGCGCACCTATTATGAATCATCTCACAAAAAAACTTACCAGGTAAGAAGAGTGTGGACGGAAGAAGTTAAAGAACAAGTAACAAAGAACAAGAAACAAGAAACAAGAGACAAAGAACAAGAACAAGAAACAAGAACCAATGTACAAGAAATAAGAACCAATGCACAAGAAGCAAGAACCAATGTACAAGAAACGAGGACCGACGCACAGGAAATAAACAGAAACAAACAATTAGAGCTGCCACTGCAACCTAAAAACTGAAGACTAAAAATGCCCGTCAAAGAGTCTCTTAAATCTTTTTTTAAACTCTTCATCAAGATCGCCGTTACTGTTATTTGCCTTTGGTATGTAAGCAGAAAAATTGATTGGGGAAAAAGTTTTCAGATCATTACAAACAGTAACTTGTTGTGGTTGTTTGCTGCAATCATTTTGTTTACAGCTTCAAAAATTGTTTCATCAATAAGATTAAACATCTACTTCGACAACATCAATCTCAAAATTTCGCAATTACAAAATCTCAAATTGTATTGGCTCGGAATGTTCTACAATTTGTTTCTTCCCGGCGGCATTGGTGGGGACGCCTATAAAGTTATTTTACTCAACCGAACGTATCAACATTCAGCGAAACTCTTATCTGCAGCGGTTTTGCTGGATCGCATCAGTGGTGTTGTTGGTCTCGGAATTCTTGCGGTAATCTATTATTATTTTGTTTTTCACGGTGCAAATTTCTCATTGCTTCTTCTGTGTTTGTTGCCTGTTGGCATTGCAGTTTATTATTTTATTGTTATAAAAATTTTCCCTTCATTCGTTAAAGGTTTTTGGCCAGCATTGTGGCTGGGTCTTGCAGTGCAAATATTACAAGTGCTTTGCGCTTATTCTATCATGAGTGCCTTACATATCAGCGAGCATCAAACTGCATACATACTTATTTTTCTTTTGTCATCCATCGTTGCTATTCTTCCTTTCACAATCGGTGGTCTTGGCGCAAGAGAAGTTGTATTTCTGTGGGGAAGCAATACGTTGTTACATATTACCAACGATCCTACTCCGGTAAGCATCAGCATTACATTTTATCTGATCACACTCGTTATCTCTTTTATCGGTGTGTATTGGGTTTATAATAATCCATTGAAAGAAAGAAAAATCCTGAGCGAAGTCGAAGGATTATGAACCAAACAACAGAATAAACATGAAACTCCCGTTGCGTCGCACTCTTGTACTGCAACAATTTTATTCAACAAAATATCTCGTTCAAACTTAGTGAGCCACTTTTATATATCCCCAACCTTCACCTTGTTTTGAAATGATCTCATAAATTCCATCGGGAACAGTTTCAACGCCGGAAAGCAATTGACTTTTATCCACGTTTTGATTTTTTAGCGCAATTGCACAAATCCTGAATGCAACATTTTTATTTTGCGCTAATCTTGTTACATCATCCGCTACCGCGGATTTATCTTTTATCGCAAGTGCAGTTCCTTGTCCAAACATTACTACTTCAACTTTTGCATCAGGATTGGCACTTGTTACTTCGTTTATCCATCTGATGACCGTTTGCTGATTGATAGTGTCTCTACTTGTCATATCAAATACTACATTGTAGGGACGGGCTTGTGCAAATAAAAATTGTGTTGAGCAAACAAGAAGCATCAGCAAAAGAATATAACGTTTCATAGTTGTGAGTTTTAGTGTGAGAAAATTTACGAAATCTATTTTCAATTGCAATGCTTTTATTTAAAGTCTTTTAAAATAATGAAAATATTTTGCGGTAATTATAAAGAGTTGGTTTCATAAAGCAGGAAAAAACAGACGCCGGATAATTTGTGATGTATGTGAAATTTATTGCTGCTTAAAGAACAAAACGTACAAGAGTGCGACGCAACAAAAGTTCAATAGTAGCAATGCAGACGGGTACATAAAAAATATTTTCATTATTTTTTGTATTTATAAAAAGTTTTTGTTTTGCTTTTATTAATCAATTTTTTTTCTTAGCTTTTAAGAACTTTTCAAATCAATTTCTCTCACTAAAACTAAACGTTTATGGCAAAACATGATCTCAATCAAACAACGCACCGTCGCGGATTTTTAGGATCACTTGCCACCGGCGCCGCTACCCTTGGAATGGCAGCGTTGGTTAATCCGCTGCAATTAAAAGCCGAGCCGAATTTCGGAGGCGATGTTTCCGAAGCCGACGAATGGTTCAAAAAAGTAAAAGGCAAGCATCGTATTGTTTATGATGTAACTGCTCCGAATGGTATCATGCCTTTTGCATGGCCAAAAGTTTTTCTTTTAACGAATGCAGCTACAGGCACGCCTGAAGCTGATTGTGGCGTAGTAGTTATTTTGCGCCATGAAGCTATTCCCTATGCATTAGGAAATGATCTTTGGACAAAATATAAACTGGGCGAAATGTTTAAGATAAATGATGACAAAGCAAAAACACCTTCTGTAAGCAATCCATTCTGGCAACGTCCGGATGATACTGTTCCCGGAATTGGCACAGTGCAAATAGGAATTGATTCACTACAAAAAAGCGGTGTAATGTTCGCTGCTTGCGATGCGGCATTAACAGTTTATAGCGCTGTGGCTGCAGGTGCAATGGGTAATAATGCAGATCCTGCCGCTGTAAAAAAAGAATGGGTAGCAGGTGTTTTGCCGGGCATTCAGGTTGTGCCTTCAGGCGTTTGGGCTGTAGGTCGTGCGCAGGAACATGGATGTGCTTATTGCTTTGCGGGTGGTGCCGGATAAAATTATGTGAATGAGAAGTAAAAAACTTTAGCAGATGTATCGCGCATCTGCTTTTTTGTTTTGATAAATGTTGAGTTGTTTTTACTGGTTTAGCCTAAATAAGTTTATCAGCGTACATAGTTTTTGAGTAAATAAATTATTATAAGACGTTTGCATTATTACGATCTGAAACATGAATAGCATTGAACAACTTAAAAATATTATCTTTCGCAGTTAAAGCACAAGGATATGCACGTCATTGGCTTTATTGCAGCGGCACTTATCGGGGTTTCTTTAGGACTTATCGGAAGCGGCGGCTCTATTTTAACCGTGCCTGTTCTTGTTTATTTATTTTCCGTGTCGCCATCACTTGCCACTTCTTATTCTCTTTTCATTGTAGGCATTACAAGTCTTGTCGGTGCATATAAAAACTACAGGAAAGGATTGGTGCATTTCAGAACTGCTTTAATATTCAGCGCTTCATCTGTTACGACGGTTTTTCTTATTCGCAAATTTATCATACCTCAATTACCGAAAGTATTTTTTTCAATCGGCACGTTCCAGGTTACTGAGCCATTTGCAATAATGATCGTTTTTGCTTTCATCATGTTCGCGGTTTCAATTTCAATGCTTACCAACAAACCAATCACCTACAGCGATAAAAAAGAGCATTCAATTTTTTTAGTGTTGATATATGGCATTACAATCGGTATTATTACCGGTTTTCTCGGCGTAGGCGGCGGTTTTTTACTGATCCCAACTTTAGTGCTCATTATGAAATTGCCCATGAAACACGCCATCGGAACATCATTATTGATCATCACATTAAATTCTCTTATCGGTTTTACCGGCGACATTGGTCATTTCGATTTTCAATGGACATTCTTATTACCTATCACTTTCATTGCAATGATCGGCGTGATCATCGGCGATGCATTGAATAAAAAAATAAATAGTGAAAAACTAAAGAAAGGTTTTGGCTGGTTTATTTTAGTAATGAGCATTTACATTATTGCAAGAGAAGTTTTCAGTGGCAATTTTTAGAAGATATTTTTTTACCGGCAGTTGTTCTTTGTGGCATCGCCGGCTGTGTCATTCTCCGAAGGAATCCTTTGGGACACTTCAACGTTCGGAATTCTATTAAACAATTCCCAAAGCTAATAAAATCAGAAATATAGCTTTCCGACTTTCTGACTTTATCAATAAAAAAGCCGCGTTATGATTAACGCAGCTTATTATCATTCAACAACTAAAATTTTTGTTTATGCGGTTGCAGCAGCTTTCTTAGAAAGCTTGCTTTTTAAATTTGCCGCCTTGTTTTTATGAATAACACCTTTTTTTGCCAGCTTATCTATCATTGATACCACATCAGGAAGTGATTCTTTGTATGCTTTTTCATCCGTCACTTCTTTCAGATCACGAATTGCGTTACGTGTAGTTTTGCCATAATAACGGTTTCTTTCCCTGCGTTTGGCAGCCTGGCGTGTATCCTTCTTTGTAGCTTTATGATTTGCCATCTTTAATTTTTTCGGAGGGCAAAAGTATGGACTTACGTGAAAAATAAAAAATTTAAAATATAAAAAATTAAAACTTTACGACTTGCTCATTTGTTGATGATACAGAAGTTTTTGAATTGCAAATATTTTTGCCTTTATTTTTTGCCTGCAAATGAACGATATTTGCAAACGCCATAAATTTTCACCTGATGAAAGACTTTTCTTATATAACCGGCTCACATCCCTCTTTTATAGAAAGTTTATATAAAGATTTCACAAAAGATCCCAATAGTGTTGATCCTGAGTTCAAGAAATTTTTTGAGGGATTCGATTTTGCAATTACAACCGTAAACGGGGGAAACGGAAAAGCTGCAACGCTTCCTGTGCCTGTATCTGAAGCAGTGCCTCCGCTTGAAGGCATTGACTGGATGCGCGAAGTGCGTGCTTACCGTATGATCCTTGGCTATCGCAACAAAGGTCATCTGATTGCTAAAACAAACCCGATCCGCAAACGAAAAGACCGTGGCGCCAATCTTGACCTCGGTTTCTTTGGTTTTACGGAAGAAGACCTTGACAAAGAATTCCACGCAGGAAAATTAATCGGGCTGGGAACTACTACGCTGCGAAATATTATTCAGCATCTTGAAAAATGGTATGCAGGACACGTTGGTATTGAGTTCAAATACATAAGTGAACAAGATAGAGTTGATTGGCTGACCAATGAATTGGAAAAGAAATTCGATAAGCCACTGACACTCGAACAAAGAAAACGCGTCCTTGAAAAACTCAACCAGGGTGTTATGTTTGAAAAATTCCTTCATACAAAATATATCGGACAAAAACGATTTTCACTTGAAGGTGGCGAAACAACAATCGCAGCATTGGATGCAATCATCAACACGGCGGCAGGTTTTGATGTGCACGAAGTAGTGATCGGTATGGCGCATCGCGGAAGATTGAATGTGCTGGCAAATATCATGGGAAAAACTTATGAGCAAGTTTTTAGTGAGTTTGAAGGAACGGCAAAGCTTGATCAAACAATGGGCAGCGGTGATGTAAAATATCATATGGGTTTTGGTTCAGAAATACAAACACCTGATGGAAAAACGATGCATTTGAAGTTAATGCCAAATCCCTCGCATCTTGAAGCCGTGGATCCTGTTGTGCTGGGCTTTTCAAGAGCTAAAGCCGATATCATGTACAACAGTGACTTTGATAAAATTCTTCCGATACTTATTCATGGTGATGCATCGGTTGCTGGACAAGGAATTGTTTATGAAATTCTGCAGATGAGTGATCTGCAGGGATATTATACCGGAGGAACAATTCATTTTGTCATCAACAATCAGATTGGGTTTACAACAGATTTTGATGATGCACGCAGTTCTGATTATTGCACTTCACTTGCGTCCGCAATACAAGCGCCTGTGTTGCATGTAAATGGCGATGATCCGGAATCCGTAGTAAAATGTGTTGAGATCGCAACCCGTTACAGGCAGGAATTCAATTCAGATATTTTTGTTGATATGGTTTGTTATCGTCGTCACGGGCATAATGAAGGTGATGATCCGAAATTTACGCAGCCACACATGTATGCATTGATAGATAAACATCCAAATCCGCGTGAAGTATATACACAATATCTTCTTGAAAATGGCGAGTCGGACGCAAAAGAGCTTGCAAAAGAAATGGAGAAAAAATTCTGGGGAGATCTCCAGGAACGTTTGGATGAGATAAAACAAAATCCTCTTCCCTATACTTATCAGCCACCGGAATTAGCATGGAAAAGTTTACGCAAAGCAAAATCCGAAGATTTTGACAGATCACCTGTTACTTCAATAAATGAAGCGACTTTCAAAAAACTTTTTAATTCTTTAATGAGTTGGCCTCAGGACTTTACACCATTGAAGAAAATTGAAAAAATTTTGCATGATAAAATAAAATTGTTTCAATCTGAAAATAAAGTGGATTGGGCAACCGGTGAGTTGATGGCTTATGCAAGTTTATTGCTCGAAGGAAAAGATGTACGCATGAGCGGACAAGACGTGCAACGTGGAACTTTTTCTCACCGGCATGCGGTATTGAGAGATGAAAATACAGACAAAGCGTACAATCGCTTAAGTAATATCGAAGGTGCAACGGGTCAATTGAGGATTTATAATTCATTGCTAAGTGAATATGCTGTGCTGGGATTTGAATATGGTTATGGTTTATCAACTCCTAATGCATTAGTGTTGTGGGAAGCGCAGTTTGGTGATTTTGGTAATGGCGCACAGATCATCATTGATCAGTTTATTTGTGCGGCTGAGCAAAAATGGAATCGTATGAATGGTGTTGTTATGTTGCTGCCTCATGGTTATGAAGGGCAGGGACCTGAACATAGCAGTGCGAGAATGGAGCGTTATTTACAAATGTGTGCTGAATTAAATACGGTAGTTACAAATATTACAACATCGGCAAATTTATTTCATGCGCTGCGCCGGCAACTTGCGTGGCCTTTCCGCAAACCGTTGATCAATTTTTCACCAAAAGCAAATCTTCGTCATCACGGCAGTTACAGTCATATCATGGAGTTTACCAATGACAATTTTAGAGAAGTGATCGATGATCCAGCCATTAATGATGCTGCTCACGTAAAAAAAGTATTGATGTGTTCAGGCAAACTTTATTTCGACCTTGCTGAGAAGAAACAAAAAGAAAAAAGAAATGACATCGCCATCATACGTCTTGAACAATTATATCCTTTACCGGTAAAACAATTAGATGAGCTTTATAAGAAGTATTACAAAGCAATCTGGTTCTGGGTTCAGGAAGAACCACTAAACATGGGCGCTGCGTCGTTCCTGCAAATGAATCTCAAGAGTGTTAATTATGGAGTAATAAGCCGCGAGCCAAGTGCAGCCACTGCAACAGGTTATGCAAAAGTGCATCAGCAGGAACAGACAGAAATAATAGAAACGGCGTTCAATATTTAAAAGATAATGAAACTCTATCATTTTGAAATTTTTGTCGCACAGAGTTAATGAAGTACAAGTGTGCGACGCAACGGAAGGTTCATTCTTATTCAACTGCAGGGCTAATAAAAATTATTTGATACATTTTGTAACAAACAAAAAATTTTAACCCATACTAAAAAATAAACCCCGCATAAAGCGGGGCTTGTGTGTATGTTCACCTAAACCAACTGTCCTTATTTTTGATTGTACGCCTTTATAATAAATACATAATTCTGCAGCTCTTTAATTTGATCAATCCGGTTCATTCCTTTGAGCGATGTGGATGAAGGCATTTTCATTTTTTGAAGGGAAGTATCTGATTGCTTGAGATCATCAACCATTTTATAAAGACCTTTTGCTTTTATGGCAAATACTACGCCCTCAGCTTGTGTTTGCTTTGCGCTTAATACTCCGACTATCTCGCCATTTTTATTGAACACGGGACCGCCGGAGTTTCCGGGATTTGCACTCAAAGATATCTGGCAACTACTTGTGTCGCCGTCGTAACCGGACTCGGCACTTAAATAACCCATGTTGTAAACTATCTCATCACGGGGATATCCAAGTGTAAACAACTCTTCACCAAGATCAACACCTGATTTTTTTATACTGTAAGGCAAATAACTAAAGGGCTTATAATCACTATCGTCGATTTTTAAAATTGCCAGGTCGTGGATCTGATCAATGTTAATAATTTTCGCATCATACTGATCACCTTTGTTGCTTACAACAACTGCACCTGTGCCTGTAAGTACATGAGCATTTGTTACAATATAACCTTTACCATCAATCAAAAAACCTGTTCCTGCACTTTTAAATTCCTCCTTTGGAATATTTACATGTTGCTTATTCTTTATCTCACTGTTTAATGCCTTTTGGGCATTTTCAAGAGTACTTACCTTGCGGGTTAGCTGCTCGATAGAGCTTTTATTTGCCGCAGGAGAAAAATAAGTAAATAAACCACTTATCAATAAAGCGGTAATTCCTGCAATGCATGCCGCAATTGCAGTAACTCTTCTATACTTATTCCATAATTGTACAACGCGTCCTTTGGTTGATATTTCGCCGCCTTCATAAATATCACCCTTTGAAACAAGATCGTTATGCACTTCGTGCAATGCATTACGCAAATTCCTGCGTTCAGAAAATTGATCCATCTGCTGCAGAAATAATTTATGTTCTACAACCATCTGATCGATCTCAGGTGTATTTTTTCTAAGCTGCTCGAAATATTCTTTTTCGGCAGGGAGCATGGTACCCGACAAGTACCGTTCAATAGCCTCTAATAAAAGTATATCTTCCATCACTCTCCAATATTATATTGCGAAAAGAACAATTTTTTTAAACGTACCAGGCATTTATATTTCTGATTTTTAGCATTGTCAGCATTTGTGTAACCAAACTCTTCTGCAATATCAGCCATGCCTTTTTTATGAATATAATAAGCTTCAATCAAACTTTTACAAGGTTCACCCAAACTGCCAAGCGCTCT
>Ga0070659_100002030_pt1 | contig 14474 bp, 8 predicted proteins | sample KBSC23metaG_FD_64666 | JGI IMG/M metagenome (GOLD analysis project Ga0070659, IMG submission 64666) | Corn rhizosphere microbial communities from Kellogg Biological Station, Michigan, USA - KBS C2-3 metaG | ecosystem: Host-associated > Plants > Roots > Rhizosphere > Soil ...
AAGCCACGCCGCCCGAAGCGCGCGCCGCGCTGCTCGATCGCGCAGCAGACCTCATGGAAGGCGAGATGCAGCACCTGATGGGGCTGATCATTCGCGAGGCGGGCAAGACGCTGTCCAACGCCATTGCTGAAGTGCGTGAAGCGGTCGACTTCCTGCGCTATTACGCAGCGCAAGTCCGTGGCGGCTTCTCCAATGACACGCACCGCCCGCTGGGCCCGGTGGTCTGCATCAGCCCGTGGAACTTCCCGCTGGCGATCTTCACCGGCCAGGTGAGCGCGGCGCTGGCCGCCGGCAACCCGGTGCTGGCCAAGCCCGCCGAGCAGACGCCGCTGATCGCCGCCCAGGCTGTCCGCATCCTGCGCGAAGCCGGCGTACCGGCCGGTGCCGTGCAGCTGCTGCCGGGCCGCGGCGAGACCGTCGGCGCCGCGCTGGTGAAGGATGGGCGCACCAAGGGCGTGATGTTCACGGGCTCGACCGAAGTCGCGCGCATCCTGCAGCGCACGCTGGCTGGCCGGCTGGATGCTAACGGCGCACCGATCCCCCTGATTGCCGAAACCGGCGGCCAGAATGCGATGATCGTGGACTCGTCCGCGCTGGCCGAGCAGGTGGTGGCGGACGTGCTGTCGTCCGCGTTTGACTCGGCAGGCCAGCGTTGCTCGGCACTGCGCGTGCTGTGCGTGCAGGACGACGTGGCCGACCGCGTACTCACGATGCTCAAGGGCGGCATGGCCGAACTGGCGATGGGCAACTCGGATCGCCTGTCCACCGACGTGGGCCCGGTGATCGACGCTGAAGCCCGCGACAACATCGTCGGCCATATCGAAGGCATGCGCGCCAAGGGCCGCCGCGTGCATCAGGCGCCGGTGCCGGCCGCGTGCGCACATGGCACGTTCGTACCGCCGACCGTCATCGAACTCGACAGCCTGTCAGACCTGACGCGCGAAATCTTCGGCCCGGTCCTGCACGTGGTGCGCTGGAAGCGCTCGGGTGACAACACGGGCCTGACCAAGCTGATCGAACAGATCAACGGCACGGGCTACGGCCTGACGCTGGGCATCCACACGCGCATCGACGAGACCATCGCGCACGTGGTGGACCGCGCGCATGTCGGCAACCTGTATGTGAACCGCAATATCGTCGGCGCTGTAGTGGGCGTGCAGCCGTTTGGCGGCGAAGGCCTCTCGGGCACCGGCCCGAAGGCGGGCGGGCCGCTGTATCTGCTGCGTTTGCTGTCGACGTGCCCGCAGGACGGCATGCGCACCGCGCTGCAGTTAACCGCAGGTGCGGGTACGGAAGTCGATACCGATGCGCGCCGCGCGCTGCTGGCGCCGTTCGATGCGCTGGCCGACTGGGCGCGCAAGCAGTCGACGGCGCAGTCAGCCGATCTTGCGGCACTGTGTGAACGCCTGGCTGCGGCTTCGGCCACGGGGGCTACCGCCACGCTGCCCGGCCCGACCGGCGAGCGCAACACCTACACGCTGCTGCCACGCGAAGCGGTGCTGTGTGTAGCCGCCGATCCGGCCGATTGGCTGCGCCAACTGGCGGCGGTGCTGGCGGTCGGCAGTACGGCTGTCGTGCAGGAAAACCCTGCCATCGAAGCGGTGCTGCGCACGCTGCCGGCGGCAGTACAATCGCGCGTCCGCGTGGTCGAGTCGACTGACGAAGCGGCCTTCGACGCGGTACTGCACCACGGCGATTCGGACCATCTGCGCGCCATTTGCGAGGGACTGGCACGACGTGCCGGCCCCATCGTGGGCGTGCAAGGCCTGCCGCATGGCGGGGAAGGGCTGGCGCTGGAGCGCCTGCTGATCGAGCGTTCGCTGTCGGTCAATACGGCCGCGGCGGGTGGTAACGCCAGCCTGATGACCATCGGCTGACGGGGAGCACGAGCAGGATTCGCAGCGTCATCCGCACGACAGGTACGGATGGCGCGCGAAGCGGGAGGAGGGCGACGGTGATCCCGTCGCGCTATTGATCCAAATTGCGTTTGAACTAGGAGACGCACAAATGAAATTGAAGCAACTGTGGGTGGCAGCGGCCCTGTGTGCGCTGGGTAGCGCAGCATCGGCCCAAGAAGTCATCAAGCTCGGTTACGCCGGCCCGATGACCGGTCCTCAGGCCCAGTACGGCAAGGACATGCAGAACGGCCTGACGCTGGCCGTGGAAGAGTTCAACGCCACCAAGCCGAAGATCGCCGGCAAGGACGTCAAGTTCCAACTGGTGTCGGAAGACGACCAGGCTGACCCGAAGACCGGTACCACCGTCGCCCAGAAGCTGGTCGACAACGGCATCAAGGGCATGCTGGGCCACTTCAATTCGGGCACGACCATCCCAGCCTCGCGCATCTACAACAACGCCGGCATTGCAGAAATCGCGATGGCCACGGCGCCGGAATACACCAAGCAAGGCTACAAGACGACGTTCCGCATGATGACCTCCGACACCCAGCAGGGTTCGGTGGTCGGCACGTACGCCGTCAAGAAGCTGGGCTATAAGAACATCGCCATCATTGACGACCGCACGGCCTACGGCCAAGGTCTGGCGGACGAGTTCGAGAAGGCCGCCAAGGCTGCCGGCGGCACGATCGTGCGTCGCGAGTTCACCAACGACAAGGCCAGCGACTTCAAGTCGATCCTCACGCAGATCAAGGCCAAGAAGCCGGACGCCGTGTTCTACGGTGGCGCGGAAGGCCAGTCGGCTCCGCTGGTCAAGCAGATGCGTGAACTGGGCATGAAGTCGACGCTGATGTCGGGCGAAATGTCCAAGACCGACGACTTCATCAAGCTGGCGGGCGCGCAATCGGCCGAAGGCGTGGTGTGCTCGCTGGCGGGTCTGCCGCTGGAGCAGATGCCGGGCGGCGCTGGCTACAAGCAGCGCTATGAAAAGCGCTTCGGCACGCCGGTGCAGACGTACTCGCCGTACGCCTACGACGGTGCGATGGCCCTGATGAACGCCATGGTCAAGGCCGGCTCGTCGGACCCGAGCAAGTACCTGCCGATCCTGGCCGCGACCAACATGCAAGGCGTGACCGCCAAGCACTACGCCTACGACGACAAGGGCGACCTGAAGGACGGCGGTATCACCGTCTACAAGGTCACCAACGGCAAGTGGACACCGCTGGAAAGCGTGGGCGGCAAGTAATTCGTCCGGCTCTCAACCATTCGCTGTATGAAAAACCGCCCTCCGGGGCGGTTTTTCTTTGCCCGCGATCGTGCACCCCAAACGCAGAGTTGCTGGCATCTCCATCGAAAATCATCGATTTATTATTAAATATCGTGTAACGCGATCTTATCCCGTGTCAGTGCTTGGCTGACTTTTCCATTTGGGTGCTTCGGGTACCATGTCGGCCATGACAGGACTTCACGATCTCTTCCCCTCGTGGCCGCCCGCACCTGGCGGTCTCTTCTGGATCGGGCTGGCGCTGGTCGGCGCGGCGCTGTGCGGCGAGTTCGCGCGCGTGGCGCTCAAGCTGCCGCGCATCGTCGGCTATGCGGTGGCGGGGCTGGTGGCCGGTGTGCTCGGCCGGCCGCTGATCGATGCCGACATGCTCGACCAGACTCATATCCTGATCGAGATGGCGCTTGCGCTGGCGCTGTTTGAACTGGGGCACCGGCTCTCGTTCGAGTGGCTGCGCGCCAACCGCTGGCTGTTGCTGACCAGCGGTTTTGAGAGCCTACTGACCTGGGGCCTCGTGACCTGGGTGCTGCAGGCGTTTGGCGTGGCGACACCGGTGGCAGTGGCTGCGGGCGCCATCGCGGTGGCCACGTCGCCAACGGTGCTCCTCCAACTCAAGAACGAGCTGCGCGCCGAAGGCCAGGTGACGGAGCGCCTGCTTTCGCTGGGCGCGCTCAACAGCATCTACGCGAGTGTGCTGGTGCCGCTCACCGCCGGCTGGCTGCATAGCGAATACGGCCACTGGGCCGCGGCGCTGATCCATCCGGTGTACCTGTTGGCCGGCTCCGTGCTTCTGGCGTGGGTGGTCGGCAAGGTGGGCCATGCGTTGTATCACCGCATGACGGGTGACGATCACTACGCGTTCCTGGTGCTGGTGGGCCTGGTGCTGTTTGCATTGGCGATGGCCAAGCTGCTCAAGCTGTCCGTGCCGCTCACACTGCTGCTGGCAGGCGTAGTGTTCAAGCATCAGGACGACCACCCGCGCGTGTGGCCATCGCACTTCGGCAGCGCGGGCAGCATTCTGATCGTGGTGATGATCGTGTCGCTGGGCCTGCCGCTCAAGGCGTCGGACTGGGTGATCGGCGGTGTGGCGGCGGTGGCACTGGTGCTGTCGCGCTTCATTGCCAAACTGGCGGCCACGACGGCGCTGGGCTCGTTCTCGGGCCTGTCGATGCGGCAGAGCGTGGCCTTGGGGCTCGCACTCGGGCCGATGTCGGGATTGTCATGGCTGCTGATGCACGATATGGCTGCGCTGTATCCACAGACCGGCGGGCCACTGGCCGCCATCATCCTGTGCACGGTGGCAATCCAGCAGATCGTCGCACCCATCCTGACCGCGCGTTCGCTGCGCTGGGCGGGTGAGGTACGACAAGATGAAGGGAGGCGCTAGGCCTTATGTCCCTCGAACCGTTCTCGAAATCCGAAGCCCTCACGTTTGGCGTTGAGCTGGAACTGCAGCTCGTCAACCGTCACGACTACGACCTCGCCTCGGCGTCGCCCGACCTCCTGCGGATGCTTAAGGGCAAGGAATACCCCGGCGACATCAAGCCGGAGATCACCGATTCGATGATCGAGATCTCCACCGGCATCTGCCACAGCCATGATGAGGCGCTGTGGCAACTGCGCGAGATGCGCGACCGCATGGCTGACGCGGCCACGGCGCTGAACATCGGCATCTGCGGGGGCGGCACGCATCCGTTCCAGCAATGGAGCCAGCGCACGATTTCGCAGTCGCCGCGGTATCAGTACATCTCGGATCTGTACGGCTATCTGGCCAAGCAGTTCACCGTGTTCGGCCAGCACGTGCACATCGGCTGTCCGAACCCGGACGATGCGCTTTACCTGCTGCACGCCATGTCGCGCTATGTGCCGCACTTCATTGCGTTGGCCGCGTCGTCACCGTTCGTGCAGGGCGTGGATACGGGGTTTGCCTCGGCGCGCATGAATTCGGTCAGCGCCTTTCCGATGTCCGGCCGCGCGCCGTTCGTGCTGACGTGGGACGCCTTCGCCGTGTATTTCGAGAAGATGCGCGCCACCGGCGTGATCGAGAGCATGAAGGACTTCTACTGGGACATTCGCCCCAAGCCCGAATTCGGCACCATCGAAGTCCGCGTGATGGACACGCCGCTCTCCGTGGAACGCGCCGCCGCCATCGCCGCGTACATACAGGCGCTGGGCCGCTGGCTGCTGCTCGATCGCCCGTTCATGCCGGTGGAAGACGACTACCTCGTCTACACCTTCAACCGCTTCCAGGCGTGCCGCTTTGGGCTGGCGGGGGAATACGTCGATCCGGCCACGGGCAATCGTGGCGCATTGGCCGACCACATTCTGGAGACGAGCAAGGTGCTGTCGCATCACGCCGAGGCGCTGTCGTCCGAAGGCGCGCTCGACATGGTGCGGGAGGTGGTGGAAGCGCGCGACGCGGATGCCGAATGGATCCGCAGGGCCCAAAACGAAACCCGCAACCTGCACGAAACGGTGCGACGTGGTTGCGGGCGTTGGACGCAGGCCGCAACACAGCCTGCTTGACCCCACCGGGAGCGATCAGCCGACCGTTCCCGACGCTTCGAGCACGCGCTGCATGAAGACGAGGTCGAGCCACTCGCCGTGCTTGATGGCGGCCTCCGGCATGCGGCCCACCTCCTTGAAGCCGAGCTTTTCGTGCAGGCGGATCGAACCCGCATTGGCACCATCGATGGCGCCGACCATCACATGCTTGCCCAGCGCCGCCGCGCGCTTGCAGAGCGCTTCGACCAGCACGCTGCCAAGGCCCTTGCCGCGCCAGTCGCGGTGAATGTGCACGGAGTGCTCGACGGTGGTGCGAAAGCCCGGGTATGGACGGAAATCCCCAAACGACCCGACGCCCGCGACCTGCCCCTCGTCGTCCGCCACCAGAATCGGATAGCCCTGCGTGGCGCGCAGAGCCAGCCAGGCACGGCGGTCTTCCAGCGTGACCGGCGTTTCGGTGTAGATCGCATTGGAGGTGGCGATCACGTCGTTGTAGATGGCGAGGATGGCCGGCAGGTCGGCTTCAGTGGCGTCGCGGAGCAGCATGGTGCGTGGAGTTTGAGGTGGTGAGCGCGTCAATGCGTCGGCGCACCGCCAGCACGCGGCGCGCGAACGCCCAGCATACCAAGGCGAACACGATCAGCCCAAGCCATTGCGCGGCACCTTCAAACGACGCGCCCACGATGGCCAGCGGCGCATCCTTGCCCGTGGCGCCGATGACAGCCGCCATCAGCACCCCGACCAGGCTCTCGCCCACGATCAGGCCCGAGGCCAGCAGCACGCCGTGGCGGTTCGGCACTTCGGCATAACGCTCGTACGGCACGCCGGCAGCCTGCGCGCGCTTGGCGAGGATTTTCTCGATGATCCACGCCAGCACCGCGCCAGTCACCAGGACCGTGCTGATGGTCGGCGGCAGGTAGATGCCAATGCCCACGGCCAGCACCGGCAGCCGCGCCACGCCACCGCGCCGCTTGAGCGCCCAGTCGATGGCGATGAGGACGGCACCGATGGCGATCCCGGCAATCACCATGTTCCATTCGAGCTTGTGCGTGAAGATGCCGGTGGCAATGGCGGTCATGAGCGTGGCTTGCGGCGCGGACAGTGCTTGCGCCGCATCCATGCCGGCACGCGGCAGCGCGCCCGGAAAGCCATACGCGTTGTACAGCAGCTCCAGAACCGGCGAGATGACCGCCGCACCCGCCACGCAGCCGATCAGCAGCGCCACCTGCTGGCGCCACGGCGTGGCGCCGACCAGCCAGCCGGTCTTCAGATCCTGCAGGTTGTCGTTGGAGATGGTCGCCACGGCCACCACGGCCGACGTCGTGAAGATCGCCAGCGCAATGCCCAGCTTGCTCGCTTCCGGCGAGCCCACGATGCCGTTGTCCGCGCCGATGGCCAACAACAGCAGCGACACCAGCGTGATGGCGATGATGCCGATCCCCGAGATCGGGCTGGAAGACGAGCCAATCAGCCCAGCCATGTAGCCGCACGCCGCCGCCACCAGGAAGCCGAACACCACGGCAAAGATCACCGCACAGGCGATCAGCGTCCAGCGCGAGCCGGCCGACAGCATGGTCGGCGCCAGGAACGCCGCGAAGGTGATGACCAGCACGACCACCATCGCCAGCGTGACCAGCAGAATCCAGCGCGGCGCCATGTCCTGTTCCGTGCGCTGTTTGGCATCGCCTTGCGGGCGCAGGCTGCCGAAGGAGCGCTTGACTCCGTGCACCACCGGGCCGATCAGCGTGCCCAGCGTCCACACGGCCGCCACGGCAATCACGCCCGCACCGATGAAGCGCACCTGCGTGCGCCACACGTCGGTACCAAACGCGGAGAGCGCTTTGCCCGCTGGCATCGGCGTCATCGAGGTCAGGTACGGCACGGCGATACCCCATGCGATCACCAAGCCCACCAGCATCGCCAGCCCGGCTACCAGGCCGATCAGATAACCGGCGCCGAGCAGCGCTGTTGAAAAGCCCAGCGGCAAGCGCACCACCGAGGCGCCCGCCGCGAACCACCAGCTCGCGCCTTCGCCCAGAAGGCGCAGACCGCTGGTCGCAAACGCGACGATGGCCGCGACGATGCCGCCGGCCGCAAGATCGCGCATGCCGGTGGCGGCGGGTACGGTGTCGTCATCGGCGGCGTCCGAGCCATCGGCCGCGTGGCCACTGCCCACGCGCAGGATTTCCGCTGCGGCCACGCCTTCGGGGTAAGGCAGATCGCTCTGCACAACCATCGCGTGACGCAGCGGGATCGTGAACACCACGCCCAGCATGCCGCCGGCCATGCAGACTCCAAACGTTTGCCAGAACGGAAAGCCTTGCCAGTGCCCGATCATCACCAGGCCGGGCAGGATGAAGATGATAGAAGACAGCGTGCCGGCCGCAGACGCCTGCGTCTGCACCATGTTGTTCTCGAGGATGTTGGTGCCGCCGAGCATGCGCAGCACCGCCATCGAAATGACCGCCGCGGGAATCGCCGAAGAAAACGTCAGGCCGACTTTCAGGCCAAGGTACACGTTCGAGGCGGTGAAGATCACGGTGATGACGGCACCGAGGATCATGCCGCGCAGCGTCAGCTCCGGCAGGGTCGCTGCCGGAATGTGCTTGGGAGGATGGAGGGATTGCATCCTGCGGGTCTCCTAAGAGGGGGCTTGTGGCGCGGATTATAGAAGCGCACGGGCCCGCAGGACGGAGGGTTTGAGTTTGCCGACCCCCCTAATTCTGGATATTTGGTGGCGCGGCTCAGCACTCCACAATATTCACCGCCAACCCGCCGCGCGCCGTTTCCTTGTACTTCGTCTTCATATCCGCCCCCGTCTCCCGCATCGTCTTGATGACGGAATCGAGCGACACATAATGCGTGCCATCGCCGCGCAACGCCATGCGCGCCGCATTGACCGCCTTCACAGAGGCCATCGCATTGCGCTCAATACACGGAATCTGCACCAGCCCGCCGACCGGGTCGCACGTCAGGCCGAGGTTGTGCTCCATGCCGATCTCCGCCGCATTCTCGACCTGCGCCGGCGTGCCGCCCTGTACAGCGGCGAGCGCGCCCGCCGCCATCGAACACGCGACGCCCACTTCGCCCTGGCAGCCGACTTCCGCGCCGGAGATCGACGCGTTCATCTTGTAGAGCATGCCGATGGCGCCGGCGGTGAGCAGGAAATCCACCACGCCGTTGTCATTCGCGCCGGGCACGAAGCGGTCGTAGTAGTGCAGCACGGCCGGGATGATGCCCGCCGCGCCGTTGGTCGGCGCCGTCACCACGCGGCCGCCGGCGGCGTTCTCTTCGTTGACGGCAATCGCGTACAGGTTGACCCAGTCGATCACCGACAGCGGATCGGACAGCGTGCGTTCCGCCTGACCGGTGAGCCGTGCGTACAGCTCAGCCGCGCGGCGGCGGACGTGGAACGGGCCGGGCAGTTCACCTTCGGTGCGGCAGCCGCGCGACACGCACGCCTGCATGACGTGCCAGATGTTGAGCAGACCGGTGCGCACTTCCGCTTCGGTGCGCCAGACCAGTTCGTTTTCCAGCATCAAACGCGCGATGGACTTGCCCGTCGATTCGCACATCGCCAGCAGTTCTTTGCCGCTGCGGAACGGATGCGGCAGTTGGTCGTGCGCCGATAGCACCTGCGAATTCGGCGCACCCGCCGTGACGACAAAACCACCGCCCACCGACAGGTAGCGCGCCTCGCGCAGCCGCTCGCCGGCCGCATCGAAGGCGTGGAACTTCATGCCGTTCGGGTGCTCGGCCATGGCCTCGCGGCGGTAGAAGGCGATGTGCTCCTTCTCGGTAAAGCGCACGGGGTAACGGCCCAGCAGCGACAGCGATTGCGAGGCGCGCAACTCGGCGAGCTTGGCGTCGATGGTGTCGGGGTCGATGGTGTCCGGCGCCTCGCCCATCAGGCCGAGGATGACGCCGCGGTCGGTGCCGTGGCCCTTGCCGGTGGCGCCGAGCGAGCCATACAACTCCACGCGCACGCTGGCGACTTGCGGCATCAGCCCATCGGCTTCGAGCGCCGTGGCGAACATCAATGCGGCGCGCATCGGCCCGACGGTGTGCGAGCTGGAAGGGCCGATGCCAATCTTGAAGAGGTCAAAAACAGAAACAGCCATGGGGTAAGGCTCCGGGGGCTTGATAAGCGTTAAGGCGCAAGTCGGCTTGTGGCCACTTGCGCCAGGGGATGCGTGTCCGCTGTTGAAATGATGCGCCGATCAGCGGGCCGCGCACAGCGCCAGCCAATCGGGCGCGGTGGCGACCAGCCGTTCGGCCAGCGGGCGGTATTGCGGGTCGAGCCGCGCGGCCTGCCAGAACAGGGTGGCGGCGTTCTTCGGCGACCACGGGCCGGCAAAGCCGGGCAGGCCCGCATCGGCGCGCGTCTTGTCGAAGGGCACGTGCGAGTGAACGTATTCTTCGTGCGTGCGGCTGCCATCGGCGTACGGCACCAGCCAATCGATGGCGGCAGCGAGTGTGGCGCCGTTGCTCGCACGCTCGCGCAGCCAGTGCTGGCCGTACGGCTGCACGGCAATCGCGGCCAGCGTGAGCGGCTCCAGGTCGTAGACCACGTAGTGCAGCGCATCGCGGTCTTCAAAATCTTCCACCGAGCCATCTGGCCGCACGTTGTTGGCGAGTTGCTGAAAGAACAGGCGCCGCGATTGCGCCATCAACGCGCGATCCCCCAGCGCGGCGGCCGACATCGTCATGAGCTTGATGCGGTGGCTTTGCCAGTTGTTGATCCACGTGTGGGAAAGCGGCCGGCGGGCGCCGTTTGTGCGCGCAATGTAGCCCTCGGCCAGCGTGCGCAGAAAGCGCTGCGTTTCATCGCGCGTGCTGGGCGTCAAGCCATCGCGCGCCAGCGTGTACGCCTGAATCAGCGCATCAAACTTGGTCTCGTCGATCGGGTTGAAGCTCGGCACGTAAGTGCCAACCCACGCGTGCAGGAAGGTGTCGACTTGCTCGACAAAGCGCTTGTCGCCGGTGAGGCGCCACGCCAGGGCGCCGTCACGCATAAGCGGAAAGTCGCGTGCGGCGTTGTCGGATTCGTCGTAGATGCCCTGGTGCGGCAGGGTGCCTTCGGTATGCAGGCGCGGCAGCGGGTGAGGCGTCTGCGCGAGGTGCTGCGTCGCGCGGGCGATGAGCTTGACAGCAGCCGGATCGCCGGATTCCGCCGGTGAAACACTGCACCAGTCGCGCACACCCGGGGCGGGGCGCGCATTAGCGTACGTGGGCGCCGCAGTTTCAGCCTGCGTGGGCGCGCATGCGGCGCACGCGCCAATGGCGGCGGCGCAGGCGAACAGGCGAAGGAGCGGGGCGCGGGAGATCATCGGCATGGAAGGCCTCGTCGGTGGATGGGTTGCAGCCACCTTAGCCGGCGAGGCACCCGAGCGAGCGTCGATTGTGAGAACGGTTACAGCAGTTGCGCACGCTTACATGTGATACGGCGGCGCGCTGCACGCCACCGTATCCCATCAAGCGCGTCAGTCTTGCGCGTACTCGCTCATCGGCACGCAGGCGCAGAACAGGTTGCGGTCGCCGTAGACGTTGTCTGCGCGGCCAACCGGCGGCCAGTACTTCTGCTTGCGCAGCGATGCCACCGGGTAGGCAGCCTGCTCGCGCGTGTACTTGTGCGACCAGTCGTCAGCCATCACCACGTTGGCGGTGTGCGGCGCGTGCTTGAGCGGGTTGTCTTCGCGGTCGAATTCGCCCGAGATCACCTTGTCGACTTCGCCACGGATGGCGATCATCGCGTCGATGAAGCGGTCGAGTTCCACCTTGGGCTCGCTCTCGGTCGGCTCGATCATCAGCGTGCCCGGCACCGGGAAGCTCATCGTCGGTGCGTGGAAGCCGAAGTCCATCAGGCGCTTGGCGATGTCTTCGTTGCTGATGCCCGATTCCTTCTGCAGCGGACGGATGTCGAGAATGCACTCGTGCGCCACCAGGTCGTGCGCGCCCGTGTACAGCACCGGGTAGTACGGCGACAGGCGCTTGGCCACGTAGTTGGCCGACAGAATGGCCGTCTCGGTGGCAGCGGTCAGGCCGGCCGCGCCCATCATGGCGATGTACATCCACGAGATCGGCAGGATCGACGCCGAGCCAAACGCCGCAGCCGACACGTTGCCGATGTTCTTGCTGGCGTCTTCGCCCGATGCCGCGCGGCCGGGCAGGAACGGCGCCAGATGCGCGCCCACGGCTACCGGACCAACACCCGGGCCGCCACCGCCGTGCGGAATGCAAAACGTCTTGTGCAGGTTCAAGTGCGAGACGTCGCCGCCGAAGTGGCCCGGTGCGGCGGTGCCGACCATCGCGTTCATGTTGGCGCCATCCACGTACACCTGACCGCCGTGGCTGTGCACGATCTCGCAGACGCGCTTCACGCCTTCCTCGAACACGCCGTGCGTAGACGGGTAGGTGATCATGATCGCCGCGAGGTTCTTGCTGTGCTCAGCCGCCTTCTTTTCCAGATCAGCCAGATCGACGTTGCCGCGCTCATCGCAAGCAACCACGACAACTTGCATGCCGGCCATCTGCGCCGATGCCGGATTCGTGCCGTGCGCCGACGACGGGATCAGGCACACGTTGCGGTGGCCTTCGCCACGGCTCGCGTGGTACGCGTGGATGATCAGCAGGCCAGCGTATTCGCCTTGCGAGCCGGCGTTCGGCTGCAGGCTGACGGCCGCGTAGCCAGTGGCGGCACACAGCATCTGTTCGAGCTGGTCGATCATCTCGCGGTAGCCCACGGTCTGGTCGGCCGGTGCGAACGGGTGGATGTTCGAGAACTCGGGCCACGTCACCGGCAGCATTTCGGCGGTGGCGTTGAGCTTCATCGTGCACGAGCCCAGCGGGATCATCGTGCGATCGAGCGCCAGATCCTTGTCGGCGAGGCTGCGCAGGTAGCGCAGCATTTCGTGCTCGGAGTGGTGCGCGTTGAACACCGGGTGCGTCAGGTATGCGCTCTGGCGCACGAGCGATGCCGGATAGCCATCGGCGACGCCGGTTTCGGTCTTGTCGAAGTCCGGTGCAGCAGCGTGAGCGGCGTGCGCGAAGACTTCCCACAGCGCGACCACATCCGCGCGCGTGACGGTCTCGTCCAGCGAGATGCCCAGGCGCGCGTCGTCGATCTGGCGCAGGTTGATGCCGTGCGCCTGTGCAGCGATGTGCAGGTTCGCGGTGCGCGGGCCGGTAGCGACCGTCAGCGTGTCGAAGAAGGCATCGCCTTCCAGCGTGTAGCCGATCGCGCGCAGGCCGGCCGCCAACGTGGCGGTCAGGCGGTGCACGCGCTGGGCGATGCGCTTCAGACCTTGCGGGCCATGGTAGACGGCGTACATCGACGCCATCACGCCCAGCAGCACCTGCGCGGTACAGATGTTGGACGTGGCCTTCTCGCGGCGGATGTGCTGCTCGCGCGTTTGCAGTGCGAGGCGATACGCCGAGTTGCCTTGCGCATCGATCGTCACGCCAACGAGGCGACCGGGCATCGAGCGCTTGAACGCATCTCGCACGGCCATGTAGCCAGCGTGCGGGCCGCCGAAACCGAACGGCACGCCAAAGCGTTGCGTGTTGCCGATGACCACGTCGGCGCCCCATTCGCCCGGCGCAGCCAGCAGCGTGAGCGCCAGCAGGTCGGCAGCGGCAACGACCAGACCGCCGGCAGCGTGCACAGCGTCGGTCAGTGCTTGATACGTCGACAGATCGCCCAGCAGCGCACCGTTGGCGCCAGGATATTGCAGCAGTACGCCAAAGGCGTCGTGCTTGGCAGCATCGGCGGCCGGGCCAGTCACCACTTGCACGCCGATCGGCTCGGCGCGCGTGCGCACGACTTCCAGCGTCTGCGGCAGCACGTCGTCCGCAACAAAGAACACCGTGGACTTCGACTTGCCAATGCGCTGCAGCAGCGTCATCGCTTCGGCGGCGGCGGTGGCTTCGTCCAGCATCGACGCGTTAGCGATGTCCATCGCCGTCAGGTCGATCACCATCTGCTGGAAGTTCAGCATCGCTTCCAGGCGGCCCTGCGAGATTTCCGGCTGATACGGCGTATAGGCCGTGTACCAGGCCGGGTTCTCGAGGATGTTGCGCAGGATCACGCCCGGCGTGTGCGTGCCGTAATAGCCCTGGCCGATCAGGCTCTTGACCACGCGGTTCTGCCCGGCGATGCCGCGCAGCTTGGCGAGCGCCGCTTCTTCGGTCAGCGGCTGCGTGAATTCACCCAGCGGCATCACGTCTTGGCGGCGGATGGCGGCGGGGATCACGGCGTCGATCAGCGCGGCGCGGCTATCGTAGCCGAGCGCGGCCAACATCTGGGCCTGCTCGTCGGCAGACGGGCCGATGTGGCGATGTGCGAAGGCGTCGCGCGCCTCCAGTTCAGCCAGGGTGGGGCGTTCGGCAGCAAGCGCCGAGGAAGCGGGGTGCGGAGCGTTCATGGCAAGGGCTCGAATCAAACAAAAAAAGCCGATACGCGGGTGATGCGCATCGGCTGGCAGACCGGCTTAGCCGATCTTTTCTTCGTACTGCGCAGCCGACATCAGCGCATTCACGTCATCGGCGTTGGTCGGCTTGATCTTGAACAGCCACGCCTCGTAGGCACCGGCGTTGACCGACTCGGGCGCGCCAGCCGCATCGGCGTTGTTGGCGATGATCTCGCCCGACACCGGGGCGTAGATGTCGGAAGCGGCCTTGACCGATTCCACCACGGCAATCGCTTCATCCTTGGCGACGGCGCGGCCGGCTTCCGGCAGTTCCAGGAAGACGATGTCGCCCAGCGCGTCTTGCGCGTAGTCGGTGATGCCGAT
>Ga0070659_100002031_pt1 | contig 14470 bp, 17 predicted proteins | sample KBSC23metaG_FD_64666 | JGI IMG/M metagenome (GOLD analysis project Ga0070659, IMG submission 64666) | Corn rhizosphere microbial communities from Kellogg Biological Station, Michigan, USA - KBS C2-3 metaG | ecosystem: Host-associated > Plants > Roots > Rhizosphere > Soil ...
TTTAATGTTCTTGTTTTTTCATAAAGAGATGAGAGTCCAGGTACACTATCAATATCAAACTGACTTCTTTGACCTCTTTCATAAAAAAATTCCACTCCTTTAGCGGAGAGTCCAGTGTCTGTTACAAAACGTTGTAAGATTTCAGGGGATATTCCGTATTGTTCTGCCAGCCCTCGCACTCTTTCTGCATAAGATGCTACAGATGCCGAGGACGAAAGCCATTGACGCAAAACATCGACCGTAACGAGACCACGGTTTTTTGTTTTCCATTCAGTGACTTTTCTGTAAAAAAAATTAGTATCGAGACAGTTCAGGAAAGCAAAATTAGCCCCTCCTATTTCTTTTCTCCTTTTCTCCGGCAGATTGCACCATCTATCAACATATTTCTGTATATCTCCTTTCCGAGGAGTAGAGTTAAGAATCTCCTTACCTTTTGGTGTCAGCCCTTTACCATCCGCAACCAGCGACCATAATGATGGATCAAGCCCCTTGCTCTTGGCATAACTGAAAGGAATCTTCTTATCTTTATTATTCATCCATTCTTGCAAGTGTTCTTTCGTCATGCAAACGTAGGAACGCCCATTATGTCCCGGCACACTCTCGCGGGCAGACATAACCGAACCGTCCAATGGCTGCCGCACAACCTGTTCCTTGCAATAAGAAATAACCTGCTCCCAATAAATATTCCTTTCATGCAGATCATTACGGTTGTTGCGACAGAATGTCAACACCTGTTGTTCCGTTATTTTTCCTTGGCCTATAGATTGTTTTTTGAGCCAATCCCGCTGCTCATGGTTCAGTGGTTTTTCTCGCCGATATTGGTAATTAACATACGACAGAACAGTTGCCGCCGTCATTTTAAAATGGTCAGCGAACTGCGTCTGGCTGATTTTCATTTCTTCCAGCAGGTGGCGATGTTTATTATAAAATTGCGCCACCGACTTTGCGGTAATTTTTCCTTTCAGGGGATGATTCCTGAGCCACTCCAGCTGTTTTTCATTCAGTGGTCTTTGCACTCGTGGTTTTGGGGGGCGCCGCGCACGAGCCTCTTTCAATATTGCTGACTTTACCGCTACAGGCTTCACATCGTAATGAGTTGCTAACTGCCCGTAGTGGAGATCCATTCTTTTCATTTCGCTTCGATTGGCATTATACAATTCTGCCACCCATTTTGCTCTGGCCTTTGTTTGCTCCATTGGGCGCCTATCAACCCACTCCTGCTGTTCTTTAGTCAGTGGCTTTTTCGAATGAAACAGTGAGGTAATAGCTGAATTTACTGTTAATGGTTCCGCATTGAAATGAAGAGAAAATTGTTTTATGGAAAAATTCAATTTTTCTAGATCATTACGGTGTTTGTCATACAACTCTGCCACCTGTTTAGTGGTAGAAATATCTCCCTTGACATTTGCATCCCACCAAATCTTCTGTTCCTCGGTCAGCTCTTTTTTTCCATACTTATTAATACCCGATAGCGGGATATGATAATAACGTGCTAATAATTCCTGGGAGAGGTTTACTTTTTTTAGGGCTAGGCGATTGTTGTCATACAGTTGTCTTACCTGCTCTGCGGAAACCTTACCCGGCTTAAATGGTTGCTTATCGAGCCATTCTTTTTGGTCATCGTTCAGCCCTCTTTTCGACAATTGATCTCTGCGCCAGCTGGCAGATAATGATGGATAATTCACACCGAAATGGATGGCCAATTGATACAAGTTGAGACCCATTGCGCGCAAAACGGAAATATCTTTTTTATATAATTCTAGCACTTGCTTTGCGGTGGTTTTCTCTTCCCGGGGGCGGGGATGCTCCCTAAACCATTGATGCTGTAACCGATTCTGTTCTGCGGTCGGTTTCGACAGGTTTTTTTTCTCCGGGGTCACCGGGGTATCACTTGCATCCAGATTGCTCGCGAGGCCTCGGGAAATGAGCGCCTCAAAATGCTGACCGGTATTCTGAATATGAACTTCCCGTCCGTTTTCAGCGCCACTGGCTCTCGTGAATTCCATCGCAGGGCCATCCGGCTGCGACGCAAACTCATGCATGATGACCTTGAGAGGTAGCTGCCCGTTGCGCACCAGGTCAGCATTGACTGCCTCTATTAATGCCCGGGTTGATGCGCTGTCCGGTGCCATAAAACCATCTGCACCAAATCCTCCGGCAGTATCTCTCCATCCTCTCAATACCAGCGCGTTGCGATAATGACGCACCCATTGCCTGTTGTTTTCACTTTCTGCATCATAGTCCTGGTTCATATGCTGGATTAATGCAAAAAACAGGCAGTCGCTATACCCCGTACCGGCAGACCTGGGGGCATTGGTTACGGGGCGGAAGTTCCTGGCTGAAGCCCCCTCTTCTCCAGCCACTCCTGAACCGGGCACTAACACGGCCTGCTTTTGCTGCGCCGGACTGACATATTGCGCCCTGGCATATTCCTGTTGCTGCGAGAGGCCCCAGAGCGGTACGTCCTGAGCTGGCTGCTGTTGGGCGGCCGGCATCAGGGATGCGCCCGAACCTTCAGCCCGGGCCCACCGAGTATCAAATGCTATCTGTGTCCCAAAATCCTCCCCCCCCTGCCGTGGGGGATTTTCCAGACGCAATTTAGGCGGGCGGCTGTTGTCACTGATGTTCCCTCCCTGCCTTTTGGCCATCCAGACCTGCACATTTTTGTAATCCTGGCTTATCTGCCCGACATCCAATCGCTGATTCTGAAAAATAAAATCAGAAAACCAAAGCGGTTGTTTGTCTGTTACTGGCAAAGCATTTCTTAGCTGCTCCAGTGTTATCAGCGGCGGATGCTTCTGCCGTGTTCCGACTGACAGAGGAACAAATATTGTCTCAGCAGGCGATGGTGGTAACGTATGTTCATGAGGAAACACCTCAGTCACCGGCGGGGAGGCCTGGGGGCTGAAATGGAGTACTGTGCCTTTTTCGCCGTTCGTCAGGGGCCGCACTCTTCCCTGGCTGATGGCAGGATTAGCCCCCCTGTAAAACGGATTATCAGAAAATTGTTTTATTGCCCTGGAATGCATCTGCCCTGGTTCAAAGGAGTCCATCTGGCTCACTCCCCCTTTGCCTGCTGGTTTCCGAATTTCCGCAACCCTTTTTGTCTGCTCACTCCTGGTTGTCAGTTTTGCCAGTGAATAATCATCAACATGATTTACCGGATAGTATCGCGGCTTAATAGTTGTACTCTGCTCATAAAGATGCCTGACCCCATTATGACATTCATCATAATGTGACTTCAGATAGTTGTTGATATTCCGTCGGCGCATCCACTCCACATACTGGTGTTTGCTGCTTTCCCCGTATTCGTTTCTGATAAGATTGTCCCCTCTGTTTGAGGGGAGGGCGTGATTACGAAGCTGAGCATGATGGCTGCTGTTTGTTGTTACTTCAAAAACAACTTCCACCTCTTCATCAAGCCATTTTTCTGCCTCCAGCGCCTGAGCTGTCTGCATATCCAGTTTTGCAGTCAGCTCATCTCGGATGAGCTGACTTTTTGCCTCTTTAACAGCATCCTGCCACGCATCCGCCTGGTTGCGCCTGCTATCGGCTTGGAATTTAATTTCCCTGCTGTAGTCATGACATGCACTGTTATCACTTGCGATGTTGCAGAGCAACGACTTCTGTTCCGCTTCGCCAGTTTTTTTCTCAATATACTTTTTTAATTGGCCCTGGAATTTAATAATATCTGCGTTATGGCTGCTTATTTCCGCTTTTATGGTTGATATTATTTTTCCCCGTATATTCCCTTCTACCTCCTTCAGAATATCAGAAGGCTGCCAATTATCTCCTCGTTGCAGGCGGAGAACAATATTCTCCGCTGGTCTGCTGTCAGCCCTTCCATCCCGAAGCGTTTTTTCATACTTCTGCCATTTTTTGCCATATTGTTTTTTGTCTTCCCTGAATTGTTCATCCGCTTTCACAGCCATATCAGCAAGGAGATTCCTGATGGATAGCGGTGATACACATGCCTGCCGGAGCTTATTATGGAGCATTCTCTTCTGGAGACGAAGATTACCCATATTAGAGCTGAGAGGCTTTTCAGGAGCAAGAAAATCAAGCCGGACTTCCGGTTTTAGCAAATCCAGTAATTCTGCAGATAATCGATACTTCAGCGCAGGTAAATCTGATAATTTCTCCTGGAGATGGCGTCCCTCTTTGTCCTGCATATTATTCGTCTCAAGCCATCTGAGGGTGCGCCCAGCCCACAGCCTTACGTCCTGCTCATAAATCCGAAGCGCACTGACAGCCTGGTCCAGTTGTTCCGGTGTCTGCGCGGCAGGTAATGGCGAAGACAGTTCCCCATTGACGCCTGTGGAAACCGGAGGCCTTGTAGAGGACGGGCTGGATAGCGGAGAGGCAGCTGCCGATGTGGAGGGGCGGCTAAGGGCTCTGAAAGAGGAATCAGTAGGCGGTGCTGTGGATAAATCTGTCGTTGGTGTATTAGGAGATGACAGGGAATGGAGCTGCCTGTCTGTATTAGCAGGAGGCCCTGCCATACAACGCACCATTGAAGACTGGGCCGGACGGTCACCGGGACATATGGATACAGTGGGTTCAGCAATGGTGTTCAGTGTTAATGGGATATCTTTCATGAAGGAACAGTTCTATTTTAAGTAAGTGTTCAAGAGAAATTAATTGAAAACTTATTGCCATAACCATCAAGCAGGGACAGCCAAGCTTGGACGGCTTCGTGGTCATTGTCGGCGGTGAGCACGCACGTCTCGCGCGGCGCACGGAATTGGCCCTGGGAACCATCGACCTCGTTCGGCAGGCGCAATTGCTCCCAGCGCACCACCGCACCACCGCACCGCGTGTCCGCTCAGCAATCAGCGCACGGGGGCACGGGCACGATCGGTTAGTCGCGGGGGGGTCGGCGAAGAATGCCTCGATGCGTCCCGCGCTGGCCTGCCCCAATCCGGAAATGATGATCCACCGGCGGCGCCGGCGAGGCACCCGGAGGGTCAGATCGGCCAGGGAGTTGATACCTGCTGCCCGCAGCGCAGCAATAGCGCGTGCGTCCAGGCACAACTCCACGTCATCGCTGATGAGCAGAGTGGCGTCGGCAGCGTGCGGAGCAGCTCAACCGTCTGTTCAGTGGGCGTGCCCTGTTTGGCACGGTCGGCTGCTGGTATCTCGAACAGCGCGGCCAAGTCTTCACGCTTACGCAGCCGGGCAAACACCGCGAGCTGGCGCCGGATGCGGCCCAGCACTCCGCGCGAGGACTGCCCCGGCGTCAGGCGCTCGCCCAGGTAGCGCTCGACCGCCTCGCGGGTGGACAAGCCAGCATGCCAGGCCGCAACGTCGCCAGTTCGGCGGCATCGGGGAAATCAGGCGGGGTGCCAACGGTGAGGTCGACGGGAAGCAGGCGCGTTTTCATGGGAGGTAGTTTATCGCTACCATACAGCTATTGCGATAAGTAGAGTCGCAATTGCTTTGTTGTGTGCCAGGACCACCCAGTTGTTGCTTCCGAGTCTTATCAGCCAGTCGCGCCGGAAGGTTTCAATCACTGCTCCGGGGTCGAGCCGATCTGCAGGATCTTGCAGGTCGCCCCCTCGGGCTATTGGCGTCATGCTGCGCAGCTGCGCGATCCGTCGAAGCGCTGTGCCCGTGCGATACGTGATGAACGACTACAACCCGAGATCAAGCGTGTCTGGCAGGCCAACATGCAGGTCTACGGCGCGGACAAAGTCTGGAAACAGATGAATCGGGAGCGCATCGAGATAGCTCGTTGCACCGTCGAACGGCTGATGAAGCGACTGGGTTTGCGTGGCGTGATGCGTGGCAAGCGCCTTCGCACGACCATTCCCGATGCTTCCGCCCCACGCCCGCTGGACCGGGTCAATCGTCAGTTCAAGGCGAACCGGCCGAACCAGCTCTAGGTTTTCGGACTTCACCTACTTCTCGACGTGGCAAGGATGGCTTTACGTGGCCTTCGTTGTAGACGTATTCGCCCGACGGCCGCCGGGCGGTGACGGAACGCTGATACATCACTCCAACAGAGGATCCAATACGTCAGCATTCGCTACAGCGAGCGGCTGGCCGAAGCAGGCATCGAACCGTCGGTCGGCAGCCGGGGCGACAGCTACGACACTCAGTCCAAAATAGGCTTCGAACGTCGGGCCGATCTGACCCGAGCTATGACTGGCTCTGTTGCCTTCGCGTTGACCTGTCGATCGAGTTCCGACGTTCCCCGAGCATTGCCGGGCCCAGCGTCTGTGACCTTATAGGAGCCTTGTTCTGCACCGTGAGTGTCCTGTCCAGCGAGAGGGGTTGGTGATGTGCCCACTACGATGGAACAAACAAGCATGGAACAGAACGAAGTCATTCTGGGCGTTGACACGCACCTGGATACGCATGCCGGCGCCGTGATCAGCGGGACAGGAAAGCTCCTTGGAACGCGTTCGGTCTCTACCAATACGGCGGGGGCTATCTCGACCTGCTCACCTGGGCAAATTCGTTCGGCAAGGTACGCTGCGCTGGCGTCGAAGGGACGGGCGCTTATGGAGCTGGACTGGCCCGAGTATTGCGCGAGCATGATATCGAGGTGTTTGAAGTCAATCGGCCCGATCGAGCGGCGCGCAGATCTCGCGGAAAGTCTGATCCAACAGATGCGGAGAATGCTGCCCGAGCGGTCCTGTCTGGAAAGGCTTCAGCAATCCCCAAGGAGCAATCTGGAGCCGCAGAAGCGATGCGCGCAGTTTCCGTTGCTCGGCGCAGCGCCGTAAAGGCCAGGACACAGGCGATCAATCAGTTGCGGGCATTGCTGGTGAGCGCGCCACAGGAAATCCGTGAGCGCCTCTTGGCGACAAAGACAACGGAATGCGTCACCAATTGCGCAAAGTTGCGCTCGTTGGGTGACACGCCAGTATTGCAAATGCTGGCGACCACGTTACGCTTGCTCGCAAAGCGCTGCCTGGCGCTCGCAGAGGAGCTCAAGACGCTCGACGCTATGCTCGATCGGCTAACCCTCCAACATGCCACGCGACTTCGGGCCCGATTCGGTGTCGGGGCTCAAACGGCCGCAGTCCTGGTCGTCGTTGCAGGCGACAATCCCGAACGCCTGAAAAGCGAAGCCGCGCTCGCCGCGCTGTGTGGCACAAGCCCGTTGCAGGCATCGTCCGAAAAAACGGTCCGGCATCGCTTGAACCGTGGTGGCAACCGTGCCGCGAATAATGCCTTGTGGACCATCGCTATGGTGCGAATGCGAAGCGACCCCAGGACCCGAGCATATGTTGAGCGCCGCACGAAAGAAGGCATGTCAAACAGGGAAATCCATCGCTGCTTGAAACGCTACATCGTCAGGGAACTGTACCCGCTCATCCTTGCCGATCTGACCGATTCGAGACGCGCCCCTTGACATAGGAGCGTCAACGCGCTGGCGGAAACGATCAACAGTTTGTACAAGGCTGAACTGATACATCGCCGCACCTGGAAAACACGGGAGTCCGTCGAGCTGGCAACGCTGGAATGGGTGGCCTGGTTCAATCCACATCGATTGATGGAAGCGCTTTGTTATATCCCGCCCGCTGAAGCTGAGGCAAACTACTATCGGTAACTTGAAATGCCTGCCGATGAACCGGTATTAATTTAAACCAACCAGCCTCCACAATTCCCGGAGCGGCTCATAGAGATGGATTAAATGATTAACGCTATTGGCGGAACAGCCCATTACTCATCTATTTCCCAGACAGAAAACAGGCATGTTCGCAGCGAAGATTGCAAAAGTCATAATGTTTACTCTTTTTGCTATGATTCAAATAATGACGGGCTTTACCCATCCAGGCTGAATGGCGAACCAAAATATCTTTCCCCATCAGAAGTGGGAAAATTCAGCCTTTGGATTCCAACAGAAGAAAATGGTGTTGCCTTGGATTTCCATAGTGCTGAGAAATTTTTTTCCACCGACATCTCGCCAGCGGAAAGAAAGAGTTTTTATGATAGCACCATGGAGGTAAGGGAGTTCCATGAAAATGACAGGCGATATGTATTCTCGCTTGCGCGTCAACAGGCAGAAAAACACCTAGTTGGGCAACTTTCAGTATTTTCAAAAGTTGATGTGAGCGCAGGGAAATGCATTGGGGTTTATGCAGGCGAAGTTGTAAATAACGATAATATATATAAATTCTCAGAACATGACATTAATACCTATAGCATGGAATTTCACATGCGCTCAGGCTCTGAAAAAAATGAAACAATAATAGTTGGAGATGGCGCTATATCCAGAATCAATGGAATATTCGAATATGACGAAGCTCGGGGGTGGCATGAGGCAGAATCAGGGTTTAATGTTTGCGTAGAAGGCGTGCCAGCAGAATTAAATAACGGTGATGAAGTATTATTTCCATGCTATTTCGCCATCTCCGATATTAAACCAGGAGAGGAGCTGAGGGTACTTTACGGATATAATGATCAGGCAGTTAGTGAAATAATGAGCAGATATGGTTCGCCAAATCAACACCATCAATAGATAACATTGGAAAAGCAATTTATTAATTCCTTACAATGAACAATCTCGGGCTGGAAGTCAGTAATCAGCATGGACGGTTACTCAGCAGCATGATTATTTATTACAATTGTGCTCTGCTGTCGCGGTTGCTGCAAAAATATGAAGCCAGTGGCAATGCACGGGGTATGGAGAGTCTCAGGCGGCTCTCTCCCGTAGCATGGCAGCATATTTTTCACGGGCATTACACTTCTGTCAGTGAAGGAAAAGAACTGGATCTGGACGCCATGATTGAGGGGCTGGTGTTGTCAGGATCCAAATCCCGTTCTCGTAACTCATACCAGGTGACGCGATCCGAAATCGCGGGTGAACATCGGTGCTCGCGCTTTAGCGCCCCAGATCCTTGTCGAGCTGCAGCATGTTGGTCACGGTTCCACGACCATCCTTGAACTTCACATGGATCCGGTCACCCAGGGCCGGCATCCTTGGCGACGTGCAAGCTGGACACCGCGACAACCGGGGCAAAGTACTGGTGGTCTTTCTCGCCTGACTTCTCGGACACTGTGTAGCCGTCCGCATCGAGCGCGGCGCGGACCTTCATCTCGGACTGTTCCGACTCATATTCCGCGTCGGCCAAGCCCGCAGCTGGCCCAGGACCGTCTGTGCCTACGCCATGCGACCAACCGGGCACGTTGACGTAGTAGCGCACCGCCTTGCCCACGCCGTGGCTCCACAGTTGCCCACCGGCAACCATCTCCGAAAGGTCCCGGGTCGCCGTGGCCTTTGAAACGCCGGTCATCTTCATGTACCTCCCGGCGTTCAGTCCGCCCAGGAAGCCACCGTCACCATCGTCGAGCAGGCGCTGCAGCACCTTGCGCTGCCGGTCGTGAAGTCCACTGCCCGCATGCCTCTCCCAGAACTGCCGCTTCTCGATCTCCTGGTCGATGGTCTTGCTCGCGGCATGACAGGCCGCCGCGCATTGGCGCGCGAACCATTGCACCCACCTTGTGACGTCGGTGTCGCCGCGCTGAGCCTGGTTGAGTGCGTCGTAGTACGCCGAGCGGGATGATTGGAGCTGCCGCGACAGGCTGTAGAGACGCACCGGCTGGCGCAAATGCTGCGCCATCGCCATGTCCGCGATGGCCCGCCAAACGAGGCGTTTGAGGTTGTAGATCACACATTTGAGCGTGATGGCCAGTGTATTGCGCGCCAGCGTGAGCGCGCGCACGGGCTTGCCACCAAACTGATGCAGGCCGGCGAAGACGTGCTCTACCCGGGCACGACTGCGATTGATCGCGCGGTTGCGCGCCTTGAGCTTAGCCCCAGGCCCCTTGCCCACCTGGGTACGCCGGGCAATGCCGTCCTTCAGATGCTGCGTTTCGAGCAAGCCGCGGTTAGCCCCGCTGTCGTCGTAGCCGCGGTCGGCCAGAAGGCGGCCTCGCGTGTTGCTCGGGTCCAGCACATCGGCCATGCTCTGGCCATCGTCGACATTGGCGGCGCTGACCTTGAGCTTACGGATCAACTTGTAGCGCGCATCCACGTTGGCGTGCAACTTGTGCCATACAAGCTCTTGCCGTGCTTCTTGGTCCAGCACGCATCCTGGTCGGTATGGGCCATGCGCTTAGGCGCCCAGCCCTCGGACGTATCGCCTCTGGTTGATGGCTTGGCGCTCTTCGTCCTTGAGGCGGGTGGTGGGCGCCGTCACGATGCTAGCGTCCACGATCTGCCCGCCGCGCGCAATGTAGCCGTGCTGCTGCAATTGTTGGCTCACGGCATCGAAGATGGCGCGTGCACCCAGCCCGCCTTGGGCAAGACGCTGCTTGAACGGCCACAGGTGCGGGCATCCGGAATGTGAAGACACCATCGAGCAAGCAGAAGCATTGGAAGCTGCGCCGGTCCAGCACCTAGTGCTCTCACTCCTCGTCCGAGAGGTTGTAGAGCGCTTGCAGGAAAACCATGCGCACCATGATCTCGGTGAGATATGGCCGACGCCCGCCACGGCTGCGATCCGGCTGGGGACAGGCTGCGTCCACCGAGGCGGCAATGGCGGGGAAGTCCACCAACTTGGCCATACGCGCCAAGGTGGCAACGTAGCTCTGGAGTTTGCTGATGCGCTGTTCTTCGACGAGCAGGCCGGCATCAGGTTGGCGGGAGAAAAGACTGGAGTTGGTGCGCGGTGCGATCACGCACCGTCATCGTGGCACGTCACGCCGCTTGCGAGGAAGGTTTCGAGAAGTGCCCTAATGCGTGGAACCACTGAAAAGGGCGAATAAGATGAAACAGGCCACCCTTGGACTGAACCTGTCAACCAAGCGCACTCGCAAGCGCGAGCTCCTGAGATGGATCGAGTGGTTCCCTTGGGGTCACAACGCCCTTAATACCTACCGTTTGCGCAGCACGGATCGCAAAAACTGCGGGAACGGAAAAAAATATCCACTGAAAAACATCCCGCATCGCAACAAAAACGATTGTTAACTCCGTTTTTATTAAAATTAACCAGCGCCACGACTGAATCAGCGCGGATCGCAAAAATTGCGAGAACGGGGAAAAATATCCGCCGAAATACATCCCGCACCGCACCAAAAAAGATTTTTAACTCCGTTTCTATTAAATTCAATCAGAGCCCCACAACTGAATCAGCAAGGATCGCAAAAACCTCGGGAACAGAAAAATATCCACCGAAACACATCCCGCACCGCACAAAAAAATATTTTTAACTCCGTTTTTATTAACCCTAACCTGCGCCACGACTGAATCAGCACGGATCGCAAAAACTGCGGGAACGGGAAAAAATATCAACTGAAACACATTCCGCATCGCAGCAAAAAAGATTGTTAATTCTGTTTTTATTGCAATTAATCAATCCGCCACGACTGAATCAATCTGTTTGCAATTTCCAAAAAGCACTCTATCTTTCTTGCTGACGTACATTAACGTCCGCACGATTCATCACCAGCGCGATTCGTCACCGTAGTGAGATTGCCCTGAATGTTGGCTTTTAAGTTGGCCAGCATGGCGCAGTCTATTCTTTACCCCTGCACAGCAGGCCGACTTGGCATCTCCTTCAGGAAAGAGGAGGGATCATGAGATCCTTGCATCAGCGATCAAAGATTTGGCTACCCTTATTGAGCGTGACTGCCGCGATAAGTCTTGGGTACTCTCGTATCTCCTTCGCACAACAGTTGGTGCCTGGCGATATCCTAAGCGCGGACGCCGTGGCGCCTTGCGCGCCCACCCAGCACTCGGCGTGTGGGCAACTCTATGTCATCAATCGGCAATCCGGCAGCACCACACGGCAGGTATTCCATCCGGAGAAAGGGCCGCTAGGCTCAAACGTCGAAGGGATCACTTATGTTCCGGGGACTTTGGCCAGTGCCCCCACCATTCTGATGGTGGACGGCAATGGAGGTACAGGCCAGCGCGGCTCTCTTACCCAGATCGACCCAACAACTGGGACGCGCCAAGTCTTAAGCGATTTTGGCGTAGGCGACTCAAAGACGCTGGGCCTCTACCCTATCGCCGTGTACGCCCGACCATTGCTTAGCCTCCTTGGCCTTGGCCTGCTACCACCGACCGACTATTGGGTGGTGGATGCGATGGCCGGCACAAACAACCTAGGGGCGCTTTTTTCCGTGCGCCGCACCGATAACAGCCGACGTTTGGTCTCCGATTTTGGTGACACGAGCCAAGGGCCATTGGGCGCATACCCAAACAGTATCGTTGCGAGAACCAGCCTTCTCGGAGCCTTGCTCGACAATTATCTATATATGACAGATGCGTCGGCAGGCACCAACACCCATGGCGCGATATTCAAAGTCAACACAATCGACGGGACACGCCAGCTTGTCGCCGACCTGGGACAACCGGTCGGAACCTGCCCGGTTGACCCGAGTCCACTTAGCGGCCCCGTCGCAATTGCCGTCGCGCCCCTGGGCGTAACCAACGTCGGCAAACTGTATGTGCTCAACAGCAACGCCGGCAGGCTGGGCAAAGGCGTTCTGCTCGAAATCAACCCTGATTCCCAACCGGTATCGTGCAAAGTCGTGCATGACTTCAGCGATGACGCCAACTCGATACCGCCTCTAGCCGCAGGGTTTCAACCCGGTGCGCTGGAATGGGAATTAAACGGCAGTGGCACCCCCACGAACAAGCTGCTAGTGCAAGACGGAGATGGAGGCACGAATCATCTCGGCATACTCGTAGAAGTCGATTCGACGTCCGGCGCAACAACCATCCTGAATGATTTCGGCGTAGGCGCCCCCCAAGGGTATCTGCCGATCGGGTTGGCTGTGGTTCGCTGATATGGATTAGACAACCAACATGAGGTCTAACATGGCACGCACAATTCAAGGCAAGGGGACGTATCGCAGGACGCTAGGACTGATCGTGGCTTGCTGCGCCCTGTTTCTCGGCAGCCCCACCGCCTACGCAATGCAGCTATTCGTCAAGACATTGGCGACCGACAAGCAGATCACGCTAGACGTGGAGCCTTCGGACACCATAGCGGACGTGAAAGTCAAGATTCAGGATCAGGCAGGCTTTCCGCCGGACCAACAGATATTAATTTTCGTTGGAAAACGACTCGACGACAGCAGAACCTTGGCTGACTACAACATCCAAAAGGAATCGACAGTGCATCTCTTGTTCAGACGTTGATGTCGCCGGCCAAGCCAGCGGCAGCATTTCATGGACACGCGAGGCGGGCCAGCCCGGCAGTTTATCAAGTGCATCTTTCAACCACCCGTAGGGCTCGATGCCGTTCAAGCGAGCCCTGCCGATTAACGAATACATCGTGGCGGTTGCGCGGGCACCACGTTCTGGGCCGGCGAAGAGCCAGTTGGCCCTTCCAAGCGCAACCGGCCTGATCAAGCGCTCCAGGGCGTTGTTATCGGGCAGCAGGATGCCGTGCTCGGTGTAGCGCACGAGTGCCGACCAGTGCCGCAGCGCGTAACCAAACGCTTCATAGGCGAAACTGCGCGAGCATCGGAACGGCCTCGGACTGCCGCGCCGCGTATTTGCGATCCGGCGCTTCGCTCTTGATGCGCGATTCAATCTCGTACAATTTGGCTATCCACTGCAAAGCCTGCGCGGCGAGCCCCGGCGTCTTCTGCGTCTTGACGATCTCGAAGAAGCGTCTTCGGCAATGGGCCCAGCATCCGACCTCGACAATGCGGCCGCTGCGGTATAGCGCGCCGTGGCCGCTGTAAGCGTCGGCTTGCAGATAACCCGTGTAGTCGTGCAGGTAGGTGAGCGGATGGGCGCCCGCGCGCGAGTCACAGAACTAGAACACCACCGCCGGCGGGTGATCGACCCATAGCCCGTTCTCCTGCCGCTGGCCGGCCCCCAGATAGCCCCACAGCCGCGCGGTACGCGTGGTCGAGCGTCCCTTCTGGATCAGGGGTAGTGTCGTGTCGTCCACATGCATGCGCGGCGCTTTGAGTTGATGGCGGCGCAGAGGCGCCAGCAATACTGCGAGCAGTTCGGCTGCGGCCAGCTCCCAGTCGCACAAATGTCGAGCGCGGCAACTCGACACCGCAGCGCCGCTAAATCATCTCTTGCCGATTCAGCGGCAGGTGATCGACATAGGTGCCCACCAGAATGTGCGCGAGCAATCCGGCGCTGGCATTGCTCTTGGGCAGCGGAGAAGGTTGCGCGCTGGCCTGTCACGATCGTGGATTCGCCGTCCTTGCGAGCCGCGTACTTCAAGCGCACATGCTCGATCACGGTAAGCTTGGAGGGCTCGTGACCTGCCCCGAGTATTAGTACTAAGCGCAGGTGGAGTCCGAGGTTAAAAACGCTTTCTGCTCATGTCCCTGTGCGAACTGCGCTGGGGTCAGATAGCCTCACGAGCTGTGAGGCCGCTCGGTGTTGTACTCGATACGCCATTCCTCAATCAGCTGCCTGGCGTGGCGCATAGAAACGAACCAGTGCTCATTCAGGAATTCGTCGCGGAACCGGCTATTGATGAAGCTCTCGATATAGGCATTCTCCACTGACTCGCCGGGCCGGATGAACGACAGC
>Ga0070659_100002032_pt1 | contig 14470 bp, 16 predicted proteins | sample KBSC23metaG_FD_64666 | JGI IMG/M metagenome (GOLD analysis project Ga0070659, IMG submission 64666) | Corn rhizosphere microbial communities from Kellogg Biological Station, Michigan, USA - KBS C2-3 metaG | ecosystem: Host-associated > Plants > Roots > Rhizosphere > Soil ...
GTTCCGCTCATTCCATATACACCTTCAGTGATAAGCAAAATACCCCCACCGGTTTTTTGAGCCATTGCTTTGGCGCGTTTTAACTGTTTTTCGCAATCTTGGATATCGTTATGCTTGTAGGTATAGCTGTAGCCAATGTGAAGTCTTACGCCGTCCACAAGGCAGGCATGCGCCTGGGCATCGTACACAATTACATCATGCCGGCTAACAAGTGCATCAATACAACTCATCACGCCCTGGTAGCCAAAGTTGAGCACCATTGCATCCTCACGGCTTACAAAATCAGCAAGCACTCTTTCCAGCTTTTCATGCAATGCGGTGTTACCACTCATCATTCTTGATCCCATGGGATTACCTAACCCGTATTTTTGGGCAGATTCGCCGTCAATTTTTCTTGTGAGTGGGTGGTTTACCATTCCGAGGTAGTTATTGAGGCTCCAAACAATTTTTTCCTTTCCGCGGAAAAACATCCGGTTTCCAAGTTCTCCTTCCAATTTTGGAAAAGCGAAATAACCATGAGCCCTCTTAAGATGCGAACCTATTGGGCCTGCATCTTTTTTCATCTTTTCAAAAAGGTCATTCATCTAATTTATTTTATGTTATTTTAATTGAGCGCAAAAAAATCATTCAGGCCAGTTACTGTAGAAGGAATGGCGTTTCCATAGCAGCTATTTTGTAATGAGTTCCAAAATAAAATTGACAAGGATTTTAAAAATTTGTTGCAAAAGTAATAAATATTAAAATATGATTTGCTTAGGCAAACCAGTAAAACAACAAATAACAGGAGTTTTCATTTTATAATCCGTTAAAAATTTTTAGAATAGCTTACTTCGAATGATAAAAAGTCATACGGTTTCAGGACAGATAATCGGATCGCCCAAATAAAAATGGCCGGATAATTTTATTTTCCGGCCATTTAGAGCATTGATTCGCCCAACCTATTTGGTTTTAGAAAATTCGCGGTAGATACTCGTGTTATTTTCATTAATCATTACCTGTTTTACAAATTTTGCATTCTCCAATGTGACTAAATAAGTTGGGGCGTCAACGTTTTGTATACTTTCCAATTCTTTTACTATATAAATATTGTAATCCAAATATTCGCGCCGTAGCTGATCTCTCAAATCCTTAGGCAAATTATCTTCCCCATAGCTTTTCACGCTTCCAACCCAGTTGCCTTTTTTATCGTAGTAAACTGTATAATTTATGCCATCCCGCTGAAAGGCAGCAACGAAGCAATCGCTCTCCTCTGTCCATTTTGCATTATTTTCTTTGTATTGTTTTGTCAATCTTTTAACTGCTCTAAGGGCATAAGGATTTACATTATCGAAATTCGATTCATGAAAAGCTACAGGCGACTTCAGCTTGTTTGGCCAGGCTGTATTATCAAACGCACCTGTATTCTTTACCTGTGCAATGCTATCGTTTGAGAGCGCCATGGCCGAAATCCATCCGGCAGCTATGGCTACAAATAATGTTTTCATGTTAATTGTTTTATGTGTAAGACGCTAAAAAATTCTTTTGAGAACTAAACCTGTTAGTGGGTTTACATGGCAGACCTTTTATATTTATTTTTAACACTTGAGGTTCCATCATTGTTCACATGCAGTACCCACATGGCTTTTTCATTCTGAACAATAACTTCATAATAATGATCAAATTCGTCAGTCACATCCGTAACAGAGTAAATATTTTTTCCCTGGTATTTTGCTTCAATTTTCTGACGGATGTAGGGATTGAGATCTTCTGCAGTGTAATTCCTGATAGTTTTGATCACATTTCCATTCACATCATAATAGATGCGGCATGCAGAATTTTCTCCTTCATTAAAATAGACCATATAGAAATCTCCGACTTTACTTAAGGAAGGGTTGGTAATTTCGGGAAAATGGCTATGGAAGATTTCCATGATTTTTTCCGGGCCGTCAATGGAATTTGAATCTTTTTTAGCGGCTAGAATACCTGTACTAATCGCGGTGGTAAGGCATAAAATAATAAGCTTTTTCATAATCGAAATTTTTAAAAGTGAAAAGAATGAGCCATAAAATTATATGCTTTCAAAGCCGGTGAAAAGTCATTTTGTATTGGCGGTAACCCGCGCCAGTACTGGGTTATGTTAAGACTGCGTTAAGGAAGAGTATGAACCATTTATTATTTATCCTGAAATGATATTTTTTTCGGTTGAACTGTGAAATGGCCATTTAAGAAATAAAAAATATTTTACTGAGAATTGTAGATGAGCGGAAAATAAAAAACAAGTGTTACGGGCGCATCAAAGAAAAACACGCATATTTCAGAAGAAAAACTTTGAATTTTTTAAGCAGATTTAAAATGAAATGTTTATACACTTTTGCCGGGGAATCAGCCAAATAAATTGCTGCTCAGATACCTGTCGCCACGGTCGCAAACAATAAATACAATCACTCCCTTTTTTAATTCTTTGGCAAGCCGGAGGGCTGCAGCCGCAGCGCCGCCGCTGCTGGCTCCGGCAAAAATGCCTTCGTGGCGTGCCAGTTGCCTGCACGTTTCATCGGCATCCTGCTGTGAAATGTCCATTATTCTATCCACCCTTTTTGCGTCAAATATTTTAGGGATATATTCAACAGGCCACCTTCTTATTCCGGGAATGGAAGCATCTTCAGTAGGTTGGCATCCTACAATTTGAACAGCTTTGTTTTGTTCCTTCAGATATTGTGAGCAGCCCATGATGGTGCCCGTCGTTCCCATAGCGCTCACAAAATGGGTGATTTCGCCATTCGTATTTTTCCAGATTTCCGGGCCTGTGGATTTGTAGTGCGCTTGAGGATTATCCGGATTGGCAAACTGGTTTATAACATGATAATCTTTATGTGACCCTTTTTCTTCTGCATAGTCACGACATTCTTCTATAGATGGCAACAAAGTCACTTTTGCGCCATAAGCCTGCATAGTGAGCACCCTTTCGCGGGTTGAATTTTCAGGCATTACCAGTTCTATGGAAAGACGATAAATACTTGCCATAAGCGCCAGGGCTATTCCCGTGTTGCCACTTGTTGCCTCAATAATTTTTGTTTGCGGTTGAATATCGCCACGCTCAAGAGCGTTTTTTATCATATTTAAAGCAGGCCGGTCTTTTACGCTTCCACCGGGATTGTTGCCTTCCAGCTTGGCAAATATGGTAACATCAGGATTGGTATTAAGTCTTTGAAGTTGTACTAAGGGCGTATTTCCTACGGCATCTAAAATAGTGGGCATTGATTACACGTTGTTATTTACAAATTTATTTTCAACTATAGTTATCTGAGGATTCGTGACGACAAGGGAACCTGGGGGCACCGATTGTGTAAGCCATACGTTACCCCCAATAACAGAGCCTTCGCCCACCAGCGTATCACCGCCAAGAATGGTGGCATTTGAATAAATAATTACATTGTCTTCTATATTGGGATGCCGCTTTTGACGACTCATCGCTTTTTTAATACTTAATCCTCCGAGGGTAACCCCCTGGTACATCTTCACATTTTTCCCGATAACAGATGTTTCGCCGATCACGATGCCGGTACCATGATCCATCATAAAATATTCGCCTATTTTGGCCGCAGGATGAATATCAATACCGGTTTTACTGTGAGCATATTCAGTAAGAATTCTGGGTATCAGCGGCACATCAAGCAAATGAAGTGCATGCGCTATTCTATAAAAGCAAAGCGCATAAAAACCAGGGTAGGCCCTGATAACCTCAAATTTAGTTTTTGCTGCCGGGTCGCCCTGGTGAATGGCATCTACATCTGTATTCAGTACCCGGTAGATTTCTGGTAATTGTTCAAAAAAATCAGCGCTCACTTTTTCATGATCGCAATTGGTGCATGCTCTTGTGGCATCAAGAATCTTTTTTAATTCATGCTGCAGATCAGACAGCTTATGCTGAATAGCCGCCATGTCGGGATAGCTGCATTTAGACATCTCAGGGTATAGCAGACAGATAAGTCCCAAAGCCCAATTTGCAATTACTTTATTAGAAGGCACTTGTTCCTTTTGCTGCTGTTTTAAATAGATATTTCTTAAAAAGTCTTCTGTCATGTTAGGCCTTGCGTTTAAAGATCCGTAAAATTAGTTTTTTCATTCCAAGTTTTGTTTTGTTCACAAATTTTTAAGTTGCAACAATCAACAGTAAAGCGGCAAATAACCTGGTTTTCTATTTTTAGTGACCAGGGTTTACAACAAAAATGTAAGACAATTTGGCGGATATCAATCGACTTGGGGTTCATTAAGTGGTATGATCTTTCATTTGGGGATCATAAGCAGACTTTCATGAAATTCAATACCAGCAATCGTTTTCACAATCTTTTCACACCATTACCATGCGTATTTTATCAGTAAAATGATTGCCGGCAGGCCCTTACTGGTTCTAATTTTGCTAAATCATCCATAATAATTGCATCCACTAAAATGCAGATGGATGAAAACAAAAATGAAATTTATGAATTTAGAAAATATAAATTTGGTAAAAAGAGGCGCATTCTGGACAAGCCTCCTTAAAACCGATCAATTGAACACTATCTATTTCAATGGCGAAAGGCGAATGCGACAATACAGAATTGCCACCAGCGTCTTTTTCTTTATTGCCGGCTTAACATTTGCGACCTGGGCCAGCCGCATTCCCGCCATCCAGGCAAAATTGCAATTAAGTGACGCGGGACTTGGAGGAGTTCTTTTTTCGCTTCCTGCAGGGTTGATGTTTAGCCTTCCCTTATCCGGGTGGCTGGTTTCAAAATATGGAAGCCGCCCGATGATGATAGCCGGTGCGCTGATGTATCCTGCCATTTTATTATTGCTGGCTTCAGCCGGTTCGGTATTTATTTTATCATTCTCGCTTTTCCTTTTTGGGGTGTTAGGCAACTTATTAAATATTGCCATGAATACCCAGGCAGTTGGAGTAGAAAAGCTATATGGAAGGTCGGTAATGGCTTCGTTTCACGGCCTTTGGAGCATCGCCGGTTTTAGCGGTGCACTCATCGGGACTTTATTTGTTTCGCAGGGCATTCCTCCATTTTTTCACTTTACTATTGTGGCCGCACTTACCGGTCTGCTCTTACTGTTATTTTACAGAAACACCTTACCCAAAGATGCAGGAAATAATGAAGCGCAGAAGCTTTTTGTAAAACCCGACAAAGCCATACTTCTGTTAGGGATGATAGCATTTTGTACACTGCTTTGCGAAGGTGCAATGGCAGACTGGAGCGGAGTTTATTTTAAAAATATTGTTGAAGCTCCGGCCTCTATGATTACCTTAGGATATGTAGCATTTACCGCAATGATGGCCCTCGGACGCTTTTTGGGCGACGGACTGGTAACGAAACTGGGAGTTAAAAGCATATTGCAAATAAGCGGTTCACTTATTACTGCTGGTTTGTTACTATCTGTATTTTTTCCAAATATTGTTACTGCCACCGCGGGATTTTTATTGGTAGGTTTCGGAGTTTCTTCTGTGGTGCCAATCGTGTATGGTCTTGCGGGAAAATCTAAAACCATGTCGCCGGGAACGGCTCTGGCTTCTGTATCCACAATTGGCTTCCTGGGATTTCTGATAGGTCCTCCCGTGATAGGTTTTATTGCACAGGCAATCAGCCTTCGATGGTCTTTCACGCTAATAGCAATATTAGGTTTCGGAACAGCTTTATTGGCACGTAAATTAAAATTACCCCAGGCAAATGATAATCCTCATGATATGAACCCGATTAAAAAAAATGAAATGAAAACAATTAATAATAAACTTGACAATCCCCGTCCGGGCTTTGTGGCATGGCCTGAAAAGGCTAGTTCACAGAACAAAAAGCGTGATAACAATATTGTTCACGGACGCACAAGAAGTGGAGGCTATGTAGCTTATCCAAAAATGTGAAGATGACTTAGCATAGCATATTTTAATAAACCTAAAACTAAAAGCCTTTTCTAAAAGTTAGAATAGGCTTTTTTAGTTTCTATTGTGTTTATTTTCAATTACAAGAGTTACTTGATTTGAAAAAATATCCTAATTTTTGGATAAGTTTTCCCATTTTTCAACATAAATCTAAAAGTGTATGATTAGTAACTATACATGGCACCAGATATACCTGGAGCGCCTTTCCTTTAGCCAAAAACTGGCAGACCGCGTAGCTAAAATGATTGGATCGTGGACATTTATTATTTGGCAAACTGTATTTGTAATTGGCTGGATGTCGCTAAATATTTTTGGAGCTATTCGCCATTGGGATGCTTATCCTTTTATTCTTTTGAATCTTCTTTTTTCTACACAAGCTGCTTATGCAGCTCCTATTATTATGATGGCGCAAAACAGGCAAAACGAAAGAGACAGGGCGCAGGCGCAAAAAGATTATGAAACGAACACGCAGGCAAAATTGGAAATAGAGGCACTCCAGGAAAAGCTCAATTTTATTGAGATTCATAAACTTGACAAGATTATCAAGCTGCTGGACGAATTACAATCCAATAAGTGATTGCATCATTCAATAAGCCGCCGGCAATATTTACCGCATCTGATTTGTAGTAAAGCAATAAAAAACCGGAATTTTATTTTCTCGTATATTAAATGATTTGATAAAAATACTCATTCAATTTTTAGAATTAATTTTACTGATATTTTATTGAAAATGAGAACCGTAACATTTTTTTTCATTGTTAGAAAAAAAATCTAATTTTAAAATATCTTCTCTTTCCCAAAGAAGAATGATTACTATGGTGTTCCTGTTATAATTCAATCCTATTGCAAGACCTTTTTCGCTGCCTTTTGTAAAAAGAAAAATCTCCGCCAGACAAAACGAGCGTATTGTTTCGGAAGACAACGTCTGATTTAGAAGCCAATAAACCCATACTGATAAATCAATTATAAAATGGCAAAACCAAATTTGGAAAAACTGAGCCCGCAAAGGAAACAGGCATTTGAGAACCTGAATATCAACCCCCGAAAAAGGATAATCTTATGCCTTGATGGCGGCGGCATGCGGGGAATTCTTACGATTCAACTACTCAAGAAATTAGAAGAAATAGCCGGTATTCCCTGCTACGAACTTTTTGATATGGTGGCTGGCACTTCTACAGGCGGTATTATCGCAGGCTTAATCACCACAGGACATTCTGCAGCGGAAATAGAAAAAATGTATGTGAATTTGGTAACTGAAGTTTTCGATGAAAGACTTTTGGGCAACAGGTTTGTAAATCCGCCCGCTTTTACGAAAGAAAAATACAGATCACTTTTAAAAGGAATTATCAAAGACATTAACCTGCAGGACGCCTGCCGGTTACACGACCTTGATTTAATGATAACCGCACAAGATATTTCCGCCTCAGAAGAAACGTTCTTTTCATGTTTCAAACAGGATGATGGAAGCTATTATGGCACCTATAAGGATGTGTTGTTACGCTCAGTAATGGAAGCCACCATGAGTGCACCAACCTATTTCTATCCGCTTGAACGCTTTTTAGACGGAGGCACTACAACGTATAACAATCCTTCTTTAGCGGCCTTTATGGAGGCGGTCTCTTACAGCCGGGCCGATAAAATGTCAAGCCTTTCAGCGTACCAGATCGCTGATATTACCCTGTTTAGTTTTGGAACCGGCATCTCAAAGGAATTTATCAAACCGAATGACACCATAAATCCACATGGAATTGATGTAAAGTTTTGGCTGAACTGGCTGATGACCCATATGGGCCAGGATGCAAGCGCCATGCAGGTAAATACTTTCAGATCGCCGATGATTAGCCAGACGATTGATTTTAGAAGATACCAGATTTCACTTGACCCGACAGCAATTAATAAAATTCCGAATACAGATGCCCTTGATGAATTTAAATATGGCAGCAAATGGCTTCATGATTTAAATGAAAGTATTTTAGGAGACATTGATATGGCTGACGTTACGAAATTTGATTTGATGAAAATTATCGGCCAGCAAATGGCGGAATATATCGTTCAATCCGGAAATAATTTTAGAAAAGATCTTATTACAGAGCAATGCAACGATTTGTTGGTGACGGCATCAGGCGATATTACGCGTATTCAGACACAAATGAGCAGTCCTGAATGGCTGGACAATTTTAAAGCATAAAAGTATTGTAAGATGAAGCCTGTTACGACCATTGATGGGGTAATTGCTAAATTGAAAGAAACCATTCAATGGTGTTTGGTACACAAAAGTCGTATTGGCTATTTCGCCATGCTGTACCAACGCATGACGGTTGCCGTAAAACAGGCCATTACAGCCAATGAATTCCAGGATGCAAAAAGAATGGAGCAATTAGATATCATTTTTGATGTCAGGATAGTAATGCTTAAAAAATAAGCAAAAATCTTACATCCAATTCAGTTTGACAAACCCTTAGACTTCGATATTCGATCTTTTAAGATTTTATAAAATGTGAAAGTCATGGCCCAAAAACCAATAACAGCGAAACCTGTATCTGTCACCACTTATCTCCTGATTTCAGGCGTAAGCCTTATTGCCGCAGTAATAGTAGGTTATTATTACTTCCATTCCCTAAAGCAGGCGGGCAATGAAAAGATGGACGACAGGGTGTTTTACCTGGTGCTCATTCTGTTTGGGATAGCTGCCAGCGCGCTCATATTTGGCATCATGAATTCTTATGCCAGTCTCAAAGGCATTCAATCCAGTGTAACTTATAAATTTACCGGGCCGATAGTAGGAGTTATCCTCACAGTGCTGGGAGGTTTTATGCTTCCAAAGGGCACATCGGACCAGATACTTTCTATCAGGGTTTTTAACGAGGACAATCATCCGGTTACAAGAGGCACGGTTACCATTACTTTTCCTCATTATCAACGGTCTTCCGCCATCAATAACGACGGACTGGTGGTTTTTCCGGACATTCCCGAAGACCAATTGCGAAACGATATTATCATAAATGTGGTAAGCGATGGATACGACAATGTTACACTTGATACATTACTTTCAGGATTTAGCCCGGTTAAGATCACACTGAACCAGGCAAAAGTAATCAGGTTGGCAGGTACCGTGAAAGACGCAGCAGACCGTCCCATAAGAGATGTGGAGGTGCAGGTAGATGGTACTCCTTACGCTGCCAGAACCACCAACGATGGTAGTTTTGAGATCCCGATTCCAGGTTACCATTTTGGCGACAGGGTGACACTGGTTACCTCGCATAGCTCCTATGAAGACAAATCGAAAATTTTTGAAATAGAATCAGGCGAAATTGACCATATAGAATTTGTGCTAAACCCGGTTCCTTTAAATAACCCCAAATCTTCACAAAAATGAAAACGAAAATTTTATTTGTGACAGCCCTGGTCTTTATGGCTCATTTTTCCAAAGCCCAGGAAGTGATTATTAAAGGCACACTGCGTTGCCTGAATAATAATGGAGTAGCTACTTCCACCAGGGGAGCGACCAACATAGTAGTGATTCCCTCTTTTAATCCCTCGGCTTCTGTGGCTACCACGACCGATCCGCAAGGATTTTTTCAGATAAGTACGGGCTGGAAGGCGACTGATTTAATAGACAAAGAAGTGACTCTTTACATTATTACCAAATGCAGCAATTGCAAAAAATTGCAAAGAGTATTTATTACTCAGGATCTTGATAAGCGAAATACTGACCCTACCAAATTGTATGTCACAGTAAAAAACTGGAAAGTATTGGAGAATTGTGAAAAAATAGAATTGCCTGATATACTGTCAGAGCAATTATTGGATTCAGCGCATCGGCTACCACCACAAACCATAACCGGCAAGGCTCCGGGAAGCCAGGCAATGGCTTCAGCAGGATTTTTAAATTTGTTTCAAAAGCTGTTAACTGCTGCAATCGTTCAGCCCGCCACGGGACTTTTCGTTGCGCATAAATTAAATCCCGGTAAAATCAAATACGGCGAATTTTTACAAGCCTCGGCCGTGACCAACACCGATAATACCGGCTTTAATTTTTCTCCTTCAAGAAATCTGTCAGAGGCTGTTTTTTTCAATAGTGCTGCCATTGCTAAATCCCCTATGGCCAATAATATAAGCCTTCTCACCAACTTTAAAAACAATGTAAAGTTTTCAGCATTCCACAAGATAAGTACTAAGTTATATATGGCCCTGGGCGGGATTTATACCAAGCAGGATGAATTCAGAAGTGTGGAATATATTGGTTCTTTTCCTGTTGATGACCCAATCACCAAAACCGGGCGTCCTGCTGAAACATTAAAGGAATTTGCTGCTTTCATTTCTGCTGCTTATAATATTAATTACAAGCTCAGCGTAGGCGTTACTGCCAAATCTACCTGGCAGCAATTCACTAAACCGGTTTCATTATTTATAGCCCAGAATGATACCGCCGTTACCAATACATTTACTGATGATACTACCAAATTAAATCGTTTTGATGCTGATATTTCTATTAATTATGCAATTACCAATTTTTTGCAGGCGGGATTTACAGTTATGAATGTCGCAGGAACAGAACTGTATGGTGATTTGTATATAAAGGATTCAGTAAAACCGATTTACAAAAACCAGCGTTCTTTTGGCCTGGGAGTTTGTTATAAAAATGAAAGATTTAATGTGGGGGTTGATGCGTTGTATGCCGGCAATGAGTTTTATGATGCTTCTGTCGGAGTGAATTACGTACCATTTAATAACAGCCTGATTGCCGCCGGATATGCATTTAAACAAAAAAGCTTTTCTGTTTCTTTCAGATTCAAAAGCTTTAAAATCGCTTATATCGATGACAATCATTTGATGGTAAACGACGTAAAAGTGGGCCAATCAAAAGTCTTTAATGGGAAAATCTATTCCGGTTTTGTTTTTGAATTTTAAATCTATCCCTGTAATCTTCCGGCAATTTTTATTTAACTATTTTTTAAATTATCAGTAAAGCAACAAAAAAGAATATTTCATATTTCGTATAAGATTCAAAATAGTCCAGGCGCTTCTTAAACAGGCCCCTTAAACTTTTTGGAAGATGAAGCATCTAACCTGGAAATAAGTAAAATGAAAAATTTACGAATTATCATTCCGCTGATACTAATTACAATCTTTTCCATTTCGGCATGCAGGCCTTCACGGGTAGTGGTAAGAGACAGGCCGCCTGAACCTCATTTTGTTCAGCCTTTGGCGCCGGGCCCAAATTATATATGGCATAGCGGAGAATGGATAAGGCATGGTAATTCATACCTGTATCGCAAAGGTTTTTGGATAAAAGCACCGTCATACAGAAAACACTATGTTCCGGGCCATTGGCAAAGGAAAAGAGCAGGATGGGTTTGGACTTCCGGCCATTGGCGATAGACGCGTTTCTTATTTTGTTACTGTTCATCTTTTTAATCCTATTTTTAAATTTTAATTCTTACACTATGTTTAAAAAATCTCTGCTCGCAGCATGTCTGTTATTTTCCATGCAGGCATTTTCTCAAAAATATTATAAGGCAAACCACAGCCCGGAAAAGTTTTTTCGGATAGGAGCCAAAGCCGGCGTCAATATCAATAAAATATCTGGCGAATCTTATAAAGAAGGCTTCTATTACAATTACCTGTTAGGAGGTTTTATGCAATTTAATTTTTCAAGAACGCTTGGGTTTCAACCGGAAATAAATTTTGTACAATCTTCTTCTGAATTTTCTAATAGCGCAAGCAATGTGTATGATGATCTTTTTAAATCCGGCGACCAACGTAACGCAAAACTGGATTATGTAAAAGTTCCATTGCTGTTAAATGTAAACGTAGGGCAAAGCAATCGGGTAAAATTGCAATTAGGCCCGCAGTTTGGAAGCCTGCTGAATCAACACGTTGACAACCTGGATACCGATATCAATATTTTTAAAAAGAGTGATTTTTCTGCAGTGGGTGGATTGTGGATTCAGCTTCCGCTTGTGAACCTGGGTGGGCGATATGAAATCGGGCTCAACAACATTAATGATATTGATAACTCCGAAAAATGGAGAAACCAGGCTTTTACAATTTTTGTGGGAATTACCTTATAAGTTCGTCTTTTTGATAAAACTTATAAACCCATCTTAAATGATGGGTTTTTTGTACATTCAATTACTAAATTATATTGGATGAACCAAATAGCGCTTGAGAACTTGCTTTTAATCGATATTGAAACCGTTTCGGAGAAAGAACATTACCATTTGTTAGATGATAACTGGAAAGAATTATGGAATGAAAAAACAAGCAGGCAACTGCCGGCAGGCACATCGCCTGAAGAATTTTATCCGATGAGAGCCGCTATTCTGGCTGAATTTGCCAAGGTAGCCTGCATCAGTTTTGGGTATTTCAAAAAAATAGACAATGAGTGGCAATTGCGTATAAAATCTTTATGTTCGGAAGATGAGGAGCAACTTTTAAATGATTTTCTAATTACGCTTAAAAAATTACATCTTAACAATCAGAGATGGATTTTGTGCGGGCATAATATCAAAGAATTTGATGTGCCGTTTTTATGCAGAAGAATGTTGATTAAATATATTCCGTTACCCTCCTTTCTTGATTTTCAAAATATGAAGCCCTGGGACACTCCTGTGCTTGATACGCTGCACCTGTGGCGCTTTGGCGATTACAAGCATTATACTTCTTTGAAGCTTTTAGCCGCTGTACTGGGCGTTCCTTCTCCTAAAGATGACATAGACGGCAGCCAGGTAGGAAACGTATATTGGAAAGAGAAAGACCTGAACCGGATTTCCATCTATTGCGAAAAAGATGTGGCTACGGTCGCCAATATTATTTTAAGATTTAAAGGCTTACCCTTATTAAGAGAAGAACAGGTTATTTTCGTTGACCGGTAACAAATAAAAAAAGCAGGAATTTCCTGCTTTACTGTCTTAAAAAAGCTGCCAGGGTCGACAGCTTATATCTTTTTAAAAAGAACGCTAATTTTCAGGAAATTTTCTCTACCTGCATGTAGCTTAATTCTACCGGCGTAGCGCGGCCAAATATTTTAACCTGTACTTTTAATTTTTTCTTTTCATCGGTTACCTCTTCAATCACTCCATTAAAGTCATTGAATGGGCCATCGATAATCTTTATAGTTTCTCCCACGATAAATGGTTCGCTCATTGTCATGCCTCCGGCGTCTGCCATTTCATCCACTTTGCCGAGCATTTTGTTGACTTCTGATTTTCTAAGGCTGATAATTTCACCTTTTGAACCTTTACCATCCGTTAGGAAATGCATTATATTAGTGGTGTTGCTAAGATGCTGAACCATTTCGCCGGTAAGCTTCCCATCAACCACTTCTATCATCACATAGCCCGGATAAAAATTCCGTTCCCTCATTACTTTTTTGCCATTCACTACTTTATACACCTTTTCCACAGGCAAAAATACCTGGAGGATATCCTTATCCCATCCTTCCCTGATGATATCTTTATCAAGATATTCTTTTACTTTCCTTTCTTTACCACTTACCACCCTCAGAACGTACCATTTGGTATTCTTTTCGGGAGATGCAGACTTAATCTCATCCGAAGCGACTTTTTGTTCGTTTTCTTGGTTTTCTTCTGACATGATTATTTAAATAAGGAGTAAATAAATTTTAAAACGCCATTTGACACAAAATCCATTAAGGCTACAATTGCTGTAATGATGATTGTAGCGGCCAGCACTATCATAGTTGATTGTTGCAATTCTTCCCATGTTGGCCAGGTTACTTTATGCATTAATTCCTTGTACGAGTCACGAATGTATAATGCAACTTTATTCATAAATATTAATTTAAAAATTTGAAAACTTGAAAATTTGAAAATGAATTAATCAGCACATTATCAAATTATCACATTTGCTTGCACGGGCACAAGGATTCGAACCCTGATCAAAGGTTTTGGAGACCTCTATTCTACCATTGAACTATGCCCGTAAAAACCAAATTAGCTAATTAGCAAATTTGCTAATTAGCTAATTTATAATTTTAATGATAAAAAAACCTATTTTATAATTTCTGTTACCTGGCCTGCACCTACCGTACGTCCACCTTCACGAATAGCGAATTTCAAACCCTTTTCCATCGCGATAGGCTGGATTAACTTTACGGTAAGTGAGGTGTTATCACCCGGCATCACCATTTCAGTTCCTTCAGGCAAAGTTACTTCACCAGTAACGTCAGTAGTTCTGAAGTAAAACTGTGGACGATATTTATTGAAAAATGGAGTGTGACGTCCGCCTTCTTCTTTGCTCAAAACATACACTTCACCTTTAAATTCTGTATGGGGAGTAATTGAACCCGGTTTGCAAAGAACCATACCGCGACGGATTTGATTTTTTTCAATTCCGCGAAGTAATAAACCCGCATTATCTCCTGCTTCACCCTGATCAAGTAATTTCTTAAACATTTCAACACCGGTAACAGTAGATGTCAATGGTTTTTCCATCAAACCTACGATTTCAACGGGTTCACCCACTTTAATGCGTCCTCTTTCGATACGGCCTGTAGCAACTGTACCACGGCCCGTAATAGAGAATACATCTTCTACAGACATCAAG
>Ga0070659_100002034_pt1 | contig 14467 bp, 11 predicted proteins | sample KBSC23metaG_FD_64666 | JGI IMG/M metagenome (GOLD analysis project Ga0070659, IMG submission 64666) | Corn rhizosphere microbial communities from Kellogg Biological Station, Michigan, USA - KBS C2-3 metaG | ecosystem: Host-associated > Plants > Roots > Rhizosphere > Soil ...
GCGAGCCAGAACGGCAGGCCGTGGCCGACGAGGCCGACGCCGAATGCAACGCAGATGGCGAGGACGAGCGCGATCCGCGTCGCCGTCGCGCGATCGATCCTTCGGTGCACTGCCGCCGCGGGCGTGAGCGCGCCCGCGCCGATGGCGCGCCACCCGAGCAGCGCGGCGAGAAAGAGCATCGCGAGGCCGAGCAGCCCCGGCAGCAGCCCCGGCACCGTGTACGGGTTGATGTGCTGGCTCTCGAGCCGGTCCATGCGCAGCGACGCGACGAGGACCGCGAGCCCGAGCACCGCCCAGCCGATCGCCTGGCGCAGCTCCGCGCGTGCGCCGACCGGCGTGCCGGCGTCGGGGTCGCTCGTGTCTGCGCCTGCCGACATCGCGACTCTCAAGGCTTGGCGATGCCGACCGTGTCGGGCGAGACCTTCGTCTTGCCGCTCTCGAACAGCATCCAGGCGTTCGCCTGCACCGCCGGGAAGACCGCCTTCTGCGCCGCTTCCTCGGACGACGGCGCGAACAGCGCGCCGCGGCTCGCCGCGTACTTGCGCAGCGCCTCGTTCTTGGCGATGTTCTCGCTCCAGATGCGGTCGAGCGTCTTCACGACCTCGTCGGGTACCCCCTTGGGAACGAAGATGCCGAAGTAGTTGGCCGGAGCGCTGAAGCCCGGGAGCGTCGCCGACAGCGGCGGGATCGTGCCGTAGCCTTCGAGCTCGAGCGGCTTGTCGCTCACGGTCGCGAGCGGGCGCAGGCGCTTGCCGCGGATCATGTCGGCCTGCTCGACGGCGAGCTGCGTCGTCGCGTCGGTCTCGCCGGAGACGGTCGCGACGACCGCCGGGTTGCCGCCGTCGTAGCTGACCTCGCGGTACTTCGCGCCGGTCGCCTTGGCGATGAACTCCATCGCGTTGTGGCCCGCCGACGTCACGCCCGCGGTCGCGACCGAGATCTTGCCGGGGTTGGCCTTCATCGCGTCGAGGAACTGCTTCGCGTTCTGGTACGGCGTGTTCGGATTGACGCCGATCACCTGGATGTTGGCGACGGTGAGGAAGAGGTGCCAGTCGGTGATGCGCGTCTTCAGCGAGCCGAGCGTCTCGTAGGTGCCGAGGTCCTGCGCCGCGCCCGCGGTCCACGTGTAGCCGTCCTTGGCGGCGTCGAGCGCGCTCTTGGTGCCGATCGCTCCCGAAGCGCCGGGCTGGTTGACGATCACGATCGTCTGCCCGAGCACCTTCTCGAGCTCGGCCGCCGTGACGCGCGTCACCTGGTCGGTCGAGCCGCCCGCCGCCCACGGCACGATCAGGTTGATCGGCCGCGTTGGCTTCCAGTTCTGCGCCGACGCGGCGCCTGCGGCGACGGCGAGCAGCGCGGCGACGGCGAGGCGGCCGAAGGTGTTGCGGTTCATGCGGGTCTCCTGGTTCTTGCTGAAGATGCGGCACGCGTCGTGCCGACGGTGCGCGCCTTGCGCGCGGTGGCTGAGGGAGGGCGGACGTAGCCGAGAACGACTTCGGTCATGTGGGCGAGCCGCTCGGCGAGCGCGTCGGCCGACATCAGGTCGCGGCCGAAGACGGCGCCGAGGGTGTGCTTGTTCGAGAGATAGAAGTACGCGAGCCCGGCGATCGAGATGTAGAGCTGCATCGGGTCGACGCCGGATCGCAGCGTCCCGTCGGCTTCGCCGCGCGCGAGGACGCCGGCGAGGACGTCGATGAGCGGCGAATTGAGCTGGCGGATCCGCCGCGACCGCTTGAGGTGGCCGGCGCGGTGCAGGTTCTCGCTGTTGAGGAGCGCCAGGAACTCGGGATGGCGCAGGTAGTGGTCCCAGGTGAACGCGACCAGCGACTCGATCGCGCGCAGCGGATCGCTCGCCTCGAGGTGCAGCGCGTGCTCCGCGGCGCGGATGTCGGCGTAGCTCTGCTCGAGGACGGCGAGGAAGAGCTCGTCCTTGCCGGCGAAGTAGTAGTAGATGAGCTTCTTGTCGACCTTGCCGCGCTCGGCGATCGCCTCCATGCGCGCGCCGCCGAAGCCGTGGTCGGCGAACTCGGCCATCGCCGCGCGCAGGATCTCCTCGCGCGTCCGGTCCGCGTCGCGGGGACGGAAGTCGACGACCGATGCGGGCCGGGAAGGCATCGGGGCGATAATTCACCAGATGGTGAATTAAGCGAATCCGGGGGAACCCTGATCGCGGCGCGGCAGTGTGGTGCAGGCACACTCGCGCATCCTCCTCACGCGCCCAGAGCCCATGGCCAGCCACCGTCCAGCGTCGTCGCGCCCCGCCGGACACGCGCTCGTCGAAGCGCTCGTCGCGCAGGGTGCGACGACCGCGTTCGGCGTCCCCGGCGAGAGCTTCCTCGCCGTTCTCGACGGCTTCTACGAGCACCGCAAGCAGATCCGCTTCGTCAGCTGCCGCCACGAGGGCGGCGCGAGCAACATGGCCGACGCGCAGGGCAAGCTCACGGGCCGGCCGGGCCTGTGCTTCGTCACGCGCGGGCCGGGCGCGAGCAACGCCGCGATCGGACTGCACACCGCGTTCCAGGATTCGACGCCGATGGTGCTCTTCATCGGCCAGGTCGCGAGCGACCAGCGCGACCGCGAAGCGTTCCAGGAGGTCGACTACACGCACATGTTCGGGCCGGGGACGCTCGGCTTCGCGAAGTGGGTCGGCGAGATCCACGACGCCGACCGCGTCCCCGAGTACGTCGCGCGCGCCTTTCACGTTGCGATGCAGGGGCGTCCGGGTCCGGTCGTGCTCGCGCTTCCCGAGGACATGCTGCGCGTGCCGACGGCGGCGGCGGTGCTGCCGCGCATCGAGCCGGCGCTCGCCGCTCCGCCTGCCGAAGCGATGGCGCGGTTGCGCGAGCTGCTCGTCGCCGCCGAGCGTCCGTTCGTGGTTGTCGGCGGCAGCGGCTGGACGCCGGCCGCGTGCGCCGCGCTCGAGGAGTTTGCTTCGGCATGGCAGCTGCCGGTCGGCTGCGCGTTCCGCTGCCAGGACGTCTTCGACAATCGCCACCCGAGCTACGCCGGCGACGTCGGCATCGGCATCAATCCCAAGCTCGCCGCGCGGATCGAGCAAGCCGACCTCGTCGTCGCGATCGGTGCACGGCTCGGCGAGATGACGACCGGCGGCTACGAGCTGCTCGTTCCGCCGCGGCCGACGCAAAAGCTCGTCCACGTCCACGCCGGCGCCGAGGAGCTCGGCCGCGTCTACGCCGGCGAGCTGCTCGTCAACGCGGCGATGGCGCACGTCGGCCCGGCGCTCGCCGCGCTCGCGCCGCCCGAGGCGATCCGCTGGCGCGCCTGGAGCGATGCCGCGCACGCCGACTTCGAGGCCAGCGGCACGTCGCCGGCGGTCGAGCCGCTCGACATGGCCGAGGTCGTTCGCGCGATCGATCGCCACGTCTCCGCCGAAGCCGTCTTCACCAACGGCGCCGGCAACTTCAGCGGCTGGCTGCAGCGCTTCCATCGCTATGCCGGATTGCGCCACGCCGGGCGGACGCAGCTCGCGCCGACGTCAGGCGCGATGGGCTACGGGCTGCCGGCCGCGGTCGCAGCGGCGCTGCTCGAGCCCGAACGCACCGTCGTCAACATCGCCGGCGATGGCGACTTCCTGATGACGTCGCAGGAGATGGCGACCGCGATCGCGTACGGTGCCAAGCGGCTCGTCTCGATCGTCGTCGACAACGGCAGCTACGGGACGATCCGCATGCACCAGGAGCGCGAGTACCCGGGCCGCGTCTCGGGATCGGACCTCGGCAACCCCGACTTCGCTGCGCTCGCGCGCGCGTTCGGCTGGTGGGCCTCGGAACGCGTCGACGCGACGCGCGACTTCGAGCCGGCGCTCGTCGCCGCGCTTGCGAGCGGCAGGCCGTCGCTGATCCACGTGCGGCTCGCCACCGACGTCATCACGAGCCGGACGACGCTGAGCGCGATCCGCAGCAAGGCCGAGGCGCGGCGCGACGCCGCGAACACGCCGACCGCTTCGTGAGCGCCGCCTAGGGCAAGACGACTTCGAGGACGCGGTCGAGGCCGCCGCTGTCGATCGCGATCGTCGCTGCCGCGCGCACCTTCGGCTTCGCGTGGTACGCGACCGAGACGCCGGCGGCCGCCATCATCGGCAGGTCGTTGGCACCGTCGCCGATCGCGATCGCGCGCTGCGGACGGACGCCGACGGCGGCACACGTCTCGAGCAGCATCTTCTTCTTTTCGCTGCCGTCGCAGATGTCGCCCCACGGCTGGTCGACCATGCGCCCCGTCAACGCACCATCGGCGATCTCGAGCACGTTGCTGCGGGTGAAGTCGATGCCGAGACGATCGCGGACGCGATCGCTGAAGAACGTGAACCCGCCCGAGACGAGCAGCGTCTTCAGCCCCGCTGACCTGCACGCGGCGACGAGCTGCTCGGCACCGGGATTGAACCGCAGGCGCTCGTCGTACACCGTCTGCAACGCCGATGCGGGGACGCCGCGAAGGAGCGCGACGCGGCGGCGCAGGCTCTCCTTGTAGTCGGCGATCTCGCCGCGCATCGCCGCTTCGGTGATCGCCGCGACTTCGGCCTTCTTGCCGGCGACGCCCGCGATCTCGTCGACGCACTCGATGGAGATCAGCGTCGAGTCCATATCGAACGCGATCAGGCCGAAGTCGGCGAGGCGGAGCGGCGTCGCGATGCCGCGGACGACGAGCCCCGGCGCGACCTCGCGCTCGCCGGCCGCGCTCATGCCGCCTCGAGCACCTTCGGCTGGCCGAGCGAGCGCAGGATGTCGCGGACGAGCTGGACGCGGTCGCGCACCGTCTTCGCGCCGACCTCGATCCGCAGCTTGTCGTTGCCGGCGAAACGCACGAACCGGTTCTTCTGCACGAGCTCGATGATGCGCGCAGGATCGACCGGCGCGTTGGCAGCGAACGTGATCGTCGTCACCGCGTCGCCGGCGTCGATCTTGGCGACGCCGTAGCTCTTGGCGAGGACGCGCAGGCGATGGACGTCGAACAGCGCCTGCGCCTGGGGCGGGAGCTTGCCGAAGCGGTCGGTGACCTCGTCGAGCATCGCCTCGATCTGCTCGGCACGCGTCGCGCTCGCGAGCCGCTTGTAGAGCGAGAGGCGGATGTGGACGTCGCCGCAGTACGCATCGGGCAGCAGCGCCGGCGCATGCACGTTGATCTCGGTCACCGCCGAGAGCGGCGCGAGCAGGTCGGGCTCGCGGCCGCTCTTCAGCGACCGCACCGCCTCGGCGAGCATGTCGTTGTAGAGCTGGAAGCCGACCTCCTGGAGGTTGCCGCTCTGGTGCTCGCCGAGCACCTCGCCGGCGCCGCGAATCTCGAGATCGTGCATCGCCAGATAGAAGCCCGAGCCGAGCTCCTCCATCTGCTGAATCGCCTCGAGCCGCTGCGCCGCCGCCTTCGACAGGCCCTCGACGTCGGGAACCATCAGGTACGCGTACGCCTGGTGGTGCGAGCGGCCGACCCGGCCGCGCAACTGGTGCAATTGCGCGAGGCCGAACTTGTCGGCGCGGCTGATGACGATCGTGTTCGCGCTCGGCACGTCGATGCCGGTCTCGATGATCGTCGAGCAGAGCAGCACGTTGTGGCGCTGGGCCACGAAGTCGCGCATGACGTGCTCGAGCTGGCGCTCGGGCATCTGGCCGTGCGCGACCGCGATCCGCGCCTCGGGGACGAGCGCCTGCAGCGTCTCGCGGCGATGCTCGATCGTCTGCACGTCGTTGTGCAGGAAGTAGGCTTGGCCGCCGCGCTTCAGCTCGCGCAGCACCGCCTCGCGGATCGTGCTCGAGCCCTCGGTTCGGACGAACGTCTTGATCGCGAGCCTTCGCTCGGGCGCGGTCGCGATCACCGAGAGGTCGCGCAGGCCTTCGAGCGCCATCCCGAGCGTGCGCGGGATCGGCGTCGCCGTCAGCGTCAGGACGTCGACCTCGGCACGCAGCGCCTTCATCTGCTCCTTGTGACGGACGCCGAAGCGGTGCTCCTCGTCGATGACCAGAAGGCCGAGGCGGTTGAACTTGACGTCGCTCGAGAGCAGCTTGTGGGTGCCGACGACGATGTCGATCGTGCCGTCGGCGAGGCCGTCGAGCGCCGCCTTGACTTCCTTGGTCGAGCGGAAGCGCGACAGCTCGGCGACCTTGACCGGCCACTTGCCGAAGCGATCGGCGATGTTCTGGTAGTGCTGCTCGGCGAGCAGCGTCGTCGGCGCGAGGATCGCGACCTGCTTGCCGTCGTTGACGGCGACGAACGCGGCGCGAAGCGCCACCTCGGTCTTGCCGAAGCCGACGTCGCCGCAGATCAGCCGGTCCATCGGGCGCGGCGAGACCATGTCCTGGATGACCGCGTGGATCGCTGCGTGCTGGTCGGCGGTCTCGTCGAAGCCGAAGCTTGCCGCGAACGCTTCGTAGTCGTGCGGCTGGAAGCGGAACGCGTACCCTTCGCGCGTCGCCCGCCGCGCGTAGATCGCGAGCAGCTCGGCGGCGGTGTCGCGGACCTGCTCGGCGGCCTTGCGCTTCGCCTTCTCCCACTGCCCGGAGCCGAGCTTGTGGAGGGGCGCCTCTTCCGCGCTCACTCCGGTGTAGCGCGCGATCAGGTGGAGTTGCGCGACTGGAACGTAGAGCGTTGCCTTGTCGGCGTACTCGAGCTGGAGGAACTCGCCAGGCTCCTCGTCGGCGCCGCCGAGCGCGATCGTCGTCAGCCCGAGGTAGCGGCCGATGCCGTGGTTGACGTGGACGACCGGATCGCCGACCGCGAGCTCGGAGAGGTCCTTGATCAGCGCGTTGACGTCGCTCGTCTGCTCCTGGCGGCGCCGGCGGCGTGCGGTCGGTGCGATCGCGAACAGCTCGGTCTCGGTGACGAAGTCGATCGTCTGCGCGTCGGCGCCGCCGTCGATGCGCGCGGCGAAGCCCTGCGCAAGCGGCGCGACCGCGATCGCGAAGCGCTCCTCGCCGGCAGTGAAATCGGCGAGCGTGGCGACGCTCGGCGGCTCGATGCGGCTGTCGCGCAGCAGCTCGAGCAGGCTCTCGCGCCGTCCCTCGCTCTCGGCGACGATCAGGACGCGGTGCGCAGTCGACGCGACGTGCCCCTGCAGCCGCCTGAGCGGGTCGGGAGCGCCGCGGTCGACGCCGAGGTCGGGCAGTGCGGTCGCCCACGCGTCGCCGTCGCTCGTCGTGCCGCGCAGCGCGAGCGTCGCGTGCGCATTGCAGCGCGCAAAGAACTCCTCGGGACGCAGGAAGAGCGCCTCCGGCGCCAGCACCGGCCGCTCGCGGTCGTGCTGGAAGAAGCGGTGCCGTTCGCGCGTGTCGGCCCAGAAGCGCTGCAGCGACTCGTCGAGCTCGCCGTGCAGCGCCAGCGTCGCGCTTGCGCCGAGGTAGTCGAAGACCGTCGCGGTGTCGTCGAAGAAGAGCGGCAGGTAGAACTCGATTCCCGCGGTCGCAATGCCGGCGCCGATGTCCTTGTAGATGCGGACCTTGGTCGGATCGCCCTCGAAGCGTTCGCGCCAGCGGGCGCGAAAGGCGTTCCGCGCCGCCTCGTCCATCGGAAACTCGCGGCCGGGCAGGAGGCGCACCTCGGGAACCGGATACAGGCTTCGCTGCGTGTCGGGATCGAAGGTGCGGATCGAGTCGATTTCGTCGCCGAACAGGTCGACGCGGTACGGCACCGCCGAGCCCATCGGGAAGAGGTCGATCAGGCCGCCGCGCACCGCGTATTCGCCCGGTGAGACGACCTGGCTGACGTGGGCGTAGCCGGCGAGCGTGAGCTGCGCCTTCAGCGCCGCCTCGTCGAGCCGCTGCTTGGTGCGGAAGTGAAACGTCGTTGCCGCGATGAAGCTCGGCGGCGCGAGGCGCACCAGCGCCGTCGTCCCCGGCATGAGGACGACGTCGACCTCGTGTCTGCCGATCCGCCACAGCGTCTCGAGCCGTTCGGAGACGAGGTCCTGGTGCGGCGAGAACGCGTCGTACGGCAGCGTCTCCCAGTCGGGGAAGACCGCGATGCGCAATTGCGGCGCGAAGAACGCGATCTCGTCGGCCAGGCGCTGGGCGTCGGCGGGCTCGGCGCTGAAGATCGCGACGGGAGCGCCCTTGGCACGCTCGCGCTCGGCGAAGCGCGCGAGCAGCAAGGCGTCGGCAGAGCCCGGGGGACGGGGCAGCGCGAAACGCTTGCCGGTTGCGATGTCGGGGAGGAGCATGACGGCGGCAGCCTGCCGCGCGCGACGAAAGTCCCGATTTTAAAAGCCGCGCCGCGGCGGCGCGGATCGCCGGCTTATCCTTCGCCCGCCGCGCTCGTTCCGATGCCGACCCCCGCACCCGCTCCCGCCCGCCGCCGCGTCTTCGCGCTCGTTCCGTGCGCCGGCAGCGGCAGCCGCGCCGGTGCGCCGGTCGCCAAGCAGTACGTCGAGGTCGCCGGCCGCCCGCTGGTCGTGCACACGCTCGCGGCGCTCGCAGCAGTCAAGCGGTTCAGCAAGATCCTCGTCGTCGTCGCACCCGAAGACCAGCACTACGACAAGCTCGCCTTGCCCGACGACGCGCGCCTCGCGCTCGCGCGTTGCGGCGGCGACACGCGCGCGTCCACGGTTGCCAACGGGCTCGCCAAGCTCGCCGGCTTCGGCGCGTTGCCGAACGACTGGGTGCTCGTTCACGACGCGGCGCGCTGCCTGGTGCGCGCCGAATGGGCCGACGCCCTGATCGATGCCTGCCGCGAGGACCGCATCGGCGGTCTGCTCGCGCTGCCGGTCGCCGACACGCTCAAGCGCGCCGAGGCCGGGCGTGCTGTCGCGACACTCTCGCGAGAAGACGTCTGGCAGGCGCAGACGCCGCAGATGTTTCGCTTCGGCGTCCTCGCCGACGCGCTCGCGCGGATGCCGCAGGCGACCGACGAAGCGTCGGCGATCGAGGCGATCGGCCTCCGGCCGCTGCTCGTCAGCGGCTCGGCCGAGAACATCAAGGTCACCCATCCCGACGACTTCGCGATCGCCGAGGCGCTGCTCGCGCGGCGCGCCGCTGCGGCCTCGACGACAACGACATGAGACCGCGCGGACCGCTCTGGCGCATCGGCGAAGGCTGGGACACGCACGCGCTCGTCGAAGGGCGGAAGCTCGTCCTCGGCGGCGTCGAGATCGCGCACACCCATGGGCTGCTCGGCCACTCCGATGCCGATGCGCTCTGCCACGCGATCACCGATGCGCTCTTCGGTGCCGCCGCGCTCGGCGACATCGGCCACCACTTCCCGGAGAGCGACGCGCAGTACCAGGGCGCCGACTCGCTCGCGCTGCTTTCCGAAGCGGCGCGACGCGTCCGCGGCGCCGGTTGGCACATCGGCAACGTCGACTCGACGGTGATCGCGCAGGCGCCGCGCCTCGCGCCGCACGTCGCGGCGATGCGCCAGCGCATCGCCGGCGCGCTCGGCGTCGAGATCGACCAGGTCAGCGTCAAGGCGAAGACCGCCGAGAAGATGGGGCCGGTCGGCCGCGGCGAATCGATCGAGACGCGCGCGGTGTGCCTCGTCTGGCGCGGCGGCGGCTGAGAGCATGCAGTCGTACACCTTTCGTGCCGAAGGCGACGGCGTCGTGCTCGAGCGGCGCGAAGTGCCGTTGCCCGATCCCGCGCCCGGGCAGCTGCTCGTCAAGATGCATGCTGCCGCGCTGAATCGCGGCGAGCTGATCCCCGGCGGACTCGTCAAGGGCGGTGCAGCGCGCCCCGCGGGTCTCGAAGGCGCAGGCGAAGTCGTCGCGCTCGGTCCGGGCGTCGGCGATCCGCGGCCGGGCAGCATCGTCATGGGACGTTGCGCAGGCGCATTCGCCGAGTACGTGGTGATGGACGCGCGCGAAGCGATGCCGGTGCCGCCGACGCTTGCGATCGCGGAAGCTGCGTCGGTGCCGCTCGTCTTCCTCGTCGTCCACGACATGCTGATCGCGCAGGGGCGTCTGCGCGCCGGCGAGTGGCTGCTCGTCTGCGGGGTCTCGTCGGGCGTCGGCGTCGCGGCGCTGCAGGCGGCGAAGGCGCTCGGCGCGCGCGTGATCGGCACCTCCGGTTCGGCGGAAAAGCTCGCGCGCCTGCGTGCGCTCGGCCTCGACGTCGCCATCGAGACGCGCGCGCCGACGTTCGCCGATGCGGTGCTGGAGGCGACCGACGGTCGCGGTGCCGACCTCGTCGTCAACGCGGTCGGTGGCTCGGTGTTCGCCGAGTGCCTGCGCTGCATGGCGTTCGAGGCGCGGCTGGCGACGGTCGGCTACGTCGATCGCGTGCTCGGCGCCGAGATCGACCTGCAGGCGCTGCACGCCAAGCGTCTCGTCCTGTTCGGCGTCTCCAACAAGCTGCGCAACGCCGACCAGCGCGCCGCCGGCGTGCCGGCGTTCTGCGCCGACCTGCTGCCGGCAATCGCCGACGGTCGCATCCGCCCGCTCGTCGACCGCGTCTTCCCGTTCGACGCGCTCGACGCGGCGCGGGCGTGCATGGAAGAGAACCGCCATCTCGGCAAGATCGTGCTGCGCATCGGCCGCTGAGGCCACCAGCCGCAGCGGAGAAGAGAAGACCCCATGTCTCGCCCCCGGCCGGCTTCGTGCACGCGACGTCGCGCGCTTGCTGCGGCAGGTGCGCTCGCGCTCGACGTCGTCGGCGCCGGCCGCGCGCACGCGCAGGCGTGGCCCGCGGCCAGGCCGATCCGCCTGGTCATCGGCTTCGCTCCCGGCGGCGCCGCCGACTACGTCGCGCGGACGCTGAACGAGCCGCTCGCGCGATCGCTCGGCCAGGCGGTCGTCGTCGAGAACCGCGCCGGCGCCGGCAGCAGCCTCGCCGCCGACTTCGTCGCGAAGGCGCCGGCCGACGGCTACACGCTCCTGATCGCGAGCCCGAGCTCGATCTCGGTGAACCCCTCGCTCAATCCGAAGCTGACGTACGCGAAGGACCTGCTGCCGGTGACGAAGCTGACGTCGTCGCCACTCGTTGTCGCGGTCCATCCCGACCTGCCGGTGCGCTCTCTGCAGGACCTCGTCGCGCTCGCGAAGAAGAAGCCGGGTTCGCTCAACTACACGTCGTCGGGCAACGGCTCGGCGCCGCACCTCGGCGCGGCGCACTTCAGCGCGGTGACCGGGGTCGAGATGGTCCACATCCCGTACAAGGGCGGCGCACCGGCGATCGCCGCGGTCGTCGCCGGCGACGCCCAGCTCACGTTCGGGACGCCGCCGTCGGTGCTGCCGATGGTGCAGGCGGGACGCCTGCGCGCCATCGCGGTGACGAGCCCGAACCGCACGCCGCTCGTGCCCGGCGTGCCCGGCACGGCGGAGTCGGGGCTGCCGAACTACAGCCTCTCGTTCTGGTACGGCCTCTTCGTCCCGGTCGGAACGCCGCCCGAGATCGTTCGCAAGCTCTTCGACGCCGCTCAGGACGCGTTGCAGCGCGCCGACGTCAAGGCGGTGCTCGCGCGCGAAGGCGCCGACAACGCGCCTTCGCGTTCGCCCGACGAGTTCGCCACGTTCCTCGAAGCCGACAACCGCTTCTGGGCCAAGCTCGTCAAGGACGCCGGCGTCAAGCCGGAGTGAAGGAGAAGCGGATGGACAACCAGCGACGATTCCTCGCCACGACGATCCTCGGCTGCGCCGCCGGCTCCGGCAACTCTGCGGCGTTCGCCGCGCGTCCCGTCGCGAGGAGCGCACCGGGGCCGACATTGCTCACCGTCAGCGGCGCGATCGGCACCGGCAATCGCGGCCCCTTCGATCCGGTGCTCGACCAGCTGATGGCCAAGCAGAAGGTCACGTTCAGCAAGGCGCAGACGTTCGACTTCGCAGCGATCGCGGCGCTGCCGGCGGTCACCATCAAGCCGACGCTCGAGTACGACGGCAAGCAGCACGTCCTCAGCGGCCCCCTGCTGCTCGATGTCGTCAAGGCGTGCGGCGCCAGGGTCGGCGAGAAGACGGCATTGTTCGTCCGCGCGATCGACGGCTACGCTGCGCAGATCGGCGCGGCCGACGCGCTCCGGCGTCGCTTCATCGTCGCCACCCACCTCGACGGCAAGCCGATGGCGCTCGGCGGTCTCGGCCCGCTGTGGACGCTCTTCGAAGCCGATGCGTTTCCCGACACCGCCGCGCTCCCGCTCGGTCAGCGCTTCGCCGGCTGCCCGTGGGCGACGTACCACGTCGAGGTTCGCGACGCGTAGCGGCGCGCCGGAGGCGCGCGCCCCTCCCTCTCGGAGGGAGGGATGGGGAGGGAGCAATCCTCGCCGCTGGTTGAAGCGCGCTACGCGCGCTTCAACCGGATATGCGCGAGCAGTCCGCCGTCGGTCGCGTTCGTGATCTCGAACGAGCCGCCCATCCGCGCCAGCGCCTTCTCGACGATCGCGAGGCCGAGCCCCGCGCCGGTCGCCGCGGTGCGCGCGGCGTCGCCGCGGAAGAACGGCGTCGTCAGCTGGTCGAGCTTCTTCGGGTCGACGCCCTGGCCGTGGTCGCGCACGGTGACGATCACCCACTGCCCGGTGCGCGCGAAGCTGACGACGACGCGTGCGATCCCGGTGTCGGTCGAGCGGCCGTAGCGGCGCGCGTTCTCGAACAGGTTCTGCAGCACCCGGCCGAGCTCGACGTCGTCGGCGAGCACGCGCGTGTCGGGTGCAACCTTCGACTGGATCCGGATCTGGCTGGTGTCGCGAAACGCCGCCGCCTCGCGCTGGACGATCGTCGCGACGTCGCACGGCACGAGCTTGACCTCGCCCGGGCGCGCGTAGTCCATGAACTTGTCGATGATCGCGTCGAGCTGGTCGATGTCCATCGCCATGTTCGACTTGGCTTCCTCGTCCTGCACGCTCATCTCGGCCTCGAGGCGCAGCCGCGACAGCGGCGTCCGCAGGTCGTGCGAAATGCCGGCGAGCATGACCGCGCGGTCCTGCTCGACCTTGGCGAGCTCGCGTGCCATCCGGTTGAAGCCCATGTTGACCTGGCGGATCTCGCTCGTCATCGTCGTCTCGTCCAAGCGCGAGTCGTACTCGCCCTCGCGGATCCGGCTGGCGGCGAACGAGAGGTCCTTGAGCGGCCGGTTGATCAGCCGCGCGATCCCGGCCGAGCCGAGCACGGTCGCGAGCAGCGCGATCGAGACCCAGAGGACGATCGTGCTCGTCGACATCGGGCCGACGCGCGTCGGGTCGACCTTCAGCCAGAACGAGTCGCGCGCGATCGTGAACCCGACCCACAGGCCCGGCGTCCCGTTCATCGAGCTGGCGACGATCGTGTCGGGGCCGAGCTGGTCGCGCAGCTCGCGCTCGATGACACGCTGGAAGCGGTCGACCTCGAACGGCTCCCACTGGTCGGTCGGCTCGCGCGGCGTCAGCTTGACCGACTCGAGCGTCGAGACGCTCTTGATGATCGCGATCCGGTTGATGCCGTCGGTGCCGAGCAGCGCGGCGCGGGTGATGTTGACGAGACTCGCGATCTGCTGCGCCGCCTGGATCGCGCGCGGCTCGAATTCGAGCGCGCGAAACGTCTGCACCCAGGCGAACACGCCGCTCGCGAGCAGCAGCGCGAGCAGGAAGAAGGTGCGCCAGAAAAGGCTGAGGGCGACGAACTTCTTGGCGACGCGCGGCGGCTGCGCCGCCTTCAGCCGTTCCGAAAGCGGAGTCGAGGAGGGCCGCTTCGCAGTCCGGGTCGCCACCTGGCGATCGTACTCAACGTCCGACGACGGCTCCGTCTCGGCGAACGATCGACCGCGTGAACGCGAGGGGCTGCGGGTCGCGCCCACGCATCAGTCAGGACGCGCCGTCCGGAACGAAGACGTAGCCGACCCCCCACACCGTCTGGATGTAGCGCGGCTGCGTCGGGTCGGGCTCGATCATCTTCCTCAGGCGCGAGATCTGGACGTCGAGGCTGCGGTCGAACGGCTCGAACTCGCGGCCGCGCGCGAGCTGCGCGAGCTTGTCGCGCGAGAGCGGCTGGCGCGGATGGCGCACGAGCGCCTTCAGCATCGAGAACTCGCCGGTCGTGAGCGCGATCTGCTCGCCGTCCTTGGTGAGGCGGCGCAGCGCGAGGTCGAACACGAACGGGCCGAAGGTCACGGTCTGCGCGTCGAGCGCCGGGGCGCCCGGCGCTTCCATCGCCGGCCGGCGACGCAGCACCGCGTGAATGCGCGCGAGCAGCTCGCGCGGGTTGAAGGGCTTGGGCAGATAGTCGTCGGCACCGACCTCGAGGCCGACGATGCGGTCGACGTCCTCGACCTTCGCAGTCAGCATGATGATCGGCGTCACGTCGTTGGCAGCGCGCAGCCGCCGGCAGATCGAGAGGCCGTCCTCGCCGGGCAGCATGAGGTCGAGGACGATGAGATGCACGGTCTCGCGCGTCAGCAAGCGATTCAGCGCCTTCGCATCTTCGGCAAGCAGGACTTCGAATCCCTCTTGGGTGAGGTAGCGCCGCAGCAGGTCGCGAATGCGGGCATCATCGTCGACGACGACGATCCGATCCGGGCGGGCGTTGGCAGCTGTGTTCATCGTTTCCCCATTTGTAACAATCGAGATTCTG
>Ga0070659_100002036_pt1 | contig 14461 bp, 16 predicted proteins | sample KBSC23metaG_FD_64666 | JGI IMG/M metagenome (GOLD analysis project Ga0070659, IMG submission 64666) | Corn rhizosphere microbial communities from Kellogg Biological Station, Michigan, USA - KBS C2-3 metaG | ecosystem: Host-associated > Plants > Roots > Rhizosphere > Soil ...
CCCCCACCCGTTTATCCAGACGGCACGACCGCTCGCATTTTGACACGCGCACCCGCGCCGCCGCGGCGATTCGGCTGGATACCTCCCTTGCGCGGCGATCGGTGCGCCGGTCATCGTGACGCGTGCTTCGATTCCGCCGCCTCGTGCTCGCCGCAACCGCCATTGCCTCGGCCGTCGTCGTACCGACGCACGCGCCGGCTGCCCAGATCCCAGCTGCGCAGCCGCCGGGCTTCACCGTTTCCGGCAACACGATCCTCGACCCGGCCGGCAAGACGTTCGTCATGCGCGGCGCGAACGTGCTGTACGACACCGAGCTCGACGGCTATGGCCGGACCGGCAGCGACGCGGGGCCGATGGTCGACATCTGGCACCTCAACACGGTGCGGGTGCTGGTCAGCGAGGACTTCTGGATCGGCAGCCAGCAGACGATCGACGGCGCCGCCAACCCGAACTACTGCCCCGCGTTCGCGGGTTACCAGGCGCGAATCGACGACTGGGTCACCCAGGCGACCGCGCGGCACATGCTGGTGCTGATCGACCTGCACACGAACGAGCTCGACGGCGTCATCCCGTGCACGACGACGGACAAGCCCAACCGCTGGACGATGGCGGACGAGGCGCTCGCGCCGACGTACTGGAAGCAGGTGGCGACGCGCTACGGCGCGAACCCGTACGTCGCGTTCGAGCCGTACAACGAGCCGCAGTGTCTGACGCCGCAGCAGTGGCTGCACGGCGGCTACGTCACGACCGACTCGTGCCACGGCGGCGGCGCGCGGTACCTCGCCGCGGGGATGCAGGAGCTGTACGACGTCATCCGCGCGACCGGTGCGCGCAACCTCGTCGTCGTCGACGGGGTGAAGGACAAGGACACGACGTTGGCCGCCGGCAAGACGAACAAGGGCATCAACCCGTCAGGCGGTTACGACGTGAGCTACGCGACGTCGACGCCGGTCGTCGGATTCAACGTCGTCTACGCGTCGCACCCGTATCTCGGCAACGACTGCGGGACGTGGCCGCCGAACATCGAGCAGAAGGTCGGCATCCCGTCGTTGGCGGTGCCGGTCGTCATCGACGAGTTCGGCAGCCGGTGCACGGTGAAGCCGTCGGACAACGGCGCGCCCGCGGCGTCGAAGTACGCCGAGGTCATCGCCTACGCCGAGTCGCATCACCTCGGCTGGGCGGCGTTCGCGTGGGGCAAGCACGACTGCTGGTACGACACGACCGGCACGTTCGAGTGCGACTACGGGTTGCTGAACAGCCTGAGCACGTGGATGCCCAGCCCGCAGGGTCGCCCGGTCTACGAAGACGCCGTCGCCCACGGCACCGCCGGCACCTAGCGGGCCGAATCGCCGAGTTGTCAGCATCACACGGGGCTATAGCCACCTGTGCTGCTGACAACTCGTGCGTCGTAGGGTGGCTCTCGTGTCCGAGAGCGAAAATCCCCGCATCCCTGCCCCTGAGCCGAAGCCGCACCGACCCCGGACCAACCGGGACTGGTGGCCGGACCAACTCGACCTTTCGGTGCTGCGCCAGCACGAGCCGCGGACGACCCCGCTGGGGGAGGACTTCGACTACGCGACGGAGTTCGCGACCCTCGACCTCGACGCGCTGAAGCGCGACCTGATCGACGTCATGACCACCTCGCAGGATTGGTGGCCGGCCGACTACGGGCACTACGGCCCGCTGCTGATCCGGATGGCCTGGCACGCCGCCGGCACCTACCGGACCGCCGACGGCCGCGGCGGCGGCGACGGCGGCGCGCAGCGGTTCGCGCCGCTGAACAGCTGGCCGGACAACGCCAACCTCGACAAGGCGCGCCGGCTGCTCTGGCCGGTCAAGGCGAAGTACGGCCGCAAGATCTCCTGGGCCGACCTGATCGTCTACGCCGGCAACGTCGCGATGGAGTCGATGGGCTTCACGACGTTCGGGTTCGGGTTCGGCCGCGAGGACCTGTGGGAGCCGGAGGAGATCTTCTGGGGTCCGGAGGACACCTGGCTCGGCGACGAGCGCTACAGCGGCGACCGCGAGCTGTCCGGCCCGCTCGGCGCGGTCCAGATGGGCCTCATCTACGTCAACCCGGAAGGCCCCAACGGCACCCCGGACCCGCTGGCCGCGGCCCGCGACATCCGCGAGACGTTCGGCCGGATGGCGATGAACGACGAGGAGACCGTCGCGCTGATCGTCGGCGGCCACACGTTCGGCAAGACGCACGGCGCGCACTCCGCCGACTACGTCGGGCCGGAACCCGAGGCGGCCGGGATCGAGCAGCAGGGCATCGGCTGGCTGAGCACCGCGGGCACGGGCAAGGGCAAGGACACCATCACGAGCGGGCTCGAAGGCGCGTGGACGCCGACCCCGACGGCGTGGGACAACTCGTTCCTCGAGACGCTGTACGGCTTCGAGTGGGAGCTGACGACCAGCCCGGCCGGTGCGAAGCAGTGGGTACCCACCGACCCGGCCGCGGCCGACCTGGTGCCGGACGCGCACGACCCGTCGGTGCGGCACGCGCCGGTCATGCTGACGACCGACCTCGCGCTGCGCTTCGACCCGAACTACGGGCAGATCACCAAGCGGTTCCTGGATCACCCGGATCAGCTCGCGGACGCGTTCGCGAAGGCCTGGTACAAGCTGCTGCACCGCGACATGGGCCCGGTCACGCGCTACCTCGGCCCGTGGGTGCCGGAGCCGCAGCTGTGGCAGGACCCGGTGCCGCCGGTCGACCACGAGCTGGTCTCGCCGGCGCACGTCGAGGAGCTCAAGCGCACGCTGCTCGCGTCGGGCCTGTCGATCGCGCAGCTCGTCACCACCGCATGGGCGTCGGCCGCGTCGTACCGCGGTACCGACAAGCGCGGCGGCGCGAACGGCGCCCGGATTCGCCTTGCGCCGCAACGGGATTGGGCCGTCAACGACCCGACCGAGCTGGCGAAGGTCCTCGCCCGGCTGACCGAGATCCAGGACGACTTCAACGCCGCCCAGTCCAAGGCGACCGAGTCCGGCGGCGTCCGCGTGTCGCTCGCCGACCTGATCGTGCTCGGCGGCTGCGCGGCGGTCGAGCAGGCGGCGACGAACGCCGGCGTCACCGTCAGCGTGCCGTTCACGCCGGGCCGCACCGACGCGACGCAAGAGCAGACCGACGTCGAGTCGTTCGCCGTGCTCGAACCGACCGCGGACGGCTTCCGCAACTACGTGCGCGACGGCGAGAAGCTGCCGGCCGAGCGCCTGCTGATCGACCGCGCGAACATGCTCACGCTGACCGCCGCGGAGACGACCGCGCTCGTCGGCGGCATGCGGGTGCTGACCGGCGCGTTCACCAGCCGGCCGGAAACGCTGACCAACGACTTCTTCGTCAACCTCCTCGACCCGGGCACCCAATGGAAGGTGTCGCAGTCGGTCGAGGGCGGCTACGACGGCACCGACCGGGCCACCGGAAGCCCCAAGTGGGCGGCGACCGCGGTCGACCTGGTGTTCGGCGCGAACGCGCAGCTGCGCGCGATCGCCGAGCTGTACGCCGCGGCCGACGGGCAGGACGTGTTCGTCCGCGACTTCGTCGCCGCGTGGGACAAGGTGATGATGCTCGACCGGTTCGACGTGCGGTCACGGTAGGGAGTCGGCGTCTCCGCGAGCTGGTAACCGGGACTTTCGGCCCTATCCGGGGCAGCCGCGTTGGCTGACTGTTAGCGGCAAGGACGACCACCTCGGAGGACGTCGTGATGCTGCTTGCCGCTCCGATCAACCTGAACCATCCAGGCCATTACCTGCACTGGGGCGTCGTGCAGATCTCGGTCGCGAACCTCGTCGTCGTCGCCGTGATGGTCGGCATCTTCGTCGCCGCGCTGCTGCTGCCCTTCCCGAATCGCAAGCGTCGGCGATGACGGCGCCCGCGGTGCAGCCGAGCTGGACCGGCCGCCTTCGGGGCCGGCTGGTCCGCGCGCTTCCGCCGGACCAGTTGTTGCCGGATCGGCAGCCGGTGTATGTCTCGTCGTGGATCTATGTGTTCGGTGTGCTCACGCTTGCTGCGTTCCTCGTCGTGCTCGTGACCGGCGGTTTGCTCGCGGTCGAAGGTCCGCAATGGTGGCACCGGTCCGACGCCGGGCACTTCGTCAACAGCCTGCACCTGTGGAGCGTCGAGCTGTTCATGGCGTTCATGGTCATCCACCTGTGGGGCAAGTTCTTCATGGCCGCGTGGCGTGGCCACCGCGCGATGACGTGGATCACCGGTTCACTCTGCTTTGTCGGTTCGATCGGTACGGCGTTCACCGGCTACCTCATCCAGTCGAACTTCGACGCGCAATGGATCAGCACCCAGGCGAAGGACGGACTGAATGCAGCCGGCATCGGCGCGTTCTTCAACGTCACCGACTTCGGCCAGATGCTGATGTGGCACGTCGCGTTGCTGCCGTTCGTCGTCGGCGTCATCATCGGCGTCCATATCCTGCAAGTCCGCAAGCGTGGCGTCGTACCACCGTTCGAGCTCGACCCGCTCGATCGGGTTGCTCCGGAACTGCGGTCGCAGCCATGACCGCTACCGCTGGCGTTCGCGTCGCCGAGAGCCGCGAGCGGCCGGAGAAGTGGGCTGGACGCACCCGCGAGTACGACCTCGTCAAAGAGTTCGTGGCGGCGCTCGTCGCCGTCAGCCTGCTGACCGTCCTGCTAGCGGCGCTGTTCTCGTCGCCGGACGAGCGACAGATCACGATCTCGACGTGGAGCCGGGCGGCGCCGAACGACTTCGTCCTGACCGCGGCTACCGAGATGGACGGCACCAGCGGTACGGCGACGTACGGCGCGCCGTACACGCACACGCCCGACGCGGCGCAGAAGATCGGGCCGGTCTCGTTGCAGCACATCGCCGGTGTCACCCACCCGATCGACACGGTGCACGACTTCGTCGTCGGGCCCCTCACGTCAGTCCCGGCCGACCCGACCCTCGCGGCCGCGCTGAGCCAGTGGTCGGCGGCGACGAGCACGCAGCAGCAGGCGTGGGCGGCCGGGTACGACGACGCGTTGACCAAGGCGCCGGACAACGATCCCACGAAGGTGGCCGCAGGCGACTACGGACCAATTCCGGTGATGCTGAACCGGATGTTGACGATGGCGCAGTCCGGCGGATTGGACGGCGCGTTGTTGGCGCAGAAGCAGTTCTTCGCCGTCGATTACACCAAGCCGTTGCTGTTCATCGCAGACGGCAGCTACCTCGAGGATCGCGCCCGTGCGGATCACCTCGGTGGCGATCAGTGGGGAATGATGAACGAGACCGGCAACTACCCGGGCCAGGCCTGGCTTTGGCTGTACACGTTCTGGTACCAGGTCGCGCCGTTCTCGACGTCCGGCAACGCCGACGCGTTGGTGTGGGGCCTGATGGCGTTGCTCACCGTCGGGCTGGTGCTCGTCCCGTTCATCCCGGGGATCCGATCGATCCCGCGCTGGATACCGGTGCACCGACTCATCTGGCGGGACTACTACCGGGCCTCCTAGCTCGTCGCGGCGTTCGCGGCCTAACCGATATTGACAATCAATTCGATTAGTGGGCTAGCCTCGGCGGTGTGCGCGCCGGCCTGACCTCGGTAGCCGCCGCCCTCGCTGTCGGCCTCGCGGGCGGCTGCGTCGTCGCACCCTCGTTGTCCGCGGACGCCGATGCCCGCGTCTTCGACGCCGTCGCGACGATCAGCGCGTGGGGGAGCATCCTCGCCCAGCTCGGCGGCGCGCACGTGCGCGAACACACCATCATCAGCAACCCCCACGTCGACCCGCACGACTACGAGCCGACGCCCGCGGACGGCCGGACGATCGCGACCGCGCGGCTGCTGCTCGTCAACGGCATCGGCTACGACCGCTGGGCCGCGAGGGCGGCCGCGGCCAACCCCGACTCGCATCGCGTCGACCTCGACGTCGGCAAGCTCGTCGGCGTCCGCACCGGCGGCAACCCGCACCGCTGGTACTCGCCCGCCGACGTCGCGACGGTCGCCGACGCGATCACCGCCGGTCTCAAGCGGATCGATCCCGCCGACGCGGCGTACTTCGACGAGCGGCGTACGGCGTTCGAGGCGCCGGGCCTGGCGACGTACCACCAGCTCATCGGCGAAATAAGAGCGGCGTACGGCGGCACTCCGATCGGCGCGAGCGAGAGCGTCGTCGTGCCGCTTGCCGAAGCGCTCGGCCTCGACGTGCGGACGCCCGCGTCGTTCCTCGCCGCGATCAGTCAGGGTGCCGAGCCGACCGCCGCCGACAAGACCACCATCGACCGGCAGATCGCGACGGGACAGATCGAGGTGTACGTCTACAACCGGCAGAACAGCACGCCGGACATCGCCGCACAGGTCGCGTCGGCGCGCGCGCACGGCATCCCGGTCGTGTCCGTCACCGAGACACTGACGCCGCCGACGGCGTCGTTCCAGGACTGGCAGGTGGCGCAGCTCGAGGCGTTGCGCGACGCGTTGCGTCAGGCGACCGGCCGATGAGTACGGCGGATCCCGTCGTCGAGACGCGGGACGCGTCGGCGCGCCGCGGCGGCCGGGTGGTGTGGTCGCACGTCGACGTCACCGTCCGGGCCGGGGAGTTCGTCGCGGTGCTCGGGCCGAACGGCGTTGGCAAGTCGACGTTCCTGCAGGTCGTGCTCGGCCTGCTGCCGGTGGCGTCCGGCGCGGTGCGGGTGCGCGGCGAGGCGCCGGGGCAGGCGAACCGGCGGATCGGCTACTTGCCGCAGCGGCACGCGTTCGCCGCCGGCACCCGGGTGCGCGGCGTCGACGTCGTACGGCTCGGCTGGGACGGTGACCGGTGGGGCGTGCCGTTGCCGTTCGGCGGCGCCCGGTCGAAGGCGGCGCGGGAACGCGTCGACGAAGTCGTCGAGCTGGTCGGCGCGAGCACGTTCGCGCACCGCCCGATCGGCGAGCTGTCGGGCGGCGAGCAGCAACGGCTGCTGATCGCGCAGGCACTGGTACGGAGGCCGGATCTGTTGTTGCTGGACGAGCCGCTCGATTCGCTCGACGTGACCAACCAGGCGAGCGTCAGTGCGCTGATCCAGCAGGTGTGCCGCAGCCAGGGCGTCGCGGTGTTGCTGGTCGCGCACGACGTCAATCCGATCCTTCCGTACCTCGACCAGGTTCTCTATCTCGCGCACGGCGGTGCCGTCATGGGCGCGCCGGAAGACGTCATCACGGCGGAGACGTTGACGATGCTCTATGGCACGCCGATCGACGTGCTCCAGGATCGCACCGGGCGGCTCGTCGTCGTCGGTCAGCCGGACACGCACGAGCACCACTGATGACCGCGCACCTGACGTGGAACCTCGTCTCCGACGTCCGCCAGTTGTTGCAGTTCCCGTTCATGGTCAACGCGTTGCGCGCGGGCACGATCGTCGCGATCGTCGCGGGCGCGATCGGCTATTTCATGGTGTTGCGCCGGGAGAGCTTCGCCGGGCACACGCTGGCACTGATCGGCTTTCCCGGCGCGGCCGGTGCCACCTGGCTCGGCGTCAACGAGAGCGTCGGTTTCTTCGGGTTCTGCGTTGCGGGCGCGCTTGTCATCGCGGCGCTGCCCGCCGACCGGGTCCGCGAGCAGAGTGCCGTCATCGGCACCGTGCAGTCGTTCGCGCTGGCGTGCGGGCTGCTGTTCGTGAGCCTGTACCACGGATTCCTGTCCGGCCTGAACGACCTGTTGTTCGGCACGATCATCGGCGTCAGCGGCACCCAGGTGCGCACCCTGCTGATCGCGGGCGCCGTCGTTCTGGTCGTGCTCGCGGTGATCGCGCGGCCGCTGCTGTTCGCGAGCGTCGACGCCGACGTCGCGCGGGCCCGCGGCGTGCGGGTGCGGCTCGTCGGCGCGGCGTTCCTGGTGCTGCTCGGCATCGCCGCCGCGGGGACCAGCCAGGTCACCGGCACCTTGCTGGTGTTCGCGTTGCTGGTCGCACCGGCGGCGACCGCGGTCCGGCTGACCGCGAACCCCTACGCCGGTGTCGCGCTGTCGATCGCGATCGCGGTCCTCGTCACCTGGCTCGGCGAGGGCATCGCGTACTTCTCGCCGTACCCGATCGGGTTCTGGGTGACGACGTTCGCGTTCGCCTTCTTCCTGCTGGCGAGCGGCTACCGCGCGCTCGCGGATCGGCGCCTCGCATGCTGACCCAGCCGTTCATGCAGCACGCGTTGCTGGCCGGCACCGCGGTCGCCGTGCTGTCCGGCATCGTCGGCTACTTCGTCGTGCTGCGCGGCCAGGTCTTCGCCGGCGACGCGCTGTCGCACGTCGCCTACACCGGCGCGCTGGCTGCGCTCGCCGCCGGCGTCGACCTGCGGCTCGGCCTGTTCGTCGCGACGGTCGGCGTCGGTGCGGTTCTCGGCCTGCTCGGCGGTCGCGGCGTCGCGGACGACGTGGTGATCGGTACGACGTTCGCCTGGGTGCTCGGGCTGGGGGTGTTCTTCCTCGCGCTGTTCACCACGCGGCACGCGAGCGGCAACTCGGCGGCCAGTGTCACCGTGTTGTTCGGCTCGATCTTCGGGATCGGCGCGGGTGCCGCGGTCACCGCCGCGGTCGTCGCCGTAGCGCTCGTCGTGCTGGTGCTGGCGATGGCCCGGCCGTTGCTGTTCGCCAGCCTCGACCCGGCGGTGGCGGCGGCCCGCGGCGTGCCGGTCCGACTGCTGGGCCCGGTGTTCCTCGGCATCGTCGGCGCGAGCGCGGCGGAGGCGAGCCAGGTCGTCGGGGCGCTGCTGCTGTTCGGGTTGCTGGCCGCACCGGCCGCGGCGGCGCAACGGCTGACCGACCGGCCGTGGCCCGGGCTCGCGCTGTCCGCCGGGCTGGCGACCCTCGCGGTGTGGGTCGGCCTGTCGCTCGCCTACGCGGTCCCGACGTTGCCGCCGAGCTTCACCATCCTGGCGACGGCTACGGCGCTTTACGCGCTGTCGGTGCCGCTGAGTGCTCTGGGCAGAGGCCGAACACCTCGACCGTGTGGCTGATCTCGGTGTAACCGGCGGCCGCGGCGACCCGCTCGGCCCACTGCTCGACCTCGGGACCCTCGACCTCGACCGACCGGCCGCACACCCGGCAGACGAGGTGGTGGTGATGCCCCTGGTCGACCTCGGCGGGGGAGCACAGCCGGTACTGCGCCTCGCCGTCCGGTCGGTGTACGACGTCGATCTCGCCGGCGTCGGCGAGCACCTTGAGGTGCCGGTAGACCGTCGTGAGACCGACCGACAAGCCTTGGTTGCGCAGCGCGCCGTACAGATCCTGCGCGGTCCGGAACCCGTCGGCGGTGCGCAGCACCTCGTCGATGGCCTCGCCCTGGCGGGTGACGCGGACCCGTCCACCGGACAACCGGCGCGCCGGCTCCGGGCTCACGGGAACTTGACGCCGGAGGACTGAACGAGACGAAGGAAGTCGGCGTAGCTGATGACGTCGCCGCGACTCGGTGCGTCGACGTGGACGGGCGTGCCGTAACGGCTGAACTTCAGATCGATCGTGCCGCTCGCCGACACCGCGCCGCTGAAGGACATGCGCATCCGCATCTTGCGCAACAGCTGGCCCGAGTCGAACCAGGCGTCGAGCGTCGGCGGCTTCATGTGGATGTTGGCCGTCAACTGGTCGAACTGGCTGCGTTCGGCCGGTGTCAACTTCATCTGCGCGAGCATCTGCTGCATGTTCTGCTGCATCTGCGCGAGGGTCGGCGTGACCTCGTAACCGGTCACCTTCACCCCGTCGACGGTCGACGTGCCGAGCGAGACCACCTTGTTGCCGCGCGCGGCCAGCAACCGCAACTGGGTCAGCGGGTCGCCGCTGCCCAGCTGGCCGGCTTGCTGCGCGACCGGCAGGGCGAGCCAATGCCGGCCGCCGGTGAGATCACCCAGGTCGTGACCGGCCATGTCGATGGCGAGGTACATCTGCCCGTCGACCATCAGCTCGCGCTCGGCGAGCGTCATGCCGTTGATCGGCATCGTCAGGTTCAGGGTCATCGCGGGAGTGGCGAAGTCCGCGATCCCGCTGCCGGTCATCGGGATCGAACGGCCGGCGGCGTTCACGGTCCCGCTGACCGTCACGACGGCACTGCGCTGGGCCAGCGTCTTCTGCGCGGCGCCGTAGACCAGTGCGGCGGCGTTCGCGTCCGAGCTCGACCCGCGCCCGATCGCGACCAGCACGATCCCGACCAGTGTGATCACCAGCGCTGCCGCGCCGACCGCGAGCCACGACGACGGCGTACCCGCGGCTCCGCCGCCCGCGCCGTGATCCGGGAGTACGTCGTGATCCGGGAGTACGTCGCGGTGCGGGGTGTCGACGATGTCGGCGGTGAGGTCCGACCAGCTCTGCGATCCGTCCACGGCAGGACGATATCGCCGACTTGCCCGGCATAGGCTCGGCTCCGTGCGTCTCGTCGTCGCGCGCTGCTCGGTCGACTACACCGGCCGGCTCTCCGCGCACCTGCCGCTCGCCACCCGGCTGCTCGTCTGCAAGGCGGACGGCAGCGTGCTCGTGCACTCCGACGCCGGCGGCTACAAGCCGCTCATGTGGATGTCGCCGCCGTGCGCGCTGCGCGAGGAGCCCGGCCGCTGGACGGTCACGAACAAGGCCAACGAGCAGCTCGCCATCACGATCGAGGCGATCGAGTCCGACACCGCTCACGACCTCGGCGTCGACCCGGGCCTGCAGAAGGACGGCGTCGAGGCGCACCTGCAACAACTGCTCGCCGACCGCTGCGAGGTTCTCGGCGCCGGCTGGACCCTGGTGCGGCGCGAGTACCCGACCGACATCGGCCCGGTCGACCTGCTCTGCCGCGACGCCGACGGTGCGCACGTCGCGGTGGAGATCAAGCGCCGCGGCGAGATCGACGGCGTCGAGCAGCTCGCCCGCTACCTCGAACGTCTCGACCGCGATCCGCTGTTGCGCCCGGTGCGCGGCGTCTTCGCCGCGCAGGAGATCAAGCCGCAGGCCCGCGTTCTCGCGACCGAACGCGGCATCGCCTGCCTCGTCCTCGACTACGACGAGCTGCGCGGCCTCGAGCCGAGCACGCCGCGACTCTGGTAGACACTCCCTCTCGTGACCTTCGAAACCGTCGGCGTCGTCGGGCTCGGCACCATGGGCGCCGGCATCGCGGAAGTGTTCGCGCGCGCCGGGCTCGCGGTCGTCGCGGTGGAGGCCACCGCCGACCTCGCCGCGCAGGGCCGCCAGCGGATCGACACCTCGCTGACCCGGGCCCGCGACCGCGGTCGCCTCGACCCCGCCGGCTACGACGCCGCGCTCGGCCGGCTCACGTTCACCGAGCGTCGCGCGGACCTGGCCGCCGCGGATCTCGTCGTCGAAGCGATCCCGGAACGGCTCGACCTGAAGGCGCAGTTGTTCGACGAGCTCGACGGCATCTGCCCGGTGCACACGGTCTTCGCCACCAACACCTCGTCGCTCCCGGTGACGAAGCTCGCGGCCGCGACCAAGCGGCCGGGCCGCGTCGTCGGCATGCATTTCTTCAACCCGGCGCCGGTCATGCGACTCGTCGAGGTCGTGCACACCGTGCTCACCGAACCCGACGTGGTCGCCGGCATCCGGGACCTCGCCGGCGCGGTGGGCAAGACGCCGGTCGTCGTCCGCGACCGCGCCGGCTTCGTCGCCAACGCGTTGCTGTTCGGCTACCTGAACGACGCCGCGCGGATGGCCGAGACCGGCCGCCGCAGCGTCGGCGAGATCGACCGGCTGGTCGTCGAGGCGACCGGGTTCCCGATGGGTCCGCTGACGCTGATGGATCTGATCGGGCTGGACGTCTGCGTCGAGGTCCTCGAGGTCATGTACGACGAGACCCGCGACCGCCGCTACGCCGCCGCGCCGCTGTTGAAGCGCCTCGTCATGGCCGGCCATCTCGGCCGGAAGTCGGGCCGCGGCTACTACTCCTACGCCGCGGGCGAGCCGACCGCGGCGGTCGACGTACCGGCCCTCGACCACGCCGTCGTGCCGCAGCGCGAGCAGCCGGGCTGGGTCGTCGAGTCGCTCGTCTACCCGCACCTCGACGACGCGGTCCGGATGCTCGACGACAACTACGCCGGCCGCGCGGACATCGACACCGCGATGCGGCTCGGTTGCGGTTACCCGCGTGGCCCGTTCGCGCTGCTGGACGAGCTCGGTCCGGTGAAGGTGGCGGATGCTCTCGACCGGCTCGGCTACCCGGCCTCGCCGCTGCTGCGCCACCTGTGAGCCCGCGCCGTACCGGCCGCCGTCGCGACGACGAGCCGCCGCCGTTGCGGACCGAAGGCGTCCCTGTCCTGGAGGCGCACCCCGACGGCGACTGGTACGTGCGGACGATGACGGGGACCGCCGCGGTCAAGACCTACCGCTGCCCCGGGTGCGATCACGAGATCACCCCGGGGCAGCCACACCTGGTGTGCTGGCGGTCCGGCGACGAGGGCAACCGGCGGCACTGGCACCGGCCGTGTTGGCAGGCCCGCGACCGCCGGCGCCTGCGCTAGCTCGCGAGCCCCCGGCGGCGGCGCCGGGCCGCGACGGCCAGCGTCGTACCGCCGCCGAGCAGCGCGAGCCCGGCCGCGGTCATGAGTCCGATCTCGGCACCGGTGAACGGGAGTGCGGTCGAGGTGCCGAGGACCGACGCGGCCGGAGTGCCGTTGCGGGTGAACTTCTCGCCCAACACCGAGGTCGTGGCGGCGGGAGTTGTCGTCTTCGTCGTTCCGGTCCCCTCCACCGTCGTACCGGTGCCGCCGACCTCCGGAGCAGTAGCGCAGGGCTCGATCCAGAACACCTTGCTCTTCTTGCCGCCCGGCTCGTTCGTCGCGACGGTCATCTTCACGTGGTAGCCCTGGTGCGCCGGAGCGCCGAGCGTGGTCACCCCGAGGTCGTCGGCGGTGTAGGTCAACTCGTCGTCGAAGTCGTTGCCGGCCCCGCTCGCGTCGTCGTCGCTGACCACGCCGGTCCAGGTGCCGCCGAGCGCGGTGTCCTTGCCGGTCGGCGCCTGCCCGGCGAACGACACGGTGACGGTCTGGCCGGCGTCGAAGCCGAACAGGTCGACCGCAAAGTCGCAGCTCACGTGCGGCACGTTGTGCGGGCTGTGGTCACCCGCGACGTCGTGGATGAAGACGGTTCCGTTGTTGCCCGGCGGGTTGTGCCCGTCCGAGTCGGTGCTGCTCGTCGGGCTGGTCTCGGACGCCCCGTGGCCGCCCGAGCTGTGCGCGGCCGCGGCGGTCGCGCCGTCCGAGTGCGAGCGCTGCGAGCTGTGCGAGCCGGAAGCGCTGTGCGAGCCGGAAGCGCTGTGCGATCCGGACGCGCCGTGCGAGCCCTGCGAGTCGGCCAGGGCGGGTACGCCGGCGACCGCGGAGAGCGCGAGTGCCGCCCCGGCGATGCCTACCGTCGCGAACCGTCGTCGATCGCCGTGATCTGACCCGCTCATGTGCCGTCCTCCGCCTGGTCAAGTGACCCCGGACATTTCGGGCGTCACGTACTTGACCGGTCGATTCCCGGCTGCTATTGGGACGAAACGCCCACGGGCTAGGAGCGCGCCGCCTGCACCAGTTCGGTCAGCACCCCGCCCACGCTCTTCGGGTGCAGGAACGCGATCGCCGCGCCGAGCGAGCCGTGCCGCGGCCGCTCGTCGACCAGCCGCACGCCCTCATCCGCCAGCGCCGCCAGCGCGGCCGCGACGTCGTCGACGCCGTACCCGACGTGGTGCACGCCCTCGCCCCGGGCGGCCAGGAACTTGCCGACCGGGGTGTCCGGACCGAGCGGTTCGAGCAACTGCACGTACGACGCGCCCCCGGGCGCGTCCGCGACGTACAGCATCGCTTCGCGGACCCCCTGCGCCTCGTTGGTCTCGCGGCCGGCGACGGTCAGCCCGAACAGCGACGAGTAGAGGTCCACGGCCGCGTCGAGGTCGCGGACCGCGATGCCGACGTGGTCGATTCTGCGGACCGCCCACGGCGCTCGATCGGAATCTGTCACGCGGTTATCGTGGCAGCATGCCTGGCTCAGTCATCGTCTCAGGGGCGCGCACGCCCATCGGCAAGCTGCTCGGATCGCTTGCCCAGTTCCAAGCCGTCGACCTCGGCGGGATCGCGATCGAGGCGGCGCTGTCGCGCGCCGGCATCACCGGCGACCAGGTCGACTACGTCATCATGGGCCAGGTCCTGCAGGCCGGCGCCGGGCAGATCACCGCGCGGCAAGCGGCGGTCAAGGGCGGCGTCCCGATGACCGTCCCGGCGCTCACGATCAACAAGGTCTGCCTCTCCGGCCTCGACGCGATCGCCCTCGCGGACCAACTCATCGCCGCGGGTGAGTACGACGTCGTCGTCGCCGGCGGCATGGAGTCGATGACCAACGCGCCGCACCTGCTGGCGGGTGCGCGCAAGGGCTACAAGTACGGCAACGGCACGCTGCTCGACTCGATGGCGCACGACGGCTTGTTCTGCGCGTTCGACCAGGTGGCGATGGGCGAGTCGACGGAGCGCTACAACGCGAAGCTCGGCATCGGCCGCGAGGAGCAGGACGCGTTCGCCGC
>Ga0070659_100002038_pt1 | contig 14446 bp, 13 predicted proteins | sample KBSC23metaG_FD_64666 | JGI IMG/M metagenome (GOLD analysis project Ga0070659, IMG submission 64666) | Corn rhizosphere microbial communities from Kellogg Biological Station, Michigan, USA - KBS C2-3 metaG | ecosystem: Host-associated > Plants > Roots > Rhizosphere > Soil ...
GTCGCCCACTTCCACGTGGCCGGCAATCTGCGCGTTGCTCGAGAACACCGTGTGGTTGCCCACGCGGCAATCGTGCGCGATATGCACGTACGCCATGATCCAGTTGTCGTCGCCGATGGACGTGATACCGGCGTCCTGCGCCGTACCGGTGTGGATCGTGGTGAATTCGCGAATGGTGTTGCGATCGCCAACGATGAGTTGCGTCGGCTCGTCGCGGTACTTCATGTCCTGCGGGCGGCCGCCCACTGACGCGAAGTGACCGATGCTGTTATCGAGACCCAGCGTCGTGTACCCCTCAACCACCGTGTGGTGGCCAACGCGCGTGCCCGCGCCCATACGCACATTCGGGCCCACGACCGTGAACGCGCCGATCTCGACGCTCGAGTCCAGCTCGGCCTTCGGATCAATCTGCGCAGTCGGATGGATCTTCTGTGCTTGCGTCATGCCTCGCCCTTGGACTTGTCTTCGCGCACGGCACACATGATTTCGGCTTCCACGGCCACTTCACCGTCAACCTTGCCGTACACCTTGAACTTCCACATGCCACTCTTCGAGCGCAGCAGTTCGGCCGTCATGACGAGCTGGTCGCCCGGCGTCACCTGGCGCTTGAAGCGCGCGCCGTCGATGCTCACAAACAGGTAAAGCTGGTTTTCCTTGCGCTCGTGATCGGCTTCGCCAAAGGTCAGCAGCGCTGCGGTTTGTGCCAGCGCTTCGAGCATCAACACGCCCGGCATCACCGGGTGCCCCGGGAAATGCCCGTTGAAGAACGGCTCGTTGAACGTGACGTTCTTGATGGCCGTAATCGACTTGCGCGGCTCCAGCGAAATCACGCGATCGACCAGCAGCATCGGGTAGCGATGCGGCAGCAGGTCGAGAATCTTCTTGATGTTGAAATCGCTGACGAGGCTGGTCGTCGCGCTCGTCGCATTTGTTGCTTCGGTCATGATTGTTGCCGCAGGTCTTTGACCTGCTGTTCCAGTTGTTGCAACCGTTCGCGCATGCGCGTCAGGCCTCGGACGATGGCCGCGTTACGTTCCCAGTCGCCATGCGGCATGAAGGGGAAAACGCTGGTGAAATGGCCACCGGGTTTGGTAATCGATTTGGTGATGGACGTGCCGCCCGAGACGGTCACGCGATCGGCAATCGTCAGGTGGCCAGCAAAATTGGCTGCGCCGCCGATGATGCAATAGCGCCCGATTTTCGTGCTGCCCGAAATGGCCGCACAGCCCGCGATAACGGTATAGGCGCCCACGTGCACGTTATGCGCGATCTGCACCTGGTTGTCGATCTTGCACCCTTGCTCGACCACCGTGTCGGCCAAGGCGCCACGATCGATGGCGGTGTTCGCACCGATCTCCACGTCGTCGCCGATCACAGCTCGACCGGTCTGCGGAATCTTCACCCACTCGCCGCCCTGCGGGCCGAAGTCCGGTGCAAAGCCGAAGCCATCCGCGCCGATCACCACACCGCTATGCAGGATGCAGCGCGCGCCGACCACGCAGCCGTGATAGATCGATACGTTCGCATAGAGCAGCGTGTCATCGCCAATGCGAGCACCTGCGCCAACGAAACTGTTGCCCGCGATACGCACGCGCTCGCCGAGCACCACGCCCGCTTCGATCGTCACGTTCGGCCCGATCGAGCACGATGCCGGCACCACGGCGCCCTGCTCAACGCTGGCGCTCGGATGAACACCCGGCACCACGGGGCGCGCAGCCAGCGCAACAAAGCGCTGGGCAACCCGCGCAAACGCAGCATATGGATTGGCTGCCACCAACCAGTTCCGGGCAGCAGCGTGGCCCTGGCTTTCAAGCGTTTCCAGATCACGGGGCGACACGATGATCGCGCCCGCACCTGATGTCACGGCTTGATTGAGGTACAGCGGATTGGAAAGGAAAGCGAGCTGATCGGCGCCGGCCTGATCCAGCGGCGCGATCGACTTGACGATCAGGCCTGCGTCACCCTGGACGGTCGCGCCAAGCGACGCGGCAAGTTCACCAAGCGAAAACGACATGCGAACAACCTCATTTCGCCGATTGCGAATTTAGCGTTTTGAGCACCTCGTCGGTGATGTCAATGCGCGGGTTCACGTAGACGGCTTCCTGCACGATCAGGTCGTACTTGCGCTGCTCGGCAATCGAGCGGATCACGCGGTTGGCGCGTTCGAGCACCTGAGCCAGCTCTTCATTGCGGCGCTGGTTCAGGTCTTCACGAAATTCGCGCTGCTTGCGTTGGAAGTCGCGATCCAGATCCGACAGCTCGCGCTGACGGCGGGTGCGGTCAGAATCGGCCAGCACGGCCGAATCCTTGTCGAGCTTGTCCGACATGCCTTTGAGCTTGGCCGCCATGTCCTGCAGTTCGCGGTCGCGCTTGGCGAATTCGGTTTCCAGCTTGGCCTGGGCAGCCTTGGCCGGTTGCGAGTCGCGCAGAATGCGCTCGGAATTGACGGCGGCGATGCGGGCTTCCTGCGCCGTGGCCGGCAGCGCAAAGCTGGCCGCGGCGATCGCGGCGAAAGCAGCGGACGCGCCCATGCGGGACAACGTGATGCGCGTGGATTTCATGATGAATGCAGTCATTAGAATGCAGTCCCGATCTGGAACTGGAAGCGTTGCGTTTGATCTTGGGCCTTGCGCTTGATCGGGAAGCCCATGCTGATCTTTAGGGGGCCGATCGGCGACAGCCACGACAGACCGAAACCGGTGGAGTAGCGCATGTCGCCGAACTTGTAGGGCTGGCCTTCGGCAAACACGTTACCGTAGTCGAAGAACGTGAACAGGCGGACGGTGCGGTCCACGCCCGAACCCGGCAGCGGGAAGATGAATTCCACGTTGCCGATGAACTTGCTGGAGCCACCGATCGCCACGCCGTTGGCGTCGCGCGGGCCCAGCGTGCTGGTTTCGTAACCGCGCACCGAACCGATACCGCCAGCGTAGTAGTTCTTGAAGATCGGGAAGTCCTTGCTGCCGTAGCCGTGGCCGTAACCGATTTCGTTGTTGAACGCCATCGTGAACGACTTCGACAGCGGATAGAAGTACTGGTGCTGATAGTACGCGCGGTAATAGGTAATGCCGCCCGGAACACCGATTTCCAAGTTGGCCTGCTGATAGCGGCCGCGGGTCGGGACCAGCGCGCTGTCACGCTGGTCTTTCGACCAACCGATCGTGAACGGGAAGTTGTTCGTCACGCCGCCGTTCTTGGCCACCCAGTTCTGGTAGGCCAACGGCGTATTGCTCGTCACGTCGATCGTCGTACGCTCGTAGCCGAGACCGAAGAATACCGTGTCGGTTTCGGAGAACGGCACGCCGAACTTGAGGTTGCCGCCCTGTTGCACGACGCGGTAGTCCTGGTCACCCGTGTAGTACAACGGGCGGTACGTACGGTAGTACAGCTCGGTCGAGCGGCTGATACCGTCAGCCGTGAAGTACGGATCGTACTGCGTCACGGCAATCGTACGGTTGGACTTAGACGTATTCACATCGAGACCCAGGCTGGTACCCGAGCCAAACACGTTGTCCTGGCGGATACCGGCCGACAGCACCAGCTTGTCCGTCGACGAGAAGCCCACCCCCAGGTTGATCTGGCCGGTCGGCTTTTCGGTCACGTTGACGTTCACATCCACCTGGTCGGACGTGCCCGGCACGTCTTCGGTGGTGATGTTCGCATCGGTGAAATAGCCCGTGCGGTTGACGCGGTTCTGCGAGAGCTGCAGCTTCTCGCCGTCGAACCACGAGGCTTCCATCTGGCGCATCTCACGACGCACGACTTCATCGCGGGTCTTGCTGTTGCCGACCACGTTGACGCGGCGCACGTACACACGGCGGCCCGGATCGACCACCAGCGTGAGCGCAACCGTGCGGTCCTTCTGGTTGATCTGCGGCTGCGGGTTGATCGTCGCGAAGGCGTAACCGTACGTGCCGAGCAGATCGGTGATCGACTTGGTCGTCGACGACAGCTTGGCCGAGGAGAACACGTCGCCCGACTTGAGCTTGATGAGCTTCTCCATCTCAGCCTGCTTGCCCAGCAGCTCGCCGGTCAGCTTGATGTCCGATACCTTGTACTGCTCACCCTCGTGGATGTTCAGCGTCAGGTAGATGTCCTTCTTGTCCGGCGTGATGGAGACCTGGGTCGACTCGATGGCGAATTCCAGGTAGCCGCGATCCAGATAGAACGAGCGCAGCGCTTCCAGGTCAGCCGTCAGCTTCTGCTTCGAATACAGATCGTTCTTGGTGTACCACGACAGCCAGTTCGGCGTGGACAGCTGCATTTCGTCGCGCAGGTCGCCTTCCTTGAAGGCCTTGTTGCCGACGATGTTGATCTGGCGAATCTTGGCGGTCGGGCCTTCGTCCACCGTGAAGGTGATCGACACACGGTTGGCATCGACCGGCGTAACGGTGGTCGACACCTCGGCGGCGTAGTAGCCGCGCGAAACGTATTGGCGCTTGATTTCCTGCTCAGCGCGGTCGATCAGCGACTTGTCGTAGTAGCGCGCTTCGGCTACGCCCACGCCACGCAGCGTGCGGCGCAGCGCCTCCTTGTCGAACTCCTTGAAGCCGATGAACTCGAGCTGCGAGATGGCCGGACGCTCTTCCACGCGCACCACCAGCACATTGCCTTCGGCGCGGATCTGCACGTCCTTGAAGAAGCCGGTGTTGTAGAGCGCGCGGATCGACTCGGCGCCCTTCTCGTCGGTGAAGGTCTCACCCACCTTCACGGGCAGATAACCGAATACGGTGCCCGGCTCGACGCGCTGCACCCCCTCCACGCGAATGTCTTTGACGACGAACGGCTCCACTGCATGAGCCTGACCGGCAGTAACGGTCAGGACGGAAGCCGCCAGCACGCTGAGCGGGAAGCGATGTTGTCTGATCAATCTAATCCCCTAGTTGGATTCAATCGGAATCCACTTCTGAGTGTTTTCAAAACCCTGAGTTGCCCGCTCACGCCAGCAGCAACGATGTGGCTTGCCGATAAAGCTTGTAATACGGCCTAGCCCCGAGTCAGAAACAACCGACTCAAATCGTTGTACAAGGCGAGCGAAGTGAGAAGCAGGATGCAGGCGACGCCGATCTTCTGAAGGACTGCTTGCCAGGATTCCGGCACGGGTCGGCCTGTCAAAAATTCCACGCAATAATACAGCAAATGCCCCCCATCCAATACCGGAACGGGCAATAAGTTCAGGACGCCGAGGCTGACGCTGATCAACGCAAGAAAGCTCACAAACGTCTGCCAGCCAAGGCTTGCCGCCTTGCCCGCGAAGTCCGCCACCGTGATCGGTCCGCTCAGATTCTGCAGCGATGCCTGACCCACGATCATCTTGCCCAGCACCTGCAGCGACAGCACCGAGGTCTGCCAGACTTCGCGCACCGCGTGGCCGAAGGCGGCCATCGGCTCGTCGCGCATCAACGCGGTTTCCACCTTCTGGTTGAGCTGAGCGCCCAGCTTGCCGATCTTGGGCCCGGTCGGGTTCTTGGGATCCGCATCGGCATCGGGTCGAACGGGCAGCGTCAGGGGCTCGCCATTGCGGAGGATATCGATCGATGCGTTCTGCTCGGGCATGGCGCGGATCTGGCGGATCAGGTCCATCGCCTGATCGGCCGGCTGGCCAGCAAAGCGAACAATCTGGTCGCCAGCCTTCAACCCGGCGCGCGCGGCTGCACTGGAGGGCAAAACGTCGACGATAGTGACAGGGCCGCCCAGCAGGCGCAGACCGATCTGGTCGATCACGTCGGCCTGCGGTGTGCGGGCCGCGCTCGGCAAGCCCTGCAGACGGACGGCGCGCTCAACACCGTCGGTGCCGCGTACTTGTACCAGCGCGTCATGCCCACCAATACCGGCGGAGTACAGACGCATACGCACATCGTTCCAGCTGCGCACAGGCGTCGGCACGTCACTCTCCGTACCAATGGCAACCACGCGGTCCTTGGCACGCAGGTCGGCCTGGGCCGCGATGCTGCCCGGCGGAGGCGCACCAAGGATGGGCAACGGCTCGATCGCCCCAACCCATGCCAGCCCCGCATACAGGACGATCGCCAACAGGAAATTGGCGATCGGGCCGGCAGCCACGATGGCGAATCGCTTGTAGACAGGCTGGTGGTCAAAGGTGCGCGGCAGGTCTTCGGGCAGGATGGGCGGGTCTTTCTCAGGATCTCGCGAACCCTCGCCCAGCATCTTGACGTAGCCGCCCAGCGGAATGGCGCAAATCGTCCATTCGGTGCGGTCGGGACCGCGGCCTACGTGGCGGAACAGCACCTTGCCAAAACCAACGGAAAACCGAAGCACCTTCACACCGCACAGGCGCGCGACGCTGTAGTGGCCCAGCTCGTGAATGACGATCAGTACCGCGATCGCAAAGACAAACGCTAAAACGGTCTGCAAGAACCTTCTCCGGATGCACTGAAGGGCACGCGCGGGAGTTCGCCCCGCGCGAACCCGCTATGTTACCCGCTCGCTCTGACAGGGCGCTTTCACGCGGCCGGCAGATGTGCGCATGCGGTCGCGATATAGCGCTCGGCTTGCTCACGCGCTTGCGCGTCAGCGGCAAAAACGGTGTCGAGCGAATCGGCCGGTACGATCGAGGCGCGGGCGAGTGTGTCGCCCACCACGGCTGCAATCTCGGTGAATCGGATGCGGCGCTGCAAAAATGCTTCAACAGCCACCTCGTTGGCCGCGTTCAGCACCGCAGGTGCCGTGCCACCGGCACGCAGCGCATCAAAAGCCAGCGCCAGACAGGGGAAGCGGCGCAGGTCCGGCGCCTCGAACGTCAACGTGCCCGTGGCCGCAAGGTCCAGCAGCGGCACGCCTGCCTCGATGCGCTCGGGATAGGCTAGCCCGTAGGCAATCGGCGTTCGCATATCTGGATTGCCGAGCTGCGCTAGCACCGAGCCATCGTCATAACCGACCATCGAGTGGATCACACTCTGCGGGTGGATCAGCACTTCGAGACGCTCAACCGGCACGCCGAACAGCCAGTGCGCCTCGATCACCTCCAGCCCTTTGTTCATCATGGTGGCCGAGTCGACGGAGATCTTGCGTCCCATGACCCAGTTCGGATGAGCGCAGGCCTGATCGGGCGTGACATCGGCGAGGGCGTCGACAGAGCGCGTGCGGAACGGACCACCCGAGGCCGTCAGCACGATGCGCGACACGCCTCGCCCGAACTGCGGGGCCTGCTGCGGCAGAGACTGGAAGATTGCGTTGTGTTCGCTATCGATCGGGAGGACGGTGGCGCCATGCTGACGCACGGCGTCCATGAAGAGCGCGCCGGACATCACCAGCGCTTCCTTGTTGGCCAGCAGCACGCGCTTGCCCGCGCGCACGGCGGCGAGCGTCGGACGCAGACCGGCCGCGCCCACGATGGCGGCCATGACGGCATCGCAATCGGGGTGGGCAGCGGCCTCCTCCAGCGCCTCAGCGCCGAAGCGGATATCGATGCCTGTGGCATCTGCGCCAAGTTGATCGCGCAGTGCAGCGGCAGCGGCCGCAGAGCCGAGCACCGCCACCTGGGGGCGGAACTCGCGGCACAGCGCGGCCAGCTTGTCGGCCTGCGCGTTGGCGGTCAGCGCAAAGACACGATACTTGTCGGGATGACGGCGCACCACGTCGAGCGTGCTGTCGCCAATGGAGCCGGTGGCGCCAAGAACGGTCAAGCGCATCATGTTCAGACGCCTCAGGAAATCAGCAACGCGGCCAGCGGAAAGACCGGCAGCAGCGCATCAATACGGTCGAGCACACCGCCGTGGCCAGGCAACAGGCGGCTGCTGTCCTTCATGCCGACCTGGCGCTTGAGCAGGGATTCAAACAAGTCGCCGCCGATGCTCGCGGCCACCAGCACGATGGTCAGCGCCAATGCGACGACCGCACCGCGCTGGTCGAACTCATGCGAGAACCACGTCGGGGCAAACCAATGCGTGACGCCGGCCACGGTGGCGATCACCGCAACAAGCACCGCACCGCCGATCGCGCCTTCCCATGATTTGCCGGGGCTGATGGTCGGGGCCAACTTGCGACGGCCGATAGCCTTGCCAACAAAATAGGCACCCACGTCAGCCGCCCACACGAGCACTGCCACCGAGAGCAGGAAGGCAATACCATGCGCGCGCAACTCCATGGCCGCATGCACGAACGCCGGCAACATCATCAGACCCAGCAGCGTGAAGATGACCTTGCGCGTGCCGTGCAACTCGCGCACGCCGCCGGCCAGCAAGCCCCAAGCGACCACCCACGCGATCACCGCGCCGTAGAACAGCGGCCGCACATCGCCACGCATGGGAATGTCGTGCCACGCAATCGTCAGCAAGACCACGACTGCCGCATACACGATCGGCCCCCACCAACCCGGCAGGCGCACCAGACGCCCCCACTCCCACGCGGCCAGCGCAGCAAACACCGTCACCAGCCCGGCCAGGCCGGCGGGCGGCGCGAAGAACAGAATGGGTAGGATGACAATCAGCAGGCAGACAGCGGTAATCACGCGAGTCAGCAGCATGTGTCAGGCTCCGGCGGATAGCGCGGGTGGAACGTCGGGCTCGAGCTGCGCACTGGTGCGGCCGAAGCGGCGCTCGCGGTTGCGATACCACGCAAAGGCGCGATCGAGCTCTGCAGCGTCGAAATCGGGCCAGTAGCGATCGGTGAAGTACAGCTCGGAATAGGCGAGCTGCCACAACAGGAAGTTGCTGATGCGCTGCTCGCCGCCGGTGCGGATGAACAGATCGGGTTCTGGCGCATAGGCCATTGCCATGTACGGCGCGAGCATCTCTTCGGTGATCGCCTCGGGCGCGATACCCGGCTGGGCCACCAGCAAAGCACGCATGGCTTGCAGGATGTCCCAGCGCCCGCCGTAGTTGGCAAGAATGGTGACCGTCAGCCCCTTGTTGTTTGCCGTCTTGGCCTCGGCCTCGCGAATCAGCAACTGGATGCGCGGGCTGAACGCCGAAAGGTCGCCGACCACGCGCAGGCGGATGCCGTTGTCGTGCAGCTTGCTCACTTCGCGACGCAACGCCGTCATGAACAGCTTCATCAGGAAGGTGACTTCTTCGGCCGGGCGCCGCCAGTTCTCGGAACTGAAGGCAAACAGCGTCAGGTAACCGACGCCGCGGCGTGCTGCCGCCTCAACCGTTGCGCGCACGGCATCGAGACCACGGCTATGCCCCGCCACGCGTGGCAGATGGCGTTGGGTGGCCCAGCGGCCGTTGCCGTCCATGATGATGGCAACGTGGCGCGGCGTATCGGCGGTGTCGGGCACCGCCAGTGTGGAACTGATATGCATGAATCGAGTTTCCCACCACATGCGCCAATGCGCCGGCGGCGGGAGACGGCCTTACACCGTCATGATTTCCTTGTCTTTCTCGGCGACCAGCTTGTCGATCTCGGCGACGAACTTGTCGGTCAGCTTCTGGACGTCGTCGCCACCGCGGCGCTCGTCGTCTTCCGAGATGGCTTTGTCCTTGACCAGCTTCTTGAGCTGCTCGTTGGCATCGCGGCGCAGGTTACGCACAGCGACCTTGGCGTCTTCGCCCTCGCCCTTCACGACCTTGGTCAGCTCCTTGCGGCGCTCCTCAGTCAGCGCGGGCGTCGGAACGCGGATGATGTCACCCATGGTGGCCGGGTTCAGGCCCAGATCCGCTTCACGGATCGCCTTCTCCACAGCTTGCACCATCTTCTTTTCCCACGGCTGCACGCCGATCGTGCGCGCATCCACCAGGGTCACGTTGGCGACCTGGCTGATCGGCACCATCGAGCCGTAGTAGTCGACTTGCACGTGATCGAGCAGACCCGTATGGGCACGCCCAGTGCGGATCTTGGCTAGATCCGTCTTGAGAGCCTCGATCGACTTCTGCATCTTCTGCTCGGTATTCTTCTTGACATCGGCGACGCTCATACTTCCTCCGAACGATAACGGCGGTCTGCCTGACATGTGCCCCGGAACACGACACAGGGCACCGGCAAAACCAAAAAGACAATAGGCGATTTTACATGGAAGCCGCTCGCCAACGCCATTTACGCAGGGTCAGCGAACGGTAAAAAAGGCGCTGGTAACGATGCTTGACGCAGGCCTCAGACGTGCACCAGCGTGCCCTCGTCTTCACCCAGGATCACGCGCTTGAGTGCGCCCGGCTTCTGGATCGAGAACACCTTGATCGGCAGCTTCTGGTCACGGCACAGCGCGAATGCGGTCGCATCCATCACCTGCAGGTTGCGCGAGATGGCCTCATCGAAGGTAATGGTGGTGTAGCGCGTGGCGCTCGGGTCCTTCTTCGGATCGGCCGTGTAGACGCCATCGACCTTGGTGGCCTTGAGGACGATCTCGGCGCCGATTTCCGAACCACGCAATGCCGCTGCGGTGTCGGTGGTGAAGAATGGGTTGCCGGTGCCGGCCGCGAAGATCACGATCTTGCCCTCTTCCAACTGGCGGATCGCGCGCGGGCGGATGTACGGCTCGACCACCTGATCCAGGCGCAGCGCCGACTGCACACGACCTTCGAGGTTGGCGTGACGCATGGCGTCCTGCAGAGCCAGCGCGTTCATCATGGTGGCCAGCATGCCCATGTAGTCGGCCGTGGCGCGGTCCATGCCGGCTGCACCGCCCGCAACGCCACGGAAAATGTTGCCGCCGCCGATCACCACCGCCACCTGCACGCCCAGCTTCACGATTTCAGCGATGTCGTTGACCATCCCTTCGATGGTGCTGCGGTTGATGCCGAAGGCATCGTCGCCCATCAGGGCTTCGCCGGAAAGTTTGAGTAGAACGCGCTTATAGGCTGGCATGGAGATCCTCGTGACGATTCCTGGTACGGGAAACAGGAAAGGGGGAAATGACAGCTGCGGCAGATGAAACGGGAGGGGCGTTCATCTGGCAACCTTCTTGCGCGGGCATCGTCCGGGCCCAATGCCGGGACGATGCCCGCGCAAGCAGGCTGTACCTACAAACAGGGCACCTTGCGGTGCCCTGTTTGTTCAGCATTATACGATTGCGCCAATGGCGAAAAGTTGCCCCGCCGGCCTCGTTGGCCAGTCCTGGAGGGCCGATTTCCATGCCATCGGAAGCAATCGCTGCAGCATTACGCCTGTTGCTTTGCAGCTGCCACTTGAGCAGCCACTTCGGCAGCGAAGTCGTCTTGCTTCTTCTCGATGCCCTCGCCCACCACGTACAGCGTGAAAGCCTTCACGGTCGTGTTGGCAGCCTTGAGCATCTGCTCGACGGTCTGCTTGTCGTTCTTCACGAACGGCTGGTTCAGCAGCGAAACTTCCTTCAGGTACTTCTGCACGCTGCCTTCCACCATCTTGGCAACGATTTCAGCCGGCTTGCCCGATTCGGCAGCCTTCTGCTCGGCAACGCTACGCTCCTTGGCGACCAGCTCGGCCGGCACGTCATCAGCCGACAGCGACACCGGCTTCATAGCTGCAGCCTGCATTGCTGCGTCCTTGGCAGCCACTTCGTCGCCCTCGAACGCCACCATCACGCCGATGCGGGTGCCGTGCAGGTACGAGGTCAGCTTGCTGCCGTCGAAACGCTGGAAGCGACGGATCGTCATGTTCTCGCCGATCTTGCCGATCAGGCCCACGCGCACATCCTCAACGGTCGGGCCGAAGCCGTCTTGCGACAGCGGCAGCGCGCCGACAGCGGCGACATCCGCCGGGTTGTTCTTGGCGATCAGCGCAGCCACCGAGTTGGCAAAGGCCAGGAACGAATCGTTCTTCGAAACAAAGTCGGTTTCGCAGTTGATCTCGACCAGCGCACCGGTGGTGCCGTCCACGGCAGCCGCCACCACGCCTTCAGCGGTGATGCGGGAAGCAGCCTTGCCAGCCTTGTTGCCCAGCTTCACACGCAGAATCTCTTCGGCCTTGTCCAGGTTGCCTTCGGCTTCCGTCAGGGCCTTCTTGCATTCCATCATCGGTGCGTCGGTCTTCGCGCGCAGTTCTGCCACCATGCTTGCGGTAATTGCCGCCATTCTCATGCTCCTTGTTTCAGATCGTCGTCCAGTCGCGCGCGGAATCCATCCTCGCTTCGCGCCGTCCTGCCGTCCGGTTTCCATCCGGCCACCCCACGAAATACGACGTGCGTGGGACATCCGCATGACAAATTTCAAAAAAAAGGGGCGTTTGTTACGCGCCCCTGTCTGGCCATCAGCTTCGATGCAACGCATCCGCAGTGCATCACCGATATGGCCTGACGCGCTTCCCGCTCGGCAATGCGGCGGGGCGCGCCTTCTTGTGTTTTAGCCTTCTTGGACTTCGACGAAGTCGTCGCCGCCGCGAGCGGCTTCAACCACTTCCTGGACCGCGTTGGCGCGGCCTTCCAGGATCGCGTCGGCCACGCCGCGCACATACAGTGCAACAGCCTTGCTCGAGTCGTCGTTACCCGGAATGACGTAGTCGATACCTTCCGGCGAGTGGTTCGTGTCAACCACGCCGATCACCGGAATGCCCAGCTTGGCAGCTTCGGTCACGGCGATCTTGTGGTAGCCGACGTCCACCACGAAGATGGCGTCCGGAATGCCGCCCATGTCCTTGATACCGCCGATGGACTTCACCAGCTTGTCCATTTCGCGTTCGAACATCAGCGCTTCCTTCTTGCTCATGGTGTCGGTCGCGCCGGCTTCCTTGGCGACTTCCATGTCCTTCAGGCGCTTGATCGAGGTCTTGACCGTCTTGAAGTTGGTCAGCATGCCGCCGAGCCAGCGGCTGTCGACGAACGGCATACCTGCACGGGCAGCTTCTTCAGCCAGGATCTCGCGCGATTGGCGCTTCGTGCCGACAAACAGGATGGTGCCCCGGTTGGCTGCCAGTTGGCGCACGTACTTCAGTGCGTCCTGGTACATCGGCAGCGTCTTTTCCAGGTTGATGATGTGAATCTTGTTGCGATGGCCGAAAATGAAGGGGGCCATCTTCGGGTTCCAGAAGCGGGTTTGGTGGCCAAAGTGGACACCGGCTTCCAGCATTTCGCGCATGGTTACGGACATGAAATTCTCCAGTCGGGTTAGGTCTAAAGCCGCCTCAGACATCCCTCGCATGCGATACGAAAGACACCCGCGGTGAAGCGGCTCGCGATTTCAAGCGCCACCGGCCACACGGCCAGCGACTGCTTAGCCGGCGATTATAGCGACAAAAACCCAATCGACTCAAGACCTTCCGTGCATCGACTCGGAACCGGTGTAGCCCCTTCGGCGCTCTTTGGTGCGATAATTCAACCTTTAGCCACGACGCGGCGCATCGCGCGCCTGCGTGCAGATAGAGTCACAGCATGGCCGTTACCATTCACACCGCCGAAGACATTGCGCAGATGCGCGTGGCCTGCCGGCTTGCGTCCGAAGTCCTGGATTACATCACCCCGTTCGTAACGCCCGGCGTGACCACCGGCAAGCTGGATGCGCTATGTCATGCCTATATGCGTGACGTGCAAGGCACAGTGCCGGCCCCGCTGAACTACGCGCCGCCGGGCTACCCGCCCTTCCCCGCCTCGATCTGCACGTCGGTCAACGACGTGATCTGCCACGGCATTCCGGGCGACAAAGTGCTCAAGAACGGTGACATCGTCAATCTGGACATTACCGTCATCACCAAGGAAGGCTATTACGGCGATACCAGCCGTACCTTCATCGTTGGCGAGGGCTCCATCCTGGCCAAGCGACTGACGCAGGTGACGTTCGAATGCATGTGGAAGGGCATCGCTGCAGTGCGTCCGGGCGCGCGCCTGGGCGACATCGGCCACGTGATCCAGCAGCACGCCGAAGCCGCCGGCTACAGCGTGGTGCGCGAATACTGCGGCCACGGCATCGGCAAGGTATTCCACGCAGACCCGCAGATCCTGCACTACGGCCGCCCGGGCACCGGGATGGAGCTCAAGGCCGGCATGATCTTCACGATCGAACCGATGATCAACGCGGGCAAGCGCGACATCCGCACGATGCCTGACCAGTGGACCGTCAAGACCCGCGACCGTAGCCTGTCGGCGCAGTGGGAACACACCCTGCTGGTGACGGAAACCGGCTTTGAAGTGCTGACCGTCTCGGCGCTGACGCCGCCCGCACCGGAATTCGTGCACGAAGGCGCACCGGCCACGGCCTGATTCTGGCGGGCCAGCCGCGCGGAAAGCAGCGGCCACGTCGCCCTCGATCTCGTCCCGGCATCGGCCCAACTCTTGCAGCGACCGGCTCGTTCCGGTCGCTGTTTCATTCACGCTCCACTTATGCAAACCGCTGCCGCCGTCCCTGCCGAAGAAGCCCATCCGCGCGACGCCTTGAAGGCCGAGCGCGCGCATCTGTTCGCGCAGTTCGACCAGCACGCCAACGTTCAGCAGCTCGTGGCCAAGCTGGCCCGTGCGGTGGACCGCGCGCTGGTGCGGCTCTGGCAGGAAGAGCAGATGCCGGCCGACTGCTCGCTGATCGCCGTGGGCGGCTATGGGCGCGGCGAGCTGTTCCCGCACTCCGACGTCGACGTGCTGATCCTG
>Ga0070659_100002039_pt1 | contig 14442 bp, 17 predicted proteins | sample KBSC23metaG_FD_64666 | JGI IMG/M metagenome (GOLD analysis project Ga0070659, IMG submission 64666) | Corn rhizosphere microbial communities from Kellogg Biological Station, Michigan, USA - KBS C2-3 metaG | ecosystem: Host-associated > Plants > Roots > Rhizosphere > Soil ...
CCAGCGCGGCGGGCGCTTCTCGGCGAAGGCGCGGATGCCCTCGCGGAAGTCCTCGGAGGAAAAGCACGTTTCGCGCAGGGCAACCAGCCCCGCCTCCTGCTGCTCGGTCAGCTCGGCGGTGGCGTTGAGGAGTTCGATCGCCTGCTTGTTGCCGCGCATCGCAATCGGCGCGTTGCCGGCGATCGTCGCGGCGAGGTTGACCGACCTCAGCTCCAGCTCGTCGTCGGCGACGACTTCGTTGACGAGGCCGATGCTCTCGGCCCGGGCGGCGCCGAAGTTGCGGCCGGTGAGGAAGAGCTCCTTCGTCCGCGCCAGCCCGACCGTGTCGAGGAATTTGCGCAGGCCGGTGTGGCTGTAGATCAGCCCCAGTTTCGCCGGCGGCATCCCCAGTTTCGCGCCGGCGGCGCAGATCCGCAGGTCGCAGGTGACCGCCAGCTCGAGACCGCCGCCGATCGCGTGGCCGTTGACCGCGGCGACGGTCGGCCACGGGTGCCTGGCGATCGCCTCCATCGCCGCGTGAAAGGGGTGGGCGACCAGCGCCTCGGCGTCCTGCTCGAAGGACTCCTCCGCGATGCCGACGATGTCGTAGCCGGCGGAGAAGACGGGGGGCGCGCCGGTGATCAGCAGGCAGCGGATCTCGATCCCCCGGTCGAGCTGGGGGACGATCTCAGCGATCGCGTCAAGGACCTCGTGGTCAAGCGGGTTGCGCCGCTCGGGGTTGGAGATCGTCAGCCGGGCGACGGCTTCGGCCGGCTGGTCGAGGAGAAGCTTCCCACCCGCGAGCTGCTCTTCCATCGCTACTCCAGCACTACGAGGACGTCCCCTTCGCTCACGGACTGGCCCTCCTCGCAGCGGATCTCTCTGACGACGCCGTCGTCTTCGGCCTCGACCGGAATCTCCATCTTCATCGACTCGAGGATGACGACGGTGTCGCCGTCGGAGACCTCGTCGCCGACCGCGACCTCGATTTTCCAGACGTTGCCGGTGATGTGTGCCTCGATGTCTGCCATGGCCGGGGACAATATCCCGACGATGGGACCAAAGAACGCGGCGGGGGACGAAGGGGGGCTGGCGGCGATCGTCGCCGCCCACAATGAGGCCGACCGGGTGGGGGAGACGGTGCGGGCGCTGCGCGGGGTTTTTCCCGGGGCGCGGGTGTGGGTGGCGGACGACGCTTCCAGCGACGGCACCGCCGAGGTGGCGATGACGGCCGGGGCCGAGGTGGTGCGACGGGGGAAGCCGCACGGCAAGGGCGGCAACGTGACCGCGGCGGCCGAGGCGGCGCTGAGCGTCGAGCCGGCGCCGCTGGTGCTGCTCTGCGACGGCGATCTGGGAGCCTCGGCGGCGCAGCTGGCGCCGCTGGTCGAGGCGGTGCAGGGGGGTGAGTGCGACCTCGCCGTCGCCTCCTTCAGCCGCCGGGTCGGGGGCGGCTTCGGGATGGCGCTCGGCTTCGCCCGCTGGGCGATCCGCCGCCTCTGCGGCCTCGAAACCGTGGCCCCGATCTCCGGCCAGAGGGCGATGCGGGTCGAGGTCCTGCGCGCGGCGCTGCCCTTCGCCCGCGGCTACGGGATGGAGATCGGGATGACCGTCGACGCCGTCCGCGCCGGCTTCGAGCTGCGCGAGTACGAGCTGGACTTGGAGCACCGCGCCACCGGCAGGGACCTCAAAGGTTTCCTCCACCGCGCCGGCCAGCTGCGCGACTTCCTGCGGGTTTTCGTCTCACGTTTGCGTCCGGTGCGACGCGATTGACCGCATGACAAAGAATTTCCACTTCTGTGACCCACACGTGAATAAATGCCTCGTAGAGTGGGACCATGGAGGCGATGAGAGAAAAGTGGACCGACGAGCGGCTCGACGACATGAGCGCGCGGATGGCGGAAGGGTTCCAGCGTGTGGACGCTGACCTGCGTGAACTTCGCTCCGACATGAACAACCGGTTTGAAGCGATGCAACGGCTGATAATCCAGGTTGGTGGGGGATTGTTCGGAACCATGATCATCGGATTCCTCAGCCTCGTTCTGGCGCAGGGCTGAGCAGTCGCGACGTTCGCGTTAGCCTGGCAAGATGCGGAGACGGGGGAAGAGGGTCCTGGTACTCACCGCGCTGGTGGCGGTGTCTCTCTTCGCTGCTTCGCTGGCCAACGCGGAGTTGATTGAGCGCGGGGACCTCTTCGTCAAATTCGACGGCGGCATCGCCCCTAATTCGCTTCCACGGAACGTCAACGCGCCGATCGCGGTGCGGGTCGACGGCACGATCAGGACGCTCTCGGGCGACCGGCCACCGGCGCTGCGCTGGATCGCGATCGGAATCAACCGCGGCGGCAAGATCGACACCAAGGGGCTGCCGCTCTGCCGGCGCTCGCAGATCGAGCCGGCGACCAGCAAGGAAGCGCTGGCCGCCTGCGGGCCGGCGCTGGTCGGCGAAGGGCGCTACGTCGGCGCCGTCTCCCTCTCCGAACAGAGCGCCTTCCCCCTGCAAGGCCACATCCTCGCCTTCAACGCGATCGTCAACGGGCAGCGGGCGATCCTCGCCCACGTCTACGGCAGCAACCCGGTTCCCAACAGCCGCATCCTCGTCTTTCACATCCATAACTCGGGGGGCACCTTCCGGACGATCCTCACCGCCGCCCTTCCCGCCCGGCTCAACCGCTACGGCTATCTGAAGAAGATCACCCTCAACCTGCGGCGCAAGTTCGTCTACCGCGGCCGCATCCACAGCTACCTCACCGCCGCTTGCGCCGCGCCGCCCGGCATCAATATCGCCGCCTTCCCCTTCGTCCGCGTCTCGATGACCTTCTCCGACGGGCGCAAGCTGGCTTCGACCTTGACCCGCACCTGCCGCGTCCGGAAAAGCCATCGGTGATCCTCGCCATCGACCAGGGGACGACGGGTACCACCTGCCTCGTCTTCGACGGCGAAGGGGCGATCGCCGGCCGCGCCTACTCGGAGTTTGAGCAGTTCTTCCCGCGGCCGGGCTGGGTTGAGCACGACGCCAGCGAGATCTGGGAGGTGACGAGGCGGGTTGCCCGCGAGGCACTCGCCGACGCCAGCATTGGGGGGGCCGACCTCGATGCGATCGGGATCACCAATCAGCGCGAGACCGTCGTCGCCTGGGATCCGCAGACGGGTGAGCCGATCCACCGGGCGCTGGTCTGGCAGGACCGCCGCACGGCCGAGCGCTGCGGCGAGCTGAAGGCGGCCGGGCACGAGCCGCTGGTGCGAGAGCGGACCGGGCTGACGATCGACCCCTACTTCTCCGGCACCAAGATCGAGTGGCTGCTGCGCAACGCCGAGGGGGTGGAGCGGGCGGTCTTCGGCACGATCGACTCCTGGCTCCTCTTCAAGCTCACCGGCCAGCACGCCACCGACTACACGAACGCCTCGCGGACGCTGCTGTTCGACATCCGCAAGCTCGACTGGGACCCGGAGCTGTGCGATCTGCTCGGGGTTGACCCGGCGCGGTTGCCACAGCCCTACCCCTCGGCGCATGTCTTCGGCACCACCACCGAGTTCGGCGGCGAGGTGCCGGTGGCCGGGGTGGCCGGCGACCAGCAGGCGGCCCTCTTCGGCCAGGCCTGCCATCACCCGGGGATGGCGAAGAACACCTACGGCACCGGTAGCTTCGTTCTCCTCAACAGCGGCCCGCAGCCACCGCAGGTCCCCGATGGCCTGCTGGCGACGGTGGCCTGGGGTCTCGGCGACGAGGTCTCCTACGCGCTCGAGGCTTCGATCTTCGTCACCGGCGCCGCTGTGCAGTGGCTGCGCGACGGGCTCGGGGTGATCGCCGAGGCGGGGGAGACGGAGGCGCTGGCGGCCTCGCTCGACGCCAACGACGGAGTCTACTTTGTCCCCGCCCTGACCGGGCTCGGGTCGCCCTACTGGGACCCCTACGCGCGGGGGACGATCGTCGGCCTCACCCGCGGCAGCGGCCGCGCCCACCTGGCGCGGGCGGCGCTGGAGGCGATCGCCTACCAGACCGTCGACGCCGTGCGGGCGGAGGAGGAGGCCTGCGGCGAGCGGCTGGAGCTGCTGCGGGCCGACGGCGGCGCCAGCGTCAACCGCTGGCTGATGCAGTTCCAGGCCGACGTGCTGGGGGCGCCGGTCTCGGTGCCCCAGATCGCCGAGACGACCGCGCTCGGCGCCGCCTACCTGGCCGGGATCGCAACCGGCGCCTGGACGGTCGAGCAGGTAGGGCGGATGTGGCGCGAGGCCGACCGCTACGAGTCGCGGATGGAGGTGGCGCAGCGGGAGCAGCTACTGGCGGACTGGCGGCGGGCGCTGGAGCGCTCGCGCGGGTGGGCGTAACCGGGCGCGGCGCTACGGGGTAGGCAAGACACCGGCACTTCCACCCTGCAGGAGTTCGTCATGGCCGAGATGAAGCCACAGGTCTACAAGGACCCGCGCCCAGCGGAGTACTTCGAGCAGTTCCACGCGGCGGCGCGGAAGGGCGTCGGCTGGACCTACACCCTCGCTCGCATCGTCCTCACGATCCCGACGATCCTGATCTACCGGGTGCGGGCGATCGGGGTAAAGAACGTGCCCAAGGAGGGGCCGCTCCTGTTGGCCCCCAATCACTTCAGCCAGATGGACCACTTCTTCGCCGGCGTCTACCTGCGGCGGAAGATCCGCTTCATGGCCAAATCGCAGATGTTCGGTCCGCCCGTCCTCACCTACATCTACAAGCACGGCGGCGTCTTCCCGGTCCGCCGCGGCCACCACGACGAGGAGGCGATCGAGACCGCCCGCCTGCTGATCGAGCAGGAGGAAATGCTGCTCGTCTACGCCGAGGGCGGCCGCTCGCGCTCGCAGCGGCTGGGGGAGCCGAAACCGGGGATCGGCCGCATCGCCCTCGAAACCGGCGCCCCGATCGTCCCCGTCGCGATCCACGGCTCCGAGCGCGTGCGCAGCTGGAAGCGGCTGCGCTTCCCCAAGGTGACGATCCAGTACGGCGAGCCGCTCAGCTTCCCGGTCGAGGATTCACCGAGCCGCGAGCGCCAGCTCGAAGTCGCGACCGAGATTTTCGGCCACGTGCGCGAGATGTACGAAGCGTTGGCTACTCGTAGCGCTGCTCGATCCGGGCATAGAAGTCCGGATCATGACCTGGCGTGATCACCGCGTCGGGGAACTGACGGCGGAAGAGGCGCAGCTCCTGGATCGAGCGGCGCAGGTTGTGCGCGTCGTAGGGGCGCGGCGCCGCGGGCTCTGAGCCTTCGAGCTGGGCCAGCATGTAGACGGCGTCGCCGCCGATCACGAAGTCGCGCTCGGCTAGATGGGCGATCACCGACATGTGGCCGGGGCTGTGGCCGGGGGTGTAGGCGAGCCGGACCGAGCCGTCGCCGAAGAGGTCGAAGGTGCGGCCGAAGCCGGCGTAGGAGTTGATGTTGGCGCGGTCGAAGTCGATCGTGCGGTAGTCGAAGGCGTAGTCGAAGTGGGCGCGGCGGTAGCCGTTCAGCAGCGGGCTGGAGCCGCTGGTGGCGAAACGCCACTCGGTCTCGCTGACGACGAAGGTCGAGTTGGGGAACTCGGAGATCGCCGAGGCGTGGTCGAGGTGCAGGTGGGTCATCACCACGACCGGGAGCTCGCCCGGGTCGAGGCCGCGTTTGCGCAGCTGCGAGGGCACGTCTTCGCCCGGCTCCAGCGTCGGCCTGCCGAAGCGGGCGCCGAGCGAGCCGAAGTTCTGACCCGGGTCCGTGGCGATCGAGGGGTGGAGGCCGGTGTCGACGAGGATCGGGCCGGCGCTCGGGTGGCGGATCAGGAAAGCCGGGGCCGGTACCACGAAGGGCTTGCCGGCCACCAGCGCCTTGAGCAGCTTCGCGGTGAGGAAGCGGCCGCCGGGGCTGACCATCATCTCCCGCGGGAAGGTGACGTGGCCCGCCACCAGCGGTTCCACCGCGATGGCGGCGCCGCGGCTGCCGCCGGCAAGCGGCTCGTGCAGGGGGTGCGGTTCGACGTGAACGCTCATAGGAAGGGCCAATTTACGCGGCCCGGCGCGCGTATAGGCTTGCCCGTCGATGGCTGCAGGCGACCGTTCGCAGGTGTTCAGGGAGAGCCTTCTCGAGGGCCAGGTGTGCGCCGTGTCCGGCGCCGGCAGCGGCCTCGGGCGCGAGACGGCGCTGGAGCTGGCGCGGCTCGGCGCGACCGTCGTCGCCTGCGGGCGGCGCGAGGAGCCGCTGGCCGAGACGGCCGCGCTGGCGGCAGACCTGCCGGGCTCCTTCGGTTTTGAGACCCTCGACATCCGCGAGGAGGAGCCGGTCGGCCGCTTCTTCGACGGCTTGCTGGAGCGCCACGGCCGCCTCGACGTGCTCGTCAACAACGCCGGCGGCCAGTTCCTCAGCCCGGCCGAGGCGATCACGCCGAAAGGCTTCAAAACCGTGATCGACCTCAACGTGCTCGGCACCTGGCTGATGACCCACGCCGCCGCGACCAAGGCCTTCATCCCACAGGGCGGCGGCAAGGTCCTCAGCGTCACCCTCTCGCCCCACAACGGGATGCCGGGGATGGTCCACTCCGGCGCCGCCCGCGCCGCGGTCGAGAACATGATGCGGACGCTGGCGATCGAGTGGGCGCGGTTCGGGGTCAAGACCGTCGCCCTGGCCGCCGGCCAGTTCGCGACCGAGACGCTGCTGACCAAGTATCCGCAGGTGGTCGTCGACAACCTCGAGCGCTCGATCCCGATCGGCCGCGCCGGGCGACCGGAGGAGATGGCCTGGCTCGTCGCCTACCTCGCCTCCCCGGCCGGCGACTTCTTCTCCGGTACCACGATCACGATCGACGGCGCCCGCGACAACTGGGCGGGACCCTGGCCACCCCAGGCAATCACCACCGAGTCCGGCGATCCCGTAGCCGAGGAACGCAAGCCGCGCCCTGCCTCGGACTGACGCCGCGGGACTAAGCGCTTTCGGTAAGGAGTCCGGGTGACCCTCTTCACTCGCCTACCTGGCTGGACCCTCACCAGCCGTCCGAGATGGAAGTTGGGCCAGCGGCGCAAAACGTGAAGAGGGTCACCCGGACTCCAAGCCACACGCACTCCCGAGACAGCCCAGGGTGCGAAAGCTGTTCCAGCTCACCGAAACCGCGGAAATGCGCCTATACGACGATCAACCGCGGTTTCGCTGAAAGGAAGAGGAGTACCGGCCTCCTGTACCGCAACGCTTGGTCCCTTAGCCCTACCGAGGTTCGAGAACTACGATGGGGATCTCGCGGCCGGCGCGGGCGCGGTAGGTCTCGTAGGGGCGGTACATCTTCACGCCCTTCGCCCAGAGCCGCTCCCGCTCCTCCGGGTCGGTGACGACACGGGCGTGGACCCGGCGCCGCTCGGAGCCGATTTGGGCCACGGTGTCTGGGTGCGCTTTGAGGTTGTAGAGCCAGGCCGGGTGCTTGGGGAAGCCGCCTTTGGAGGCGATCACCGCGACGTTCTCGCCGTCCTCCACGTACTGCAGTGGCGAGGTGCGGTGGATGCCGCTCTTGGCGCCGACGTGGTCAAGCAGCAGGAAGCGGTTCGGCAGCCTGGGCACGGTGTGGCCAAGGCGCCCACCCGTCCTCTGGTAGAGGAACGTGTGGGCGCCCATGACGCGCCGGGTGACGGGCCAGATGCGGTCCGCCAGGTCGAGGTAGCGCGGCGAGCGCCGCGCCCCGGGGTCCTCGCTCAGGTGTACATCCCTCCAAACATGCCGCCGGTGACGTTTAGGACCTGGCCGTGCATGTAGTTCGCCAGCGGCGAGCAGAGGAACAGGACCGGGCCCGAGGCCTCCTCCGGGGTCGCGGGGCGGCCGAGCGGGATGATCGCCGAGGCCATCGCCCGCATCTGCTCGGGGATGCCGAGCTCGATCTTCTCGCCGGTCGGTGAGGTCATCTCTTCGCCGGCCTCTTTGGCGGCGGTGAGGCGGGTTTCGACGAAGCCGAAAGCGACCGCGTTGACGTTGATCTTGAACTGGCCCCACTCCTTGGCCAGCGTTTTCGTCAGCCCGACCACGCCCATCTTCGCTGCCGAGTAGTTGACCTGGCCGGCGTTGCCCATCATCCCCGAGGTCGAGGAGGTGTTGACGATCTTGCGGAAGACCTCTTTGCCTTCACCGCGCTCGGCCTTCGCCGCCTCGCGCCAGTGTGGGGCAAGTGCCCGGGCGACCCGGAAGGGGACGATCGTGTGGATGTCGAGCATCGCCTGGAACTGCTCGTCGGTCATCTTGTGGGCGACGCCGTCCCAGGTGTAGCCGGCGTTGTTGACGACGATGTCGACGGAGCCGAAGGCGTCCATCGCCGCCTTGACCAGCTCGTCGGCGGCACCGGTTTTGGTCAGGTCGCCGGCGTGGACCGCGGTCTCACCGCTGATCTCACCCGACGCCTGCTCGGCGACGTCGGCGTCGAGGTCGTTGATCAGCACCTTCGCGCCCTCGCTGACGAACAGCTCCGCGGTCGCGCGCCCGATGCCCCGGGCCGACCCGGTGACAATCGCCGCTTTTCCATCCAGAAGTCCCATTGAATCGCCTCTCTTATAAGTCGTGAAAAGTCGCGCCGGGAGGCTACAGGGATCTGACAATCCTGGTTGACTGGCCAGTCACTCGCCTAGGCGCCCGAGCGGCGCGTCAGAATGCGGTCGTGGGCGATGTCGGGAGCATCTTCGTGCTGGCGCTTGCGTCGATGTTCAACCCGACGCTGCTGGCGGCGACGACGCTGATGATGCTGCTGGCCGAGCCGAAGAAGCTGATGCTCGGCTACCTGCTCGGCGCCTACCTGACGAGCATCTCCCTCGGGCTGCTGATCGTCTTCTCGCTGCACGGCAGCAGCGCCACCAGCACCGCCCGCGCCTCGCTCACTCCGGCTGAGGACCTCGTCTTCGGGGCGATCGCGCTGACGGTCGGGATCGTGCTGCGGACCGGCCGGATGGACCGGATGCGAGAGCGCCGCCGCCGCAAGAAGGGGGATGCGAAGAAGGAATCGTGGCCGGAACGGATGCTCGGCCGGGGCTCGCCTCGGGTCACCTTCGCCGTCGGCGCGGCGCTGACGCTGCCGGGCGCCTCCTACCTGGTCGCCCTGGATCGGATCGCCAAGCTCGACACCGGACCGCCCGCGGCCGTGCTGCTGGTGATTGCCTTCTGCCTGATCCAGATGATGCTGCTGGAGGCGCCCCTGATCGGCTACGCGTTCGCGCCGGAGCGCACGCAGCAGGCGGTGGCGCGGTTCCGCGAGTGGGTCTCCCACAACGCCAAACGGGTGATCGGTAACGCGGCGATCGTGATCGGCGGGCTGTTGCTCTTACGCGGAGTGATCGAGCTGCTGCTCTGAGGGCCGGCGCTCGAGCTTGCCGATGCTCTCCAGGTAGCTGTCCAAAGCGGTCGCCTTTTCGCTGTCCTCGTAGACCTCGTAGGCGCGCATCTTGCCCCAGGCAAGGTGGCCCCAGATCACGTAGCGGTTTTCATAGACCCGCTCGCCGCTGGGCGCGTCGAGGTGGGTGATGCCGCGGACGCAGATGGTCTGGCGCCAGGGCCACCCCTTCATCACGACCTCCTCGGGGCGGATCTGGATGCCGACGTCGATGAAGCGCCGCAGCCACTGCTGCAGGTTCTCCTTGCCCTCGACCTCGCCGGCCCAGGAGTTGTTGCCGGGGAACGTGAAACGCACGTCCTCGGCGTACATCCGCACGGTCGGGCCCGGGTCGCCTTCGCTCATCTTCCGCATGTTGTGGGCGATCAACTTGCTTGCCAGCCAAGACAACATCGGCGCCTCCTCGCGTTGGATCTGGCTCCAACGTAGCGCGATTAGGCGGTGGTGGAGTGCCCGGAGCGACCGTCGAAGGGGCTGTGGGCAACTCCGGATGGCGCTCTGCCCGGCGACCGGCAAAATCGGTTCCAGTGACAGTTCTCGTCGCCTACGCATCCAAGCGCGGGTCCACCGCCGAGATCGCCGAGACCGTGGCGGCGACGCTGCGCCGGGCGGGCTTGGAGGTCGATTTGGAGTCGGTCGAGGAGGTGAAGGACATCGATCGGTATGACGCCGTCATCCTCGGCAGCGCCGTCTACATGAAGCGCTGGCGCGGGGATGCCCGCCACTTCCTCAAGAAGCACCGCAAGGCGCTGCGGCAGATACCTTTCTGGGTCTTCAGCTCCGGCCCGGTCGGCGACCCGGCCAACGACAACTCCGACTGGATGGAGCCGCCGAAACTGGCCGAGCAGGTCGAGGAGATGGGGGCCAGGGGGCACGTCGTCTTCGGCGGCAGCCTGCCGCTGCAGCCGCGGGGGATGATGGAGCGAGCGATGATCGAGGGGACGCCGAAGCAGTATCGCGACCGTCGCGACTGGAGCGAGATCCGCGAGTGGGCGGGCCAGGTCGCCTCCGAGCTGGTAGCGGTTCCCTCTAGGTAGAGGCTTGGGCAAGGGCGACGAGGTCGCGCGGGCGCAGCAGTGCGATCAGCGTCGAGCCGTCGACGATCGCCAGGCCGCCCTTGCGCAGCTTGACTCTGGCGCCGGTGAGGCGTGCGACCTCGCCAGAGAAGTCGGGCTCGTGGCCGACGAGGAGGACGTCGCCGCGCCCAGTGGTCAGCGAGAGCGAGTCGAAGGGTCCACCGCGGAGCTCGTCCGTGGTCTCGGGCTCGAGCTGAAGTCCCTCGCAAGCGAGTCGGGCGGTGTCTGCGGCGCGCACCTTCGGGCTGGTCAGGCAGGCGTCGATCTCGGCTCCCATTGCGGTCAGCGCCTCGCCCGCCGCCCGCGCCTGGCGCTCGCCCTTTGGCGTTAGCCGGCGCGCCGCATCGCCTTGGGCGTGATCTTCCTCAGCGTCTCCGTGTCTAAGGAAATAGAGCAATCTGCCGATGAATTTTGCAGGTAAATGCAGGTCAAACATTTGTTGGCATCAAGTTTTTAATTTGTTAGCCGATGCACATGATTAATATGCCCGCGATGTCATTCCGCCCCGGCCGCAAGCTCCTAGCCGGCGTGCTCGCGATCGTCGCTCTCTTGATAGCGCCGGCCGCTGCTTCGCCTGCCGGCCTAATCGTCATCTTCGGTTCCCACTCCGGGTCGACGCTGACCCTGAGCATGCACGGGAACAAGATCGTGGTCAAAGGCAAGATGGCCCGGCACCGCCACCCGGTCGGTTGCCGCACCCGCGGCCATCTCCGCGCCATCTGCCCGACTCGGGGCGAGTCCGCGATCGAAATTGACATGGGTCCCTCCGGCGACTTCGTCCGCGTCGCCGAACGACTGCCGATCCCGCTTACCGTCCACCTCGGCGCCGGCTCTGACAAGTTCATCGGCAACGGCGAGCGGGACACTTGCTACGGCGAAGGCTCACGCCGCAACCGCTGCGTCGGCGGCCCCGGAAACGACGTCTGCATTAGTGGCCCGCGCAACAGCGACTGCGTCGGCGGCACCGGCAACGACTACTGCCGCACCAGCACCGGCAGCGACGGCTGCTGGGGAGGGCCCGGCAACGACATCTGCATCATGGGCCCGGGTGAGGACGGCTGCCACGGCGAAGGTGGCAACGACCGCCTCTACGGCGGCGCCAACCCCGACCAGCTCTATGGCGGCGCCGGCTACGACTACTGCAACGGCGGCCCCGGCATCGGCAAGTCCCACGCCTGCAACGCCGGCCCCGGCCACTGACCCACGAGCCCCTACGCTCCCTAGGTGCCCCTGGCCCTAGGCCAACGCCTCCTCTTCCACCACCTCTTCCGCGGCGCCGGCTGGCTAGCCATGGTCGCGATCGTCGCAGTGATCCTCCTCCTGCGCTTCTGGCCGATGATCGCCACCTGGATCGAACAGCGCTGGTTCAAACGCTGACGACAAATCATTCCGCTAGGCTGCTAGCCATGGCAGATGTGCCAAAACCTCACAAGAGAGGAGAGGGTCCACCACCACCTCCACCTCCGATCCCAGGCTTCGGCCGAGGAGAGATCCGCGGCAGCATTTTCCCTTCGCCCCGAGCGCTACTCCGCAGTCTTAGGCGCCATCGCAATAGATGAGCCTCTACGCCCTGCTATTAGGGGTGCGCTGATCTAACTTAAGTTGATGCGCGGCTGGTGCCCATCAACCTGATGCTCGACGGCGGCTGGATCGCAATACTCGTCTTCATTGCGGTCGTCCTAGTCGTCTGCTGGCCCCGGGATAGCTGCCTGGATCGAGCGATGGTGGTTCAGGCTTTGAAACTCAGCTTTTGGCCCGTTTTTGGGCTCTTGCAGCGGTTCCTTGGGAGACAGACCGACCACTAGAGGATGCGCGCCGAACAAAGCCGTTCCCGGACTGGACCTGAGTGGTCGCTTTCTTGATCGCTTCTCGCCGTGCCTCTGCGCTTGCCATGCCTCCTCCTTTGACTAGTCTCTCCATCCCTGCAACTAGCTTCTTAAATGGCCCGGATGGATTTACTCCTCTCCGGCATGTTTATTGAAATGCTCCAGTGCCAGTAGCTCTTTCGCTCGATATTCCCGCAGTTCCGGCCGAAATTGCCACAGACCGGAGTCAGCAAAGACCGGCACTGCGGTCTTCCTGTCGAGGGACAGGCGATGCCCGCCTGGATCCTCGCGACCGGGATGTCCAAACCTCTCTCTTGACGCAGCGTCAAACATCTCCAAGTACCGCCTGGGTGCTACCCCTACGAAAGGCTCGAAGGTGATTCGGTTGTCGTCCTCGTCATTGGAGCTTTCAATGACGACCGCATCGCCGTGGAGTTGAGGAGCCCGGCTCTTCGGATAGGGCTCAATGAACACGACCCTTTTGATTCCCGCTCCAATGATGTGACGAGCACAGTTGTGGCAAGGAAAGGTGGTCGTGTACAGCGTCGCGTCCTGCACGCTGATTCCACGACGGGCAGCATCCAATATCGCGCTCATCTCGGCATGTACCGCCCGACCGAACTCCGTAAGTTCCTTCAGGCCGGCTTCCCGAAGGACTTCGGGAAGGCTTTGGACAGCAACCTCTCGCAAAGAGTTCAGCCCCTCCTCCTCTTGCGGTGAAATATCCCGTTCCTCTAGGACGGCTTGAAGCTTCTCGTCTACGGCTATTGACATTTGCTCTGCTAACTCGTCGAAGTGCTTACGGTTCGTGTCGATCTCGCTTACTTCGAACTCGCGATTTCCGCCATCATCTCCATCCCAATAAGAACCTCCATGGGGCTTCGGCACCTCATTGGTGCCAAGCGCGATAATGGAGCCGTCTTTCGTTGCGATCGCGGCGCCCACCTGTCGCCCAAACTCAGCCGATCGGAGGGCGGCGCCCGCGGCCAAGAACTGGCAATACTCATCTTGCGTGGGAGTTCTAAATGGCTCTCCGAAAAGGATCTCGAAGGTCCTTTTCAAGTCGGCTTCAATCACCTCTCGACTCCACGCCCGAATGAAGAAATCAGCCCGGTGAAAGGTGCCGCTTACATCCTGCCCGCGGGTTTCTTGCTCCTTCTCGTCGCGATCGATGAGCTCCTCTGGCTGATGAAGCCAAGTGCTCTGATCTGCCGATTTTCGGGAGTCCTGGATCTTCCTACTGAGGCTCTCAAGCCTGACGTTTCGTGGGCTGTAGGCGGCAATGACCATTAACCGTGGTCCATACACCGATCGAAGGGTCTCTAGCTCGTCGGGAGTCTTCAGGGACCGAATCACAAAGGCATGACGGTCGAGGTTTGGAGGCTTATCCTCCTCATCTGCCTCGGCTGCGCTCTCCCAAGATTGTTCGCGGGTGGCAACAATGTCACTAATTGCCTGCAGGGCAAGGGCATCGCTCCGATCCCATCTCTGCCGGAGTTCGTCACCTGCCGTCATTGCCTCCCAGACCTTCTCGTCAAAAGGAAGGTCTCGGAAATCGGTTTGGGCGTGTTCAGCCAAATACTCGCTGAGCCGAAGAGGGTGACTTATGTAGTCGTACTCTGCGAGGTGGGTTTCAATCTGGTCGATCAGCAGATCGAGATCGGTTCCCACTGCGCCTACTACTGCGATGAACAGCTCATTTGAGTTGTCAGGCGGGTTCTTCAACTATCCCCTCCCCCGGGATTCCCCTGCGCCAGTCTAGTAAAGATATCGGTGCAGGTAGGTAAGCGTCACAACCCCATCGTCTTGCCGATGATCTCTTTCATGATCTCGTCGGTGCCGCCGCCGATGGGGCCTAGGCGGGCGTCGCGGACGGCTCGCTCGATGCCGTACTCGCGCATGTAGCCGTAGCCGCCGTGGATCTGGAGGGATTGGTCGGCGATGTCGAGGACGGCGCGCTGGGTCATCAGCTTCGCCATCGAGACCTCTTGGATGCAGTCCTGGCCTTCGTGGAAGAGGCGGAGGCCGTTGTAGGTGAGGGCGCGGGCGGCTTCGGCGCGGGTCGCCATCTCCGCCACGTGGTGGCGGATCGCCTGGAATTTGCCGATCGGCCGGCCGAAGGCTTCGCGGTCGAGGGCATAGGCAACGGTGATCTCGATCAGGCGCTGCATCGCGCCGACGGCGCCGATCGCCATCAGCAGCCGCTCCCAGGCGAAGTTG
>Ga0070659_100002046_pt1 | contig 14401 bp, 12 predicted proteins | sample KBSC23metaG_FD_64666 | JGI IMG/M metagenome (GOLD analysis project Ga0070659, IMG submission 64666) | Corn rhizosphere microbial communities from Kellogg Biological Station, Michigan, USA - KBS C2-3 metaG | ecosystem: Host-associated > Plants > Roots > Rhizosphere > Soil ...
GTAGCGCACACATCAACCTATGCGCTTACCAATGCCACCTTAGGTTATGCTTTGCAAATTGCCAACAAAGGTTACGCAAAAGCTTTTGCTGATAATCCGGCACTTTTAAAGGGGTTAAATATTTACAAAGGCACCGTAGCTTACAAAGCTGTAGCTGATGCTTATAAATACGACTACGTAGAAGCCAAATTTTAATAATAGAATATTAGATACAAAAAAGCCGCGTTTTGATAAAAAGCACGGCTTTTTTGTGTCTGATTTTTTGAACAATTAATGCACGAGCGATGATATGGGTATTTTGGACAAATCTCAAAGCATTATTATAATTTAAAACGATATTATCTAAACCACCAATTTTTTGAGATGCTGTTTACTGTAGCATATTTTATTACAAAAATTGCAATTTGAGATGCTTCTCTATCTTCGAATTATGAACCAGTAGGCTCATCTGAGTGGGAAATAAACTGTGAGATATTTGGGACATTTCCACGTTTTGAGGTATCAATTAGCGTGAGTTTTTGACCAAAAGTTGCTCATTTTAAGTGCTATAGGTTATAAAAGTGTTTAAACCCTGTTCGGCATCTTTTTTGGTCTGTTTTAAATGCTGACCAAAAAATAAATGTTATGTTAATTATTATTTCACAAGTGATTTTATTAATAGTAGCCATTGCACTGCCATTAAAGCGAAAAAGAGACAGAGCCAAAAAAATTGAGGTAACAGAAAAGGCGCCGGGTTATAAAATAGATACAGATACCTCAGGCGCTAATTATGCAATTAATAAGTTTGGTACGCTTGAAAGAATTAACCGGACAAATTGGTATGAAAATCCGGAGTTCGAAAATTGAGCAAGGTTAATACCAGCAAAATAATCTTAAGTTCTGAATTTACCTGATGGTTTGTTATGCTTATTAGGGCACGGTAATTTGTTTATCACAATATTTTTGCGGTAATTCGACATTACCAAATTATAACCCTAATATCATAGTATAGATGAATCACCTTTCTACCAGCGACTACATTGTTTTCCTTATTTATTTTATTGTTGTTTCGGGCTACGGATATTGGGTTTATCGCAGCAAAAAAAGCAAAAACACCGATACCAAAGATTATTTTCTGGCACAGGGATCATTAACATGGTGGGCCATAGGCGCTTCCATCATTGCTTCAAATATTTCTTCCGAACACTTTATTGCCATGTCGGGCTCTGGTTTTGCCATGGGTTTGGCCATATCGAGTTATGAGTGGATGGCAGCTGCGACGCTGATTATTGTCGCAGTTTTCTTCCTGCCCATCTACATCAAAAACAAAATATATACTATGCCACAGTTCCTCTCTACGCGGTATAACGATACCGTGAGTGGTGTAATGGCTATAATCTGGCTGCTGATCTACATATTTGTTAATCTCACCTCTATATTTTTCCTTGGAGCATTAGCTATCGAGACCATCACAGGTATTTCATTTAACTATTGTATCATCGCGTTAGCTATATTTTCGGTATTCATTACCCTGGGCGGGATGAAGGTAATTGGCTATACCGACGTTATACAGGTGTTTGTGTTGATTATGGGCGGATTGATAACCTGCTATAAGGCACTTGATCTGGTATCACTTAAATTGGGGGCAAAAACAGTGATGGGCGCGCTACCTATTTTAAGACAACAGGCTCCTGATCACTTTCACATGATCTTCCATCCGGGTGACAAATATTTTAATGACTTACCTGGCATAGCTGTATTAGCAGGTGGCCTGTGGATCAATAACCTGAATTATTGGGGGTGTAACCAGTACATTGTACAACGCGCACTGGGTGCCGATTTAAAAACCGGCCGCAGCGGTTTAATCTTTGCCGCATTTTTGAAATTGTTAATTCCGGTTATTGTGGTTATTCCGGGTATTGCTGCGTATGTAATGTATCAGCATGGTTATTTCCATGCCGAGATGCTGGATAATGGCGTTCCTAAACCCGACCATGCTTACCCAACTTTGATGAACCTATTGCCATCCGGCGTAAAAGGTTTAGCTTTTGCTGCCTTAACTGCGGCTATAGTTGCATCTCTGGCCGGTAAGAGCAATAGCATAGCTACTATATTTACGTTAGACATTTTTAAGAAATACATCGACAAAAATGCGTCAGAGCGTAAATTGGTTTATGTGGGCAGAGTAGCCGTTGTGGTAGCTTCGATTATAGCTATGGTTATAGCGCCAACGTTGCGCACATTTGATCAGGTGTATCAATTTATTCAGGAGTATGTCGGGTTTTTCTCTCCGGGGATATTTACCATTTTCCTGTTGGGATTTTTCTGGAAACGTACAACTTCAAGGGCAGCATTAACTACAGCTATCGCTACTATCCCGCTTTCGGTAATATTTAAATATTTGCCTGAGATAACGCATGGTGCCATAGCGCCAATTCCGTTCCTGCATCGTATGACCTGGGTTTTTGCTATTGTAATGTTGCTAACAATTGTCGTAACTTTATTAGATCCAGCGAGTAGGCATAACAAGCAAGCTCTTGAGGTGGATACTAAAATGTATAAAGTAACTCCCGGTTTTATTGTTGCATCGGTTGCTATATGTGGCATACTGATTGCGCTTTATACCGTATTTTGGTAAACCAGTTAAACAAAACACAGATATGGAAAATCTAAATGAAAAGGAACTTTCTCCGCTGTCAAGCTTAGACGTTTGGGAAGATGATGTTTTGCAACGATATCCTGAAGAAGGTCCGGCTAAAAAGAAGGAAGAATTTAGAAACTACGACTCGCCCGAGCGCGACAGCGTTCGCGAGTTTTACCGCCTTAATCATAAATACCAAACTTACGACAACGTACTGGCTAAAAAAGCCAATTTCCTGAAGTTTGATAAAAAGGAAATGCCCTGGTGGCAGGCAATGGAGTACCTGAATACGCTGGTTGATGATTCTGACCCGGATATTTCGTTGGATCAGCTGCAGCACCTGTTGCAAACCGCGGAGGCTATTCGTGCCGATGGTCATCCCGACTGGTTTGTACTTACAGGTTTTATCCATGACCTGGGTAAAGTGCTTTGCCTGTTTGGCGAGCCGCAATGGAACGTAGTAGGCGATACCTTCCCGGTAGGATGTGCTTTCTCTGACAAGATTGTTTATCCTGAGTTTTTCGCTGCAAATCCTGACGTTCACGATGAACGATTTAATACGAAATATGGTGTTTATTCGCATCAATGCGGATTGGATAATGTAAACATGTCCTGGGGACATGACGAATATTTGTACCAGATCACCAAAGATTATTTGCCTGAGCCGGCGCTTTATATGATCCGATATCATTCATTCTACTCACAACATCGTGAGCATGCTTATGACCATTTGCTTTCTGCGCACGATCAGGAGATGTTTAAATGGGTAGATAAGTTCAATCCATACGATTTGTACTCAAAAAGCCCGAAACCTCCGGTGGTGTCCGAACTAAAGCCCTACTACGAGGACCTGATTGCTAAATATTTACCGGCGACGGTTAAATTATAATATTCAAAAATAAAAAGCCTTTCAGCAATGAAGGGCTTTTTGCGTTATTACCTCCTTTATGAAATTGAAAGTCTACCTATCCTTTTTATCGATTTTATTTGTTTTTTCTGCGGATGCGCAACAAAACCCACGCGATCTGTACCCAGATACCTGGGTGGCCACTGATGCCTTAGGCCGCACTATGCCGACCATTGATTTGGTTGGCCCCGTTAAGAAAGATCATAAAAGGGTAGTAGGAATATTTTATATCACGTGGCACAGCGATAATCTGAATAAGTCGATAAGCGCACCATATGCCGGAGATGTTACAAAAGTATTGGCCGCCGATTCAAACGCCCGCCTTGACGCTAAAAACCTTTTGTGGAAAGAGCCTTCATACCACTGGGGTGAGCCTGAAAATGGCTACTTTTTAAGCAGGGATGAATATGTTATCCGTAAGGATATGTCAATGTTGACAGATGCCGGTGTTGATGTGCTGATCTTTGACGTTACCAATGCTGTACGCTATTGGAACGAATGGGAAACCATTTTCACTGTAATGGAAAAGATGAAGGCCGAGGGCAATAAAGTGCCTCAGTTTTGCTTCTGGGCATTTAATGGCCCGGTGATCACCGTTGTGCAGGATTTGTACGATAAAATTTATAAAGCCAATAAATACCCTGACCTCTGGTTTTATTGGAACGATAAACCACTACTGCTTTATAATGGTAGGCCCAAAACCCAAGACGCCACAGGTAACATGCAGAAAAACCCTAATCCGCACTATGATGAAGCAGCGTTGACCGATAAAAACAATCCGCATTACGGCAATAAAGATTATACCTCGAAATACTATACCGATTATACGCAGGAGGTGAAAGACTTTTTCACTACCCGCAGCATGTGGTGGGGCTATTATAAATGGAACGGTAAACGTTACGTAGGCACCGAAGATAACTGGAGTTTTGGCCTTGATATGGGGGACAAAAAAGTGCGTAATTTGCCCGTTGACAGCCTGATAGCTACCCATAAAGGCGAGCGTGAAGAAATGGCGGTTACTCCCGCGCAACATCCGTCAAGTTTAATTGGTAAGTCATGGTCGAGGGAAAATGGGGAACCTCAATTAGATTCGCATGACTTACCCGTACCAACTTACGTGCCCTGGCTGAAAAAGACGATTGCACACCCTGAAGGTTATGGTATATACTTCCAGGAGCGCTGGGACGAAGCTATAAAAGCCGATCCAACATTTATGTACATCAACGACTGGAACGAATGGACGGCCGGCAAATACCAGCCTGCCGCCGGCAAAACGGTCGATTTTATGCGCCGTAAAAATTCTTATTTCTTTGTTGATCAATATAATGCCGAGTTTAACCGCAGTATACAACCCATGAAGGGCGGCTATATTGACAACTACTATATGCAGATGGCCGAGAATATTCGTCGATATAAAGGCGTTCGGGCAGTACCGCAGCTAAAAGGATTCGGTCATATTAAGATTGATGGTAATTTTAAAGATTGGGATGCTGTTAAAACTGAATACCGGGACACCAAAGGCGATGTATTCCACCGGGATTTTAATGGCTATGGTGGTCTGCATTATCGCGACACTTCCGGTCGTAATGATATTATAACTTGTAAAGTAGGAGTGGACGCAGCTAATGTTAACTTCTATGCAGAAACTGATCAGCCTTTAACCTCATCGAAAGGTAACAACTGGATGCTGCTGTTTATTGATGCTGATAAAAACTCAAACACGGGTTGGTATGGGTATGATTATATGATCAACAAAAAAGTCATCGACAACAAAACCACTACGCTGATGCGCTACGACCCCAAAGCTCCCGGCGATCATTGGGTTACTGTTGCCAAAGTGAATTACAGATATGCGGGTAATAAGCTGGAGATAGCCATCCCACGATCGTTGCTAAAACTGACCGGCAAATCGCTGACTTTCGACTATCACTGGTGCGATAATCCTGCTAACCTGATTGATCCGATATCATTAAGTACCGGCGGTGACAGTGCGCCAAACCGCCGGTTTAATTATCGTGTTATCTGGAGAAATTAGATACTGTATCTATCGCCTGCAATAGCTTTGACGTTAATCTTAACTATCTTGCTGCCCAGGTTTTCGTGGGTCGCTTTTAGTGTGATAATCCCGGTGCTTTTGGTTTTGCTTTTCACCCAAATAGCTGCCGCGCCACCACTATCAGTCAAATTAAACGGATTGTCGCCAATAATAGAACCAGGCCCACTAATTTCGAAGCTTACGTTGCCCGTGGCAAATGGTCTTGCCGCGCCGTATTTGTCGGTTACCCTGAACACTACTTTGCTCGCATCGGAGCCATCGCCTAAAATTTCTTTGTCATCAGCCATAACAAAGAATTGATCTTGTTTAGTGCTGGCAGAGAAAGAACGCGAGGTAACTCTTACTCCGTTTAAATAGCCGTCAATACGCAGTTCGGTTGGTTTGGCATCAGCAAATTCCAGATCAACAAAAAATGGCGGGTGTTTCAGGTTACCATAATTCATCACATCCGACTTTACAGTAGCGTGCGCCTTACCATCAACAAATAGCTTTAACTCACTGCAATTAGAGAATACAGCTACACCTTTACCCGGCCCGTTTGGCGATTTCGAACCGAAATCCCAATAAAAGTTAGGATGAATAACAGCGCCACGTTTAGGGTCGCCTTGCGACATGTAGAATGTTGCGCCCAATTTTGGGATCCTGAATACATCCGCCACGCCAGGATATTTTACCGCGCGGAACTGATTTAACAAGCTACCATACTCAAATGCGCACCAGGCCACAACACCGCCGTTACGCGGGTCGTTAGCAGCTTTATGATGCGCTTGCGCATGTACAATGGCTTGCAACTGCTGGAAGTTTAACTCCCCTGTACGACGGTAATAAGCATTAAAGTTTTTTCGAGCCGGATAATTGTATTGGCCCACAGCTTCGGCAAGGAAATAAGGATAACCCTCAACAGCTTTCAGGATACCAACGCTGCCATCAGGCTCAGAATGGTAGTCATCAAAGGCAAATACGTCCTCGTGCCAGGTTGTTTCCCAATTTTTACGGGAGTCAGGGGTCATAGAGCCCGAAGTTTGTCTCGAGTCATCCAATTCTTTGGCGATGGCTTTGGTTTTGCGATAAAGTTCCACATCATTCGGCGACTCATTAACACGCGTACCCCAAATGATAACAGAAGGGCGGTTGCGGTCGCGAATAATCATGTCACGGCAGTTTTGCATCAGGATTTCTTTCCAGGTGTCGTCGCCGATATATTGCCAGCCTGGAACTTCCTCCCAAACCATCAAACCCAGCTCGTCGCAGGCATCAAGAAACGCGTCATTTTGGGGGTAGTGGGAGCAGCGCACCATATTACAATTGAACAAATGCTTCAACATTTCGGCGTCTTTACGTATCACACGTTCAGGCACAGAGAAACCAACATAAGGGTAAATCTCATGGCGATTTAAGCCGAATATGCGCAGTTTTTTACCATTCAGATAAAATCCGTCCAATTTGAATATCGCCTCACGTAAACCAATGCGCGTGGTATGATTATGTATAGCCTCACCTTCTGTAGATACTGTAGTTACGATGTGATAAAGCTTCGGATTATCCACATGCCAAAGCGTGATATTGTGTATATCGTTCAAAGTCAGATCAAGTTCGGTTTTCCCTGCCTGAGCTATTTTAAGCGATTTTTCAGTATGAGCAATGATCTTGGCTCCATCGGTCAATTCAACTTTTACCTTTACTGCTTTGCCTTTCAAAGCGGAATCCAAGGTACATTTGATGTCAATCTTACGATTATCCTTCAAAACATCAACGGGTTTAGCAAAAACGTCGCTTACATAAATATGTGGTACTGCTTCCAAACTTACAGAACGATGAATACCACCAATTTCGAGGTAGTCAACTGCTTTTGGGCCTTTCGGGGAACCGTCGGGCGGTACGTCGCTAAAGGTTGAATCAACTTTTAGGGCCAGTACGTTTTTACCCGGCTTAACCAAATCAGTAATTTCATATTTAAAAGGAAGATAACCACCCTGGTGTGTTGGCAGTTCGTGGCCGTTTACGCTTGGTGTAGCATTGGTCATTACGCCATCAAAGTTCAGGAACAGTCTGAAGCTTTTTAATCTTTCAGGTATAGTGAAATGTCTGCGGTAAACCCAAATGTCTTCCCATTTTGCCGGGTCCCAGTCTTGCCATGAAAGGCCATCAAGAACAGCATGCGGTATTGTTACCGGTTTAAAGCCGGCGTCGTTAAACTTGGTCTCCATGGCGGCAGGAGTGTATTTGCCACCAAACAGCCAGTTTTGATTTAAGGAGAATTTAAGTGCGGCTGCACCTTGTTTTACCGGGGCGCCTTTACTGGTTATAAAGCTCATTAATGAACCCGAGCCCAGTGCAACTGCACCTACTGCGCAATTCTGTATAAAGTTTCTTCGCGAATAGCCGGAACGATCGTTGTTCTGACGCTCAAAAATTTGATCTGCAGACATGGTTTATCAATAGTTGGTCAATAATAGGTTTGTTGCGATGCATAGCATGCAATGCGAAAATTAGAGATTTAAATTTACAATTGAGTACGCCAATTTATTGTGCATCACATTTTTTACAGAATTGGTATACACAAGATAAGCGTAATCTTGCAATTCGCTTTATATCATACTTGCAATTGTGATCCAAAATATCGGTATCTTTAGCTAATCATCAACACATCTAACAAAAACATGTCAACCATGAAATTTAAATTTATCCTGACTTTGCTGGTATCGGCCGGTGTTTTAGCGGCCAACGCACAGCGTCCCGCTCCCGATCATGAAACGACAAAAGGCGGCCAATTAACCATTCAACCCATTAACCATGCTACTATGGTGCTTACTTATCAGCATAAAAATATTTATGTCGATCCGGTTGGTGGTGCCGATGCTTTTAAAGGCGAACCTGCCCCGGACATGATCCTGATCACCGATATTCATGGTGATCATCTCGATCCTAAGACCATCAGCGCTGTTAATACCAAACATGCCATTTTGGTGGTACCACGGGCCGTAGCCGATAAATTGCCGGATGCCGATAAAGCCGATTTGGTTATCCTGAAAAATGGCGAAAGCATTAATAAATTGAATATCGAAATTACGGCTATCCCGATGTATAACTTGCCTGAGTCGCCTACTGCTTTTCATACCAAGGGCAGAGGGAATGGTTACGTGCTGACTATCGGTGGTAAGAAGGTTTATATTTCCGGAGATACTGCTGATATCCCTGAAATGCGTGCACTGAAGGGTATCGACATTGCTTTTGTGTGTATGAACCTGCCATATACGATGGATGTTAAGACTGCCGCCAGTGGCGTATTAGCTTTTAAACCGAAGATTGTTTATCCGTATCACTATCGCGGTCAGGATACCAACGAGTTCAAAAAACTGGTTAATGCCGGCGACAAAAACATCGATGTACGACTAAGGGACTGGTACGCCAAATAATTATAACAGCATAAGCGACCCGGTCCATCAGCCGGGTCGCTTTGTTTTTAAATAATGATAACATAATACGCGCTTAATAATTTATTTTGTCCTTTTGATTTCAGATACAAATTGAGTTTATGGAAAGAAGATCGGTCCTGAAGAATCTGGGTGGCTTGTTGTTGCTACCGTCTTTAAGTTTTGGTGAGGTTATTGCAAAAAAGAGACGTTCTTTACGCATAGCACACATTACCGATGTACATTTAAAAGATAAATTTGACGCTCCGGCCAAATTCGCCAAATGCCTGCATCACCTGCAAAAGCAAAGCCCCAAGCCTGATCTGATATTGAACGGAGGCGATTTTGTGTTCGATATGAACAAGGAGAACATAGGCACTATAAACGCCCAATGGAATCTGGTAAGCAGCCTGTATAAATCAGAGTGTAGTATACCAACGCATGCATGCATCGGCAATCATGATATCTGGTGGAATGAAAACGATAAAGGACAAGCCGTATATGGTAAACAATATGCGCTTGACCGCTTGCAGCTAACTAAACCGTACCACAGCTTTAGCCAGGGCGGATGGAAGTTTATTGTGCTGGATAGCGTTCACCTGGATATTGATGGTACCTGGTATATCGGCAAATTAGGCGATGAGCAGTTTGCGTGGCTGGAAAGTGAATTGAAAGCCACCGATCCGAATACGCCGGTCCTGATCCTGTCGCATATCCCGATACTTACGGCTACCAATTTAGTGGACGACGGTGTAGTTAACCGCTGGACGATGTATGGTGGGGATATGCATACCGATGTTGCTAAGCTTATTCGCCTTTTCTACCAGCATCCAAACGTAAAGCTATGCCTGAGCGGGCACATTCACCTGCGCGAACGGCTGTTGTATAACAATGTAACCTACATTTGCAATGGCGCTGTCAGCGGTGCCTGGTGGGAGGGTAACAAACATGAAACTGCTCCCGGCTATGGCTTGATCGACCTGTATGACGACGGTACTTTTGATGAGCAATATGTGAACTACCTGGTATAGCGTGTTTCACGAAAAGGTGAAACAAATGAAACAAGGTTTTTATGTAATATATTGTTAATGAGGTTGTTGTTAAAAATGGGTGAAACAAAATGAAACAACACAAACGCTTTAGGTAAATTTTGTATATGTCTTTATATTAGCCTGTTATGTCTATTTCTAACTTTTTGACCAAATGAAGTGAAACATCTAAAGTACAGGCTCATTTGGTATTAACCGCCTATCCAAATATCTCCTTTTATAAAGCCAATTGTTTTGGACCCGTTATTATGAATTATGACTCGGTGTGGCTTTCTCATAAGTTGAGTGAAGCATTTTTTATGGTTGAGATAATCATTGTAGTTTGTATAATCATTCGGTTCACCAATAACGTCTTCATCTATAAAATCTTCATGTAAGTAATGCTGCCAATTCAGCATTTTGAGTCGATCTTCAATTCGCCCGTAAGCAGATGTTTTCGGCTTTTTGTCATCTTCAGCTTTCAAAAAGATATTGTTATAATGGTCAATTCTATCGTCAACGGCACAAACAACCTGCGATTTGGAAAAATTTGGCTCGTAAAGCCAAATTTTTAAATAATAAGGTTGGTTCATACTATCTAGCTGTTGCTTCCATGAAAAATAAATATCTATTAATGCGCTTAGCATCAAAAGCTTTGTTTTTCTTTTAGGCTCCGGAAAAATGCTGTTTGTAATGGATAAATCGCACCAGGGATGGGCGAAAATTTTCACATAATCACAATTATAATTCTGCAGATGGTTTAAATCAATCTGCATGTTTTGCAATCGCCATTGCTCTATCAGTCTGTGACGGCGCCTCTGACCTCTTATTTTTTTATATCTCACGTGAAAGCTTAATTTTTGTTCTCTTTCCACCAACCCCAGTTGTAAGCTTTCATATCAAAGCCTTGCAGGTAACTTATTTTCCAGTTGCTGTTTTCATTTACTGCTTTAACGTCGTAAGCGAAATTATCGCCCCAGGTCCATTTAAATTGCGCGTGGTTACCGTTTATGCTGATGTCTTTTAATTTGATGATACTCCAGTAGTCATCAACCGGTTCGTCCTGGCAATTGCACCACTCGTCTACATCGTCATTAAAGGTGGGTAAATCGCCTTCAACCCAAAGAGATGAGCCATCTCTCAGCTCTTTATCCATCCGCACAGCGATATTTCGATAATCTTTTAGAAAATCATCTGCAAATAAACCGGTAGTTTTAAGCTCGTTGATCGCTTTTTGATTTTCCTCAAGATCTATGGCCTTAAAAAGTGTGTCTGCCGGGTTAACCTTTATCGGCCTGAAACCATCATACTTTAACTTTCGGGTAGCATGCCATTTATAAAGGTTTTTTACCAGATTGGTCAGTAAAATGCTGTCTTCAGCTATATTTTGTTTTGGGGCGATTTGGGTAACAATAGTATTGGTTGTTGTAGTTTTGGTCACTGTATCTTTTTTATCAGGGTTGCTATTGCTATGGCAACCCGAAAATATAATCAGGATAAGTAATACAAGGCTTGTGGAATAGGCAAGGTTGGTTTTCATGTTATCTAATTAACTAAATCAGTAGCTAAGCTGCAAATAATATTGAATACCCTAAATAGTTATCTGTTACAGGTTAGTGTTTAACGTTTGCGTGTCCTATATTTGGGCTGTTTCTCAAAACAGATGCATCCGCTTATACAACATATTCAAAAGGTCACGGGCAACACGGTGATAGCTGATGAAAGCATTCTGCCTTTTTTTGAAACAAAGGTCTATAAGAAAAAGGAGATATTATTGCAGGAGGACGAGCGTTGCCTGTATTATTTCTTTGTGGTGAAAGGATGCCTCAGGCTTTATTTTCTGGATCGCAACGGCGCAGAACAAACCTTACAATTTGCTTTAGAAAACTGGTGGATGACGGACATGGACGCCTTTAGAGCTGCTCGCAGTTCCGCCTATACCATACAAGCTATGGAGGCCACAGAGGTATTGGCTATCAACCGTACAAATTATGAACTGATCTTGCAGCAATTCCCTGTAATAGAAAGCTATTTCAGAGCGGTATATGAGCGTGCTTATGCGGCGTCTCTGCTTCGCATCCGTATGATATCAAGGATGCCGAAAGATGAGTTTTATGAGCTGTTTCAAACAAAATATCCCGATTTTATACAACGCATTCCGCAAAAAATACTGGCCTCATTTTTAGGCTTTACGCCTGAATATCTGAGCGAATTACGGAAGAACAAAGTAAAGGCAAATCTATGACCGAAAAACTATATCTGCATATCAAAAAATTAGTTCCAACTTTTGCTGTCGAACAAGAGATGATCGCACCGTACTTTCACACCCAATCGATAAAAAAAGAAGAGCTGCTGCTAAAAGAGGGTGACATCTGCGATAGTATTTACTTTGTTAATAAGGGCTGCCTTTATATGTTTTATGACGATGATAAGGGTAAGCAGATAATTCATTTTGCTTTAGAAAACTGGTGGATAACCGATTATAAGACTTTTGCCGACAGTAAGCCGGCTGTTTATTCGATAGCCGCGATGGAGGATTCCGAAATTATCAGCATCAGTCGCAAAGATTACGAAGCGCTGTTACTGCAATACCCTTTGTTGGCGCTATATTTTAACCAGATCCACGAGCGGGCCTATGGTGCGGCTTTGTTTAAGCAGAAAACCTACGCCACGGTATCAAAAAAAGATTTTTACCACTATTTCAGGAGCACCTATCCGGAATTTATGCGCAAAATGCCCGATGATATTTTTGCGTCTTATATGGATGTATCTATTACAGCTTTAAAACAATTGCAGGACGAATACATTTCTTAAACCAGCTTAAGTTTTTGCGGCCTGGCTATTTTCATCTTTGTATCAACAGATAACCAAAAGAAAAAGTTATGAAAATAGTAGTTATTGGTGGTACCGGCCTTATTGGTACCCAACTGGTAAACCAGTTACAACAAACCGAACATGAAGTAGTAGTTGCATCGCCAAACACCGGTGTTAATACCTTAACCGGCGAAGGTGTTAAAGAAGTGCTTCAAGGTGCCCATGTGGTGGTAGATGTTTCAAACTCGCCTTCATTTGATGACGGACCCGTAATGAACTTTTTTAAAACCGCCAACGAGAATTTATTACCTGCCGAAAAAGCTGCCGGGGTGCAGCATCACATTGCATTATCAGTAGTAGGTACGCAAAAATTACAGCAAAGCGGCTATTTCAGAGCCAAACAAGTGCAAGAGGATTTGATTAAAGCGTCAGGCATTCCTTACACTATTGTTCATGCTACGCAGTTTTTTGAATTTGCAGGCGGTATTGTGCAAATGAGTATGGCCGATGGGAAAGTCGTGGTGCCTGATGCCAACATACAGCCCATCGCCAGTAAAGATGTGGCAGCCTTTATGGCGCAAACAACGTTATCGGCACCGGCCAATAAGATATTGGAGATAGGTGGCCCCGAAAAGTTCTACATGGCCGACTGGGTTAAAAAATACACCCAGGCAACCCATAAAGACCTTAACGTAGTTGCCGATGCTAAGGCCCTGTATTCAGGAGCTGCGATTAGTGCAGATACGCTGGCACCTGAAGCCGCAGTATATCTTGGAAAAACAGATTATGCCGATTGGATTGCCGTACCTGCAAACCAACGTTAATTTTAAAGATTTATAACGCAAAAAGCCCTTCGTACTGAAGGGCTTTTTGCGTTAGGGATATAAAAAAGAAAAACCCTTTCTTTTCAGAAAGGGTTTGGAGCGAAAGACGAGATTCGAACTCGCGACCCCGACCTTGGCAAGGTCGTGCTCTACCAACTGAGCTACTTTCGCGTTGGGGTTGCAAATATATGGAGAAATAGATTTTCTGCAAGGAAAAAATGTATTTCATGTGATACTCAGTAAGTAATGCCTATAAAAGCACAAAGGCGCTCTGAAAAGAGCGCCCCGTGCACATATATAAACCAGCTTTTCTTAATTCAATGGTTTGGTGCTGTACACATGATATTCGCCGGGAGCGAAACTCATGGTAAATGGTATAGACGTTACGTTTATGCTTGCCCCGGTCAAATTATCGTACCAGGTACCTGTCGACGCAAAGTTTACATTCTGGCTTTGTGTCACCACATCAAAATTTGCAACAACTTCCAGGTTATTGCTTGGGTCGGTCAGTTGAACTGTTTTTACCGGTCCGGTTAATGAGTAGTTGAATGTGCTTGTATTAAATACTGCATTGTTTATCTTCCATTTTATCATGCGGGCATAAATGTCATGCAGGTGCCTGCGATTAACATCTTGCAGGTATTCCCAATGGATAGGCTTTTCGCCGGTGCGGCCATTGGTATTGATGCCGATATCATAACCCAACTCACCAAATTGCCACAGCATTTTAGGTCCCGGT
>Ga0070659_100002047_pt1 | contig 14398 bp, 8 predicted proteins | sample KBSC23metaG_FD_64666 | JGI IMG/M metagenome (GOLD analysis project Ga0070659, IMG submission 64666) | Corn rhizosphere microbial communities from Kellogg Biological Station, Michigan, USA - KBS C2-3 metaG | ecosystem: Host-associated > Plants > Roots > Rhizosphere > Soil ...
CGGCGCGTGCGCGAGTTGATGAACGTCTGGTATGGCGACGGACCGCACGGCATTCCCGGAGACGACGATGGCGGCGAGACTTCGTCGTGGTACGTGCTCAGCGCGATGGGCTTCTATCCTGTTTGCCCAGGCAGTCCGGTGTATGAGATCGGCAGCCCAATCTTTGCGAAGACGTCGATCCGCATGGCGAACGGCAAGGAGTTCACGATCGTCGCCAACCATGTCTCCGCGCGGAACAAGTACATCCAGTCCGCGCAGTTGAACGGGAAGAGCCTGGACAAGGCTTGGTTCCCCCATTCGGCGATTGCGAACGGCGGCAGCCTCGTACTTGAGATGGGCGATAAGCCGAACAAGGCGTGGGGCAGCGCTCCAGCGGATGCACCGCCTTCGATGTCCCCTGTGGCTGGTGATTCCGGCGGTGCAGCATTGGGAGGGAACTAGCGATGGTCGATAAGGGAATGCAACTCGCGTCGCGCCGTCGCTTGCTTTCGCTTGGCGCTGCCGGAGGGATGATGGGCCTGATGGGAATGCCTGCGATGGCGCAGGCCTCCGGAAGTGGGAGTAGCGCAGCCGCGATTGCGGAGGCGAAGAACGTTGTGAGCTTCGGCGCGCGTGGTGACGGAAGCACCGACGACACGGCAGCGTTCCAGCGGGCGCTCGATGCGGCGCACCAGGCGGGAGGCGGCACAGTCTATGCGCCGCCGGGGCGATACCTGTTTCGCGGTACGCTCGATGTGCCGCAGGGTGTTTCGCTGCGCGGTTCTTATCTGTGCGTGCCATCGCACACAGGCATCCGCGACAAAGGGCAGGCAAAACCGGGCGAGGATGGAACGGCGCTCTTTGTGACGAACGGGCGAGGGAGGGAGGATGGGAAGCCGTTCCTCACGCTGAACAGCAACAGCTCGGTGAATGGCCTCACGATCTTTTATCCGGAGCAGGATGCGGACAGCGTTCCAGCCGCGTATCCATGGACGATTGCGATGCGCGGGAAGAACCCGGCCGTGCAGGAGGTTGAGTTGCTCAATCCGTACCTCGGCATCGACGCGAGCCAGAACGAGCGCCATAACATTCGCAACGTAACGGGGCAGCCGCTGCGGCGCGGCATCTGGGTCGATGCGATCTACGACATTGGCAGGATTGAGAATGTCCACTTCAATCCGTGGTGGAACTCGCACAGCAAAGCCTATCGTTGGCAGACGGAGAATGGAGAAGGGTTCGTCTTCGGCCGCGCGGACTGGGAGTATGTGCTCAACACCTTCTGCTTTGGATACCACGTCGGCTACAAGTTCGTGGAGACCAAGACGGGCGGATGCAATGGCAATTATGTCGGCATCGGTGCGGACGATTGCAATCGTGCGATCCTTGTCGAGCAGTGTGCGGCCTTCGGGCTTCTGATTGTGAACGGCGAGTTCACCTCGTTCCACGGGGAAGACCCCACGATGGTCGAGGTGCTTGCCAGCAATCGCGGGGTGCTTCGCCTTAGTAACAGCGCGTTCTGGGGGCCTTGCCAGCAGATTGCCAAGGTTGCGGGAAGCGGCACTGTGGGGTTTAGCGACTGCACCTTCGTGCAATGGAGCAAAGAGGGAGAACACGCCGCGATCCAGGCATCTTCCGGAAGTCTGCTGGTGCAGGGGTGTGAGTTTCTGGAGCGGAAGCAGCACATCTCGCTCGGTGAGGACGTGAACCGGGCGGTAATCTCCGGCAATCTTTTTGCCGGACCTGCGCAGATTCGGAATACGTCGAAGCACGATGTGCAGATCGGCCTGAACGCGGCTTCGTCCTGAGCGGCGGGGTTCGATCCCTAGAGACGGCGAGATGGTTGGAGATTGGTATGAGGTGTCTTAGCGCCGCGATTCTATTTCTGTTTTTGTGGCACGGCGTTTCGACGCAGGAGACGTCGGGGTTAGATGCAGTTTCCGGTGAAGCCGCTGTTCACCGGCAAGACGTTTCAGGATCGGTGGTCATGCTGGGAGCCTCCATCACGGCAGGGTCCGGAAGCACTCCTGGCGCAAACCGTAGCTGGCCATCGGTGCTTGCAAGGCGGCTGGCAGATGCGGGCTTGCATATCACGGTGATCAACAAGGGGATCAGCGGGAACCGGTTGTTGGTAGACGGCGCAGGGCCGAGTGCGCTGTCTCGGTTTGGAAGGGACGTTCTATCTCTGCCAGATGCTCATTGGGTGATTTTCTCCGACGCTCCGATCAACGATCTTGGGTCAACCAGGCCAGCGCCGACTGCCGGGGAGCTGATTGCCGGTATCAAACGGCTCATCTCTCAAGCACACGAAAAGCGCATTCATTTTTTCTGTTCTACGCTCACGCCCTATGAAGGGGCCAACTACTGGACTGCATCCGGAGAAGAGGCTCGCGAGCAGGTCAACGCCTTTTTGCGCAGCAGCAAAAGTGGGTGCGATGCTGTGATCGATCAGGATGCCGCAACCCATGATCCTGCGCATCCCACCTGGTATCTCCCGGCTTTTGATAGCGGCGACCACCTTCATCCGAATGATGCAGGGCATCGGGCTATTGCGAACGCAATTGACCTCTCCTTATTCTCTTATTCAGACCGTGGCCAGAGTGAGAAAAATCACAATAAGGGTATCTATCGTTAAGGATGTTAGTGATTCAGCTTAGGCCATTTTTATCAGTGCGATTAAGCGCGAGCCAGGTGGGGGTCGTTGCCAGAGACCGGAATGGCTCCGCCTGACCGCGTGACGCGCTCATCGAGCTAAGACCACCCGGGCGAATGGCTCGATGCGATACTCCGCGATTTGTCATCAATCGAGAATTGTTGCTGATGAGAACCGCTTCTCCGGCATTAGAAGGACACGGCCACCGGCCTTTGAGAAAATGGCCTAAGTCGGAAGGTTCGCATAATGGGTACGATATGGTCGAATGATTCTCAGAGGTTTTCAGTGGAGCTGAGACATTTACGTTACTTCGTCGCCGTGACCGAGCGGAAGGGATTTCGCGAGGCGTCGCGGTTTCTCCAAGTCATCCAGCCAGCGATCGGCAAGACATTGACGCAGTTAGAGCAGGAGCTCGGCGTCGAACTTTTCGTACGTTCCGGCAGGACGGTTCTGGCCTGCCCGGTAATTTGCACCAGTGGGAGTGAGACAAACAGGTATGGAAGGAGCATGGAAGCCGTATCAATGGCTTATCGCGTTCCAATGTCTGTGAAGTCGGTCGGAGTCCAGACGTAGTCGGGTGGGGCCGTTGAAATTCGGTCCTGAATCGCCGCCTGAACCTTTTGTTGAGCAATCAGCATGCCGTCCGTAAGAAAAACGTAGCAGAAATCTTACGAAGATGGGGCGGATTTGGAAGAAAAATGTAGCAAATTTCTTACGTATCTCTGGGCACTCTCGACCGTTAGGTTGTGTTTTGAATGCCGTCCTCTCCTACGCAGGTATATACCTTCGTAGGAGAGGATCTTTTTGATTAAAGACCCAACTCGCCATCAAGGCCGATATCGAGGCTCTCCCTCCCCGTGCTTGGGGACGAAGAGATTGCCGAACTTGCAACGGACACGATGCGTGACCACGGTGGAAGTCGTAGGTTCGAATCCTGCTGTGCCCACCATATAAATCAACAATTTATCGAAAAAATCCGAGAGCGGATTGTGCATGGGAACATATCCTGTCCCACAACGCGCTATCTGCTGTGGTGTCCGGTTACAACACATCCACAGCCTTGCTCTGTTCGCAACGTCTGGCCAGTGCCAGCACGCAGATGTTCATAGTTGTTGATGCGTTGGCATCGCGCATCAGCACCCGCACTGCCTTCACCTCCAATTTGCTCGGCCCGGCATTCGAATTCCGCATCCACCGCGATTCAATCCAAAGCAATCCCCCCCCAAAAGCACAATTTTATTGTTTACATATTTGTTTATGTGTCTTATGATTCTCAGTACTATTGATTTGCTATCTTTATTTATCTTGATTGCCATTTTATGCCATATTGTCCCCGCAATACTGTTTTACGAGAGATAAAAGCAAAGTTAACGAAATAGTTGGCCAAAGGAAGAGGACGTTTTGACTGTGGGAGCCAGGCCGGTTTTCTGGACTACGGAACGGAAATGAGGAATCGACATGCGAGCAGGTAAGAGTTTTTTCTGGAGTGTTGTCCTTCTGATGATGAGTTTATCGAGTGTCATAGCGCAGACGATTACAGGTTCAGTGACCGGAACGGTGACGGATTCAACCGGCGCGGTGATCAGTGTCGCTACGATAACGCTTGTTAATAGTCAGACCGGAACGGTCTCAACCGCGAATACGAACGCTTCGGGGGTCTACACGGCCCCATTCCTCCCGCTGGGAACATACCGGCTGACCATCTCGGCCCCGGGATTCAAGTCATCGCAGATTGGTCCGTTCACGCTTGAGGCAGGTCAGACAGCGCGGCTGGATGCTGCGCTGGTAGTGGGTGAGGTAGGTGAAACGGTAGCGGTCACGGGCGCGGCGCCGATCCTGAATACGCAGGATGCCACGCTAGGCACGACGATTACCTCGGCAATGACCACGGAGATGCCGCTTCCCGCAAACAACCCGGCGGCGCTTGGACTCTTGATGCCGGGCGCGGTGCAGCCGAACCCCAGCGCACTGGATAATGTTGGCCGTGCGACGGCAAACGGCAGTTTCGACAACAGCTTTATGGTGAATGGGAACCGCCAGCAGACGAACAACTTTACGCTGGACGGCCAGGACCTGAACGAAGCGATCGACAACTCGATCAGCTATACGCCGAACCGCGAGGCGATCAGCGAGGTCAAGATCATCAGCGGAAACGGGACCGCGGAGTATGGCAACGCAAACGGCGGCCAGTTTGTGATGATCACCAAGAGCGGCACAAACGAACTGCACGGCAGCGCGTACATCTATCTGGAAAATAAAAATCTTGACGCCAACTCGTGGGTGAACAAGCATGTCACCAGCGGCCAGCCGCTGCCCGTGCTCCCGTTGAACCGGAGCATCTTCGGCGCCACCGTGGGCGGGCCGATTCTGCGTAACAAGCTCTTCTTCTTCGGCGACTTTCAGGGGGCACGCCAGCACATCATGAGTTCCGCCTTCCGTGGCGTGGCAACCGCGCAGATGCGCACGGGCTACGATCCGGTGACCGGAACGACGTTTGCAATTACGAACCCGGTGGCGCAGTACTTTCTCGCCCATCCGGAGATTTATCCTCTTCCCAATCAGTCCGTCGATGCTTCTGTGTCGCAGAACTACCTGGGCACGCAGGGTTCGTTCATCCGCAACAACCAGGGAGACGTAAAGCTGGATTGGCAGATGCGGCAAAACGATCTGGTATCCGGCCGCGTTACGATCGGGCGCGATCAGGAAGGCACGACAAAGACGATCCTGCCGACGGACATTCCCTCCAACAGCAATAATCCCTACACGGGCTTTATCGTCAATTGGACACACATCGTCTCGGCAAGCATTGTGAACGAGGCTCGGGCAGGGTATGGACGAACGAGGATTATCACGTACCCGGTGGATGTGAGCGGTTTCTTCGGAACGACTGGAAATGCGAAGCTCGGCATTCCCGGACCGCAGGTGTTTCCGGGGATCAGCCAGATCAGCTTCGGCGGCAACAATGTAGGCCTCAGCGATATTGGCCCCGCGCTGGGAGGCAAAGCAAGCGAGAGCTCAATCAATGCCTTCACCTATGGCGATGTGCTGAACTGGCAGGTGCGCCGGCACACGCTGAAGTTTGGTGTACAGGCGATTCGCTACCAGGAGAACCGCTACTTTTCGGGTCAGGATGGCGCACTGGGTCACTTCAATACGGGAGGCGTGGGGAAGAACTTTACCGGCAGCGCCTGGGGCGACTTCCTGCAGGATGACATGACATCGTATGGACAGGGGAGCAGCTCCGGGCGGTGGGGCCAGCGGCAATGGAGGCCGGCCGCGTTCTTCCAGGACGACTTCAAGCTCAGCCCAGAGCTTACGCTCAACTTCGGGGTCCGCTGGGAGTATGACCAGCCCATGTATGAAGTCAACAACAAGCAGGCAAATGTAGACATCCACACGGGCGCGATTACGTATGCGGGCCAGAACGGAGCAAGCCGTGCATTATACAAACCCTTCTATGGAGGCGTGATGCCGCGCATGGGCTTCTCGTATGCTCCGCGCATGTTCCGCAGCCGTGTTGTCGTGAATGGCGGCTATGCGATCACCAGCTTTATGGAGGGCATGGGAGCGAATCTGCGCCTGACGCTGAACCCTCCGTTCTTTACGAACGCGGCGGGCAATTCGAACGGAGGTGCCGCGTTTCGCATGACGGACGGCTTCCCTCAGCCCTCGAATGTGAACGTGTATGCGGGCAACGTTCGCGGATGGGACCCGAACCTGAAGCCCTCAATGATTCAGCAGTACGACCTCATGACGCAGTATGAGTTGAGCAACACAATGTCACTGATGGTTGCCTATGCGGGCCAGCAGGGCAATCACCTTGTCGATCCGCGCGAAGGCAATCAAGCGACGTGCTCTCTGAATCCGCTTCCGGACCTGCCGACGCCTTGCAAGCGGCCTCTCCTCGTACCGCTGCCTCTGGTGACACAGTTGAGCTACACGGAGTCGGAAGCGGTGATGAACTACAACGCGCTGCAAACGACGTTCCGGCGGCAGTTGAGCGGCGGACTGGAGTTCCTGACGAGCTATACGTTCAGCCGGAGCTTCTCGAACAACAAGGGCTACTACGGGGCAGGCGGGACTTCGGGACCGAACAACTACTACCAGGACTCCTATAACCCGAAGGCGGAGTATGGCTTGAACTTCATCGATACGACGCACCTGTTCTCGTTCGGAGGCTATTATCACCTTCCGGTTGGACGTGGCATGTTGCTGGGCAAAAACTGGAACCCGGTTGTAAACAGTGTATTGGGAGGCTGGAAGCTGGGCCTGATTGCGCAGGCACATACTGGATTCCCAATGACGCTGACCTCGACGCAGTACTATAACGCGAACCAGAGGGCGAATCGTCCGAACGTATACCGCAAGCTGAAGATCGTGCATCAGTCCGCGAACAACTGGTTTGGGACGGATCCTTCCGCGGTCCCATGCCTGAACAATGCGAAGACGAATCCGTCTGCGGTCTCGACGAAGGTCGGAGGCAGTACGGTATGGCTGAGCAACGACAATGGCGTGTGCGCTTACGGAGAACAGCTAACGACAGGCTTCGGCACGGCGGGAGTAAGCACAGTGCGGGCCCCGAACTACAAAAACGTGGATATGTCGGCATCGAAGGTGTTCTCGTTGTGGCACGAGAGCAACCTTCAGTTCCGTGCCGATGCATTCAATCTCCTGAACACGGTCAGCCTTGCGCCCCCAACCGTCTCCGTCAGCAATAAGGCCTTCGGCCGGATTGGAAGCACGGTGAGCACAGAACGTCGAGTCCAGCTCTCGCTGAAGTTGTCGTTCTAGGCAAGGTGCAACGTACAACGGCGCAGCAGGGAAGCGCATCTTCTCCGCTGCGCCTTACTATTGGGGGCCTGAATGTTGAAGAGTAAATACTGTTTCCCGGTTGTGCTTTTGCTGGCGATCTCAGCGCGTGCTGCCGAGATGCCGCGTTCCCTGTTCCCCTCGGTCGAGCAGATCGATTCGTTGCGCGCCGATGCGCGCTGGGGCGGGTTGCACTCTGCCTGCGAAGCCGGGCTCAAGCTGGAAAGCCATCCCGTCGCTGACTTCTCTCCTCCGCCGCACTATGGGGCCAGTGGGCCTGTGGTTGCAAAAGCGGATGCTCCTGTGCCAACGTTGCGCCGCGAAAGCCTGGCGGTCTACCGTTTGGCCCTGTGCTTTGAGATCTCGAAGGATGCGAGATATAGCGCGAAAGCTGAGCAAATTCTGAATGGGTGGGCACATACGACGACACGCATCGGCACGTTACAGGGAGCAGATGGCTTCAACTTCTATTTCCCCTATGCGCTGATGGGAGCTTCTCTGCTTCAGCATGACGCGGGCTGGCGGTCAGATGATTTTTCCGCCTTCGTGAGAAAGATTGTTATTCCGGCAAACAATGCGGACAAGCCGAACAATCACGGCAACTGGGGTGTCCTGCTGCTGGCTACGGCGGGAGGGTATCTGAATGATCCCATGCTGCTCGATCAGGCACGGCAACGATGGCAGGAACTGATGCGCTCGCAGGTGGCTCAGGATGGCTCACTGCCGCTGGAGGTCTGTCGCAGCGATACGTCGAACTGGTGCGGAGGAGAGACCAAGGGCATCAAGGGAATCGCATACACGCACTACACGCTCTACCCGACGACGATTGCCGCGGAGATATTCCGCAATGCAGGCAAGGATGTGTACTCCACCCCGGAGGGCGCGCTGCTGTGCAAGGCTTACAGCAGGGCAGCCTCGTGGACGCTGCATCCGGAGACGTTTCCCTACTATGCTTCGAACAAAGGGAAGCTGGATGGCATGCACAACGTAGATTACTTCTACATCCTTCAACAACGCTGTCCTGTGGGGGATGGGGCCGCGGTGCTTAAAGACTTCGGAGCGAGCGCGGCTGATCCTATGGAACTGCGTGCAATCTACGGCAGGTAGCGGATGAGGCAGACAAGAGCAGAAGAGAGGTCGTTCAGATGAGTGTGACACGCCGGGACTTTCTTAGTTACGCCGGAGCCTATGCGCTAGCGCCTCACCCTCTGAAAAATGCGAAGCACGGCGCGAAGCGGCCCAACGTCGTCATGATCATGGCGGACGATCATGGAGCCTGGGCCACAGGAGCGTATGGATGCCCGGACATTCGCACGCCGAACATGGATGCTCTTGCCCGCGGTGGGGCGCGCTTCACACGTTCACTGGTCTGCACCCCGGTCTGCTCGCCCAGCCGGATGACGTATCTGACCGGCCTGCTTCCCTCGCAGCATGGCGTGCAGGATTATCTTCTCCCGGAAGACAGTCGAGGGCCGTCTTCGAGAAATTGGCTGGAAGGACATCTCACCTATACCGAGGTATTGGCGCGGAGCGGCTACACACTGGGCATGTGCGGCAAGTGGCACATGGGAAAGGATGAATCGGCGCAGGCCGGATTTACCGACTGGAGCGCCTATGCCAGCGGAGGAGGAAGTTATCGCGATCCCGTCTTTGTTCGCAACGGAATAGAGACCCCGGTAAAGGGATTCCGCGAAGATGCCATTGGCGACTTCGCGCTCGAGTTTCTGCAGAAGCAGAAGAGCAGCGACAGCCCGTTCTTCCTGGCAGTCAACTTCTTTGCACCGCACACTCCGTATAACTATCAACCTGAGGTCTACCAGCGCCCTTATGGCGAGTCGAAGTTCTCCTGTTTCCCCAGCACTCAGCCATGCGCAGCGGAGAACCCGGAGCTGCTGCCGATGTTTGGGAAGCGTCAGCCGAAGGAAGCCTACTCGGCGCTGGTGACTTCGATCGATGCAAACATCGGCCGCATTCTGGAGAGGCTCAAAGATCTGAATCTGCGCGAAGACACGCTGGTCATTTATACGGCAGATCATGGCTGGAACGCAGGCCATCACGGAGTGTGGGGCAAGGGCAACGGCACAATTCCGCTGAACATGTATGACGAGTCGCTGCGCGTGCCGATGATCTGGAACCACTCGGGCCGCATCGCACCGGAGCAGACGGTCGACCAGATGATCTCTTCGTATGACTTCTTTCCCACAATTTTGGAGTACCTTGGCGCGAGCATCGAGCACGACCCACGCCGCATTGGCAGAAGCTATGCCGCGCTGCTGCACGGTGGGTTGCCGGAGCGGCGCGACCGGCTTTATTTTGAATACGCCAACACGCGCGCTGTGAGAACCGCGACGATGAAGTATGTCGAGAGAACGGACGAGTGGCCCTCGGAGCTGTACGACCTGGCGAAGGACCCGGGCGAGACGAACAACATACTGCATGAGCCGTCGTATGCTGCTTCAAGCAACGCGATGAAGAGGGACCTGCAGCAGTTCTTTCAAAAGGCAGGCGCTCCGCCGATCACGGCGTGGAGAACCACAACGAAGCAAAAGCTGCCGTGGGAGAGCAGCCTGATAGGGCCAGTCTTCGACAAAACCAAGGTGCGTTACGAACAGCTTTGAGGCACTCGCCGCATCCTATTTGTTCCGAGAACGCTTCTCTCTCGCAAGCTCGGACCCTGCGAGGAGAAACGCGCCTACTCCGTAGACGTAGCTGGAGGTCGGCTTGAACTGGCCGGGTGCCGCGGCAACAGGCTGGATGCAACCGAGGCGGCCATCCTGATAAATGTGCGACACCATGCCTTCCCATGCCTTTGCGACGACGGCGCGAAAGGCAGTGCTGTCGAGAAGGCCCTGGTTGATTCCCCAGGCCATTCCATAGGTGATGAATCCTGAGCCTGAGATCTCGGGCAGTGGATAGGCCGCAGGGTCGAGCAGTCCCGGTCTCCACAGCCCATCCTTTCCCTGGACCTGTCGCAGCTTGTCGGCCATCTGACGAAACTGCGTAATATACTTCTGCCGCGTCGGATAGCTCGCGGGCATGTATTGAAGCACGCGCGCAAGCCCGGCGAGCACCCATCCGTTGCCGCGCGACCAGAATATCTTCCGGCCATTGCTCTCCCGCTTGTCGAAGTATCTGCTATCGCGGTAGTAAAGGCTCTCCTTCGGGTCATAGAGCAGGTTCGAGGTGATCCACCACTCGCGGTCCATGTAGTCGAGGTATGCAATATTTCTCGTTGCGGCATAGAGCCGCGCGTACACAGGAGGCGCCATAAAGAGAGCGTCGCACCACCACCAGAGCGGCTTATCGGGATTATCGGGCAGGTGCATCGTGCGATCGAAGCGAGTGCGTGTGGGCAGCAGCATCGCTTCGTCGTGATGTTTCAGATAAAGCTCAAGGTAGGTCTGGCCGACGGCCTGATGGTCCGCGTGCGTCTCGTCGGGACCGAGCTGCCAGCGAAGCTGCTTCCCCATATCGAGCATGGCCTGTTCGTACTTCGGATCGTGCAGCGTTTCACCTGCGGCCATGAAGCCGGTATAGAGCGCGGCAAATGTCCAATCATTGTTGAAGGCGTTGCGTGTGCGGTTCAACTCCCAGGTGCCGACCTTCTGCATGGCTTTGGCAATCGCGCCGGGAGTGAGCTGCGCCGAAAGATCGTTGGCGAGCGGGCCTCCGTCGTCCGGTGAGTCTCCCACCGCCGGAAGACTTTCGCCTGCGGTTAGTTTCTGTGCCAGGGCGAAGCGGCCGTGCAGGCTTGCCGCGAATGCTGTGTACGCGAGGCCCTTGATCCATCTCCGGCGCGAAGTGTCCATACATGCTCCTTTGGGTGAATGTGGCGAAATGACTAGTGGGAAAGGCAGGCAGCCGCGTAGGGCGCAATGGCCTGCTGAATTCTGTGGATGAGCAACTCATACGGTTCTGGTTGCAAAGCGCCCGAGCGGACTGCGCGATATTGCTGCGGCAGAGCGGCGGAGAGAAGCGTCTCGGGTATCGTGACCGATTGCAGGTTCTGTAATAGGCACTCGACTGCGGCTTTGATTTCAGAATCCGTCCAGTAGTAGCGGATGCGGTCGCTGTAGCTGTAACGACGCAGCAGGCGTTGCTCCTCAGCCGTGCCGTGGTAGTGCTTGCTCCAGTGCTGTGGATGCAGCAACATCTGACGCTCGACCACTTCAGCAAGATGCGAGCAGCAGTCATGCGGAATCAGTTCCTTTTCGATCCCCTCCAGCGCGAAGAGCGCCTCGCGTAGAGCAAAGGTGAGGGCTGGCCCGACCTTGAGGATGGCGAAGCCGTCGCGCACCAGTTCCTGATAAGCCCCGGGGCGCTGATAGTCGGTGGAATGGGCCTCGAAGACGAGACCGCCTGCATCGCACAGCAATCGCCGCACGTCGGCGGTTTTATCGGAGACATAATCGACGACCGAGTCGTGATTGAATTCAACGCCGGGCTGTACGACCAGCGCGATGACGCGCGGCCATACGTCGTTGAGGCCTGCCGCGGCAAAGGTTTCGCGATGAATCTGAAGTGTGCGCTCCGCGTGTTCGCGCGTCGTCACCTGAAGTTCGGCAAGCGATTCGGTCGCGCCTCCCGGAATGGGGACCTCGGTGCCGATGACGTAATAGCGGCGATCCCCTCCGCTGGCCCGCTCAGCAGCGCGGCATAGACGCGCGGCGCGTTGTGCCACGATGTTGTCAGGTAGCGGGGCCTGCTCACCGTGACACGCCATGCTGGCGTCCAGGTGAATCTTGGAAAAGCCCGCAGCAGAGTACTCGGCGACCATCATTTCGGCCAGTCGCATGGCCTCTTCCGCCGGAAGATTCTGCCACGGATTCGGACCGAGATGGTCTCCACCGAGGATCAGGTTCTCTTCTGCCAGACCATGCGCGATGGCGATGCGGAGCGCGAACTCGCGGAAGTCCCTGGGCCGCATACCGGTATAGCCCCCGAGCTGGTTGACCTGATTGGAGGTCGCCTCCACCAGCAGTGGCGTGTTATCCCGAACGGCCTGCCGCACTGCTGCCTCAAGTACAAGCGGATGCGCCGAGCAGACCGAATAAATTCCCTCGGGAGTTCCACGAAGAAAGGACGATCCAAGCCGTTCAAGAACACTCATCGGGATTCCCTCCAACTTCACTCGATGTCTCTTCACTGGAGTACTTAGGGAAGCTCTGAATAAGTCCTTGTTTTGAAGGGGCGCGACTTAAGTCGCGCCGTAAACCCTCCGATCCAACGCGGCTTTAGCCGCTGAGGGAACCCTTGCGGACTTAATCAGACCCTCCTTAGAGCATCTTCCCTGAAGATATAGTCCTCGCGACCTCGTCTTCCGAAGCGGGATTTGTTGTCATTCCCGAAGGGAATCTGCGTTTCGCTTCGGGTCGCACCGAACTACGGCTTAGGGGAAAAAAAATGTGCTAGTAATAAAAAGATTATAAAACAAATATACAGAAACATTCTTGCCATGTGAGCGGCCTCTCGTGGCCGGTTCGTTGCGTCAGTTTGCTACGAGCGGCAGGTCAAACAGCAGGCAGGGAATGTGGAAAGGATCGTGCGCGGCAATTTGCCCACGCTGCAGACGGGGAAACTCTCAAGTCGTGCAAAAAAGAAATAAAAAGATTCTATTGCATATCAAAGAATTCTTTACGTAAACTGCTGCATGGACAGGCGAAACTGATCCCCGAGGAGAAGAGACATGGTGACTCGACGCGAATTTCTGCGCGGAGCCGGAGCTGCTGTTTGCACGGTGGGGCTTCCTTTGCGGGCGAGCAGCGTTCAAGCAAAGCGTCCGAATCTGATGGTCATCCTCACCGATCAGCAATCGGCGGACGCGGCCAGCTATTGTATCGGGAACCGGTATCTTCATACGCCAAACATCGACAGCCTGGCAGCGAGCGGGACCTCATTTACGCGCGCCTACTGCGCCAACCCGCTCTGTGTCCCGTCGCGCACATCCATGTTCACCGGGCGGTATCCGACAGAGACCGGAGTGATGGACAATACGGCGCTTGCCAACGCGCGTCTGGACCCGCGGAAGTTTCCAATCATGGGGAAGATCTTCCATGACAACGGCTACCAGACAGCCTACTTCGGCAAGTGGCACATTGCCTGCCTGGAGGACCAGGCGAACATCCACGGATTTACGCGAATGGCCACAACCTTCAACGACGACAAAGCTGCGGCGATCGACGCGGCGGAGTTTCTGCGAGACAAGCACGAGGCTCCGTTCCTGATGGTTGCGTCATTCCTCAATCCGCACAATATCTGCGAGTGGGCGCGGGAAGAGCAGCTTCCGCTGGGAGACGTGGGGCGGCCTCCGTCGCTGGATCAGTGCCCTCCGTTGCGGGCCAATCATGCGCCGCAGAAGAATGAACCGGACATCATTGCCCTGATGCGCCGGTCGTACCAGGCGAACCCTATGTTTCCTGTGGGCAACTTCAGCGAGAAGCAGTGGCGCGAGTACCTGTGGGCGTATTACAGAATGATCGAGAAAGTCGATGCGCAAATCGGGATCGTGCTCGATGCGTTACGCAAGTCCGGGTTGGAGGAGAACACCTTGATCGTCTTTGTTGCGGACCACGGCGACTGCCAGGGAGCGCATGGGTGGAACCAGAAGACGGTGTTCTATGAAGAGGCCTCACGGGTGCCCTTGATTCTTAGTCGCAAAGGAGCTGGTGCGAGAAGATCGGCACGACTGGTGAATACGGGAATCGACCTGCTCCCTACACTGTGCGATTATGCGGGGATTGCGAAGCCCTCTTCGCTGCCTGGATTGAGCTTGAGGGATCAGGAGGTTGATCCGCGACGCTATGTTGTGGTTTCAAACCGCTTGGTTCAGGGGGCTGCGATTGACGGCCACGTTCCGACTCCTGAGGGACGCATGGTGCGAGGGCAGCGTTATAAATACTGCGTCTATAACGAAGGCAACCGAAGAGAGTCGCTGGTGGATCTGGAGGCAGACCCGGAGGA
>Ga0070659_100002048_pt1 | contig 14397 bp, 11 predicted proteins | sample KBSC23metaG_FD_64666 | JGI IMG/M metagenome (GOLD analysis project Ga0070659, IMG submission 64666) | Corn rhizosphere microbial communities from Kellogg Biological Station, Michigan, USA - KBS C2-3 metaG | ecosystem: Host-associated > Plants > Roots > Rhizosphere > Soil ...
CGCATATCGGCGTTAGCGCGTCACGTCATCTTTACTCTTGATTCCAGACGGGCTTTACAACGGACGCGACTAACGGCTAGCTTTACATAGAATGAATTCACCGGAACATAAACGGCGCGTTGCGATACTCGGGAGCACGGGCTCTATCGGCACGCAAGCGTTGGAAGTGATTGAACAACTGTCGGATTCGTTTGAAGTTGAAATGTTATCGGCGGGTTCCAACGCGGAGTTGTTAATTCAACAAGCAAAAAAATTCAAGCCTAACTCGGTCGTCATTTGCGACGAAGCGAAGTACGACGAAGTTAAAAACGCCCTGGTGGTTGAACCGGTGAAAGTGTTTGCGGGGCTCGACGCGTTGAAACAGGAAGTGCAGAACGAACACATCGACGTCGTGCTGACTGCGATGGTCGGTTACGCGGGCTTGGAGCCGACGATCAAAGCGATAGAAGCCGGTAAGAACATCGCGTTGGCGAACAAAGAAACCCTGGTGGTTGCGGGGCATTTGATCACGTCGCTGGCGCAAAAACACGGCGTCAACATTTATCCCGTCGACTCCGAACACTCCGCCATTTTTCAATGTCTTGTCGGCGAATTTCACAACCCGATCGAGAAGTTGATCATCACGGCGAGCGGCGGGCCGTTTCGCGGCAAGTCGAGACGCGAGTTGGAAGGCACGACGAAAGAGCAAGCGTTGAAACACCCGAACTGGACGATGGGTCGCAAGATTACGATCGACTCCGCAACGCTGATGAACAAAGGGCTGGAACTGATCGAAGCGCGGTGGTTGTTCAACGTCGGCGTCGACAAACTCGAAGTGCTCGTGCATCCGCAATCGGTGATTCATTCGATGGTGCAATTCGAAGACGGTTCCATCAAAGCCCAACTCGGTTATCCCGACATGAAATTGCCGATTCAGTTTGCGATTGGTTATCCCAACCGGTTGAAAAATAAATTCGAACGTTTTGACTTCGCGAAGTATCCGTCGTTGACGTTCGAGAAGCCGGATACGCAGACATTCCGTTGTTTGCAGTTGGCGCTCGACGTGTTAAGCAAAGACGGCAACGCGCCTTGCGCGTTGAACGCCGCGAACGAGGTCGCCGTCGATTTGTTCCTGAGCGACCGAATCAAATTTTTAGAGATTTCGGAAGTCATCGAACACGTGTTGGCCAAGTTTGATTTCGTGAAAACGCCGTCGCTCGAACAATTGCAACAAACCGACCGGCAAGCCCGTAAGTTGGCCTTGGAAAAGCAGACAAAAACGCTTTTCGGCGCTTAAAACTTATTGGTACATCGCACAGTTATTAAACGGAATTTTACCACGCATTAAACCCCTTCATGGAAGAAATACTCATTAAAGCCGGACAGCTGTTTCTAAGCCTCGCGATTCTGGTCACGCTGCACGAATTCGGTCACTACCTCGCCGCTCGCATTTTCGGCGCGCGCGTCGAAAAGTTTTACTTGTTTTTTAATCCTTGGTTTTCCATCGCGAAGAAAAAAATCGGCGACACGGAATACGGACTCGGTTGGTTGCCGCTCGGCGGCTACGTGAAAATTGCGGGGATGATCGACGAATCGATGGACAAAGAACAGATGATGCAACCGGCGCAGCCCTGGGAGTTTCGTGCGAAGCCGGCCTGGCAACGTCTCGTCATCATGCTCGGTGGCATCACGGTCAACTTGATTTTGGGTTGGTTCATTTACGCGATGCTGTTGTATTCGGTCGGCGAATCTTATATCGCGGCAAAAGACGCGAAGTACGGCATCATGGCGGATTCGACGGCGATGAAAATCGGTTTGCGGAGCGGCGATAAAATCGTTTCCGTTGGCGGCGAGCCGATCGAAAAACTGAACGACATCGCTGCGAAAGTTTTGTTGAACGACGCGCGAACGATTCAAGTCGACCGACAAGGACAACGGGTGAACGTCGACATTCCGAACAGTTCCATCAAGACACTTATCGCCGCGCAAAACGCCGGCTTCGTTTCGGAACGCGTTCCTTTCGTGATTGCCGCCTTCGGCGACGAATCGCCGGCGAAAAAAGCGGGGCTCAAAGAAGGCGATCAAGTCGTTGCCATCGACAACACGCCGACGTTCTTTTTCGACGAAGTGCGCGGCGAACTGATGAAACACCGCGGCGACACCGTCAACGTGAAAGCCGTGCGCGGCACCGACACCATCCACCAAGCCGTTGCGCTCGGCAAAGACGGTATGCTCGGCGTGATGCCGAAAGGTCCGGCGGATTATTTCCCGATCGCGGTGAAAGAATATTCGTTTGCCGAGTCGTTTCCCGCCGGCCTGCACAAAGCGAAAAAGACCTTGGTGGACTACGTCAAGCAATTCAAACTCATTTTCAACAAAGACGTCGAAGGCTACAAGCACCTCGGCGGTTTCATTTCCATCGGCAAAGTGTTTTCGCCGCAATGGGATTGGGTCAACTTTTGGAGTTTCACGGCGTTCCTCTCGTTGGCGCTCGCGTTCATGAACCTGTTGCCGATACCGGCGCTGGACGGCGGTCACGTGGTGTTCACGTTGTACGAAATGATCACGCGCCGCAAACCGAACGAAAAGTTTTTGGAGTACGCGCAGATCGCCGGCATGGTGATTCTGTTAAGTTTGATGGCGTATGCGAACGGCAACGATTTGGTGCGCTTGTTTCGTTAAAGTCTAAGTCGCTTTTATTACTTTTGCGTTCCCGTTAAGCAAGTAGCCCGAGTGGCGGAACTGGTAGACGCGCTCGACTCAAAATCGTGTTCCTTCGGGAGTGTCGGTTCGACTCCGACCTCGGGTACTGAAAGCAAAAGCCCTCCGACAATGGAGGGCTTTGTTATTTGTGCGGGACTTGTCCGCACCGGAAAATCTTTACACGTCAGAAGGGAATAAATTCCCGTTTACAGCAAGGGTGCGATGCAATAGGAGCCCGCCATAAACAAGGCTAACGCCAATAAACTAACCGTAATCATCACGTTGCTCGTTCGGTCGTATCGGTAATCCATCGTTTACTGTTTTTGTTACCGGTAAACCTCAAACTTCCGTGCCGCTCGCTACTCCGCGTTCGATGAATCGTTCAAACGCCTTGCTGGCACATCGTTTTAGCGCATCTGCAAAACACCACGGTTATGAAAGAGAGGAATGATGGCGATGCCGCGCGCAACGCACGTGAAAGGGGAGAACCGGATCAGCAAACGCAATCGCAAGACCCGCGTGAGCGACAATGGGGTTTGCCCGAGGATTTTAAGGCGCCGAGCGCTATGAGCCAGACACCGCAACGCGACATGTCCGGTGAGCGAAAGGACATAGACATCAAAGACATCACCGACATGAACGAGTAGACGAAGAATTGTGTGATTGAAAGCAGGCACGCGTGCCTGCTTTTTTTTTGACGTTACTTCAACTTCCACAACGAGCAAAGTATCGCCGTTGCCACGGCGGCGTTCAGCGATTCGGCTTCGCCGAAGCGCGGTATGGTCACGGTGCGGTGAACGAACGGTTCCCACTCGGGTTTGATGCCGTTTCCTTCGTTACCGATCAACAGCAACGCCGGCGTTGCCAAGGCTTCCGTGCGCACGTCGGTGCCGTCCATGTCGGCGGCGTAAACCGGAATGTGCGCGTAATGTTTGAAGACTTTTTCCAGGCTGTATTCCATCACCGCCACACGCAGCAAACTTCCCATCGCAGCTTGCACCGTCTTGGGGTTGTAGGCATCCACGGTGTCTTCCGAAACGATGACGTGCTTCAGCCCGAACCAATCCGCGGTCCGTACGATGGAGCCTAGGTTGCCTGGGTCCTGCACGCCGTCCAGAACAATCGTCAGGTCGGTCAACTTCGGCAACGCCGCTGGCGCCGGTATATCTGCAACCGCGAGCAACGGCGACGGCGTTTGCAACGAACTGATTTTTTCCATTTCGATCGCGGAACACACCACCAAGGCGTCGCTGTCGACGCATTTTATTTTCGCTTCGTGGCGCGTCAACCAGTCGTCCACCGCGATCAATTTCCGGCAACGTTGTTGCGAGGAAAGCAATTCCAGGACGAGTTTTTCTCCTTCGAGAACGTAAGCGCCATGTTCCCTTCTTCCTTTCTTGGTTTGTAGTGAATTAATGTATTTTGCAAGCGCCTTGGTGAGCATGCCGCTAAACTACCGGATTTCGTTTTTCAGCTTTCTGTGCCTCGCCGCCGTCTTCGTTTCGTCCTGTTCCACCACGCGCTCCGTTCCGGAAGGACATGCGTTGCTTAAAAAAAATGTCGTTCAGGTAAAGTCGCGGACCAACGTCGCCAGGCTCCTGCAAAGCATCTCGAACAAAAGCGAACTGGAGTCCAGCCTCGGCGGCTACGCGCGGCAAAAGCCCAACAAACGAACGCTCGGTCTTTTCAAGTTCAACCTGATTGTTTACAACCGGTTCCGCAACGCGCGCGAACACAGTTTCGGCGCGTGGCTGCGCAACAACCTCGGCGAGCCGCCGGTGGTGTTCGACACGTCGCTCATGCTTTCGTCGGTGACGCAGATGCAAAGTTATTTGTTCAACAAGGGTTACCTGCGCAACGAAGTAGAAGCGACGTACAAAGTGCGGCGGCGGAAAGCAACCGTCACGTACACCGCTTATCCCGGCGTGCAATACCGCATCGACACGTTGTATTACCCGCCGGCCACCAACCCGTTGCGAACGCAAATCAACGCCTTTCAACCCCAAACGCTCATCAAACACGATGCGCCGCTGGACCTTGACAAACTGGACGACGAAAGCAGGCGCGTCGTGGGAGAATTGAACAATCGGGGCTATTACCGTTTCGACGCGTCGCTTATCAAATACGACGTGGACACGTCCAACGGTTACGACCAGGTTAAGATTTTCATGAACGTCCTGGACGACAGCGCAACCGCGTCCACGCGGATTTATTACCTGCGCGATTTCAAAGTTTACCTCGACTACGAAGCCTTGCGCGAATCGCAAATTCCACTGCGTGATTCGAGCGGTCACTACAAATACTACTACGATTCCCTGCAAGTGAAGCCCTGGGTGGTGGAGAAGCTGTTGTTTCTGAAACACGGCAACGTTTACTCGCGCAAGGATTACGACTACACCATCAGCCGTTTGTCCGATCTCGGCATTTTTAAATTCATTTCGATAAGGTACGTTCCGGTCGGTGACGATTCCCTGGACGCAGTGATCCGGCTCACGCCGTCGATGCGGCGCGTCCTGCGAGCGGACCTCGAAGGGAACAGCGTGGAAAACGACGTCGGCACCGGCGTCAAATTCAGCTACGGCAACCGCAACTGGCTGCTGATTGCTAACAAAATTGATTACCACGTCAACGCCGGCACGGAAGTGCCGCTCTTCAAAACCGGCCATCCGTTGTACGACGGGAACATGCAACTGTCGTACACCTTCCCTCGTTTGTTCGCGCCGTATCCCTCGCGAAAATTGTCGCCGTATTTCAACCCGCGCACCCGCATCGGAACCGGTGTGAGCTTTCAGATGCGCGAAGGCTTGTACCGTCTGAGCAGTTACAACGCGTCGTTCGGTTACGAATGGCACGAGACACCCACGAAACGCCACACGCTGAACCCGGCCACGTTCATCGGTCTGGCGTCCAAGCCGCTGAGCGACGAGTTTATCAAACAACTGGCAAGCGATCCGCAATTGAACCTCAGTTTTCAAAACCAGATCATCACCGGTGCCAACTACGCGTTCGTTTTCACGAACCCCACCGAAAATCGCCGGCAATCGTTCAGTTACTTGCGGTGTTACGTCGAGACGTCGGGGTTCACCGTTTACGGCGCGCAAAAGATCTTCAGAAACAAGCCTCCGGTAAACGGAAAGAACTACACCATTTTCGGACTGCCGTACTCGACGTACGTCAAGACGGAGGTTGACTTTCGGCGTTACTTCGTCATCGATCCGGACCGGCAACTGGCCACGCGCCTGTTTGCGGGTTCGGGCTTTCACTTCTGGAATTCGAAAGCTTCGTTGCCGTACATCAAGCAGTACAACGCCGGTGGCTCCTCCGACGTTCGCGCGTGGGAAACCCGAAGTCTCGGTCCCGGCTCTTACCGCATCGACACCGGACAGGCGTTCATCAATCAGACGGCCGACATCAAACTCGAAGGCAACGTCGAATACCGGTTTCCGATTTTCAGCGTGCTCAAAGGCGCTTTGTTTTTGGACGCCGGCAACATCTGGAACATGCGCGCCGACACGTCGCAGCCCGGCGGCGAATTCCGACTCAACAATTTTTACAAGCAGATCGCCGTTGGCGGTGGATTGGGATTGCGGCTCGACTTCAGCTTTTTCATTTTCCGCCTCGACCTGGCCGTGCCGCTGCGCGATCCCGCGGTTTATAAACTCGAGGACGACGAATGGATTTTCAGAAACGACTTCCGCAACAACGCGGGTAAGTTCAACTGGGGTAAACTTCGTAACTTGATTGTATACAACATCGCCATCGGCTATCCCTTCTGATGAAAAAAATTATTCCGGTTGCCGCGCTTTTGCTTGCCGTGACAACCCTTTCGCAGGCACAATACGGACCGGATCGCGACATCCCTGGGATGCTCGGCGCGACGACGCTGCGCTACCCGTGGGCCGGCGGCTTGAACAACCCCCAGTTCTCCAACGCCGATCTCGACCACGACGGCCTGCAGGACCTGGTGGTGTTCGACCGAACCGGTAATAAACTTCTCACGTTCCGGAACAACGGCGGCGCGTACCCGAACAATTACGATTACGCGCCGCAATACGAAGCCAACTTTCCGTCGATGGATGCATGGTGTCTGTTGCCGGACTTCAATTGCGACGGTGTCCCGGACATTTTCACGCACACTACGCTCGGCATTCAGGTTTACAAAGGTTATTACAACGGCAGCAACCAACTCTCCTTCAACCTTTACTCGCCGCTGATCCGCTACCAATCGACGTCCGGCTGGTTGAACCTTCTGGTGACTAACGTGGATGTTCCTGCGTTCGTGGACATGAACAACGACGGCGACATCGACGTGCTGACGTTCGATCCCAACGGCGGGTACATGTGGTACTTCGAGAACACGTCGCAGGAAAACGGCTGGGGTTGCGACAGTCTGGAATATTACCACGCCGAAAAATGCTGGGGTGATTTGTTCGAGCCGTCCACCACGAACGCAAAGCTGCTCGACCAGCCTTGTCCGTTTGTATCGCCGGTGCTGGAAAACACGGGCTCCGGCACGCGCGGCACGCGCCACACCGGTTCCACGACGTTGTGTTTCGACAACACCGGCGACGGCATCAAGGAAGCCCTGGTGGGTGACATCTCGTTCGACGAACTCTGTTACCTCCGGAACAACGGCACGCTGACGGACTCGCACATTTTTGCGCAGGACTCTGTTTTTCCGTCGTACAACGTGCCGGCTGAAGTCCCGACGTTTCCCGCTGCCTTTCGGGCCGACGTCGACAACGACGGCGTGATGGATTTGCTCGTCGCGCCGAACGCCGACGCCGGCGGCAATTACAGCGCCTGTTCATGGTTGTACAAAAACACCGGGTCGAACAGCGTGGGTACGTTTCAATTCCAAACGGATTCGTTTCTGGTCAATCAGATGTTCGACGTCGGGGAAGGCTGCACGCCGGTGTGGTTCGACTACGACAACGACGGTCTGGTGGATCTGTTGCTGGCCAACTTCCGGTATTACGACACCTGTTCGTTCATCGCAACTTTGAAAAACGTCGGCACCTCCACCGCGCCGGCGTTCAAACTCACCAAGCGCAACTACGCAGGGCTGGCCGTGCTGAACAAACAAAACCTTCATCCCACGTTCGGCGACCTGGACGGCGATGGCGATCCCGACATGGTCGTGGGTAACGAAGACGGCATGTTGCTGTACTACCAGAACAACGCCGCCGCCGGGGCACCGGCGCAATTCGCACTGGCGCAAAGCAATTACTTCGGCATCGACGTCGGCGGTAGGAGCGCTCCCCAATTGGTGGACGTGAACGGCGATGGCTTGCTGGACCTGGTGATCGGAAAGGCCAGCGGCAAAATCAGTTACTACCAAAACGGCGGTACGGCAGCGAGCGCCGACTTCTCCACGCTCACCAATTCATTCTTCGGCAACGTCAACGCCAATCCGACCTCGCTGGACGCGAGCAGCGTGCCGTGCGTGACGCATTTGCCGGGCCACGCGGGTTGGGTGATGCTGGTGGGAAATAACCTCGGCGACGTTCAATTGTACGACAACATCGAAGGCAATCTCTCGGGTTCGTTCAACCTGGTGACCAACAACTACAGCGGCATCCGCGCCGGCAAGCGTTCGGCGATGGACGCCAGGGACATCAACGGCGATGGCGTGGTGGAACTCGCGATCGGCAACTATCGCGGCGGCGTCACGATTTACGACACGTCGTCTTACACGTCCGTTGCAGCGCAGGCTATGATCGGACAACGCGGGGAACTGAAAGCGTATCCGAATCCAACCAATAACAGGATTTACCTGCGGTGTGAAAACGGTTTTGACAACGGGTTCACGGTCACGACTTACGACGTGCTGGGGCACGTTATAACGATTGGGTTTACGCGCAACGATGCAAACACATTGGTGGCCGACGCGACGATGTTGCCGTCCGGTGTGTATTTCACGCGGTTGACAAACGGCGTCTCGTCGGCTTCATGCCGTTGGATGAAATCCGAATAATTATTTTGGCATGAAGCTGACGGTGACCGGCATTCGCACGCGCACGGCTTCGTCGCTCTTGTAACCCGGCGTCCATTTCATCGACTTCACGAGGCGGATCGCTTCTTCGGCCAGACCGCCGCCGGGGTCTTTGCGAACGTCGCAGTATTTGACGGTGCCGTCCTTTTCGACCACGGCGTTCACTTGTACGAAACCTTTGATTCCTTCCTTCTTTGCTTTAGGTGGATACCGTTGGTTCTTCATCAGGTACGACATCATTTCGGATTTACCGCCGGGGTATTCGGGCATAACGTCGGCTTCGTCGTAAATCATCGTGTCGCGCGCGATTTGTTCCGCCACCAACACCGAATCGGGCTTCGGCGTGATGTCCGCAACGGCCGTTTCGTCTTCTTCGGGTTTCGGTCGGGTGACTTTGTCGAAATAATAACGCAGCCCGAATTCGCGCAAATAGTACTCGAGCATTTTTTGTTGCGGACTGAAACGAACGACGACGGTATCGTCGTTCAGATCCAACGCTTTCATGTTGATCACGCCGCCTTCGTCGAGCGCAAACGACGTCACCGAGTAATAGTATTTCTTTTCACCCGACTGGTACGAGAGTTGCGAGCTGTCGATGGACCACACGAATTTTTCCATGCGCGTCGATTTCTGGCTCATGTCGAACACGCGGCTTCCTTCGGCGTCGTACAATTGCGCGATGCCCTGGTGGCAAACGAACAGCAACGCGAACAAGGCAACGATTCGTTTCATGTTACCAACCGCGGTTGTGGCGCAATGTGGTGATGTGTGCGACATGGTGTTTGCCATGCCAGGCGTAAAGCGCGGCGAGTTTATACAAGGGAACGTTTTTGTTTTGCTGCGGGTGAAAAAATTCGCGTTGCCAGTCTTCGGTTGACATGCTTCGCATCACGCTGTCCCAACGTTTGTGAAGGGCTTCGAGCAGGTGCAACGAGACGCTCACGTCCAGTTTGTTGTCCTCGAGTTCGGCCCAGCGGTTTTCGAGATACGGTTTGATGGCGGGAACATCTTCGGTCAACGCGAGTTTGAAACGGATGTATGCGTTCATGTGGCTGTCGGCGAGGTGGTGCGTTACCTGGCGAACCGTCCAGCCGTCGGGCCGGTACGGCGTGTCGAGTTGATCGTCGTCGAGCGCTTTCAACGCTTTGTGCAAATGCTGCGGCGTGGTTTCGATTTCGTTGACCGCATGTTGAACCTGATCGAGGATGAACGTTTCAGGCCATTTGAATTTGCCGATCGGGTAGCGGAGTTGGTCCAGGTCGAGCGCTTGTTGCATACAAATAAGTTTGTGAACTAAAGATAACGGCGTCGTCCGAATGTTGTTGTCCGGCGCGCCGGTTACCTGATTGACGCACAGAACCCCCTGGTGGCCGCAGTCGTCACCGGCTAACCGAACGAAGCGTTACGACGGCCTGGTGGACGGTGTGCCGTTGAACAGGTCGGGTCGGCGTCGCAACAAAACGATTCCGACAAGGCCGGTGACGACGAGCAACGAGGAAATGAGTTGCGCTTGCGTGAAAGCGAAACCGAACCAATGGTATTGAACGTTCACGCGGATGCGTTCGATGAGAAAACGTTCGACGCCGTTGAGCAAAAGATAGATGCTAAACAACATGCCGGGTGTGGCGATGCGTTTGCGGATGGCCCACAGGAACGTGAAAATGGCGAGGGCCATGATCACTTCGTACAGCGGCGTCGGGTAAACGGGTTGCGGGAGCGCGTAACAGAAACGACCGACGCAATCCGGAATGGGAGCACCTTCGCCGATGACGTTGTGTGGGTAAGTGGAAGCCCAAAGCCATTCCGGGACAACCGATGGTTTCGGGTGAAGGTTGACGATGCCCCAGTCGCCGTCGCCGGCGAGTTGACAGCCGATGCGACCCACGCCGTAAGCAAGCATCAGCCCCGGCGCCGTCGCGTCGCACATCACAACTGGTTTGATGCCGTAACGGCTCGTGTACCAAATGACCGCCGCCGAGCCGAAGATGAGGCCGCCGTAAAAAGTGAGGCCGCTGAACGAAAACAACGAGCCGATGGGATCCTGCAGCAGCATGTCGAAGTTCTCCAGCGAATCAAAAACTTTTGCTCCCACCAGGCCGGCTGCGGCCGCCACGACCGTGATGTCCCAAACCAAATCTTCCGGCGCGACGGTCACGCGTTCGGATTTCGGTTCCGGCAATTGCGCTTTTTTCTTCTCGTAGTATTTCCAACCCGCAGCTGCGACGCCGCCAAGAATCCCGGCAGGAATGCTTCCTTGAAGGGAGAGCAAATACGCTTGCGGGTTTTCTGAAAACTGCGGGTAGTGAAACACCAGGTCCACCAACTTGTAACCGACCACAAAACCCGCGACCAACGAAATCAACAACTCGATGATTGAAGCCGGTTCGCCGGTAACGACGGTGCGCGTGGTCAGCGGAATGAGCCCGAGTTGGTGTTTGCGGCGCAGTTCCGAACGCAACGTCATGGCAGCGGCGATAAACGACAACGCCATCATGAAGCCGAACGTTTGAATCGGCAGCGGCACGTGCAGACCGGTGAGGTCTTCGATGAGGTGGGTGAGGGTAGGATACATCCGGTTGGGCGAATGCAATAATAAAAAGAAAAGCGGCGCGACGACTCCGTTGTTGAATCGTCGCGCCGCGGCCTTTGCGTTTGCCGGTTAAGACTTGGGATACCAGTCGCGCAAGCGCACGTCGATGGATTTGTCGCCGTCGTTGACGAGTTTTTTAAACGCCTGGGTGTCGCTCACGTCGGGGTTGCCGCGGTAATGGTACGGGTAAACGACTTTGGGTTTGAACGCCAGCACGGCGCTCGCGGCTTGCTTGACGTCCATCGTGTACGGCAGGTTCATGCACACGAATGCCACGTCGATGTTTTTCAACGCGCGCATTTCCGGAATGTCTTCGGTGTCGCCGGAAATGTAAATGCGTTTGCCTCCCATCTCGAGCACGTAACCGTTGCCGCGGCCTTTCGTGTGCATCGCTTTCCGGTCTTCCGTCGTATTGTACATCGGAACGGCGGTGACGTTGAAGTCCAGCAGATCGAGTTTTTCGTCGTTGTTTAAAATCTTCACGTTCTTTTTGTACTTCATCGGCAACATGTCGCCGACGGTTTTCGGCACCACGAACACGGCTTTGCTCAGGTCGATGGATGCCAGCGTGGCGGTGTCGAGGTGATCGGGATGGATGTCCGTGATTAGAACGAGATCGGGAGCTGCCAGGCCTTTGTAGCCGGCCGCGCCGCCGTACGGGTCCACGTAAATGACTTTGTCGTTCCAGGTCAGCACCATACCGGCGTGCATGACGGGTTGGATGGCCAGCGGTCCTTTGGACGTTTCAATCTTGTCAGCGGCGATGCGCTGCGCGTTCGTGTGAACGGTTGCGAGCAACAACATGGGAAGAATAAAGTGTTTCATGGGTTTTGGGTTAAATGTTTCAGAACGACAAAAAGATGTTCCAACAATAAAGTTAACGACAGACGCAAAAAGCTCAGGCCAACGAATGGACGACGCTCATAATTTGTCCAACGACTTCACCGTTGTCAATTTGTTTTAACAACACCGGCGTCACGTTGTTCACCAGGGCTGCGTCGTAATTCGTGCGAACGCGAACGTAGTTGTCGGTGTAGCCATGCATGTAATCGCCGTCGTTTTCTCCTTCCCAGAGCACGCTGCGAACGGAGTCAAGATGTTGTCGGTAAAACGCGTCGCGCTTCTGTTCCGACAGTTGACGCAAAAATTTGTTGCGTTGTTGACGAATGTTCTGCGGAACGACGTTGTCGAACAAAATCGCTTCGGTGTTGTCGCGCTCGGAATACGTGAACACGTGCAAATAAGAAAGCGGCAACGACTCGATGAACGCAACGGTTTCGGCAAATTCAATTTCCGTTTCGCCGGGGAAGCCAACGATCACGTCGGCACCGATGCACGCGTGCGGCATCACGCCTTTGATGTGTTCGATGCGTTCGCGGTACAACTTGGTGAGGTAACGGCGTTTCATCGCTTTCAAAATGGTGTCGGAACCGGATTGCATCGGGATATGAAAATGCGAAACGAAACGTTTTGACGAAGCCACCAAGTCGATGATCGCGTTGTTCAACAAATTTGGTTCGATGGACGAAACGCGGAAGCGCTCGATGCCGGTGCAACTTTCTTCCAACGCCTGAATCAATTGCAACAACGTTTCCTGTCTGCGTTCAATGCCGTTCGAATAACCGAAGTCGCCGATGTTCACGCCGCTCAACACGATTTCTTTAACGCCTTGGTGAGCGATGTCGTTTGCCTGTTGAACGGTGTTTGAAACGCTGTCGCTTCGACTTTTCCCGCGCGCCAGCGGAATCGTGCAATACGTACACGAGTAATCGCAACCGTCCTGAACTTTCAAAAACGCGCGCGTCCGTTCACCGACCGAATAACTCGCTTTGTACGTAACGACGTCGTTGATGTCGCAAGAGTAAACGGCTTGGTGGCTGTCGGTTTCGATCTCGTCGAGAATGTCGGCCAACCGAAACTTGTCTTGCGCGCCGATTACCGTGCTCACGCCGTCGATGCTTGCGATTTCGTTTGGTTTGAGTTGCGCGTAACACCCCGTCACGACCACCTTCGCGTTTTCGTTGGCGTGCAGCGCTTTGCGCACGATGCGGCGGCATTCTTTGTCGGCGTTGTCCGTCACTGAACACGTGTTGATCACGTACACGTCCGCCGCGTCGTCAAACCCAACTTTTTCGTAGCCGTTGCCATGCAATTGTTGCCAAAGCATGGACGTCTCGGTGTAATTGAGTTTGCAGCCGAGTGTGTGAAAAGCAACCCGTTTTGAACGCATAAGCGGCGCAAAATTAATCGATTAGAAACGCAAGACGCGGTGTGCAAAACGTTTTGCCGAAATACGCGCTATTGATTAGCAAGCTAAATAATTTAGCAGTCGCCAACGATATACGTATGGGCTTGTCCGTACCGATCAACCAAAACAACCTCAAAGCCGACCCGAATCGCGTCGTGATGTTCGTGGACATGAACTCGTACTTCGCGAGTTGCGAGCAGCAAGTGAATTATTGGTTGCGCGATCGTCCGGTGGTGGTTTGCGTTTACACGGGTCAACACGGTTGCATCATCGCACCGAGCATCGAAGCGAAACGCCGCGGCGTGAAGATGGGATTGCGGCTGAATGAAGCCGTGAAAGTGTGTCCCGATTTAATTCCGCTTCCCACCAACCCAACGCTGTACCGCGAGATCCATGTGAAGATCATGAATTTGCTCCGCCGTTATTGTCCCGACGTGATTCCGAAAAGCATCGACGAAGCAATTGTCAATTTGTCCAACTACAGCTTGGTGTATAAAGACCCGATCAAGCTCGCGCAACAAATCAAAGCCGACATCAGGAAAGAAGTCGGAGACTATTTACAATGTTCGATCGGAATTGGACCCAACGCGTTTCTCGCGAAGCTTGCCACCGAAATTCAAAAGCCTAACGGTTTGGTGTGGATCACGCCGGAAAACATCGACGGTCACTTGTCAAAGATGAAGTTGACGGATTTGCCCGGCATCGCCGATCGCATGGCGGAGCGCTTGCGAAGCGCCGGAATCCATACCCCGCTTGAATTACGGCATTCGTCGCCGGATCGCATTCATCGCGCTTGTAAAAGCATCGTCGGCGAACACTGGCATCACCGTTTGAATTTTTCGGAAGTGGATATCGCGACGCGAGATTATCAAGCCATGCAAG
>Ga0070659_100002049_pt1 | contig 14390 bp, 15 predicted proteins | sample KBSC23metaG_FD_64666 | JGI IMG/M metagenome (GOLD analysis project Ga0070659, IMG submission 64666) | Corn rhizosphere microbial communities from Kellogg Biological Station, Michigan, USA - KBS C2-3 metaG | ecosystem: Host-associated > Plants > Roots > Rhizosphere > Soil ...
CTGCACCTGGACCGCTGCCTGACCTGCCGCAACTGCGAATCGACCTGCCCGTCCGGCGTGACCTACGGCCGCCTGGTGGAGATCGGCCGCAAGATCGTTGACGACCAGCTCGATGCGAACAACGAACCGCGCCCGTTGGGCGAGCGCGCCGTGCGCTGGGTGCTGCGTGAAAGCCTGACGCGGCCCGCGCTGTTCGGCCCCGCGCTCAAACTGGGGCAGGCTGTGCGTCCGCTGCTGCCGCAAGTGCTGCGCAACAAGGTCCCCGCCAAGCAACCGCAGGCCGGTGTGCGGCCAAGCACTGCGCATGCGCGCAAGATGCTGCTGCTCGAAGGCTGCGTGCAGCCGGCCATGTCACCCAACATCAATGCGGCCACGGCGCGCGTGTTCGACAAGCTGGGCGTGCAGCTCATCAGCGCAGACCGTGCGGGCTGCTGCGGTGCCATCCGCTATCACATGAACGACCACGCGGGCGGGCTCGGCAACATGCGCGCCAACATCGATGCGTGGTGGCCGCACATCGAAGCGGGCGCCGAAGCCATCGTCATGACGGCTTCCGGCTGCGGCGCGATGGTCAAGGAATACGGCCACCTGCTGCGCGATGACCCGGCCTATGCCGAGCGTGCGGCGCGCGTGTCTGCCATGACGCGTGACTTGTGCGAAGTGCTGCCTGCCTTCTCCGAGCAACTGCTGCAGAAGGCCAAACCCGCCGCACAGCGCCCGCGTGTGGCCTGGCATCCGCCGTGCACGCTGCAACACGGCCAGCAGATTCGCGGTGCAGTGGAAACGCTGCTCGGCTCGCTGGGCGTGGACGTCAAGCTCTGCGCGGACAGCCACCTTTGCTGCGGCTCGGCGGGCACGTATTCGGTACTGCAACCCGAGCTGGCCTACCGCCTGCGCGACGACAAGCTGCGCAACCTCCTGGCTGTTCAGCCCGAGCGCATCGTCACCGCCAACATCGGCTGCGTGACGCATCTGCAGAGCGGCACCGACACGCCCGTCGAGCACTGGATCGAGCTGGTAGACCGCATGCTGGCCTGAAGCACGATCCAGAAACGAACCTGGCCGGGTTCTATACTTGGCGCTTCGTTTCGCCCGGAGGCCCCATGCTGCAAACCTTCGCGATCCTGTTGACGTTCCAGTCGATCGGAGAGCTGCTGACGTATTCCATGCACCTGCCTGTGCCCGGCCCGGTGATCGGCATGGTGCTGCTGTTCGTCTACCTGCTGGCGGACAAGGGCCGCGTGCTTGAGGTCATGCAGGGCACCGTCACCGAATTGCTGCGGCACCTGACCATCCTGTTCGTGCCGGCCGGTGTGGGCGTGATGGTGCAGTTGCACCGCATCGGGCAGGAGTGGCTGCCGATCGTCGTAGCGACAGTCGTATCGACGTGGCTGTCGATTGCCGCAGGCGCGCTCGTCACGCGCGCGCTGATGCGTCGCATGGGCGACCATGGTGAAACCCACGAGGAGCTTGCTCCATGAACGCGATGGCGCCCAACCTGCATCAGCTCTGGGTCTATCTGGCCGCCAGCCCGCTGCTGGGCCTGACCGCCACGCTGATCGCCTACCTGATCGCCATCCGCATCCACGAGCGCAGCCGCTTTAACCCGCTGGTCAATCCGCTGCTGATTGCCGTGGTGATGCTCGGCACGCTGCTGACGCTGACAGGCACGCCGTACAAGACCTACTTTGACGGCGCGCAGTTCGTGCACTTCCTGCTCGGGCCCGCTACGGTGGCGCTGGCGGTGCCGCTGTTCCAGCAGTGGTCGAAGCTGCGCCGTCGTGCCCTGCCGCTGCTGGGTGGTCTGCTGGCGGGGTCGATCGTCGCGGTGGTCTCTGCGGTTGCGATTGCCTGGGCGCTGGGCGCGTCGACCGAGACGCTGCACTCCATCGCACCCAAATCGGTGACGATGCCGATCGCCATGGGCATCTCAGAGAAGATTGGCGGTGCCCCGTCGATGACCGCCGTGCTGGTGCTGATTACCGGCATCGTGGGCGCCACAACGACTACGCGGCTGCTGAACCTGCTGCGCATCCGCGAGTACAGCGTGCGCGGCTTTGCCACCGGCATTGCCGCGCATGGCATCGGTACGGCGCGCGCGTTCCAGGTCAATCCGGAAGCGGGCGCATTCGCGGCGCTCGGCATGGGCCTGAACGGCGTGCTGACCGCCGTATTGGTGCCGCTGTTGGCGGGCTGGATTCCGCACTGAGCCGTTCCTCCCTCCGCCTGGGCGTTCACTGCCTGGGCAATCTGCAACACCCCACCAAACTTCCTGAATGCTCCTGACAGAACGCTGTCAGGAGCCCCCCGCCAGAATCGCTCCACCTTAACCGGCAACGGCAACCCCCAACCGCCTGAGCCACTGATCGGAGCGAACATCATGGCAAGCGTCATCAACTGGTTTGAAATCCCCGCCAACGATTTCCCGCGCGCGGTGAAGTTTTACGAGAACGTCTTCGACACGCAGCTCAAGCAGGAAGACATGGGCGACATGACCATGGGCGTGTTCCCGGCAGGTGAGACGACGATTCACGGCGCGCTGGTCAAGGGCGAGGGCTTTGCCCCGTCCGACAAGGGCAGCGTGGTCTACCTGAATGCGCCCAACCTGGATGCCGTGCTCGAGCGCGTGAACGGCAGCGGCGGCCAATGCGTGTTCGGCCCGATGACGCTGCCCGACCACATGGGCCGCATCGCCCACATCGTCGACACCGAAGGCAACCGCGTCGGCCTGCACGAACCGGACGCCAAGACGCAGGCGTACCTACTACAGCAGTAATGCTCCCCAGGGCCGGCGCGCGGGCGCTGGCCTCTTCTACGAGATCGAGAAAAACACCATGCCGAGTCAATCGCCGTACCTCATGCGCGCTGCCGATATTGCTGCGCGCACGCAGTCGTTTTCGCACCCCTGGAACAGCCTGTCGGAAATCCACGGCACCATGATGGGCCGGCTGCTCGGGCTCAAGCGCACGGGCATCAATTTCGCGCGCGTGCCACCGGGCAAGGAGTCGTTTGTCTACCACTCGCACCAGCGTGAGGAGGAATGGATCTACATCCTCTCGGGCGAGGCGCAGGCCGAGATCGATGACAGCACCTTCACCGTCCGCGCGGGCGATTTCATGGCCTTCCCCACGGGGGTGGCGCATCACCTGCGCAACTGCGGCAAGGAAGACCTGATGTACCTGTGCGGCGGCGAACATCTGAATATCGAGATTGCCGATTTCCCGCGACTCGGCAAGCGCATGCTGCGCCGTGGCGAGCAGGTCGACGTGGTCGATATCCACCCGCAGCGCGAGCTGACGCCCTTTGGCGCGTAGGGGCAAAGCATGCGCATTGCACGAGGGCCGAAGCCCACTACAATGCGCCGCATGACCCGCCGCGCCGACCGCCTCTTTCAGATTGCCCAGATCCTGCGGGGCCGCCGTTTGACGACGGCGGCGATGCTGGCCGACCGCCTGGGTGTGTCCGAGCGCACGGTGTATCGCGATATTCGGGACCTTTCCGTCTCGGGCGTGCCGATCGAAGGCGAAGCGGGCATCGGCTACCGCATGCGCGCCGGCTTCGACCTTGCCCCGCTCATGTTCACCGCCGATGAAGTGGAAGCGCTGGTGGCGGGCGCGCGCATGATCAAAGCGTGGGGCGGCGGCACCATGGCCGGCTCGGTGGAAGCCGCGTTAGAGAAACTCATGGGCGCCCTGCCCGCCGAGCGCCGCGCCGAAGCCGAGACCACGCGCATCTTCGCGCCCGGCTACGGCATGGGCAGCGAGGTCAAGCAGGTGTTCGACACGCTGCATTCCGCGCTCGGGCGTCACGCCGTTGCGCGGCTCTCTTACCGAGACGCGCAAGGCCAGTTGACCGACCGTTGCATCCAGCCGCTGGGGCTCTTCTTCTGGGGACAGGTCTGGCTGGTGGCCGCGTGGTGCGAGCACCGCCAGGACTATCGCACCTTCCGGCTGGACCGCTGCGTGAAGGTCGACATTCTGGAGCGCCATTTTGCGGAATCCGCCGAGCGTTCGCTGGCGGATTTCATGCGCAAGGTACGAGGGTCGTCCGACTAACCGGACACCACGTTGCTCAGAGCGGATCAGGCTCCGCCAGCAGCGCTTCAATGTCGCCGAGGATTTCTTCCGGCTTGGTCAGCGGCGCATAGCGCTTGTAGACCGTGCCATCGCGGCGCAACAGGAACTTGGTGAAGTTCCATTTGATGGCTTCGAAACCGAGCACGCCGGGCTTTTCCGACGTCAACCACTTGTACAGCGGATGCGCGTTCGCGCCATTCACGTCGATCTTGCTGAACATCGGGAACGACACACCGTAGTTCTTCTCGCAGAACGCGCCGATCTCTTCGGCCTCGCCCGGCTCCTGCTTGCCGAACTGGTTGCACGGAAAGCCAAGCACTTCCAGCCCTTTGTCGTTCAACCGCTTGTACACCGCCTCCAGCCCCGCGTATTGCGGCGTGAACCCGCACTTGCTTGCCGTGTTCACGATCAGCAGGACTTTGCCCTTGTACTGCGACAGCGGCACGCGCTGGCCGGTCAGCGAATCGGCCTCGAATGCGTAGACGTCACTCATGGCTACTCTCCGGATGGTTGCGGGAACGGGGTGCTCCGCATCTGTCTGGAATTGTAACGGCCCGCGCTGGGCGGGCCGTTGGAGTCAGTGCGGATCAGTGCTTGTCGGTTTCAGAGAACCAGAAGGTGCGCTTGCGTTTGCCGAGGCCCGTGGGCGTGACCTTCACCGGGGCCAATGATGAGCCGCCGCCGCCAGGGCCAGTCTGGTTGCCGCAGCCGAAGCAGACAGGTACCGGCGTCGTGCCGCCATTGCCGTTGTTGACCAGCACAACGCCATACACCGACGAGGGCGGGAAACCACCGCCGTCGAGCGTGACGGATCGGTTGGGGTTTTGCCCCGCTCCGGTCAGGAAGCTAACGGAGTACGTGCGCGCCACGCCCAGGTTCGGGTAACACATGCCGGCCTTGGGTACCGGCGGCGTGTTGGTGCCGAAGGTGGTATAGCCGGCCACGGTCAGCGGAGCATTCACAACCTTCTCACCCGCATTTGGCAGCGTGATATAGAAGCCCGAACCCAGGCCGTTGTAAGTCACCGAAGTCGCGTCGACAAGGTTAGCCTCGGTCAGCGGCGTCCAGCCCGCCGGCACGGGGCCGAGATTCGGGTCCTTCAGCATGTAGAAGCGGTTGACCACGTTGTAAGCCGTGCCCGGCGTATTGGATGCCGAATACAGCGGATGCTCGCGGTCGCCGGTGCCGGCCATGATGGCGTTGAAGCCCGCTGTGGGCACCACGTCCGGCGCGTAGAAGAACTTGCGCGCGTTGTTGGTGTTGGCGGCGCCACCCAGCGTGGCGAACTGCGTCAACGCCCAGTTGGCAGGGGCGTTGCCGGCCGCGCTCTGGAAATCCACCCGCCAGATGTTGCCGCCCACATCGCCCACATAGGCCATCTGGATGTAGCCGCTGCCCGTGCGATCGACCGTGGTGACGTCCGAAGCAATCGAGCGTGTGAGGCTGGTGTTCTTCACGCACACGCCAGCAACACCGCTGCAGTTCGCAAGTGCGCTCCATACGGGCGCGCCGGAGTATGCGTCGAGCACGACAATGCCGCGGCCCATCGTGTCGGTGCCGGGTGCCGGGTCGCTGTCTTCCGAAGCCGCGTCGTAGCCGGCGCCCATGATGAGCACGGGGTTGGCATAGCCGGCAACACGCATCAGGCGCGGCTTGGACCACGTCTGGCCGAGTTCGGGAATGTCGCTATTGCTGCGCGACCAGAGATAGCGCGGGTTGACAGGGTCGGTCACGTCCAGTGCGTAGACCAGGCTGCCGCCACGACGCGCGGTCAGGTAGATCACCGTACGCGGACTACCAGCAGTGCGCTGATCCTGCATGACGGTCGTGCTGCCATCGAAGAAATCATCGCGCGGCGTCGGCTGGGGCGTGATGCCGGCAGGCGTAGTGGAGAGCGCTACCTCGGGGGAGTTGGCATACAGTCGGCTTAGCTTGCCGATGAATTCCGGCGGGATGAAGCCCCACAGCTCACCGCCAGGACGCACGGTGTTGGTCGATGAGACCTTGATGCCAGTCGCCTGATTGCCGTTGATGGCATGGAACACCCCGTCGTTGGTGCCGTAGTACACGACAACATTCGGCGCCGTCGAGGTTCCATAGTTGATCACGACCGGACGTGAGTGCAACACGTCGCCATGGATCGACGGGCGGATCGTCACCGGGGAGCCGGGGCCGGTCTCGGCCTCCTGCCCTACTACCGGCGCCTTCGAGGTGCCGTCCTGCACATACACATCACGGCCGCGCACCCAGTTGATGAAGTAGTTCTGCTCGGCCGAAGTGATCGCAGGTGCGCCATTGACGCTGTTGTAGGAATTGATCGCGTCCAATCCCTTGCCCGTGCCACCCGCCAACCAATTGTTGGAGGTGTCGAAGGTCGGCATGGCGCTGCTGGTCGGGCATGTCCCGACGCCGTTGCACGTGTATAGCACCCGACTGCTCTGATCCGTGAGGAACTGAGCACGCAGCATTTCTCCAGTGCCACCTTTCTCCACGACCTCGCCATCGGGCGAGTCCTTTGCGACGCCGACACTGGAAGGGCTGTTGATCCAGAAGCCATTGGCGGGCCAGTTCGCCACGCTGGAACCATAGCCGCTGGCGCCAAAGGTAAGCGGAGGATCGGCTGTCCAGAAACTGACGGCGTTGGGCGAGATGAAGCCGGTACCCGCGCTGCTGAGCGCCGCATTGCCGACCGAGTCCAGCAACTGCAGGCTGCCGTTGGTGTCATAGCCGACTTGGTATTGCTTGAGGTTGCCCATCCAACGAGGCGCCGCAGTGGCATCCGGGCGGAACATGCCGACATAGACCTGGTTCAGGAATTGCCCCTGTGCATTGACTGCGGCAGGCAGGCTGACCGAGGCGAACACGCTGTTCACTGCCTGGATTTCATTGAAGATCTGCAGCAGGATATTTTTCAGTTGGTCCGGCTGACCAAGTTGGACGACGTACGGTTTCCCACCGCCGTTCGTGGCCATGCTCTTGTTGAAGGCGACGTAATCGGGGTTATTTCCGTCCGTAACGGAAATCGTATAGGTGATGATGTTCTGCGGAGGATGATCCTTGGGAATCGTCTTGGTCTGCAGGTCGTACCGGTACATGAACTGCGCCCACTCGTCCCCCCAATTGGCTTGGTACTTGTTGTACGGAGCCGGAATCACAATCTGGGGTGGCGTCGTGTTGGACGAAAGGCCGAGAGCTGCCGCCAAGTCGCTCTGGATGTTCTTTCCCGTGTCCTGCGGCTTTCCGTTATTGACCGCATTGCCAATGTAAATGACGTAGTTGCGCTGGCACGGGTTGCTAAGCGGACTCACCGACGAATACGACGTCCCCGAGGGTCCGGTCCCACTGCTGAAGTAGGCCCAGGCCTCCTCCATGCCTCCGCCAACCTGCGAGTTATTCGAATTGTTTGCCTGCCGGTCGATCGTCAACACGTAGTCGAGGAAGCTTTTGATTCCGGCGGCATCCATCAATGGCAACTGAGTCGGCGGCGTCGAAGGGAACTGGAACTGTCCCCCAACGTTGTTGCCCGAGCCGAACATCATTAGGCCAAGGTTAAGGTTACCCAGCAGCGTAGGGCTGTTCTTGAAAGAATTCACCGCGTCATAGAGCGCACATTGCTCCGCACCGACGTCGGTGCCCGCGTTGTTCTTGGATACGACACCGGCGGTATCGCAGGTGAATGTGGCTGACGCATCCCAAGTCGATGCGTTATCCATCACGATCAGCACGTTCGGCTTACCAGCCTGCGGCGACAGTCCCGTGTACAGATCAATATCCTCTGCAACGGCAGGCTGCGAAGCTGCCAGCGCAAGCGCCAGGGTTGCCGCGGCGGCAAAGGCAAGTCGTTGGGCAAATGAGTGCATATTGGTTCTTCCTGGCTTACGGGCAGCTGGTGCCGGTCAACACACGAACGGCAACGCCCTGGTGCTGCGTGGTGTTCACGGCGGTGCCGTTGGCATCGTTGACGCTGGCGGCGACATCCCACTGCGTCGCACTGCAATTCGACATGCCGCCCGGCGTACCGGCGGCGGTCACGATGCCGGTATCCGAGTTGTTGTTCACACCGCTGAAGCAGGACGAATCGGCGGCGAAGTTGGGGCTGGTCGTGTCCGTGGTCAATTGCGTGTTGGCAATCGCCTTGGTGGTCAGGCAGGCGGGCGCCGCGACCTGCGCGGTGTAGTCCGTCTTGCCGTCGCCGTTCACGTCCACCGGCACGCTGGTAGCGACCGGGTTGGAGGTGAAGTCCGCACTGATGACCTGCTCGATGCCCTGCTGCGCGGCGCTGCGCGCTTCGAGGCTGTATTGCTGGTTGGCAGCGATCTTGGTGTTGATCACGCCCGAGTTCATCATCATCACGACGATGCCCATGAAGATCGCCAGAAAGATCAGCGTAACCACCAGGGTCACGCCTGTCTGACGCGCCGATTGGCGAACCGCTAAGCGCCGCATGCGCCTACTCCCGTGGGCCGGCCACATTGGCGACACGCGCAAGTTCTGCGTAGACATGTCGCTTGTAGCCATCGTTGAAAGGACCTGAGGTCGTGCCGCGCCCGAGGTCATACGAACGCGTGTCCGTCCAGCCTGGCGCTTTGCTCAGCGTGCGCGCCAGCACGCTGATGCGCACGGCGGTCACGTTGCTCCAGTTGGTCGCGGCGGAAGTCGCCCAGTTGTAGCCGCCCACGTTGCTGCAGGCGGTGCTGTTGTCGATATTGGGATCGGCGACGTAGCAGTCGGGCGAGCCGTTGTTGTCCACGTCCACGCCGTACGCGAAGTGCACGTCGTCAATGCCCTGGGCAATCGAGTTGGGCGGCTGCATGGCACCGCTGGAGAACTCGACCATCTTGAGCGTGGGGATCTGGTCGCCTGTACCGCTACAGACGTCACACGTGGCAACGTAGAAGGCGCGCACGCTCACTTGGCGCAAAGCCGCCGGCGTGGCGCACGTTTTGTCCTTCAAGGTGAAGTCCGTTGCCGTGCTGCTGAAGACAAAGGGCGCCGTGTCCGTGCCGCAGAAAGAATCCTGCAGATACGCTTGGCCCGCAGCCACCGCACTGGCCGAGGTGATCGTGCTCGACACACGCCGCACCACCAGGATCTCCGAGTTGGGCGACAGGTTGGGCAAGCATGGCGCCGCATTCGCACCCGGCACATAGCCATAGATGGCGACCGGCACCGTCGCGGGGCTGTTGGTAAAGCCAAGCGCGTTGGTGGCAGCAGCACACACGTCGGGCGTGGCGAGCGCGGAAGTGCCTAGCAGGTTCAGATCGCCCAGGAAGCCGCCCAGCCCGACTTCCTGGCTGATGATGTCGAGCGCGTAGCGGCCGTTCTCGATCTGCGTGGCGCTGTTGCCCAACTGCACGCGCGATTGCGAAGTCGACGCATACAAACTCGCCAGCGCGGTCAGCAACAACAGGCCGAGCGCCATGCCGACCATCAATTCGATCAGCGACATCCCGCGCTGCTGGCGGCGAAGGTGGTGATGCGTCTTCATGACAACACCCCCATGCGCACCTGCACGCTGATCGCGCGACGATAGGCGTCGTTACCGAAACTGCCGCTGCCGCACGGCAACGAGGGTGCCACGGTCTGGACCAGCCCCTGCCACGCGACGGTCAGGCGATAGATCTGGTTGACGGTGTCGACCGCCTCGATGCAGCCGCGCGCGCCGATCATGGCGCCAAATGCGACGGTGCCGCTGGCGGCAGTCTCTGCGTTGCCAAGCAGCGCGCTGTTCCAGGCGGCAAGATCGGCGGTGACGGTGGCTTGTTGCGCGGCCGTGCCCGTCGCGCAACTCGGTGCCGACGTGCCGCCGGTGCCGACGGTGGTGGTCGCACCCGACACCGCGTAGCACGTAGCCACCTGCCGGTTGGCGTTGAGCCGCGCGGCCATATCCTGCAACAGGGTCAGCGCCTGCACGCGCTGGTAGGACTCCATCTCCGACTGGTTGGAACGCACCATCATGCCGGCCGCGCCCAGCAGCGCCACCAGCAGGATCACCACCGAGATCAGGATTTCGATGAGGGTCGTGCCGCGCTGCCCCGCCTTGCGCAACGGACGACGAGACAAATGCAGACACGCGATCGCGCTCATGAGCAAGTCCCCGAAACCACGGCAACGCGGCCCGTGCCGCCCACCTGCACGCAACTCGGCGAGACGGATTGCGATGAACTCGTCGGCGTGATCTGGAACGTGACGCTGCCCACGGTAGGCCGGCCATCGTTGCCGAACGACAGCGTGTTGCCGTTGCTTGGTGCAATCGTCACGCCACTGTAAGGGCCGAACGTGCGGACAACAGCACCATTGACAGCCAGCGTCCAGCCGGTCGCCCAGCTACTGCTGGCCGATATCGTGGCGATGGTGTTCTGCTTGACGGCCTCGCTGCGCGCCAGCGACATGGCAGACGTCAGATCGAACGACGCATTGCGTGTCGCCTGCGTTGCGATCATGCCGGAGAAGGACGGCACGGCAATCGTCACAAGAACGGCGAGCACGGCCAGCGTGACCATCAGCTCGGTCAGCGTGAACCCTTTGGCGAGCTTGTGCGTATGCATGGCGCACCTCACTTCCAGCAGTTCGACGCGCCACTGGAAGCCGCCTTGGCTCCGGTGTTCGTCAGAGTGAGGTTGCCGCAAGCGGTGTCGTTCACCTGTTGCGAGCCCTGCGGGCGGGCGACCAACTGGTAGGAGGGCGGCGCACTGCTGGCGCTGAGCGCGAAGGTGTAGTTGGGCGCAACGTTGGCCGGCACGTTGCTGGCGTATTTCAGCGTCGTGAGGTCCGGCGCATAAGCGCGGTTGTCGAGCAGAAAGCGCTCCTGCGCGGCCGCCACTTCCTGCATGAAGGATTCCGCCGCTGCCCGATTGGAGCGGACGATGTAGTTGACGTAGCTGGGATAGGCAATGGTTGCCAAGATGGCGACGATCGCCACCGTGATCATCAGCTCAATCAGCGTAAAGCCCCGCGCCGCTTGCGCGCGCAGGCGTATCGGCTTGCTTGCCACGTTGTTCACCCACCCGGATTTGCTGATGCACTTATCGTTTTAGTACGCATCCGCCCCAGATGACCTGGGGCATGCGCTTGCCCTTCAAACGGCAATTCTCAGCAAATATTAAGGAAGGGAAATGAATTTGGGGTGACGTATCGTGGGGCGCAAACGTTATGCACCCCAAAATACCTCAAATGGTGTAGTGATTTGACTACGTCACACCACATTCAGATGCTCGGTGCCGGCCGACAGATCGGTCTGGCCACCGCGCTTGCTGTGCAGCTTGATCTGCAGGCGAAGATCGTTGAGGGAGTCCGCGTTGCGCAGCGCATCCTCATAGGTGATCTTGTTCGCTTCGTAGAGATCGAAGAGCGCCTGGTCGAACGAGATCATCCCCTGCTCGCGAGACTTCTTCATCACCTCCTTCAACTCGTGCACCTCGCCCTTGAAGATCAGGTCTTGCACCAGCGGTGTCGCCAGCATGATTTCGACCGCCGGCACGCGGCCTTTCTTGCCCTGACGGGGCAGCAGGCGCTGCGCAATCATCGCGCGCAGGTTCAGCGAGAGGTCGATCAGCAACTGCTGACGCTTCTCTTCCGGGAAGAAGTTGATGATCCGGTCGATCGCCTGGTTCGAGCTGTTGGCGTGCAGCGTGGCCAGGCACAGGTGGCCGGTTTCCGCGTACTGGATGGCGTATTCCATCGTGTCGCGATCCCGGATTTCGCCGATCAGGATCACGTCCGGCGCCTGGCGCAGCGTGTTCTTCAGCGCCACGTGCCACGACTCGGTATCCACGCCCACCTCGCGCTGCGTGACCACGCAGTTCTGGTGCGCGTGCACGTATTCCACCGGGTCTTCAATGGTGATGATGTGGCCGTACGAATTCGCATTGCGATGGCCCACCATGGCCGCCAGCGAGGTCGACTTGCCCGAGCCCGTGGCGCCCACCACGATCACCAGACCGCGCTTGCTCATCACGATCTCGTTGAGCAGCGGCGGCAGGTCCAGCTCGCCCAGCGTCGGGATCTTCGTATTGATGGTCCGCAGCACCATGCCGGCGCGGCCCTGCTGTATGAACGCCGACACGCGGAAGCGCCCCGCGCCCGGCGCCGTGATGGCGAAGTTGCACTCGGAGCTTTCCTCGTACTCGCGCAGTTGCTTCTCGTTCATGATCGACTTGACCAGACCGATGGCCTGGCCCGCGTTCAGCGGCTGCTGCGAGATCGGCGTGACCTTGCCGTCCACCTTGATGGCGGGCGGAAATTCCGACGTGATGAACAAGTCCGAGCCACGGCTGTTCACCATCAACTGCAAGAGTTCGTGGATGTATTTGGTGGCGGCTTCGCGGTCCAGCATGGCGTGCCCCTCCTGGAGGGAATTGGGTTGCGCGCTAACGGTCAGTTAGCGCTTCAGTTCGCGAACGCGTCCGGGTTCTTCGCGATGGCGCGTGCGTCTGCGTAGTTGATCGCCGAGCGCTTGATGAGCTCCGACAGGCACTGGTCGAGCGTCTGCATGCCCATCCCGCTGCTGGTCTGCATCATCGAGTACATCTGCGAAATCTTGTTCTCGCGGATCAAGTGGCGGATGGCCGGCGTGGCGATCATGATCTCGTGCGCCGCAATCCGGCCCGAGCCATCGCGCGTCTTGAGCAGCGTCTGCGAGATCACCGCTTCCAACGATTCGGAAAGCATGGTCCGGACCATCTCTTTTTCGTCGGACGGGAACACGTCGACGACCCGGTCGATGGTCTTGGCAGCCGAGCTGGTGTGCAGCGTGCCGAACACCAAGTGGCCGGTTTCCGCTGCGGTGAGCGCCAGGCGGATGGTTTCCAGGTCACGCAATTCGCCGACCAGCACCACGTCCGGGTCTTCACGCAGCGCAGACTTCAACGCATTGGCGAACGAGTGCGTATGCGGCCCGAGCTCACGCTGGTTGATCAGGCTCTTCTTGGATTCGTGCACGAATTCGATCGGGTCCTCCACCGTGAGGATGTGGCCCATATCGTTTTCATTGCGGTGGTTGACCATGGCCGCCAGCGTGGTCGACTTGCCCGAACCGGTCGGGCCGGTGACGAGCACCAGGCCGCGCGGCTTCATCGACAAATCGGCGAACACTGCGGGCGCCTTCAGGTCATCCAGCGAGAGCACCTTGGACGGAATCGTCCGGAACACGGCCGAAGCGCCGCGGTTCTGGTTGAACGCGTTGACCCGGAAACGTGAGAGCCCCGGGATCTCAAACGAGAAGTCGACTTCCAGGTTTTCTTCGTAGACCTTGCGCTGCCCGTCGCTCATGATGTCGTACACCATGCCGTGCACATCCTGGTGCGTGAGCGGCGGCACATTGATCCGGCGCATATCGCCGTGGATCCGGATCATCGGCGGCAGGCCGGCCGACAAGTGCAAGTCCGACGCTTTGTTCTTGGCGGAAAACGCCAGAAGCTGCGCGATGTCCATCTTATAATGACCCCCGACTTTTTTTATGTCGCCCAGGCGTCGCAATGGCGCTCCACCCGGGGGCTGCCGGCCATTGTTGACAACGTGCCGCAGCCTTGTTTATTTGTAACAAACGTCGCCGGATTATGTCTGTAATCGCCGCCAACTTGCAAGCCGTGCGTCAGCGGATCACAACGGCCTGCACACTGGCTTCGCGCGATGCTGCGGGTGTCACATTGCTGGCCGTTTCCAAGACGTTCGACGCCGATGCCGTCCGCGCCGCGCATGCCGCCGGGCAGCGCCTCTTCGGTGAAAACTACGTGCAGGAAGGCGTCGCCAAGATCGACGCACTGGCCGACCTGCGCACGGGAAGCGACCCGATCGGCTGGCACTTCATCGGCCCGCTCCAGAGCAACAAGACGCGCGCCGTGGCCGAGCGCTTTGATTGGGTGCACAGCGTCGACCGGCTCAAGATTGCCGAACGCCTCTCGGCCCAACGCCCGGACGATCTGCCGCCGCTGCAGGTCTGCCTGGAGATCAACATCAGCCGCCAGGCCAGCAAGCACGGCCTACTGCCCGATTTCGACGACGTCCTTGCCGTAGCACGGGCGGTGGCGGCCCTACCCCGCCTGCAACTGCGCGGCCTGATGGCTGTGCCCGAGCCGAGCGGCGACCCCATTGCCCAGCGCCAACCCTTCGCCGACCTGCGCGCCTTGGCGGATCGGCTGCGCGACGCGGGCATTCCGCTCGATACCCTGTCGATGGGCATGTCCGCCGATCTGGAAGGCGCGATTGCCGAAGGTGCCACCATCGTGCGCGTCGGCAGTGCCATCTTCGGGGCGCGACACTACATGAACGCCTAAATCAGCGCCTGAAACCTGAATCCCGCTTTCTCTCACACCA
>Ga0070659_100002053_pt1 | contig 14376 bp, 13 predicted proteins | sample KBSC23metaG_FD_64666 | JGI IMG/M metagenome (GOLD analysis project Ga0070659, IMG submission 64666) | Corn rhizosphere microbial communities from Kellogg Biological Station, Michigan, USA - KBS C2-3 metaG | ecosystem: Host-associated > Plants > Roots > Rhizosphere > Soil ...
TGACCCATGTTGCGGTAGATCGCGGTGCGCCAGTCGCGGCCGTAGCCGGCCGAGCCGCGGTAGTCCATGTCCAGCACCACGTAGCCCTGCTGCACCAGCAGGTTGTTGAACATCTGCTCGCGGAAATAGGGCGTCGCCTGCAGCGTGACGTCCTGCAGGTAGCCCGCGCCGTGCACGAAGATCACCGCCGGGCGCGAGGCCGCCGCGTCGGTCTCGCCGGCGGGGCCGTAGTACTTCGAATAGATCACGCCGGCGCCGTGCGAGGAGGGCACCTCGACGATCTTCGGCGCGATCCAGTGGCGCGCCATGTAAGCCGGCTTCATGGTGTCGGTGAGCTCTTTCGGCGTGCCGCCGGCGGCGTCCTGCACCGCGAGCTGATCGAACAGGTACGGCGACGCATGCAGCACGGCCAGCTGCCTGTCGTCCGGCGACAGCACGAACGCGCTGACGCCCTGGTATTGCGTCAGCCGGCTCAGCTCGCCGCCGCCGGCGGGCACGCGGTAGACGTCGTAGCTGTACGGCGCCAGCTTGTTCGCCAGCAGGTAGAACCATTGGCCGTCACTGCTCAGTTGCGGCGCGCTGACCTCGAACTTGCCCGCGCCGGTCAATGCGCGGGCCTTGCCGTCCAGCGGCTTGGCGTACAGCCGCGAATGGCCGTCCTGTTCGCTGAGATACCACAGCGTGCGGCCGTCCTTGAGCCAGCCGAAATCGTTGAAGCTCCAGTTGATCCAGGCCGGATCGGTCAGGCGCTGCTGGCTGACCAGGGCGTGCCGCTTGAAATCGACGCTGGCGATCCAGCGATCCTTGTTGTCGATCGCGCGCAGCTGCACGGCCACGTTCTGGCCGTCTTCGCTCCACACGATGCCGCCGTAGTTGACGGTGACCGGCCGCACCGCCGGTGCCTTCAGCGCCTTGGCCTGGTCGGCCTTGCCGGCCTTCTCCAGCGCCGCCACGGTCTGCTTGCGCAGCGCCGCCAGCGGATCGGTCTCGATGCCGGGCAGGCCGTCGGTCTTCAGCGCGTACGACTTGTGCTCCGCCAGATCCAGCAGCAGCAGCGACTGCGGCGCCGGATCGCTGCGGCCGACGTAGGTGCGTGCGTCCTGCGGCTCGGTGTAGCCGCTGTCGGTGACGTAGTGATTGACCAGCGGCGCCTTGCCGTCCTTGTAGCTTTTCGGCACCGTCACCAGCAGCATCCAGCGGCCGTCCGGGGACAGCGCGGAAGACAGCGCCTTGATCTTGTCGCCCAGCCAGAACGGCCGCGGCACCCGGCCGGCATCGGCCGCCTCCAGCGCCTGCGTGTGCTCGCGCACCGCCTGTTTGTCGGCCTTGATCTCGCGCAGGGTCTTGAACAGGCTCAACTGCAGCTCGCCCAGATCGTCCGGCTTCTTCGCCTGCGGGTCGTCGGCGAACTTCAGCTCGGCCACCGGTGCGGTGACGCCGCGGGCCAGGTCGTGGCTGAACCAGTCGTTGCCCACGCGAAACTGCACGGCGCGACCATCGGCGGAAAACTGCGGCGACGATTCGCGCTGCGAGGTCTGGGTGATCTGCCGGCGCTGCCCGCTGGCCAGATCCACCACGAACACATCGCCATGCAGGATGAAGGCGGCATGCCGATGCGCGCGGTCGAACACCGCCGGGCCCTCGGCCTGGGCCATCGCGGCCGGATCCAGCTTCACGCTCCGGCCGCTGGCCGGATCGACCCGGTACAGATCCCGCACCGAGCTGCCGTCGCGCTTGAGCTGGTAGTACAGCTGGCGCCCATCCACGCTCCAGTAGGGGTTCTCCACCGGCTGCCCGATCCAGTCCGGGTCGGCCATGACGGTTTCGAGATCGAGCGGCGCCGATGCGGCGGCAGGCGGCGTGGCCGCCGCGGCGGGCAAGGCCACGAAGGCGGCGAGGACGACAAGCAGCAAGCGATGCATGGTTCTTCCCCAGGCAAAAAGTCAGCATAACCGAGCGCGCCGGCCCGGTGCCGGCGTCTGTGCCGAAAGTCAGGGGCGGGCGGCGCCGCACCCTTCAGCCAGCGCGTGGGCGATCGGGCTGACCTTCTTCGCGCGCGAGCTGGGCCTGGATGCCCAGCCAACCAGCCACACCCGGTAGGAGCGGCTCAGCCGCCGCGGAACTCGCGCCGATACATCGACGGGGTGGTGTTGAACGCGTTGCCGAAGTGCTGGCGCATCGACAGCGGCGTACCGAAGCCGGTGCGCTCGGCGATCCGCTCGATCGGCTGCGCGGTGGTCTCCAGCAGCCGCTGCGCCAGCGCAAGACGCTGGCCGAGCAGCCACTGGCCCACGGTGGTGCCGGTGTGCAGGCGAAAATGCCGGGTGAAGCTGCGCCGGCTCATCGCCGCGCGCTCGGCCAGTGAATCGAGGCTGTGCGGCGCGTCGAGGTGGCGGGCGGCCCAGTCCAGCGTTTTCGTGAGTGGCGTGTCGCGCGACGTAGCCAGCACCGGCTGCTCGATGTACTGCGCCTGGCCGCCCTGCCGGTGCGGCGGCACCACCAGGATGCGCGCGATGCGGCTGGCGGCTTCCGCACCCTGGTAACGGCGCACCACGTGCAGGCAACAGTCGATGCCGGCGGCGGTGCCCGCCGAGGTGAGCACGTCGCCTTCGTCCACGTACAGCACGTTCGGATCCACCTGCACCTGCGGGTAGCGCTCGGCGAAATGGCCGGCCCAGCGCCAATGCGTGGTGGCGTGACGGCCGTCCAGCAGGCCGGCCTCGGCCAGCACGTAGGCACCCACGCACAGGCCCACCACCAGCGCGCCACGTGCATGCGCGCGTTTCAGCGCGGCCAGCAGAGGCGTCGGCGGCGTCTCGTGCGGGTTGCGCCAGGACGGCACCACCACGATGTCGGCCCAGGCCAGCGCGCGCAGACCATGCCGCGCGGTGATGCCGAAGTCGGCGTGGCTGCGCAGTTCACCGGGCTCGGCCGCGCACACGCGCAACTCGAACGGCGGCGCCTCGGCATCCGCCGTCTCGCCGAACACCGCGCAGGGCACCGACAGGTGAAACGGCCGGATACCGTCGAACACCACCACCGCCACCCGTGTCTTCGCCATCGCCTGCCTCCTCGTTACGATTGACCCGATTATAACCTTGTTTGTCATTCAGGCCACTCTCGCGCAAGCCTGCGCCGATGCATGATCTTGCCACCGGGGCCCGCGCCCCATCACGCCAAGGAGATCACGATGAACGCCCATGCCAACCCGCGCCGCGCCCTGGTGGTGGTCGACGTGCAGAACGAATACGAGAGCGGCAACCTGCGCATCGAATACCCGCCCGTGGCCGACTCGCTGCGCCATATCGGCGAGGCGATGGACGCCGCCCGCGCCGCCGGCATCCCGGTGGTCGCGGTGCAGCAGATGGCGCCGGCCGATTCGCCGCTGTTCGCCGCCGGCTCGCATGGCGGGAAGCTGCACGAAGTGGTCGCCAGCCGGCCGCACGACCACCACGTGGCCAAGATCCTGCCCAGCGCGTTCGCCGGCACCGACCTGCGCGAATGGCTCGCCACCCACGCCATCGACACCGTGGCCGTGGTCGGCTACATGACCCACAACTGCAACGACACCACCATCAAGCACGCATTCGATGCGGGCCTGCAGGTGGAGTTCCTGCAGGACGCCTCCGGCAGCGTGCCGTACGCGAACCGGGCCGGCGTCGCCAGCGCCGAGGAGATCCATCGCGTGTTCGCCGTGGTCGAACAGTCACGCTACGCCGCCGTGCTCGACACCGCCGAGTGGATCGCGCACGTGGCCAACGGCACCTTGCCTGAGCGCGACACTATCCACGCTTCGCACCAACGCGCGCTGGCGCAGCAGACACGACGGCGGAGCGCCTGACGCGGCAGCGGTGACGGTCGCCACGGCTGGCGTCTGCGTGCCGGTTCGGGGACACTGACCGGCCCCGAACCGCCGAGTCATCGCATGAGCCTGCTGCCCGCCGTCGAACACGAAACCGCCGCCAATCCGCGCTTCAGCATCATCTGGCTGCACGGCCTCGGCGCGGACGGCCACGACTTCGCGCCGATCGTGCCGGAGCTGGTCGACCCGGCGTGGCCCGCACTGCGCTTCGTGTTTCCGCACGCGCCGGTGCAGCCGGTGACGATCAACAACGGCATGTCGATGCGATCCTGGTACGACATCGTCGGCTTCGACCTGCTGGCGCGCCAGGACGAGGCCGGCGTGCGCGCCTCGATCGCCGCGGTGGAGGCGCTGATCGCGCGCGAACACGAGCGCGGCGTGCCCGGCGAACGGATCGTGCTGGCCGGCTTCTCGCAGGGCGGCGCGATCGCGCTGGCCGCGGGGCTGTGCCACGCGCAGAAGCTGGCCGGCATCGTCGCGCTGTCCACCTACCTGCCGATCGCCGAGGTGGTGGCGCGCGAGCGCCACGCCGCCAATGCCGCCACGCCGATCTTCCAGGGCCACGGCAGTGCCGATCCGGTGGTGGCCATGCAGCGCGGCATCGACTCGCGCGACCGGCTGCAGGCGCTCGGCTACGCCGTGGACTGGCATACCTATCCGATGGCCCACGCGGTCTGCGCCGAGGAGATCGCCGACCTGCGCCGCTGGCTGGGCGCCCGCCTCGCTGGTTGACGCGGGCCGAGCCGTTGGAGATCAACCCGGCGTGAATGCGGAAGAACTGGCGGGCAGTGCCCGCCCGGCGATGGTAGGGCGGGCACTGCCCGCCGGCTCGTGCTTGAACCCATAGCGCAACCCACGCATGCGGCATACTTGCCGCATGCGCGCCTCCTCCCCCGCCCGCGGCCCCCGCGGCCGTGCCGAACACAGCCCGCTGCCGGACTTCTGCCAGCTGCCGGCGCTGTTCGCGCTGTTCGTGGTGGGCGCGTTGACCGTGACGGTGATGTGGCTGGCCCGCAACGACCGCCAGGACTGGCCCGCCTACAGCGTCAGCATGTTCTTCGTGACCTGGCTGGCGATGGTGGTGGCGTTGGCGCTGTGCAAGCTGCGGCACCTGCTGCAACGGTTGCCCGGGCACATGCCGTACGTTGCCGTGTGGCTGCTGATCGTGCTGATCGTGCTGGTCGCCAGCGCCATCGCGCGCTGGCTCGACGGTGCGCTGCAGACCGGCCTGATCGGCAGCAGCATGGGCGTGTTCGTGCGCGACAACGTGGTGATCGCCGCCCTGCTCGGCGCGGCCATGCTGCGCTATTTCTACGTGCTGGCGCAGTGGCAGGCGCGGCTGGCGGCGGTCACGCGGGCGCAGGTGGAGGCCTTGCAGGCACGCATCCGCCCGCACTTCCTGTTCAACAGCATGAATACCGTGGCCGCGCTGATCCGGGTCGACCCGGCCGCGGCCGAGCGCACGGTGGAGGATCTGTCCGAATTGTTCCGCGCCGCGCTCGGCCCGCACGACGGCGGCGACGGCACCCTGGGCGAGGAGCTGGCGCTGGTCGAGCGCTACCTGGCGATCGAGCAGTTGCGGCTGGGTGCGCGGCTGCGCATCCGTCGCGAGCTGCACGACCTGCCGACGGACTTTCCGCTGCCGCGCCTGCTGCTGCAGCCGCTGGTGGAAAACGCCGTGCGCCACGGCATCCAGCCACTGCGCGAAGGCGGCGAGGTGATCCTGCGCGGCGCGCGCGAGGGCGATGGCATCCGCATCGAGATCATCAACCCGTTGCCGGGCCTGCCGCCCACCGCCGGCAACGGCCACGGCCTGGAAAGCGTGCGCCGGCGCGTGGCGTTTCGTTACGGCCCGCGCGCCACGGTCGAGGCCGCGCCGCAGGGCGATCGCTACGCCGTGCGGCTGCGCCTGCCGCGGGTGCCCATCTGATGCGCGTGCTGATCGTCGACGACGAACCGCTGGCGCGGGCGCGCCTGGCGGCGCTGCTCGGCGAATGCGCCGGCGTCGAGATCGTCGGCAGCGTCGACGACGGCGAGGCCGCGCTGGCCGCGCTGAGCGAAGCGCAGGCCGACGTGCTACTGCTGGACATCAACATGCCCGGCATCGACGGCGTCACCCTGGCGCGCCGGCTGGCCGGGCGCGGCAGGCCGCAGGTGATCTTCTGCACCGCCTACGAGGCCCATGCGCTGGAAGCGTTCGAGCTGGGCGCGGCCGACTACCTGCTGAAGCCGGTGCGGCTGGAGCGCCTGCGCGACGCCCTGCAGCGTGCGCAACGCCGGCTCGACGACAGCCCGCGCGAGCCGGCCGTCCACCTGCACGGCCGCCTGCGCGGCGAGCAGGTGCGCATCGCGCTGGACGACGTACTGTGCCTGCTGGCCGAAGAGAAGTACGTGGTCGTGCAGCACCTGGGCGGCGAACTGCTGATCGAGGACTCGCTGCGCCAGTTGGAGGAAGCCTACCCCGACCAGCTGATCCGCCTGCACCGGAACTGCCTGGTGCCGCGCGCCCGTCTGGTCGGGCTCAGGACGCTGCCCGACGGCCGCGTGCTGGCGCGCCTCGACGGCAGCGACAACAGCCCCGAGATCAGCCGTCGCAATCTCGCCACCGTACGTCGCTGGCTGCGGCCGGGTTGAGAGCCTGCGCGCCGCCCGGGCAGCGGCGGACACCTGGCGGGCTCAGGCTGCCGCGCAACCGCCCGGCTTGAGCACCCGCTGCGAGGACGGCGGATACTTCGGCAGCAAATGGGCGGGGCGGATCGGACGCGGGCTGAAGTTGCCACCGCAATTCGGGCACCTGCCGTGTAGCACGGTCTCGGCGCAGGACACGCAGAACGTGCACTCGAACGTGCAGATCACCGCCTCGGCCGAGTCCGGCGGCAGATCCTTGTCGCAGCACTCGCAGTTGGGACGGAGTTGCAGCATGGCCTTGTCTCCCGTTGCACGCCGATTTGCGTTCGATCCAGCGAAATGATGCGGACAGTCCGGCTCGCGAGCTTTTGCTCGTCATCCTCGCGAAGGCGAGGATCCAGTGCCTTCCAGAGGCATTGGATTCCCGCTTGACCAGCCTTCGGCTGTTGAACAGCTCCTCGCAGGAATGACGATCCAATAGTTCTGAATCATTGAACGTATCTTCGATCCAGTTGCAAGATGACTTGAGGACACCCCGGCGGCGACGCTAGACCCACACGTCATTGGGGGCGGTATACGCGCCGCCCGCATCCCCCGTGTTGACCACGCCGCGGGGCTCCACCAGCATCACGCAACACTCCTGCGGTGCCACCGGGCGGTGTTCCACGCCCTTCGAAACCACATACATCTCCCCGGCCGCCAGAGGCACCACCTTGTCGCGGAACTCCAGCGTCATCGCGCCGTCGATCACGATGAAGACCTCGTCCGTCTCCGCATGCGCATGCCAGACAAACTCGCCGCGCAGTCGGGCCAGCTTGAACTGGTAGTCGTTCATCTCCGCCACGATCCGGGGCGACCAGGGCTCCGAGAACGTGGCGAACTTGTCGCGCAGATTGATCGCGCCGTCTGACATGGGAACCTCGCGTCTCAATGGGCTGGCGCGCCGGGAGCGCGTCGTTCGAGCGGCCGGAAACGACGCCCACCCCGCGGCAATGCCGAAGCCATGCCGCGCCGGCGACGCCACCGCAGGCCGCCGGGGGAATCTCCGCGGGCATCATAACCAGCGCCACCGTTCCGGCGAAGTGCATGCCCGCGGACGGGATCGCATGCGTGACGTCCCGGTACCGCAGCTGGTGCCGGCGGGACGGCAAGGCATCGACAGCGGAGCCTCCCCGCGCCACGGCGCCGGCGCCGCCACATCCACGCCGTTTCATGCGTGCCGGTCAGCGCTCGCCCGAATCGTCAGGGGCCGCCCCAGGCTCGGCGTGTTGAAAGAAGCCCAGTTCGATGCCGCTCGGGTCAACCACCTTGAAATTCAGATGCCCGTAGCTCGTCAAGCCGATGTCCCGCTCAAGCGGCACACCCGACTGCCGCAACCGATCGCGCCACTCCTGCAGATCGGCAACCTCCACATAGAAACCACCGGCGAGCGAAGGCATCCGGTCGCCCGCCTCGATCTCGATCAGGCCAACGCCATTGGGCGAACGAAAGACCGTGCCGCGCTCGCCGCCCGGACGATCCCACGTGCTCCTGACCTCCAGCCGCAAAATGTCACGATAGAAGCGAACCGTCTGCTCATAGCGCGACGTGAAGTAATAGAAGCGGAACTCGGGTGATTCTCTCGGCGAATCCATGAAGATCCTTGCGGCACCTGCCGCTTGATCCGAGCGACGTGCGATACGCGCGCCCCCGGACAATTCATTGACCATTACCGACGCCCGGCGCGAACCGATGTCGGCCCATGCCGGTCGAAACGAATCGTGAAGGCCTCCCTGGGGACTATAAGCCTCGGCGTGGGCCCGAAAGCCCAGGGCAAAAACATCATGCGCCCGGACTTGACCGGAGGTCTCTTGCGGAGCCGTCAGCCAGCCGCCTGAATACCATGGCCACCGATCGGCGTGGTCTCCACGCGCTGATCGAATCCCCCAATCAGCGGCCTGCCGCGCAAGATTGCATCCCTGACCGAAGGTAGCGCCAAGGACGCCTTGTGGCTGGCCTGGCTGTCCCAGACCTCCGTCACCCAGACTGCGTCGGCATCGACGGGATCCTGCGCGACCACATAGCTCAAGCAGCCCGGCATGCCCGACACACCGTCAAGAAGGACGGTAATCAGAGCGTCTCGTTGCCCCGCCACCGCCCTTATCTTCCCGATCAGCCCATACATTCCGCTTTCTCCAGTAAGGGAATCTCGACCTCCCCCACGAAACGTCATTCCCGCCCGGATGCATCGAAGCCGCCCAACGCCGGAGTCGACCAGCGCGAACCCGCGCGGCGGGTGAGCATCCGGCTGGACGAATGGTCAAGTGGCAACCGCCGCAAGGGCGAAGCATAACGCTGCAGCGATGAGCAGGGCGACACCCACAAAAAATCCCGCCAACGAGAAAGCCCAAGCGGCATCTGCCGCCACGGCAAGAGCCAACAGCGCAACCAGGCTGCGCGTACGGTGAAGGGAAAACGCCAAAACGAGGCCGAAAGCGGCGAGGACAACGAGGTGCATGGAGAAATGCACCCATAAACCTGGCACTACATGCTTGAGAAACGCCGAGGCGCTTGACCTGGAGATCGCGCCACTGATCGCGTAGTAGCCGGTACCATGAAGTACGGCCGTCACAAGCAACAGGATGCTGCCAATGACGCAAAGAATTCTGGCGGCTCGGAACATTTCTTCGGCACCTTACGCATGAATTTGGCGGCACGCGCAGCGCCCCGCTGGAACGCGTTGTCAAACCTCGGGTTCGTGGCAAACCACTTCGATGTTGTGCCCGTCCGGGCCAATGACGAAGGCCGCATAGTACTTTCCGCTGTAGTTCGGACGTAGACCAGGCGCGCCATTGTCTTTGGCGCCCGCCTCCAGCGCCGCGCGATGGAAGGCGTCGACCTGTTGGCGATTCTCGGCCACGAACGCCAGGTGGAGATGCGCAGGCTTCTCCTCGGTTTGGTACAAACACAATGAAACCTTGCCGTCCGCGCTGAGCTCGATACCCAGCGGCCCCTCCGAAACTACGGCCAAGCCGATCGGTTCAAGCGCCCTGAGGAAGAACGCTTTGCTCGCTGCATAGTCGGTGACTCCGAACACGACGTGGTCAAACATGAGCTCTCCTGAAGTGTGTGGGCCTATGCGAGGCCTGATGCCTGAACCAAGCCGGGCCGCGAGGCGGCTTCGGCCCGAATGAATTGTCAGGCTCCGCCCGAGGCGGCAATGCTGACAACATGATGACCAGCGGTGGCCCGAAAGCTCGGAACAAAAGCCTCATGTGCCCGGGCTTGATCGGAAGTCACTTACGGATCGGAAGTCTCCTACGGAATAGTTAGGCCGCACCTCGGCAGCAAGGTGTCGATGGTGTCCTGGTATCAGGCACCGTGAAAGAGCCGTTGCAAGATGACGAAGCCGATCCCTGTCACGCCTAGCGCGACGCTCACCGCCAGGCCAACGAAAATAGCGATGGCGCCCAACCACGTTGCCGGATGCGGGCGGCGGCGCGTGGCGATGTCGTACACGATCAACGACGCCAGCAGCAGTAAGAGCCCGCCGATCGCATAGTTGCGCGCGGCATCGAGACCTCCCGCGAAGATAGGCCACAGCGGGAAGCGCCCAAGCGCCGGGCCGACGATCGCCACCGACGCGAGCAGCATCAGCCGCTTGTGAGCTTCGGCCCGCTTCCGTAGCAGCACGCCCAACCCGACGAACAGAGCGAACATCAGCAGCGTGAGGTAGTTACCCCACACGATGATATTTTCCGCGTCCGCTGGCGAAGCCAGCGTCGCGGCCAAGTGCGAGTTCACGACCATCCCCGAGACAACGACGGCGGCCGCATAGGTCGCAGCGGCGTAGCCGACGCGCCGATGCCGGCGCAGTTGCCTGCTGCGGATCAGCCACGCTTGCACGACGGCGAACGAGAACCAGAGCGTCAGGATCGCGCCGTGAACGTATAGCTGCGCAGGCAGCGGTCCGGTGTCGAAGAAGGCGCGCAAATAGAAGGTGCGCCCGAAACCCACGAACACGACGGCGAGGAGCGCGCAATGCGCCGCGAAGAAGAATCCGTTTCGTGCGCCGACGACGGGATTAACGCGAACTGCGATCTCGGACATGTCCGGCTCCATCTCGCTTCGCTGCATGTTAGTGGGTACGGCCCAACGCCGGGGTTAAGCGGCGCGCGGCTTTTCGCGCGTCTGCCTGGGCGAATTATTAGGTTTGCGCGCGACGGCCAGCCTCTGTGAGGTGCAGAAAGCGAGTGAAAGTGTCTTTGGGGCGGTCAATTCCGCATGAAGATAACACCATGCCAACGTTGCCGCGATGATAGGCGCCGTGAGCAAGGATATGGAAGAGCATTTCCTCACGCGTCATGGTGCCTTTATCACCATCGGTGAACGTGAAGGAAATAGATTCCTTTAGCTTTCCATGAGCTAGTTGTCCAACATAGTTCATATACCAGATGTCGGACTTGGAAATGCTTTCTCTAAGTTGATCTACCGTGGGCGTCTCTGGTGTGTTTGTACCAAGAAATTGGTGCTCTGCCCCACTCAGATGAGCAGCAAAGATGCGATCCACAACGTAAGTGTGATTCACCAAACGGACGGCAAGCTTCCACTGCTCCGGGTATCGTGCTTCATCGACCTTGGCAAGAGAATCGAGTATCTCCGAATTGGCCCAAGCCTTGTAGCGGAACTGATCTTTCATGATTGCCTCTTGGGTTTCACAACAAGCCTGACGCTTGAGTCAGGCGGCGGCGAAGCCGGAGAGTTCCTACGCAAAGGTGGATACCCTTCAGTCAGGCAGCCAAGGCTTCGAACTCGGCGGGAGAACGATAGCCAAGCGCCGAGTGTAAGCGCTTGTGGTTGTAGAAATCGATGTAGCCGCGTACGGCCGCCCTGAGCCTGGGTTCGCTGGTGAAGTTCTGGCGGGGTGCATGTCGGACTTCATGGTCTTGTTCCACGATTCCACGCGCGCGTTGTCAGTCATGCGATGCGGACGATTCACGTTCTGCATCAGCCAGGCGCTGGCCAGCGCCTGCTTGAAATCGTCGGTCAGAAACTCTACGCCGCGATCACGGTGCGGCGGCGTGCCGGGCGATGGTTGACGGCGGCGCAGGGCGCGTGAGGCGAGCGGTTCGATCCGGATCCAGCAGCCATCCCAGCAGGCGTCGCGAATAACGGTTCGTGACCGTCGCCAGGTATCGCCACGTGCCTGGCACTTTCAGGTAGGTCAAGTGCCTGAGCATAAGTAAGGGTCGGCTGCTCCGCAGATTTCTTCGCAATGCGCAGCCAAACGCCAGTGACAACCTCTCCATTTGAGCCAAGCCATGCTTCCCAGTCTTCCTGATTAGCGAACGTGATTTTGCAGTCGTTCATGCCATACCTGTGTGAGGCCTAACGCCTGAATTAAGCCGCGCCGCGAAGCGGCTTCGGCTTGAATGAGTTGTCAGGCCGCATCATGGACGCCCCCATTCAATTTCTCGGATTACGGGCATACCAGATTCTTGGCCGACAACCACAGCCACGGCCTCACAGTAGCCCTGACCATGTATTTCCACGTACGCCCAACCAAGATCAAGTGGCTGGCGAGCGGGCCACTCATCCATTGTGGCCATGACCTCTACATGCGTTGCTGGGCCTCCCCAGTAGCTAATCAACTCGCCATAGATCAGACAAAGCTGGTCTTGGGGCATCTCGTTACGGATTGAACTGCTCAGGTAAGAGTGAGCTGTCTCAAAGTCACCGAAGGCAATTGCCTTCGCGAACGAAGCAGCAAGAATCGCATAAGGCGCTGATTGATTTGCGGACAAGTCGGTGAGTGTTGGCATGCGTCCTAACGCCTGAATTAAGCCGAGCCGCGAAGTGGTTTCGGCTTGAATGAATTGTTGGGGTCTCACGCCGATGCCAAAAGCATGAAGGCCCAGTACAGCCCGATTGCCATCTGCACTGCAAAGGCAGTGAAGCGAATCGTAACCGCGGCTGGAGTGAGCGAAGCCAGATGGACGGCCGACTGGAATATGCGACTGCCGAGGAAAAGATAAGCGAGTGAATCTGTAATAGGCGTTCGATTTGTGGCAATAGCGACGAGCAGCAAGCCACCGAAGATAGGCAGGCTTTCAACGCAGTTGGCATGCGCCCTGGCCAAGCGTTGCATGAAAGGCGACAAGCCCGCGTTGTCCGGCGTGAAGCCGTTTGCAGGTACTTTGCGTCGCAGTACAAGCTGGGAGCGAATGATCTCCATGAGCACGAGAAGGAGCAGTGCCCAAGTGATAAATCCAGTCAACGCAATCGAGCTTGGAGTGATCATTGCGGCACTCTTTGGTAAGGCCTAACACCTGAATTAAGCCGCGCCGCGAAGCGGCTTCGGCTTGAATGAGTAAAAAGAGACTTCCTCCCCTTACGGCCTCGAGAGCCATGATGGTGTTGCGACACAACCGTCAACAGAAGAGGAAGTTTCCATGAGCACTATAACTATCGGCGTGGATTTGGCGAAGAGCGTGTTTTCGGCGTGCGCGGTGGGTGGCGCCGGGAGGGTGCTGCGGCGGCGGGATCTGCGCCGTGATGCCTTCGGTCCGTGGCTGGCCCAGCAGCCGACCGGCACGGTGGTGGCGATGGAGGCGTGCAGCGGAGCGCACCATTGGGCTCGGTGCTGTCTGGCTTACGGCCTGCAGCCGCGGATCGACGCAGCCGTCCAGCGTGATGTTGATACTGAAGATCAAGAGTCCCATGGCGTCTTCCGTTCGAGTTGCGCGGTGAGAGGCCCGCCGCCTGACTTCGAGGGCACGAGCCCAGTTCGCGAGGTGCTCACTCTGTGTCGCCTAACGCTTGAGTTAAGCGGCGGCGTAGCCGTCCGCCTTGAGCGAATTGTTAGGTTTCATGTGCTACGTCGTTTGCCAGACGTTGGCTTTATGCGCTCTTGGAACTGCAGCATTTCAGATCGAACCCGATCTTTGCCGGCTTCATCGTCTAGCGACCAGTAGCCATGCCAAAGACCAGCGTAAGCCTCGATAGCTGTGGCCATAAACTTGGAGGAGTCGCGCATGGCACCAATGTGCCCTTCCTTGGCCTTCGGCCATGTTCGCCAGAACTGTGCTGTACGTACAGAAATAAGCTTCTTGAAGAGCCGTTCAATTCGTTGAAGGTCACTCTTTTTTCGCAGAGCTTCACTCAAAATGCTGCAATCATCAAATCCGCCTTCATCGGTGTAGTACCAATGGATGTAGTTGATGAGGTCGTCGAATCTCTCGGACACGAGCCATTCTTGAAAAAGATGCTGCCGAAGCGTTTCCGTCTCGTCAGGGGTCGGCGCCCTACCAAGCTCCTTCTTGCGCCTTTCAAAGGCATTGTCGAGTGCTCTTTCAAACTTTGACATGGCGAGTGGTGTAGATGAAACCTAACGCTGGAGTTAAGCGGCGGCGTAGCCGTCCGCCTTGAACGAGATGTTAGGATTCGTGAGCCGCGAGCTTACAACCCAGCTCAAGCAGATTGCTTTTTCCTAGCTAAGCACGTCCGCGACCAATTTACGAATAACGCAACCTCTTCTCACGAGAAGAAACCCATGAACAAAAAGGTTGGGAGGCCCATTGTAGATCTCGGTTGTCTCGTAAACCGAATCGCCTGGTTCAAACGCCGATTTGAAGGAAACCCAGTGAGGGTTCCAACGGCCGAAAGGCAGTAACTTCCCGCTACCAGCATCCTTAAGATTGGCTTGTTCGACATGTTTAATTGTGACTTGCTTTGCTGACCTCGAGCCTCCCGCACTCGGCCATTCGGAAAATGGTGCCGATGGCAAGGTACACGAGACCGTAGCGTTCGAGTGCGCCAGGGCGTCGATTGTACCGCATGACGCAATAAGTATGAGCAATAGATGGGGAATACCATTTACCTTCACTTATGGCCTCCTAACGCTTGAG